>Ga0194042_1000376_pt1 | contig 14719 bp, 14 predicted proteins | sample JunL4412m_MetaG_FD_148974 | JGI IMG/M metagenome (GOLD analysis project Ga0194042, IMG submission 148974) | Anoxic zone freshwater microbial communities from boreal shield lake in IISD Experimental Lakes Area, Ontario, Canada - Jun2016-L442-12m | ecosystem: Environmental > Aquatic > Freshwater >...
GGTTCGGTCGTTGGTGCCCGTCATGCCGATTGCGCTAACGAGGCGCCCCTTCGATCCCACCAGTTGCAACGGTGTGTCGTCGGCGATAATCGTGACCGAGACGGGATAGATCGCCGTCGGGTCGCTCTTCGGGCGACGGTTGGCGAACCGCTCATCATTGAGCACAACCGTGGTGCCCTCGTTGTACTCGAAGTTCGGGCCGACCGAGGCGTTTCTAACGTCAGTAATGACAGTGCCATCGTTGAGTGTCACCGCGAAGTCACTGCCATTGAGCGTGCTGGGACGAGGCGGCCACGAGAACTGGACTTGTACGACATCCATGTTCGGGTGTGCGTACTTTTCCCCCCAGGCACTTAGGTACTGGGCGAAGCCGATCGTGGTCGTGAACGCCCACGGCTTCGTGCGCCATTTGCTGTGAGCCACACAGGTGACGTTGTCGTTCCACGCTCCGCCTGAGGCGAGGACTGCTGCACGGGCGTCGGCGTACGACTGATTGGCCTTGGCGCTCGAGTCAAGGTCGGGTGCGGCAATGATGTCGGCGAAGTTGAGGCTGATGCCCATGATGCCAGGGGTCTTGCTCCACATATCCGAGGCGATCAGGACGTCGCGGTGCTGTGCTTGGCCGACCGGGCCGTAGTCATCCGTCTGCGCAGCGGCTGGTGCGGCCAGCACGAGTGCAGTAATAACGATTAAGACAATTCGTACGTGCAAACGACGAGCCGGCATGGCTACTCCACGATCGGGGGTTGGCCAAGCCTATCTCCTATGGGATGGTCGCGCTGGGGGAGCAGTGACCTACGCGGACTCGAGCCCCTCGGCAATCACGAGGTCAAAGCGCGCTGCATCCTTACGCAGCTCAATCGCCGCCTGATACTCCGGCGAGGCATAGCAGTCCTTGGCGGCCTGATAGCTCGGAAACTCGACGATGAAGGAGCGGCCGTGCGACTGTCCCTCGACGAGCTCCGTCACGTCGCCGCGGATGATCGCGTGGCCACCATGATTGGCGATGATCGCACCCGCCGTCTCGCGGTAGGGCGTGAACCCGTCAGGGTCGGAGATGTTGGCCGTGACGACCCAGTAGCCCTTTGGCATAGCGTGTTCCTCTTTCGGGACGAGCGGCGAATCAGAGACAGCCTAGTCGGAGAGCAGCAACTGGGCGATACGCTCGCCCGTCATCACAGCAGGCATGTTCGTGTTGGCGCGCATGATCTGCGGAAACAGGCTGACGTCACCCACCACGACGCGCGAGAGACCATGCACGCGGCCACGTTCGTCGCAGACGGCGTCGGGGCCAGTACCCATCTTGGCGGTACCAACCGGGTGGTAGTAGTGAGCCACATTGGCGCGGATCGCGTCGTCGGTCGAGAAGTCCGTGACCGCCTCACCGACGTGCTCAGCGACTGCGGGGTGGTCGAAGATCTCGTTGGCCAGCACAATGCCGTCGCGCAAGACAGCGAGGTCGTGACCTGCCTCGTCATGGAGGTAGCGATGATCGATGACTGGGTGCGCCTCCGGGTCGGTTGAGACGATGTCGATCCGGCCCCGGCTCTGTGGCGTGACGCACGAGACGACGATACCGACGCGGCCATGGAGCTCGTGCGTCTGATCCGCGGCCAGCACGGGGAAGACGTGCAAATCGAAGAGACCGTCCTGCGCCTGCGATGAGATCGCCTTACCCAGGGTCTGCTCCTCCGGAAGGAAGCCCGTGGCTGCAGCCGCATCGATGTCGGCCTGTAGTGCCGTACCGATCACACGATCAACGAGGACGAGGGGTTGATCGTGCAGGTTTGCGCCGACGCCAGGCAGATCGAGCACCGGCTCGACGCCAACGGCACGCAGGCGCTCAGGATCGCCAATGCCCGAGCGCTGCAAGATCAGCGGTGTGCCGTAGACGCCCGCAGCCAAAACGAGCGTGCCAGCCTCGAGCGTGACGGGCTGGCCGTCGCGAACGGCGTGCACCGTGACACCCGTCGGGGTCTCCTCAAAACGATCAACGAGGGTACGATCGACAATCGTCAGATTTGGCAGGTGCCGCACCGGATCGAGGTAGGCGAAGGCGGCATTCCAACGCGTCCGGCCAACAACGTTGACCGTCTCGAGACCAAAGCCGTCGTTGCCATCCAAGTCGCAAAGGTCGGAGGTCATCCTCCAACCGAGTGCACGCGTCGCGGCGAGACAGTGGCGATGGAACGGCACCGCCTCCGCCTCGGTGTAGGTACGTACGCGCATCGTCTCGACCACATCGACAAAGATCGGCGCAACATCGTCTGCGGTCCAACCCGGCAAGCCCCAGGCGTCGTAGTCGGCGCGATGCCCCACTGCTGCGATGGCACCGTTATGAGCGGAGCAACCACCGATCACACGAGCGCGTTCGAAGCTCCAGCGTCCATCGCTGCCGGTATAGCCCCAGTCGTGCGAAAGCGCGAGCGTCGTGGCGTCCACCAGGTCGGCGGGCCAGCCCGGCGTGCCGTGTGGGCCGTAGTCTGGACCTGCTTCGACGAGCAGAACCTCTCGGCCAGCCTCAGCCAATCGTGCGGCCAACACGGGGCCGGCCGTGCCGCCGCCAACGATCACAAATTCGGCAGCGTGACTCACGGGGCAAGGTCTTCCCAGACCGTGGTGCCCCAGGTTATCGCCAGCACGGTGCAGTCGTGCCCAACGGCGGCACCGTGGTAGTGACGCTCGTCCGCTGGGGCGTCGATAAAGGTGCCCGGCAGCAGTTCGGTCTCGCCGTCCACGGTGCCCACGCGGCCGACTCCGTCGACGATCAACAGCTTCTGCCCGCCGGGATGCGAGTGCCAGAACGTCGCGGCGCCATCGGCAAACGAGACGCGGGCGATATCCGGGCGGCCCTCGGTCTCGGCCTCGTTGAGCATCTCAAGATGGACGGTGCCGGTAAAGCGACCACCGTAGATCTCTGCTGTCGTTCCGTTGCTGACGATCCGCATCGTGCCTCCCAAGGTTTTCAACAGTGTTGCCGATGGGGCGCACTGGCGCCATTTTTTATCCCATGGGGTGGTGGCGAATCAGCGGGGCACCGGGACAGTCTTGACTAGGCTGCAGCCATCGACCTCGCTGGAGGCGCAGCGCATGAAGCAGTATGTCTACGACCAATCTGAGGGATCCGCCGAGATGCGGAACCTGCTCGGAGGCAAGGGAGCCAACGTCGCAGAGATGCAGCGCATCGGCGTTCCTGTGCCCGACGGGTTTACCGTCACCACCGAGGCCTGCGTTGACGCAATGAGGGCCGAAGGTGCCTGGCCTGATGGTCTCTGGACTGGTGTTCTCGAACGTCTCGAGGCACTCGAGCAGCGCACCGGCCGACGCCTTGGCGATCCCGAGAAGCCGCTCTTGGTCAGCGTGCGTTCGGGCGCCGTCTTTTCCATGCCGGGCATGATGGACACGATCCTCAACCTAGGACTCAACGACGCAGCCGTGCGTGGTCTGGCGCTCGAGAGTGGCAATCCGCGCTTCGCCTGGGACTCGTACCGCCGCTTTGTGCAGATGTTCGGCGAGGTCGTGCTCGGCGTGCCATCCGACGATTTCGAGCATGCGCTCTCGATGCTCAAGCGCGAGCGCAGCGTCAAGAACGACACGGACCTGACCGCAGAAGATCTCGAGGAGCTCGTCGGTACGTTCAAGGAGATCACGGCAGCGTTCGCCGGCCCAGACGCGTTCGGTGACGACCCGCGAGAGCAGCTGCGCCTCGCGATTGACGCCGTCTTTGCGTCGTGGCAAAACCCGCGTGCAGCGGTCTATCGCCGCGCCAACGACATTCCCGACGACCTCGGCACAGCCGTCAACATCATGCAGATGGTCTTTGGCAACCTCGGCGAAACGTCAGGCACAGGCGTCTGCTTCACACGCAACCCCGCGACCGGCGTCAACGAGCTGTACGGCGAGTTCTTGATCAACGCGCAGGGCGAGGACGTCGTCGCAGGTATTCGCACGCCACGCCAGCTGCCCGAGCTTGAGAGCGAGCTGCCCGAAGCCTACGCCGAACTCATCGCCACCATGGCGCGCCTCGAGGCGCACTACGGCGACATGCAGGACATCGAGTTTACGATCGAACAGGGCACGCTCTACCTGCTCCAGACGCGCAACGGCAAGCGCACGGCGGCGGCCGGCGTGCGCGTGGCGTGCGACATGGTCGAAGAGGGCGTGATCACCCGCGAGCAGGCCGTGCAGCGCATTGATCCCAAGCAACTCGACCAGTTGCTCCACCCAACGATCGATCCCACTGCGGCTGGCGACCTGCTGGCCTCGGGGCTCAATGCCTCGCCTGGTGCGGGCGTCGGCGAGATCGTGCTCGATGCGGATACCGCCGAGCGACGAGGCAAGGCCGGTACGCCCGTCATCCTCGTACGGTGGGAGACGACACCCGACGACATCCACGGCGTGATCGTCGCTCAGGGCGTCGTGACTGCCCACGGTGGCATGACCTCTCACGCCGCAGTCGTCGCGCGCGGGATGGGTAAGCCCTGTGTAGCCGGCATTGACGGCCTCCAGATCGATGTGCAGAATCGAACGATCACGATTGGTGGCCGCACGCTCAACGAGGGCGACACAATCACGATGGATGGCACGACGGGCGAGGTCTTCGCCGGCGCGCTGCCGCTCGTACCGCCGCGCTTTGACGAGTACTTCGAGCGTCTGACCGGTTGGGCCGACGAGATCCGCACGCTGCGCGTACGCGCGAATGCCGACACACCCGAGGACGCCGAGCGCGCCCGAGGCTTCGGCGCCGAGGGAATCGGCCTGTGTCGTACCGAGCACATGTTCATGAGCGAGCAGCGGCTCCCGGCCGTGCGTCGCATGATTCTTGCGCGTGACGAGGACGAGCGCCTGGCCGCGCTGGACGAGCTTGCGCCGATGCAGCAAGGCGACTTCGAGGGGATCCTGCGCGCCATGGACGGGCTCCCCGTCACGATCCGCCTGCTCGATCCGCCGCTGCACGAGTTTCTCCCGTCGCTGCTCGATGCGTCGGTCGACGTCGAACGCATCCGAGAGCATGGTGCGGCGGGCAATCTGAAGGCTGCTGAGGCACTCTTGTCCCGCGTCAAAGAATTGACCGAGTCGAACCCGATGCTTGGCACGCGCGGCTGCCGGCTGGGGCTCCTGTTCCCCGAGATCTACGAGATGCAGGCTCGGGCGATTGTGCGCGCAGCGATCGCCGTCAAGGCCGCCGGTGGCGACCCGCGCCCGGAGATCATGATTCCACTCGTTGGCTTTGCCGAAGAGCTTCGTCGCATGCGCGAGTTGGTTGAAGAGGTGGCGAGCGAGGAGTGCGTGGCGGCGGGCGTTGAGTTCCCGATCCAGATCGGCACGATGATCGAGCTGCCACGCGCTGCGTTCGTGGCCGATCAGATCGCCGAGCATGGCGACTTCTTCTCCTTCGGTACCAACGATCTCACCCAGATGGTGCTTGGTCTCTCGCGCGACGATGCTGAGGGCAAGTTCCTCCAGCAGTACCTCGAGGACGGCGTGATCGAAGCCAATCCGTTCCAGACCCTCGACGTCGATGGTGTGGGTGCGGTGGTGCGGATGGGCTGCGAGCTCGGACGCAAGGCCAAGCCGAACATCAAGCTTGGCGTCTGCGGTGAGCACGGCGGCGATCCGGCCAGCGTCGGCTTCTTCCATCATGTCGGTGTGGATTACGTCTCCTGCTCGCCGTTCCGCGTCCCGATCGCGCGACTTGCGGCAGCGCAGGCTGCACTCGATTCGACCTTCAAGGATCGGTAGGGCCAGTGGCAATCACCCTCCACGTCGCACTCGACCCGCGCGATCCAGCACCTGCCGACGTTGCGATCGTGGTCGATTGCATCCGCGCCACCACGACGATCTCGCACGCCCTCGACACGGGTTATGCCTCGGTCACGTGCGTGGGGGAAATCGAGGACGCCTATGGCGAGCGCGCCGACGGTGTGCTGCTGGGCGGCGAGCGGCACGGCGTTCTGATCGAGGGCTTCGACCTCGGTAACTCCCCCGCGGAGTACGCCGAGCGCAAGGGCGACCGCCTCGTTCTCACGACCACGAACGGAACACGCGCGATTCTGCAGTCCGTCGACGAGTCGACGACGGTGCTGGTCGGTGCGCTCGTCAATGCCCAGGCGTTGGTCGATGCGGCGCTGGCCGCGGTGCCGGCCGACGGCACGATCGTGGTGCGCTGTGCGGGCGTGCGCGGCGAGGTCGCGCTCGACGATGCCTACGTGGCCGGGGTACTGATGCAGCGCATCCTGCACGCCCTACCCGACGCCTTCCCGACTGACGGTGCTCGCACAGCAATCGCGATTGCCAATGCCTACCCACTCGCTCTCGCTGCCCTCGAGGACAGCCAAAGCGCGCGTGATCTCGACGGCACGGGCCACGAACCCGACGTCATGCGCTGTGCACAACACGACACGCTGTCGTCGGCGCCGCGCGTCGTCGAGTCGGCGCCGGGCCGCGTCGTCGTCGCGCTTTAGTCGACGAGGTTATCCGGAGGCTGCTTCGCGATTAGTGCCTCGGCGCGCACCTTTTGGCGTCGGTGGAACCAGCGAACTGCGAGGCTGACCGTGACAACCACGACGATTGCGAACGCGACCGCGCCGGCCGTTCCGATCAGCGACTCGACACGTTGGAGGGAGCGGCCAAACGTGTAGCCAACTGCAGTGATCGTGCAGGCCCAGGTGATGCCGCCGAGTGCGTTCCAGAGCACGAAACGCTTCCACGGCATGTGGCTCATGCCGGCGATCCACGAGCCGAACACGCGCAGGCCCGCGGTCCAGCGGGCAAGAAAAACCGCTTTGCCACCGTGCTTCTCAAAGAAGCGCTCCGCCCAGGCGACGCCGGTCTGCACGTGCTCGAAGCGGCTCAGGCGCGTGACGAGGCGGCGGCCGCCATAACGCCCGATGCAGTAACCAATGTTGTCGCCAACGATGGCGGCGACCGACGCGGTCAACGCAACGAGCCACGGGTTGAGAGCACCGTGCGACGAGGCAGCTGCGGCCAGCAGCAAAATTGTTTCGCCGGGGAAGGGGATACCAGAGGTCTCGAGCATCAGCGGAATGAAGACCGCGACGTAGCCCCACTGTCGAATCCATTCCTCGATCGTGGCGTGGTCGATCATCAGAGCGTGTCGAGGATCACGGCGATCTCGGGGAGCGCTCGGTGGACGGCCTTCGAAAACTCGCGGAGATACTGGTCGTCAATGCCTTCGTCGAGCGTCGTGGCGTAGGCGTCGCGCATCTCCGACAACTCTTCAGCCGCCCAGTCAATCTCGTCGGCGTACTCGCCGTACGACTCCTCGGCCTCGTCGGTGTCGGCAGAGCGGTAGCGCTCGCGGGCATCACGCATGGCCTGGAGACGGTCTGCATGATCGCTCGCAAAGATGCGCAACTGCTCTTCGATCAGGTCTCCGAAGCGCTTGCGGCGAAACATGCCTTGGATGCTACCCGGGCAGAGGGCGTACGCTACCGACATGCTCGAACTCACAGCGATTCGTGCCGCAATGCCGGCCGTCACCAATAACGTTTACTTCAACACCGGTACCTACGGTCCGTTTCCGCAGGCGGTGCGCGATGCGATGAGCGCGCACATTGAGGGTGTCTGGACGCAGGGACGCATTGGCGACGACCGCTACGCCGAACAGTCGAAGATCGAGGCGGATACCCGCAGTGCACTTGGCCGTGTGGTGAATGCGCCGGCCTCAGAGATCGCGCTTGGTCACTGCACCAGCGATGGCCTCAACCTCGTGGTGGGTGGTATCGACTGGCAGCCAGGCGATCAGGTCCTGATCGGCGATTTCGAACACCCCGGCCTGACGGTGCCCCTGAAGGTGATGGGCGAGCGGCGAGGCATCGAGGTGATCATTGTGCCGATCACGTACGCAGACGATCCTGCCCAAGCGATCGCTGATGCATTGACGCCGCGCGTCAAGCTGGTCGCGCTCTCGCATGTGGTCTGGACGACGGGTCGGATTATGCCGATCCCACGGATGTCCGAAATCGTGCGCGCGCACGGAGCGGTCTTTCTCGTCGATGCGGCTCAGGGTCCAGGCTGCATCCCGGTCGATGTACAGACGTTGGGCTGCGATTTCTACACGATCAGCGGCCAGAAGTGGTTGTGTGGCCCGTCGGGGACGGGTGGCCTCTGGGTCAATCCGGGTTCACTCGATCGCATCTCGCCGGCCTTCCCCGGGTATCCGACGATGGAGAAGACGCCGGAGGGGCCGCGGATGTGGGGGAGTGCGCGCCGTTTCGAACCCGGCACCGTCACCCACACTGCGCTGGTTGGTCTGACGACTGCAATCGCGTGGCGCGAATCGATCGGTGGCTACACCGACACCCATGCCGCTGCGATGGAGCTATCCGGGCACCTACGTGAGCGTCTCTCTGAGGTGTCGAAGGCGATTGTTTCTGACGTCGACGTGCCCTCGCCGTTCGTGGCGTTCGAAATGGGGGGACTGCCCGCTCCCGTCGTGGTGCGCAAGCTCGAAGACGACGGCATCATCGCTCGCTCGCTGCCAGGCACCGACCTGATCCGTGTCTCCGTTGGCTGTTGGAACGACCGGTCGGATATCGATCGGCTGATTACAGGTCTCAGCGCGCTCTAATCTCAGTGATCGCCGCTCAGGCCGGCAGGCCGAGCTCGCCGGCGATCGGCTGGAGGGCTGCGACGACGTTGCGAATGTGGTCGTCGAGCTCGATGCCCAGCAGCTCGGCACCTTCGTAGACGTCGTCGCGACTGACGCCAGCCGCGAAGGACGCCGTCTTCAACTTCTTCTTGACGCTCTTCGGCTCGAGACCCTCGAGACCGGTTGGGCGGATCAGGCCACAGGCGTGGACGAAGCCGCTCAACTCATCGCAGGCGAACAGTGTCTTCTCGAGCGACGTCTCCGGCACGACACCGGTGTGCTGGGCGTGCGCGAGGATCGCGCGACGAAACCAGTCGGGATAGCCGCGCTCCTCGAGGATCGCCTCGCCTGCCTGCGGGTGCTGCTCGAGCGTGGGGTGGATCTCCCAGTCGAAATCGTGCAGGAGTGCGACGTTGCCCCAGGCCGCCTCGTCTTCGCCACCTGCTCGCGCGTACGAGCGCACGGAGGCCTCTACGGCCAACGCGTGTCGGCGCAAGGCGTCGGACTGGATGAACTCGCAGACGATGCTCCAGGCAGCGTCGCGGTCGTGGACGAGGTCGGTTTCCATAGTGCGCAAGCGTAGCCAACTACCGAAGGTCTGTAGCAACGGCGTTTAGACTTGCACCTGTGAGTGATTCGCCGAACCGTAATTCGCTCGGCGACCTATTCGTGATCGAAGGCGGCAAGCCGCTCTCGGGTCGCGTCTCGGTCGGCGGCAACAAAAACGGGGCACTCCCGATCATTGCTGCCTGTCTCCTAACAGATCAGGAATGCATCGTTGAGAACGTGCCGCGCATTCGTGACACCGAGGTGATGGCCGAGCTCGTCAAGTCGGTTGGTGCCGAGGTCGAGTGGACAGAGCAGAACACGCTGCGCATTAAGGCCGCTGGCGAGATTACGCCCGAAATCAATCGCGCACTCAGCGTGCAGATTCGCGCCTCAATCCTGCTGGCTGGGCCACTCTTGGCTCGCTGCGGCTCGGTGCTCGTGCCGCCACCTGGTGGAGACGTCATTGGGCGCCGTCGCATCGATACCCATCTCCACGCGTTCGCAGCGCTTGGTGCCGAGATCGAAATCGAACGTGACTTCATGCTGCGTGCGCCAGATGGATTGGTGGGTGCACGCTTCTTCATGGACGAGCCCAGCGTGACCGCGACCGAGAACGCCGTCATGGCCGCCGTCCTCGCCAAAGGTGACACCACGTTGATCAACGCGGCCTGCGAGCCGCACGTGCAGGACCTCTGCCGCTTCCTCGTAGCGATGGGTGCCGAGATCGACGGGATCGGCTCGAACGTCCTCTGCGTGCACGGCCGCGCCAGCCTCGGTGGCGCGCAGCACCGCATCGGACCAGACCACATCGAAGTGGCGTCGTTTATCGGCCTCGCGGCCGTCACGCGTGGCGAGATTGTGATTGAGGATGTCGAGCCCGAAGACCTGCATCCCGTATTGCACGGTTTCGAGCGGCTTGGTGTCCGGATCGAGCTTGACGGTCGCACGCTAACGGTGCCCGATGATCAGGACCTGACGATCCGTGACGACTTTGGCGGCCAGGTGCCGAAGCTCGAGGACGGTCCGTGGCCACAGTTCCCCGCCGACCTCACCTCGATTGCGGTTGCCGTCGCCACGCAGGCGCGCGGAACGATTTTGATCTACGAGAAGATGTTCGAGAACCGCCTGGTCTTTACCGACAAGCTCGTCTCGATGGGCGCGCGCATCGTGCTCTGCGATCCGCATCGCGCGATCGTGACCGGACCTGCTCAGCTGGTTGGCGAGCGCGTCGATAGTCCCGACATTCGTGCCGGCATGGCGATGCTGATTGGCGCGCTCTGTGCGCAAGGTCGAACGGTGATTGGCAACGTCGGCCAGATCGACCGTGGCTACGAGCGGATCGACGAACGCCTGCGTGGCCTCGGCGCGCAGATCGAGCGCGTGCGCGGCTAGTTACCACCACTTCTGTACGATCCGTGGGCACACGAATGCGATCAGGAGACTCACGTGTCGAAGGAAATCATCCGCACCGAAAACGCGCCCGCCCCACTCGGTGGCGCGCCGTACAACCAGGCGACGAAGTCGGGCAACCTGATTTTCCTCGCCGGCCAGATTCCGATTGATCCCGCTACGGGCGTCCTCGTTGAGGGTGGCATCCAGGAGCAGACCAATAAGTGCTTCGACAACGTCGCTGCGATTCTTGAGGCCGCAGGTTCGGACCTTTCGAAGGTTCTGCGCGCGCAGGTCTACATGGCCGATCTTGGTGATTTTGCGGCAATGAATGAGGTCTACGCAGCGCGTATGCCTGAGCCGTTCCCGGCTCGCTCGACGTTCCAGGTCGCGGCTCTGCCCGCGGGTGCGATCGTCGAGATCGAAGTCGTCGCGACGGTGTAGTCAGTGAGCGCGCGCGCAGGCGGGACCGATGCGCGCGCGCTGATTGCTGCCTCCGCTCGTGTGCGTGAGGCGGTGCCGCTGTTGATCGAGGCCGCGGAGCCTGGGCAACGCGTGGCGCTCGTCGGTGGTGTGGTGCGCGATCTCCTGCGCGGCACGGAGGCGCGCGAGGTCGATGTCGTGGTGGAAGGCGACGGCGTTGCGTACGCCAAGCGGCTGGCCGCGCTGACAGGCGCTGACGTACAGATCTACGCGGCGTTTGGCACGGCAACGATTGCCTCGCGTCCTCCCGTTGACGTCGCGACAGCACGCAGTGAGACCTACTCGGAGCCTGGTGCATTGCCGACGGTCGCGCCAGCGACGCTTGAGCAGGATCTTGCCCGCCGCGACCTCACGGTCAATGCGATCGCTGCCGTCGTCGCGGGCCCCGATGCGGGCGCCCTGCTCGATCCGTTTGGTGGTGCCGCAGATGTGCGGGCTGGAGCGCTTCGACTATTGCGCCCCGATGCGTTCGAAGAAGACGCGACGCGGCTGGTGCGTGCGGCCCGCTACGCGGTGCGACTTGGGGCAACGCCCGATCCGACGCTGGTGCATGCGGCGAAGGCTGCGTGTCACGGCGGCTTCGTAACACTGACTGGTCCAACCCGCATGATGGACGCGTTGCGTCTCGTGTTCGAAGAGTCTGAGCCCGCCACTGTGTTGTCGTTCTTGGTGGAGTGGGGCGTGCTTGCGGCGATCGAGCCGGGTCTCGCTGTCGATCGTGCGCAAGTGCAGGCGGCGTGGGCACTCTTGGAGGACGAGGCGCGGGACGCCGACCGCGTGGCGCTTGGGCTTGGGCTGATGACGAGCGGGCTCGAACCCGCTCGCCGCACTGGCTGGTTGACGGAAGGTGGGCTCGACCGCAGCACAATCAAGTCTGCGCTGGCCGCTGCAGACGGTGCCGTGCTCGCCGCCACGATCGCGGGGCAGAGCGATGCCGACGTCGATGCGGCCTGCGCACGCGTGCCGGCCGAGGGCGTGATCGCCGCGGGTGGCGACGAGGCCGCGCGCTACCTCAGTCGCCTTCGCCACATGTCGCTCGGCGTCGACGGTGACGATGTGCGGCGCGTGGCCAGAGTTGAGGGTCCCGAAATTGGACGCCTCCTGATCGAGCTGCGCCGTGCCTGCATCGACGGCACCGTGGCTGACACGCGCGATGCGCAATTGGCTTGGCTCAACGATCGCTGATGCTTGGATCGGATTCGTCCTCCGGTGAACCGGATCGCCGAGTAGGCTGAGGAGCATGTTCTCGGGGACACGTCGCCGCTTCTTGGGGTCTGCACTGGGCGCTGGGGTCACGCTCGGCCTCGGCTCGCTCGTCGCTGCATCGCCGGCCGCGGATGCCCAAGCCCCGACCGGGCCCCTCCTTGATCTGACGGGTATGCCGTACCGCCAAGACGATCCACGTTGGGCGGACGATTTGATGTGGGATCGCAAGCTCGTGATGCGCGCCGATATGGAGCTCAATGGCCGTACGCGCGCGGAGGCGGCGGAGCTGCTCCATCGCTACCCGAATGGCAATTCGATCGGCAATGAGGGCTGCATGCTGACCTGCATGGCGATGGCGATGCAGTTGCTCGCGCCGAGCCGTCGGCGGCCCTGGACGCCGGCCATACTCAACCGTGCCGCGCACGATTACTACTACTACACGCTCTCCGGTCTCGCGATGGCGACGTTGTACTCGGATCTCGTTGCCGAGATCTCCGATGGGCACGTGCAGATGGGCCTAACCGAGGAGTACCTCCCCGGTGTGCCGGGCTGGAAGCTGATGACTGCGAGCACGGCGCCACTGGTGCGAGCGTATCGGGGTCTCACACCAGCGCAGCGGAGCGGCGTCGTGATGATGATCAAGACCGGGACATACGACGACTCCGTCGCCTCGCACTTCGTCTTACTCAATCCAAACGCCGAGCAATCCCCAGACGATCCGAACGCTGCGCTGCTCGACCCGGCGATGCCGAAGAGTGGCCATATGCCTTGGCTATTGACGGACTCTGCAGCGTGGATCACACAAGACACTGACATTCGCTCTGCCTGGCAACGGGATGGCATCACACCGACGCAGATCGGCGGAGCGTGGGTCTATGCCCGGTGGGATCGCAGCACTGGACGGTCGACGATCGGCCCACTCGTCGCTGCATGGGCGCGCGAGCTCGGAGCGTCGTAGCTAGCGACCGGAGCCGGTGACGAGGCCGAAACCGATAAAGGCGACGGCAACGACGAGCGCGATGACTCCCGCGAAGAGGAGCGAGCGCGACCGCACTTCAGCCTCCGGCCAGGGTAATGAGGAGATCCTGGATCGGAATGCGAATCGCGTCGATGATCCCGAAGAGTGGCCGGAAAAAGATCAACAGTGCAAAGAGGATCATGAAGCCGTGGCGATCGAGGCGACCCCACGCCGCGGCCATCTCGCGTGGCATAAACGCGGCCAGCACGCGGCTCCCGTCGAGCGGTGGGATGGGGAGCATGTTGAAGACAGCAAGCAGCACGTTGGTGCTGAACGCCAGGCCGAGAAACTCACCGAGGAGTCCGCTGGGGTACGAGAAGACCCAGATAAAGGTCAGCGCCGTGACGTAGGCGATCGCGATGTTCGTCACCGGACCGGCAATCGCCACGATCGCCATGCCGCGCTGCGGATGGTTGAAGAAGCGAGGCTGCACGGGGATCGGCTTGGCCCAGCCGAACATGAAGCCCGACGCAATCCACGAGATTGCGAACATCGCCGAACCCATCGGATCGATGTGAACGAGCGGATTGAGCGTGAGGCGCCCCATCATCTTGGCCGTCGGATCACCAAGGCGATTGGCGACCCAGGCATGGGCGAGCTCGTGCAGCGCCATCGAGATGATCAGCACGGGCAGGATCAGTGCCAGCAGTTCGAGGCTCTGGCTCGAGAAGCGTTCCTGAAGGTCAGGCATCCCGCGCAGCGTACCTTGACCCGGCGCGTTACCCTCACGACATGTCGCTCACGTGGGACAATTGGGAGGCCTTCCCGCTCTTGCGTTGGCAGGGCCCGGAGGGCATCATCGCGGTCTTTAGTGGCCGTCAGGGTGGCGTCTCGAAAACACCATTCGCCTCGCTTAACTTGGGTCTGACGACGGGCGATGATCGTGATGCAGTGGCCGAAAACCGTCGGCGCCTCTGTGCGGCCGTCGGCGCGGATCCTGCGCGCACTGTGCAGAACCATCAGGTCCATGGCACCGTCGTCCGCGTTGCCGAGCCGATGCTCGGTGGCTACCTCGCTCCGCAGGGGGAGCTGCCTAAGGCCGACGCGCTGATCACGCGCGAGGCCGACCTCGCGTTGGTGGCCCTGTCGGCGGACTGCGTGCCAATCGTGATTGCCGCACTCGATGGCTCTGCGGTTGCCGTCTGCCACGCCGGGTGGAAGGGGCTCGTTGCCGGCGTCGTGGAGGCGACGGTTGCGGCGCTCGGACCGGGTGCCTACGCCGCCGCGGTTGGTCCGTGTGCCGGGCCGCAGGCCTACGAAGTTGGTGACGACGTTGCGGTCCCCTTGCGCGAGCGCTTTGGTGAGGGAGCTGCCTACGGTGGCACGGCCGACCTTGCCGCCTGCGCCGGGCTCGCATTGTTCTCTGCGGGTGTCAGTCCGGACGCCATCGACATCGCGGGTATCTGCACGATCACCGAGACCGACGACTTCTTCTCGTACCGTCGTGACGGCGCCCCGGG
>Ga0194042_1000381_pt1 | contig 14681 bp, 10 predicted proteins | sample JunL4412m_MetaG_FD_148974 | JGI IMG/M metagenome (GOLD analysis project Ga0194042, IMG submission 148974) | Anoxic zone freshwater microbial communities from boreal shield lake in IISD Experimental Lakes Area, Ontario, Canada - Jun2016-L442-12m | ecosystem: Environmental > Aquatic > Freshwater >...
AGTGGCGGACGTTTCCCCCTCTCCCCTTGAGGGAGAGGGCCGACGAGCCTGCTGTTCGGCTCGCGGGGTGAGGGGTAAGCACTGATGAATCTAAGCGCATTGATTAATCAGCGCTTACCCCTCACCCCGCGAAGGAGTACCTTCGTCGGCCCTCTCCCTCAAGGGGAGAGGGGAACGGCGACGGCTCGCTGCGCTCGCTTTTTACAGCACCGGCGGCTTCTTGACCGCCGCTTCTTCCGCAACGACCTTGACCGACAAATCGCGCAGCTGCTTGTCACTGACTTCAACCGGTGCACCCGTCATCACGTCAACGCCTTTTTGATTTTTCGGGAACGCAAACACGTCGCGCATCGCTTCCGTTTCGCTCAACAACCACACCACGCGATCCCAGCCCACAGCGATTCCGCCGTGTGGAGGCGCGCCGTATTGGAAGGCTTCGAGTAGGAAGCCGAACTTCTCGTTCGCTTCTTCCGCCGAAATGCCCATCGCGCTGAAGACGCGCTGCTGGATTTCCGGGTTGTGAATACGCACCGAACCGCCAGCGATTTCATAACCGTTCAACACCAAATCATAGCGCCAGCATTTCACGCGTTCCGGATCGCTTTCGAGATACTGCATGTCCTCGTCGCGCGGATGCGTGAACGCGTGATGCGCGGCCGCCCACTTCTTCTCTTCTTCGTCGTACTCAAACAACGGCGGATCGACGACCCAGAAGCAATTCCAGTTTCCGCCCGAACCGAACTCCGGAATCAAGCCGAATTTCTTGCCGAGGTGGACACGCAAATTCGCCATGACCGTGTGAACCAGCGACGGCTTGCCGAATTGCATAAAGAGGGTGCTGCCCGGTTTCGCGCCGCACGCTTCGTTGATCGCCGAACGCATCTCCGGCTGAATGATCTTGTTGAGCGGGGACGACGCCCAGCCGCCATCAGCATCAACTTTCGCCCACGCGAGACCCTTCGCGCCCATGCTCTTCACGAACTCTTCGAGCTTGTCGATCTGCGCGCGCGGCATGTCGTTCTCGGGCGGAACGCAAATCGCTTTGACGATGCCCTTTCCTTCGACGGCCATCTTCATCAACTTCACGCCACCGCCGTCATGCCTCTTGACGACGTCAGTCAAGTCGATGTGTTCGAGGCCAAATCGCGTGTCGGGTTTGTCGTTGCCATAACGGCGCATCGACTCATCAAACGGCATGCGCTTGAGCGGCAACTGAAGATCGATGCCCTTCAATTCCTTCAGCATCTTCGCGATGACTTTTTCGACGACGTTGAAAATGTCGTCCTGTTCGACGAACGACATTTCGATGTCGAGCTGCGTGAATTCAGGCTGGCGATCAATGCGCAAATCTTCATCACGGAAGCAGCGCACGAGCTGGAAGTAGCGATCCGTCCCGGCGACCATCAAGAGCTGCTTAAAGAGCTGCGGGCTTTCGGCCAGCGCGTAGAACTTGCCTTTATTCAAGCGCGACGGCACGAGGAAATTGCGCGCCCCACCCGGCGTGTACTTGACGAGGAACGGCGTTTCGATTTCGGTGAAGCCCAAGTCGCAGAGCGTGCTGCGCGCAATCAAATTCGATTTACTGCGCATCGTCATCAATTGCTGCATGACATTGCGGCGCAAGTCCAGGTAGCGGAATTCGAGGCGGATGTCGTCGTTGGCCTTCAGGTCGTCGCGGATTTCAATCGGCGGCGTCTTGGCCTTATTGAGGACCGTCAGCGTGGCCGCAGCGACTTCAACAGTGCCCGTCGGCAGCTTCGTGTTGCGCGTCCCTTCCGGGCGAATGCGCACGAGACCCGTGACGCGGATGACCCACTCGCCGCGCAGCTTGGACGCTTCTTCGAGCAGCGACTTATCCTGCGGATCGAAGACGATCTGCGTGACGCCGTGCTTGTCGCGAAGGTCGAGAAAAATGACGCCGCCCATGTCGCGGTTGGTCTGAACCCATCCGGAAAGGACAGCGGTCGAACCCGCATCGGATTCGCGAAGCTGGCCGCAGGTGTGGGTGCGGTACTTGTTGGCTTGAAGCTGCACGGAACGGACTCCTTAAAACGGTCGATGAGCAAACGGCTCGTGGGACTCAAAGGGGAAAGAGTTTAGCGGGTGGGCGCGAAAATTCAACACAGCGAACTCACTTCGGAGAAATCTATTCATAATCGTATTGTTCAAACGCTTCTCCCAATTTCTTGAAATCGTCCTGCAGCCAATACGGCGTATCGTCCGGATGCCGGAGAACCCGCTTTAAAAAATCCGTGAAAGAGGTGGCCACAATCTGAACCTGGCCCGGCATTGCGAAGGTTTCATGAAAGCTATCGTAACAAAGTCCATGATGGTCGGAGTGCAAATCGATTGAAACGTAATTTCCATCATTCACGTCGGCAAGTACATACCAATTTGCCCACGGACCATCTTCAAACACTTCGCCGTAAATTGCAATGCATACGGGTTCAAATTCATTGGGCATGAGGATTCGTGTAGGATCAGCATCATTGACCTTTTTACGAATTGTGACACCGCCGGCTAACTCATAGAAACGTTTGACGTCCGCAGGCAATGAGTAGCCATCGGGAACGTTCGGCATACCCATAGGTTCAGAAACGCTACAGTAAGGGCGCACGCGCAACTCATTGATGAGCGATTCAATCTCGAGCATTTCTTTCTTTTTCACCCATTCCGCTCCCAAACATGCACATGTGCACGGTGTCCGCCCTCCTCCTACCACAACCTATTGTGTTCGAGCCCCCAAAATCCATGTTCACCTCAACCACATCACACCCATTCCCACACAATCACATTGCGCATATCAAATATAGTCTAACACCCCATCGCCCCTAGCCCGATTCAAATCGCCCCTTATATACAACGATTCTCGACCACGTTTTTCAAGCCATATCTCGATAAAAAGCCTTCCACGTCTTCTATTTCGGCACCGGCAACGCAACCCATTCGCTAGCGGTCAATTCTGATTTGCGTGGAAATTTCGTTAGTGGTAAACCCGTTTCTCCCGCCGCATATTTTACCGCTCGCAAATACGCCTTGGGCAATATCTCTTCCGCGTAATTAGACAGGACGCCGCTCTCCAAAATATCGAGCAACTCGTCGCTTTGCTGCTCAATTGTTGCGCGCCAACTCGGCGTCCGTTTTTCAGGCTGTGACAACCATTTAAGATGGTGTGCAATCAAAACAACAAGTCGGCTCAAAACTTCCCGACGGTCGCGAATAGCCATGTCAGTGAGGTACTCCCGCAAATTGTCATAATCCATTTCGTCGTACTCTTTCCGCCCAATCAAATCCACCATCGCGTCTAACCACGCGGTTTCATCTTTTAGGTAGAGTGCCGATAGTTCTTCAGTCGCAGTTGCTGTCATGGTACGCCCTCATTTCCTAGAAGGATTCTACAACGCTTCACGCTCCGTCGCAATAATTCCCTGCTCACTTCCCACCCAACTCCTTAAAATACTCATCCACAAAACTCTCCGCAATCAACGGGAATTTCTCCTCCCCGATCCACACTTTCGGTGCCTGATTTCGATTCAAAAAGATCTTCGCTTCCGTCGGAAAAATCAGCCATTGATAGATGTCGTTGCGCTTCAAAAATGCGTCGTACAACGTCGTCAATTCCAAATTCTCGCGCGTGTCGTGGTCATGATCCGGAGCCATGCAACCCATATACCATCCCGTGTCGCCCGTGTGATTAATCGGCTCGTTGCGCGTCATGAAAAACACAGGTGCAGTCGCAAACCGGTCGCACGTCATCACCGTCTGATGCATGTTTGGCACCAGCATATGCGCGCGCTGAATCCCAAAACTATCCAGCGCAAACAACTGCATCATCATATGCTGAATCGCGACGTTCGCCCCCGGCACATACTCAATCGGAAACGATTTCATATCCGGCTCATACAGCGTCAAAAACTCCTTATCGAATTGTCGTATCTGCAACGTCAGCCAACCGAATTGAAACGTCTCGCCGGGTCTCAGCACTTCACCTTTCGCAACGAGACTTTCAATCGAACGCAGCAGCACGTTGGCATGAAGCAACAACGCCTCATTCGCTAAATCGAGCACGAATTCCGGATGATTAAATTGGGTGCAGGCAGTGGTGGTGACGCGCATGATTAAATCCTGTACTCCGCCCGCATATCCTTCAACGCCGGAAAATCCCGCCGCCAATTCTCAACCACCATCGGATCCAACTCCGCTCCAATCACACATTCCCCATTCCCAGCATCCGCAATAATCTCGCCGTGCGGATTCACAATAATGCTCCGTCCATTGTGAACATACTTCGGATCGTTGCCGACACGATTGACCCCAGCGACATACGCTTGATTTTCAATCGCCCGAGCGCGCAACAGCGTCACCCAATGTTCAATGCGCGTGACCGGCCAATTGGCGATGTCCACCAGCAATTGCGCACCCAGTTGTGTGGCGTGGCGGAAGAGTTCGGGAAAGCGCAAGTCGTAGCACACGAACGGAGCGACGCGCATGCCCTGGCAATCGAAGAGTTTCAATCCATCGCCCGGCGCGTAGCATGCCAACTCACCGCTGAGCGTGAACGGCTGCATCTTCGCATACCGCGCGACTTCATTTCCATCCGGCCCGAACGTCAGCGACTCATTCCTTCCGCGCCCATCCGGAGCGCGATTAATCACGCCACCCATCACATACGAATTGAAGCGCAACGCCGTCTCGTACATGAACGTCTCCGTCACGCGCGCATCGCCTTCGCAATTCTTCTCGACGTCCATACTGAACCCCGTCGAAAACATCTCCGGCAACACAATCAACGCATCACGCGTCAAATTCGACGCGCCTTCCAATAACGCGTTGACCCGTGAATGATTCACAACCTTGTTTTCCCACGCAATGTCAAATTGACAGAGAGCAATCTTCATAATGAGACCTCATCAACCAGAAACTATCGTCTTCAATCCACGCACGAGCCGCCCAACGCCCTCTTCAACCGTCTCTCGTTTCAACGCTCCAAACGAAACGCGTAGCGAGCATCCGGACGCACCAAACGCATCGCCGGGAATCGCCGCAACGCGGTACTCTTTCACAAGCCGCTCGACCAGTTCCATCGGTTTCAGATTCGAATTCACGTACAGAAAAAAGTAGAGCGCTCCATCCGCGCGCGGAATCCGGCAGACATCACCGAGTGACTGCAACTCCCGCCAAACATACCCGCGCGTCGCTTCGATTTCGTTGACCTTTTCTCGGACATAATTGCCTCCGCCCGACACCGCCCCGAGCGCCGCGAATTGCGATATCACGGGTGGACAAATCAATATCGTATCCTGAATCTTCTTGATCGAATCAAAGAGCCCCGCCGGGATCGACATGTAGCCGATGCGCCAACTCGCGAATCCGTATGATTTCGAAAGCGAATACAGCGAAATCGTGTGCTCGGATGCGCCGGGAATCGAAGCGGGTGAAAAGTGCTGCGAATCGCCATAGACGAAATCCTCATACGCTTCGTCGCTGATATGAAAAATCCCCCGTTCCCGACACAGTTCATTGATCGCGCGGAGTGATTTCTCAGAATAAACAGCCCCCGTCGGATTGTTCGGCGAGACTGTCACGATGGCCCGAGTCCGAGGCGTGATTGCGGCTCGTATCGCATCAACATCCGGCTGAAAACTCAAGTCCGTAGGAACCGCCACCGGCGTACAATCCGCCATGCAAATCGCCATGTCATGATTGAAATAATACGGCGCAAGCAAAATGATCTCATCGCCCGGATCGGTGATCGCCAACACCGCGTTCATAAACGCCATATTCCCGCCTGCCGTCACGACGATGCGTTGACCAGATGAAGTAGGAATGGAGTTCCGAGACGCGAGCTTCTGTCCCAGCGCATCCACCAACGATGGTATGCCTTCGACGGCTTTGTATTTATGATTCTTAGCGTCCAGAAAAAAGTCGCTCATCCGAACCAGAGCCGACGGAGGAGGCCCATAATGAACAACGCCCTGTCCCAGCGAAATCGTGCCGGGATGCGCACGAATCAACTCCGCGACGATGGGAATAACCGGAGGCTGGATGGACGACATTCGCTGAGTATTGATTTTCATTTTCTGTTAGTCCACACCTTGAACAGATGCGTGTAAACACCCACCTCAAACCCGTTTTTCCAGCCCTTCCTTTGCGCCTTCGTGCCTTTGCGTTTTAACCCAACAATTAAATACACGCCTTCATCATTGCTATGCTCAATCACAACTTGCCCTTTGGCAAAATGGTAGTCATCCCGGTGCGCTTTTCCTTCGCGTCCGGGCCCAACAATTCGTAGCAACGGACAAGCGCCCATTCAATATCCGGCTTGATGTTCGCCTGGCCGACGGCATCCAGGAACCCCGCGTTTTTCATCACCTCGCGAGGTTGTGGCCGGGCACCGGAAAGAATCAACGTGATCCCGCGCGCCATCAAATTTTCATACACCTTTTCCAGCGCATAAAGACCCGTCACGTCCATCACCGGAACGCGGTTCAAACGCAGGATGACAATGCGCGTATTCTCGCCGAGTTCACCCATGGCTTCGAACGCTTTTTCAGTCGCGCCGAAGAAGAACGGGCCATCAACACTGTAGACCATCACGCGGCGCGGCACGTCATGGATTTCCAAATCGTGGCTCGCCATTTCAGCGTCAGCAGAAGTCAGTTTCGAATCAAAGCTGCTCATCTCCGACATGCGTCGCATGAACAACATCGCCGCGAGAATCATCCCAACACTGATCGCAGCGGACATGTCCACAAAAACAGTTAAGGCCAGACACGTGAAGAGCACCGCGATGTCCGACGCAGGCGCGCGCATCAAGTGTCTAAAATGTTTCAAGTCGGCCATGCTGTACGCGACAATGAGCAAAATCGCGGCGAGCGACGGCAGCGGAATAGTCCCCGCGTACGGTCCGGCGATGAGGATGATTGCAAGCAATGTGACTGAATGAAAGATCGAGGCGAAGGGCGTTTTCGCGCCGCTTCGGACATTGACCACAGACCGCGCAACCGCACCGCTGAGGGCGATTCCACCAAAGAGCGGCGAGACGATGTTGCCGATACCCTGACCGATGAGTTCATTGTTCGCGTCGTGTTTAATGCCGGTCATTCCATCCGAAACGACGGCGGAGAGCAGCGATGCGACAGCGCATAAAATTGCAATGGAGGTCGCGGGCATGATGAACGTGGCGATGTTCGCGGAACTCCAATTGAAACTCGTGATCGGTGCCCAATCCAATGTCGGCAACGCGCGCGTGAAAGCACCGATGGTCTTCACGCTGTTCCATCCGAGCACAGACGAAAAAATAAGATTCGCACCAATCCCGACGAGAATTCCGACGGCAGGAACAGGCACGTGTTTTACCGCGCGTGGCAACAGACGCGGGTAGGCAATTAGTGTTCCGAGCGTCAAAAGTCCGACTGTTGCAGACTCACCCAGAATCGCAGACGGCGTCGCTCGAAATCCATCACTCAGAGCGACCATTTTTGAAACGTATGAACTCGGCATGCGATTAATGTGTTCAGTGACTGTTTCCACGAAGACGCCCGGGCGACCGTCATGAACCATTTGAGTCGTGATTTTTTTGACACTGTCGTAGCCAATTTGGAGGCCGAAGAGTTCTTTGATTTGCTGTGTCGCAATGATCAGTGCGATACCGGTGTTGTAGCCAGCGGTGACTGGATGCGGGATGAATTTAATAAGCGAACCCAGGCGCGCGAGTCCCATGCAAATCAGAATCGCCCCAGCCATCATCCCGGCGAACATCATCCCGTGAAGTCCATGCTCCGCATAGATCGGTGCGAGGATCACGACGAACGCCGCCGTCGGTCCCGAGATTTGAAAACGGGATCCGCCGAAGAGCGCGACGGTAATCCCGCCGATGATGGAGGTGTAGAGTCCTGCTTGAGGCGACGCGCCGGCCGCAACGGCAAGGGCCATAGACAATGGCAGCGCGACGAACGCAACATTCAATCCAGCCATCATGTCGGCTTTCAACGTCGCCTTCATATAATTTCGCAAACAACCGAGGAGCGCCGGGATGTAGAAGAAGGTCGAATCAGCCGCTTTTGTTGGGCTGGAGTTTTGCCCGGACGAGTCCGCATCGTTCGGTTTCAATCCGTCTCCATCCATTCAAGTGCTCCGTGAAATGATCGCCAACGCGAGTCCAATTGTATCGCGTTGGGATGGAAAAATCACACGCAATCGAAAGGATCATTTCAGCGTCGATAAATATTCCACCAGATGCCGTATCTCGAATTTGGTCAGCACGTTTGTGAGTGGTGGCATCGTGGACTCTTCCTGATTCTTACGCGTCTTGATGTCGGCCTTTTCAATCGTAACGAGCTTACCATCGCCGGGCATAATGGAGATTTTGGTTGCGTCTTCGCTCTTCAAAATGCCGGTGAACATTTTGCCGTCGGTTGTTCGGACGGCGACGGATTCGAAGCCCTTCGCGATTTTGGCGCTGGGATCGACGATCGATTCGAGAATGTATTCCCGCTTTTCACGCGTCGCCACACCACGCATTTCAGGACCCACGTCCCCACCCTTTCCATCGACTTTATGGCAGCGGGTGCATTGAGCGCTGGCGCTTTCGAAGAAGATTTTACGTCCGGCTTCTGCGTCACCACCCACGAGAGCGGCTTTAAAATCAGAGAGTTGAATCGTTTTATGCTCGGCCCGGGGTAAAGCTGCGTTGTATTTTGCGAGACGCTCTTTCACGTCGTTGCCCGAACATTTTTGGGCGGCTTCCAGAAGATCAAGTTCAATCTCAGGGACGAACTTTCCATCGAGAAGGATCAACATCGAGGCTGCGATGACCGCTTCAGATTCAGGCAATTTCATGCCGCCTAAAATGGCGAAGGCATTTTGCTTTTCTCCGATGCTTGCTTTATCGTCAGCAAGCGATTTCGCGAGCGATTTGATGGCATCTTTCGGATCCAGTTTGGCCATGATCGCACTGGCCGCTTTTTTGAGATTCACGTCTTTGCCACCCATTGCAATCCGAACATCGTCGTGAAGTTTTTCAGCTTTCAAATCGAAGAGCGCGTTCAACGCAGCGATATGAATTTCGCTGCCACGTTTTGCATCCTCAAACATGTTCTGCAAAACGGGAACCGCCTCGACAATGTTCAGTTTTGATACGGCGTTTGCAGCGGCAACGGCGATCTCGTTTCCAATTGAGTTTTTCAGCAACTCTGTGATGAGCGGCTTGAGTGCATCGGCTGCAGGAGACGGATTTCGCGCCGGGAGCGGCCGGACGAGGTTCATGATTTTATCGCGCAGCGGCGGGGCGGCCCAGTCGGCGAGCATGTTCAACGCTTCAACGCGCTGCGGCACGGGCGCGTCTTTGCGTGCGGAGAATTCAGCGAGCGCTTTAGCGTTCTCCGCACTTCCGTTGCGAAAGTTTGCGTTCAATGCTCGGCGAACAAGGAAAGGCGATTGCACTACTTTGTCGGACTCCATGTTGCCGATGGGCATCTGTTTCGATCCGTTGGGAAGCTCCCAGCCAACGGCGAGATTATCGTTGCGGAGGTTCTCAAACATCAAAGCTTCAATGTAATACTTCTTCCCGGCTTCAAGCGCCACGGGCGATGATTTTTGGTTCGGATACTTGAACCATTCGCGCGGCTTGCACCATTGCGGCGCGTGAGTTTCTGCGATACGCTTTTTGTTTACGGGATTGTCGTCGGTGCTTAAAAACAATTCGCCCCAATCATCGACCGCGAGCCAGAACGTGTAATTGCCGGACGCGGGCGCGGTGATTATTCCGCTGACACGCGCTCCATAATGGTCGTTGCGATCATTGGGCGTTTCGAACATATCGAGCGTCTCTTCCTTGTCCGCTTTGCCAGTTTTGAACTTCGGATTCTCAGTGAAATCTTTATATGTCCCACCCTGAATGTTCTCCCAATATTCAGCTTTGAACGAGAAGCTGCTGGCCTTCTTTTCGATCGCTTTGGTTTCCGCAGGCGGTTCGATCAGTTTGGCCAGATCGGCGAACGCTCCTTTTATAGGTACGTCGTTGATCGCGCGAGCCACTTCGAGGACGATGCTGGGATTTTTATCATTCAGGAATTTCGCAATGCGCACATCTTCCATCCGGCGCAGCACAAGAGCCACGGCAAGGCGCACCGAGTCTGACGCGTCAGAGCTTTTCGCCAGGACGAGATCCGGATATTTCGCCGCGATCCAATAAAGCGCCATCACGCCGGCGTGGCGGACAAACGCGTCTTTGTCGGCGTTCTCGGATAACAGCGCACATAATGGGTTGATCGCGTCGGAATTGCCGAGCTTTCCAAGCGCGAGTGCGGCGAAGTATCGAACGCGAAGGTTCTCATGTTTTAACGCGGCAACGAACGTATCCTGCGCTTTCGCAAGACGGCCATCGCCCATGATTTTGACGGCTTGCGCGGCCACTTCAGCGTCTGCGTCGGTCGCAAGCGGTCGAAGGATGTCGAGTGCTTTTTCGTCCCAGGGCTTGGCGAGATTTATGTCGCGGTCAGAGGGTTTCATCCCGGCGTACGCGGCCTCACGAGCCAGTTGCCCGAGGCCCCAGATAGCATGAAGTCGAGCGAGCTGAACGCTGCTTTTCAGAACCTGCGCTAAGAGTGGTACCGCCGACGCGCCTTTATCAACGAGCGCGAATTGTGCGGCCTGACGAACGCGCATATCGCGGTGTTCTAGAAGCTTGACGAGTTCATCGTTGGGCATTTTTTCAATGCCTCCGACCAGCAGTTTTTTCGTGTCGAGCGCGGCGGGATCGTCCTTCATTTTCGGATCACTGATGCGATAGATGCGACCCTTGCCTGTCTTCTGAATTCCGCCGACCCAGACCGATGCGTAGGCCGCGCCGTCCACGCCGAAAACCATGTCCGTCGCCTGATTCTTCCAGAAGAATTCCTTGTCCTTATCTTCAACGTATTCGAAGCCCGCGCCCTTCGGCTTAACAGAAAACGAGAAGACGCCGCCATTGCCTTTGTAGTCGCAATAGAAGAAGTGATTTTCGTAGCGCTCGGGCAGTTGGCCGGTGCCGGGATAGTACGCGACTCCCGACGGTCCCTGACCCAGTTGTTTGACCGGCGGGACGATGTATGCAGGCTGACCGTCATGATATTCGAACCACATTTTTTCGGAGGTCCAAGTACCAAGAACGTTGGGCTGCGTGATGAATTGGTAGCCGCCGCGCCAGCCGCTGTCGCCGCCTTCGACGATATAAACCCAGCGCGCGGAGTCGCCGTGGTCGGCATTGTTGTCAGCGGTAAAGAGGTTGCCGAATTTATCGAATGCGAGCTTCTGAGGGTTGCGCAATCCGGTCGCAAAGACTTCAAATTCGGAGCCGTCGGGATTGCAGCGGAAGACGCCGCCGCGTTCGTGGCCGTCGATTTGTTTGTCGCCGACTTTGACGTTATAACCTCGATCACCGATGCTGAAATAAAGCTTACCATCTGGACCGACAGTGAGCCCGTGCAGGTCGTGGCCGAGGAATGCGATGCGAGCGCCGAAGCCGGTTTGGAGGATGGTTTTGACGTTCGCCTTCCCGCTGTTTTGGGTGTCTTGAAGACGCCACAGATTGGGAATGCATGTGAAATAAACGCTGCCTTTGTGAACGACGACACTGGCCCCGGCACCGTCGAGAATCGTATTGAAACCATCTGCGAAAATCGAGCTTTTATCGGCTTTGCCTGAGCCTTTTGAGTCTTCAATCAGGCGCACGATTTCGGAGTTGATTTCGAGGCGTTTGGCTTTGTCGCCGAGGTTGCGACGCAGCATCGCTTCGCGATCCTGGGGCGAGCGGGAAGCTAGGTCCTGATCGAGCCAATCCATGTGCCCGCGCAGGTCGAGCGCGCCAAAATCTTTGTCCCCGCCGCCAGTGATTCCGTCGGAAAAACGCCACGTTTCGGCGACGAAGAAGCGTCCTTTTTCATCGCAGCAAAGACCCACAGGGTGCGCGAGAAGCGGTTCGGCGGCGAAGAGTTCGATCTTCAAATCAGTGGGCGTTTTGTAGCCCTTGATCATGTTCTCGGCGTCGTCGGATGCCGGAGCCATTTTGGGTTGCCACGGTCCGACTGGTTCTTCAGCGGCGGACAAATGAAGAGCGCTGACGAACATTGACAGGCTGACAATAACCACGGCGATTGAGGGCTTGATCATGGGACTCCAGAGCATGTTGGCCGTCGCACATGCGGGCGCGGAACGCAATTATTCTTTTGAATCGCCGGGAAGCACGTGTTGCGGCAGATTAGCGAACACCGCTTTTCCGGACGCATCAAACGTGATCTGCCACACGCGGTCGAAAACGCCCTCGCCGTCCCAATGCTTCGGAATTTTTTCAGCGTGGAGCGCTTTGGCTAATTCGGGAATTTTGCCGTGATGCCAGCTAATCAAAATGATTTTGCCTTCGTACTTTTTGTTGTGAAATATCTCGTTCGCAATGTCACTGATGTTCTCTTCTGAAAAACGGTTATTCACCTGCTCATTTTTGTTCTTCGCCAGGTACTGGACTGTTTCAAACGAACGGTTGCTGTGCTTGGATTCCGCGGCGGCAAAAATAAAGTCCGGCGACGGAAACGGCTTCGGATGCTTTTCAGACGCGACGAACAACTCATGCAGAGCCAACGCGCGTTGATTTCCTCGCATGCTCAAGTCCGGCGACTTCTCGCTTTCAGACGGCTTCTCGCCGTGGCGGATGATCATGATGACGCGCGGATACGTTGTCTTGACATCGGAGTTTGGAGCTTCCGCGTGAACCGAAATCGACAGAATGAACGAGAGTAAAATTGCACTGCAACACCACGAACCGGCGACTAACTTCCGGGTAAATGCAACTTGCTTTGACATCGAATTCTCCTATCCGCCGCGCGAAATCCCCATTGGATTCGCGCGGCGGGCGTGTTTAAAAATTACCACGAATCCGTGCGGAACGGGATCGCGGGGAGGCCGTCTTTATTGAAGAGATTCGCCCACGGCGTGCGCGGACTCCACGCGTACCGCACTGCCACCGGCTTCGCAACTTTAGCACTCGTCACGACGACGCTGTCGCCATCAATCACCGCATCCGCCCAGTGGAACACTTTGTCTTCACCTGCGACGGCGAAGCCTTGGATTTTCTCGGCGTGTTTCGCGGCAAGACCCTGACCGACGTGCGAGAATGTCACGCGGATTTTTGCGTCTTCGATTTTGTTCGACTGATACAGCGGGCCGTAGTACTCGACCTTTTTTCCATACGCCACTCCCAGCGCGACGCGGCTCGCGCGCGCACCGTAGCCGGATTTGTTCGTCGGATGAATACCGCTGCCCAAGTCGGTGCTGATCGACATGGCGGTGTTCGGATAGGTCATGATCTTGATGTGATTCTCAATGTACGCGTTGTTGCTCGTCGCTTGTTTGTCGTCGGGAAGCGGTGTGAACTTTTCGCTTTTGTTCGTGATCGGATCGGCGGGATCCCACGCGCAGCCACCACCGCTGGGCTTCTGGATGTAGATGAAGGGGAAGTCGCCCTGGCCCCATTCTTTGCGCCAGCCGCGAATGAGCGCGCCCATCATCGTGTACTGATCGATGTTGTTTATCGCCGTGCCGCTTTCGCCCTGATCCCACACGACACCCTTCATCGCGAACGGCATGTACGGGCGAATATTCGCTTCATACAGGTGCCCCACTTTGCCCTGGCAATCGCCGGGCTTCAACGGTGGTGCAGGCTTGCGCGGAGCGCCCGGGACTTTTGCTTTCGGATCGGCTTTCAACAAGTCGTCGGCCTTGGCTTTGGCTTCTGCGGACGCTTTTTCCCATGCGGCGAGATCGGCCTGATATTTTTTCTGAGCCTCTTCCGGCTTGTATGTCTCCATCGCTTTCGCGACCATTGCCTTGCACGGTTCATCCGCTTTGTACGCTTCTTCGCTCAGCCAATATCCCGACGGCGTTCCACCGACGGCTCCGACCATCAAGCCGAGCGGCACGTTCAAATCTTTCTGCAACGGCACGCCGAACGAGAAGAGCAGCGCTGAGAATTTGACGTTGTTCTCGGGCGTCGCTTCGAGCCAGCCTTGTGCGTTCGGTGATTTCAAACGCAGTTTCGGATACGTTGCGGCGGCGATCTTTTCGAGTTCCGGATCGCCTTTCGTGTAGCTGCTGACATTCATCTGCATGTTCGATTGCCCGGAGCCGACCCAGACGTCTCCGACGAGCACGTCGTCGAGCTTGATCGTGTTTTTACCGGCGATCGTCATCGACGCCGGTTCGCCCAGCGTCAGAGCATCGAGCTTCACGCTCCACTTGCCTTGTGCGTCGGCGTCGGTTGTTTTGGTTTGGTCGCGAAACGTGACGGTCACTTTTTCGCCTGGAGCGGCCGTGCCCCAAATCGGAACGGGTACGCCTTGCTGCAACACCATGTGGCTGCTGATGACTGCCGGCAATTTAACATCGGCGTGAACCGACACACCGCAGAACAACACGGCGCAAAGAATCCAGACTGAATGACGCACGGGCGACTCCTTATAAAGGTTGAATGTATGACCCTCTACACCGCGAATTGCTTTCGTGTCGTCACTTCCCGCCGCGTTCGTGCGACACGATGGCGCTTTCGATCTCCGAATTAATCCGCCCTCCGAGCAAGATCGCCGAACTCGACATGTACAGCCAGAGCATCAGCACGATCACCGCGCCCAGCGAGCCGTACGTTTTGCTGT
>Ga0194042_1000383_pt1 | contig 14662 bp, 13 predicted proteins | sample JunL4412m_MetaG_FD_148974 | JGI IMG/M metagenome (GOLD analysis project Ga0194042, IMG submission 148974) | Anoxic zone freshwater microbial communities from boreal shield lake in IISD Experimental Lakes Area, Ontario, Canada - Jun2016-L442-12m | ecosystem: Environmental > Aquatic > Freshwater >...
GGGGGCGGGACGGGGCGGCCGCGAAGTTGGCATGCATAGAAGAGATTTTACGGGGTGTATTCGATGTCATGATCGCACAGAAATCGACGGATGCCTGTGAGATGTCACGGTTGCAGGGCTCGTTCTATCGAATCCTGCAGGACTTCCTCCCGACTGGAACCGCATCAAACAGGAATCTGAAGAGATTCGTGTACATGCCGTTCGACAATGCCTTCAGTCAATTCTGGAGGCAGACGGAGCAAATCCGGCTGCTGAGCACGGACAAGGCGTATACAGAGCTGTACCGAGATGCGTTCACGAGGCAGGCGCTGGAGGAGCTGTCCAAGACGATGCCGTGGCGGTTTCTCCGGGACAGGGACGGAGCACTGCACTTCTACTACGACCAGCCTGTGGACGGGGAGTACACGCGCGCGGAGGGCGTGGAGCTGCTGGCGTTTGACGCCGCGCAGAGGGCGCACGTCGACGCGGTGGTGCGGGCGTGCTTCGGTCCGGCGGTTCTGTCGATTTGCATGCTCGAGGCGGAGGTGGACGACGGAGGCATACGCGTGGAGGAGGACCCGTACTACAAAGTCTTCAAGCAGCACGGCAACTACGTGCACTCGCTGTACGCGGAGACGGCGCACAAGCTGAGCGCGGCGGACGTGCAGGGAGGCGTCGGCATCACGTCGCTGCACGCCAAGCTGTGGGATATGGTTAATCAGGAAGAGGGGTTGACGTTTGTCGCGCACAACGCGGTGAAGGACATGCGGTGGATCATTCAGAGCATCGAGAACCAGATCGGATACCTGGAATTCACGGACTGCCAGAGGGGCGCACAAGCGGGGGGATACATCGCTGCTCTGCATGCTCTGATGAAGCGTCTGCGAACGGGCAGCCAGTGGTTCTGCACGCAGCACGGGGACATGGATGCGACGGGGAGCACGCGGTCGAGGAACGGCTCGCTGGCCAAAATCATGGAGAATCGGGGGGACAATCTGCACAGCGTGTACGAGAAGGTCACGGGGAGCGCTCTGGAGGGCCAGCACGACGCGCGGGTGGACACGTACGCGTGCGCGCTGATCTTCTGCCGACTGCTGATGCTGAACCACGGGATCAACGTGGAGGCGTCTGCCGGGTACGCGAAATTACAGGCGATGCTGGAGGGGGTGCAGGCAGAGTGCAAGGGGGTCAGTGTTCAGAGAAAGACACAGGGTTCGAGTATGGAAACTTTATTATTCCGCATCAAGAAACTACTGCATTCGGTATGAACTCCTGTGTCGTGGGCGCGATGCCGAGGAACCTCCTGCGGCTCTCGAGCTGCATGGTGTGCGGCAGGGCGATGGGACTTGTCTCGTTCGAGACCTTATTCTTTCGCGTGCCAAAAAGGAAGGCGAGGCACAACTTGCGGCTCTCGTACTGAATGAGGGGCGCGTCGCCGGAGAACATGCGCTGGAGCGAGCGGTGTTATATAGTATTCGCGTGACTACGGTATATTCAGCTGTTCTTTCAGATCCGTTATCAAAACGTCTTCGACTGCTGCAAGTGTCGTCGATGGTGCTGTCTTTTTTTCCGATGGACTGGGCGTGTGTTCGGTCTTGTTAACCCATGCTCTGAAGACCTCGACGAGGCAGCGAAAGTATAGCGGTTCCCTTTCTCTGAGCTTGTCGAACATGGCAGAAGCCGTCTCAGGGGCATCCACGGCCTTGCCCATGTCAACGAGGAGCTTGATGTTTTCATTTTTGCCGTGCAAATACTGTTGCGTGAACGTGTCTTCGGCGCTGGTGTACTTTCTCAGAATATCCGCTAACTGCGCCACTTCGATCTCCGCACACGCCGACTCAATCGCGGCGGTCTCCAGATGCCGATAACAAGCGCACTTGTCGAGCTTGATGTCTACGAGAAGATTGTGCAGCATACCTGTTGTGTGTCTTTCGTTTATATACATCAAAATGTATCTCAATTTATGTGCTCGTCTTGACTTTGGCCTCGTGCACGCCGGGATTCGGATTCTCGTACACAAACGCGCCCGAGATGTCGTGCGCCTGCCGTCTGAGATTGAGGAACGTGGATGTGTCGAGGGCATAGCGGGCAAACGCGGAGCCCCGGTGCACGCAGGCCAAGTGGTCCCGGATGTCCGCTTCGTTGTCGAGGTCGTCGCGGACCGGGGCGCAGGACCAGAACCACGCGCGCCAGTAAAAGGCCTTGTCCTGGGCCTGCAACCTTTGCGCTTGGTATCGAGTGTAAAAGAGCGTGCAGTCGCGGTCGTGGTAGAGACAGCAGTCGTTTTCGGCCGGGTCCGGGTCGGTCTGGTGCTCGGCGCAGGTCTGGAACTTCGAGTTGGTGGCGAGGTCGTGGAAGGGCGTCATGCCGTGGCCGTAGCGCCCGCCGAGCGCGCGGAAGGCGGCCTTTTCCTGCGCGTCGACGGTCACGTAGATGCGCTCGCCGTGGGCTTCCATGCTGCATGGGATTTGATTTGGGTTGTGTACTGGTAGAATTGGTAGAAGAAAATAGGTCTGCTGAGTTATTATTTTTCCGGCAAATTTGTATCACGAACTTTGGTGATAATTACAGCCCGTAATCCTGTGTCTTTTCCAAATGCAGTGAAAATACTCTCAATCGTTGCTGCGGTATTTAAGTCCTCTTTATCTATTACTTGAAGAATTTGGACTTTTTTGTCTGTATCTTCTTTTGTTGCACCGTACACTGTTTGAGATATTATTTTCGAGAGACACTTCCAGGCATCTCTTAGATCATGCTCCACTGCGTACTTTAATATAGTTTGCTTCATCTCTCTTGTGAACGTTCCCCATTTCGTTGTGGTCGCAGTCCATGCATCAGCCTTTGCTGCTTTGTCATCTTTGTAATTTTTTATCGCTGCGAAAGGATTCAGATTCCACATTTCCAAATGATCCAGATCATGCTGAGCACGCAACCCCTCATCATTGATCGTCTTCATCTCCTGTAAAAGTGCATGCATTTCACGCAAACTGGGATTATGATTATCATGCGGGGGCATGATGTAAATACCTCCATCTTTTATAGTTTGCACACGCCAAATGTCGGTGAATCCGGCGGAGGCCGATTTGAGCATCGATTCCAGATCAAAAATATTTCGGGTTCATATTTAACGGGACGTGTCGCTATGCATCTGTCCAAATAAATGGACGGGAACGATGGAACCTTGGCGTACCTGCCGTGTGAAGAGCACCAGGAAAAAAAGCGCCGCTGCGATCCCAAAAAGTGTGGGAAAGGCAAATGGAAAACGGTAGAATCGAAGCGCATAGTATGTGACACCTGTAAGAAGAGGAAGAAAACCTGCACGCACAAACTCCCAGGTGTGCAGGCCCCGATCAATCCCGAGCCCGACCCGGGCCTGAGCACGTTCCAGAAGCCAGCGTCGGGCAAGTCGAAACGCGCGCAGGAGGTGCCCGCTGCGGGCACCTCGAGCACCGCGTCCAAGCCGGCAGCCTCGGGCGGCAAGTCGAAACGCGCGCAGGAGGTGCCTGGTTCGAGCACCGCTCCTGAGAAGCCTGCCTCGGGGTTTGGGTGGCTTTACACACTTCAGAACCCAGGCGGCAACATGGTGTTTTTCGATGAAATCGATGATCCAGAGGTTCTCCGACAGCTGAAATGGTACGGCGGGAGCCAGCAGCCAGACCTCGCCGAGAAATATCGTCTCGAGGAAGAGGCTTACGAGGAAGGGCTCTTCGGTGAAGGGTACCGTGACTTGGTGCGCGCGCCGGCTCCGGTCCCGAATGAAGGAGCAGCCTTGACCCAGGAAGAGCAAGAAGCCGCACAGGACTTCTGCAGCAACAACGCTTTGCGCTGATTGGGCCGCGACCGTCGCACGCAGAGTTCGAGTAAAGTTATGTCTTTTATTGAATAAAAGACGTAAAACTAGCTACTTCCTACAAACATTACGTCAAACTCAAAAGTAGTCAAATAGCGCATCGCGCGCTGAGAGCACACACGCATCGCGTGTGCTTCTAATAATCGTCGTCCGACTCCGGGTCAAACTGGCCGGCAAGTTCATTGTCGTCCTCTTTTTTGTTGTCGCGCATGTATTTGGCATTGCTCTCCTCGATCTGCTTGACGAAAGCCTCCTTGGCGTTCTTGAAAACATCCAGCATTTTATGCACCATCTCGAGCTGAGCTTGCGTCAGCCCCTTCTGGAGTTTGTCGTCATGCCACTTCAAGTAGAAGAGTTTGAAGAAGCCTTTGACGAACTTCGGGTCGGTCTCTTCGGGGTGCATTCCAAGCACAAGGTGAGGCTTTTCGGCCGTGGTGATGTGCTCGTGCCATTTTTCCACGGACCATGGGTCGCGCACTTTCATGGTCGAGAGGACTTTCTCGTCTGGCACGTGCTCCTTCGCAATGCCGACCTCTCCATTGGTAATGGCGAGGTTTTGGTTTTCGTCATCCGAATCATCCAGGATGTACTTGCGACAGGTCTGCTTGTTTTTGGCGTGGTCATCGCCAATGTTCTTCCTCTTGCGCTCGAAGTCCTTCTGCAGAATCACAGCCACGGCACTGTCGATCGCTTCCTGTTTCATCTGTCTGAGGATGGGCTTGTTGGCCTCACTCGCAAACGGAGGCGGCATCATGTCCGCATGGGTGTTGAAGGTAGTACGGAAATGACATTTGTCATCCTCGCATAGATGGAGCCAGCCTTCTTTGACGCTACCTGCAAAGTCAAACGGCTTAGAACAGCCGAACTTGTCTTCGAAGTCCGGGTTGTGGTGTTTTTTGGTGGAGGGAGCCCCATACCCACGCGACTCGTTGCCGTTACAGGCGATGCACTCCCAAATGTTACAGTCTTCGTATTCGCACTGGAAGACACGACCGTCTGCTTTTTCAAAGCAGAGGTGGCATTCGACTTTAGACGTATCCTCTACGTTTTCTTCGTTCCACTGGTGTGCGAACCTTTCAAGGTAGTCGGGCATGTAGCCTGCAAGCGTGTCTTTTTCGTCCTGGCTGAGATCGAATTCCACAGCCGCGTTGTTGACGAAGCGGTTGATGTTGTGCATCTTCTTGCGTTCTTTCGGCTCGTCTGAATTAGCGTAAAGACTGAACTTTTCATACAGAAAGTTCATGATACGCGACATGAGGTCGTCCTGATCTTTGTTGGCCGTGCTTATCGCGTCGACCATTTGCTTCGCCCTTTCCATCACATCACCCTTGCTGACCAGAGCGACAACTCGGTCGAGCTTGTCATTTTTGTCGCAGTACTTTTCAGCGGCTTTGACCTGTGCAGGGGTCATCGCCGCGACGGCAAGGGAAAAGGCCGTGCTTTTGGCGGGGGTCTTTTTTATCACCAACGCCATGATTGCGTGTCTGTGCCGTGTCAAACAGTAGAACGGTTCTGTTCCTGTCTATGTAATTGATCATAAACTCGTTTATATATCTAGAATTTGAATTGTATTTATTACAAACGTTACAAATACAATGTAAACTAGATTGACGGCGTTGTGGCGCTACTACTTTGCCAGACGGTTGCGATCTTTGCCCGCGGCCGCCTCGCCCATGTCTGCAGCGTCGTCGGGACTCGACACGTCGTCTTCTTTGGCTTGCTGCTTCTTGGCCTTGTTGGTCTCGTATTGTCTTTTGCCCCTGTCTTTCGCGGCCAGCTTTTCACGCGTTGCCTTGGCGATGCGTGCCTGGTCGGCCTTGCGCTGCTTCGCCTTTTCCTTGAGGTCGTCCATGTGCTTCTGCTGCTTGATGACAGAAGGCAACGCGTTGTGCTTTTCAGTGATGGCCGTGTACATGACATCGGCCTCAGGGTTGGTCAGCTTCCATTCCTCATACTTAGGCTCTAGGAACTTCATCAGGAGAAAGCCAGTGTAGGGCTTGTCATTCTTGTCGACTTTGTCGCACTTATAGGCTTCTTTGAAGCGATCATCAACGACCCACACCTTCATGGGAGTCACACAGTCTTTGTGTTTGTCGAAAATCTTCTTCTGCAGCTCAATCTGCTCGACAGATTCGTCGTCTGGGGGCGGAGGGGGTTTGAACTCGTCCCGCGCCGCGCCACCGACAGAACCGCTGTCCATGCGAGGCTTTTTGGTTTCGACGAACTCCGGCTCATCGTCAGAGGAAGAGGAAAGCACGACGACCTCTGCATCGGAGGTTTTCGGGATCTTGTCGGCGCGCTGCTTCGCGAACGCAGCCTTTCTGGCTATCAGGTCAGCCTTCGCCTCCTCCTGCTGCTTCTTGGCGAGCAGGTCAGCCTTCGCCTCCTCCTGCTGCTTCTTGGCGAGCAGGTCAGCCTTCGCCTCCTCCTGCTGCTTCTTGGCGAGCAGGTCAGCCTCCGCGTCCTCGTCGTTCGACGAGGACTCCTCGTCAGGGAACGTCTGGGTGTCGGACCTCTGGATGGGCCTAGCCACCTTGGGCCAGACGATCCTCATGACGACTTCGTGGCGCTGGACCTCGTGTTTCGGGTTGAGCACCACCTTGATGGTCATGTCTTTCTTCGAGACGATAGGGATGGAAAACGTGGACTGCGGGTAGGTCACGATTTTGTTCCAGTTGTTCCCTTCTTGCCTGTAATACTTGGGCAGTCCCTTGGGACTCGTCGCGCAGAACTGCAGCTCGACGGTCCTTGTGTTGAGGGTGAAGAGCACCTTCGGAATAATTTTGTTGTGCTGGTCAGCGAAGACATAGTGGTTGTCGATCTTCTCGTCCTTGGGTTTGAGTCCCCTTCCGACAGAAACCGTTCCCGTACCATCGCGAATGTTTTGCATGGACTCGTGATCCTGGTTGTACTGCACAAATAAAGTGAGTCCCTCAGCCATGGCTTGGAGATCATTACCTTGTGCTTGTCGTTTATACCTCGGGTTCGAATTTTCAATCATTCACAAGCCTCGCACTTTATACACCGTTCATTCCTGAGGTACTGATTGGTGAGGCAGCTCGTCGTGCACCCGCGGTCCTGCGAGTCGAAGAACTCGTCGCCCGGGCAGTCGTAGTAGGCGTCGGTCTTGAACTTTCCGCCGCGGCAGGCCTTGCACTTGACGCAGCAGTCGGGGTTCCAGAGCGCGGAGGCGAGCGCGCACGCGTTTTCGACGTACCACCCGCGCGGACAGTATTCGAGCGTGACGGGCCACTTGTCGTCGACGGTTTGGCGGCACTTGTCCTGGGCGAAGGTCTGGAACTCGGCTGGGTTGTCGGTGCACTCGGTTGCCGTCGAGCCGCCGGTCGACTCCGCGCAGCATACCTGTATGTCTGGGACGGAGCGGGTGGGGTTGAGGTCGCTGCGGGTGACGGTGTCGGTCCAGCGGCGGTACGCGATGCGGTTGCCGCAGCTGAGGACGAGCCGGGCCGTGTCTGGCGTGAGCTTCGCGCTGTCGCACTTGGTGCAGGGGGCCGGCTTGTACCAGGAGAAGTTCGTGGCGGCGGAGCCGAGAACGCCCGGGATGCGGGCAGCGCCGTCCCACCAGCACGAGTACTCGACGGGGTCGATGAAGTGGTCGGGTTGGAGGAAGCTGTCGCAGCGCGCGTTGCAGGCGGCGCACGTGCCGGGTTGCGGAGTGAGTGCCTTGTTTTTCGGGAGGAAGTATGCGTCGTCGTACACTTCGAGGCCGGGGACGTACGTCGGCCAGCATTTGTCCGTGAACTTCGCGCCGAGGCAGAGCGTGCACGGGTCCTGGAAGCCGGAGCGGATGATGGAGAACTTGTGGTTGCCGCAGGCGAGGTCGACGGCCGTGTCGCCCGATATCTTTCTCAGGCTGTCGGTGCCGCAGAGCTCGACCACGCTCGTGTTGACGCGGGTGCGTGCCTGGTCGCTGTTGAGGGGCAGGTACAGCATGCCTCCGTGGAGGCGCAGCCAGGCCTGCTGGTGGCGGAGCATTTCGTGGTGGCCGCAGAAAGCGGTGAATTCGAGGCGCGGGACGTTCGTTGTCGGTTTGGCGTAGCTGGGGGCGCAGGCTTGCGGTGCGAGCTCCCTGTTCCACGGGGTGTCTGGTGTTATGGTGTCGCGATAGAACTGCGTCTCGACTTCTTTTCGGATCTCGTCTCTGACGTAGTAGTCTTTGCCGAACAGCGCTGCTTTGGTGCCGGTGACTTGTATGTTGTCGGTGACTATCGGCAGAAAGATGCAGCCTGCGTCGCTCTCGCCGTTGAAGTACTGGAAGTGCTGGCATGTTGTGCAGACTGTGTCTCCTGTTGTGTCGGTCTTTCTCCTGCGCATCGGCGTCAACGCGTTTATGTCGTTGCACTTCTGGCATTCGTTTGCTTGTGCCGGATTGCGCACCTGGTGCGGCGCACAGGCCACGCAGTCCTGGTAGTTTCTGGTGCTCGCGGTTACGTACACCTTTTCGTAGGCAAGACAGGCTCTGCAAGCGATGATGTCGTTGGCCATCGCGTTGTCGGTCAAGGACAAGCGGCCATACAAGGGAGTATCGAAGCACGCGTCACAGGAGAAGGCCGTGTCCGAGCCGCGAACCAGCGAGACGGAAATTGTGTGGCCGTCGGCAAAAATGTGCGGCACGCTCGGGTCTAATATTGTTGCGTCCCTTTTGACCTGAACCTTTGCAGTGTCGTACCATATGTCAAAATACGAGCTGCCGTCGTGCAGGCCGTACGACATGAACGGTTGTCTGTACTCTGTCAACCGTATGATTTTGTCTTTGAAATTGGAGAAAGAAATAGGACCCTGCTTGAAATTATCGCTGATCAGTGTGCAGACCATCTCGTCGTACCGGTAGACGTTGTCGTAACACGGTTTCGTGATGAAATCTACGCAGGCTGGGTAGTTGCATCCTGATTCGGCGTAGATGACCTGGGTAGATTGTCTTTGATTATCATATTGTTTGCACGGAATGGTGTATTCCCACTTCGCGATTGTCTTGTCCTCTTTGTTGTGAAATCCGCTGAATCCGCTGCGTTGCATCCCGTCGAAGACTGAATAGACGTTGTAATAATGATTGCGGCGTGTCGGTGGGTTCTGCCAGTGCTGGTTGATGTTCCATTCGTTCATTTCCCCTGGCAGTAATGTATTCCCATCGCCGTTGGACCCGACAATTTTTATGCGACAATCCGTTCGATCCGAAACCGATTGCACGGACCTGTAATAGGTATAGTGTGGCTTGATAAAGAATTGCTTGTCCTTCTTGTCTTCGGAAGACTCCATCCAACACGGTCTGTCGTGAAACAAGAAAGTAGGTGCGTTGTTGATGGTTGCGCATTTTGATATTGTATATGTGTTTGTTTTGATTCCGTCGAAAATGTATGCGCGTGCTTCCTTGTCGGTCCAGAAGAGGTCCAGATGAGTCATCTGAGGCTTGCCACTGAGGGAGCTCCACTGCCAGCAGTCGACTACTCTTGCGTTGAAATTTTCTTGGGACCTTTTCAATTTGCACTCGGAGATGGGGCACACTGCATAATTGTTCGGGTCTGCAGATTGCTTGTCAGAATCACACGACACATCCCACCTCGTATTGAATGCAGTGGGCATGGTCACTGTCCGAACGTCGGGAGATTCGTCATAAGATTTTGTGCGTGAATCTTCGAAATAAAATCTTGTTTTTACGACTTTCAATTGATACGGGATGCTCGGCATCGATTTGCAATGTCCAGGACAGATCCACTTTGTGCTGTCCGACGGCAGTGCATCGATTTGAGGAGCGAACGGACATGTTGCTACATCGCTCTGCCTGTCCCAACAGTCCTCGCCGTTCGGTTCCAAGTCACACCAGTTACAGTCCCTGTTCTTGTACTGCTTCGGATTTCCGAACTTCCAGCCCATTCCTCCTATGCACAACAAATCTCCATCATTACACCCCCATTTCCGTGAAATTATGTTGCTGATGTCGTCACAATTCAAGTCCGCCGAGTATGCGCCCAAAAAGCATCTGGCCAACGTGAGAATAAGTACGCACAGACTGCCACGCGCCATGCGGGCAAGCACACAGTCGTTTATAGCGCGTCACTCAAACAGGATTTTGACGGTTTCGAACGAAATGATGAGGCACAGCATGGTGAGTATGGCGAGGAGGCCGTGCACGGAGCCGATGGCGAGGTTGGTCAGGTAGATGCTCGCGTTGATGCAGAGGAGATACAGCAGCTGATCGAGCACGGGCGACACGCTGAGGTTGCGGAGCACGAAGAGGCCGCAGCCGACGAGCATCGCGAGCATCTGCACGTCGATGTGGAACGAGAGGATGTAGCCGAAGAGCAGCGCGCTGATCTTGTACTCCGCGTATCCCTGCGTGTCCGCGAGGTCGCTGCGCACCACCTTGCACACTTCGAGGACGTGCATGAGGACGAGGAGCATGCTGATGTGCGCGAGAGGCGCGGGACAGTTGTCCTGGACGAGGTCGAGCACGAGGTTGACGTTTGCGGTCGTCACGGCTTGCATGAGGACCTCGAGTCCGGGGAGGACCTGGCTGAGGACCTGGCTGGCCGTGGACGCGACAGAACACGTGACAAACGCGACCGAAAGCGTGAGCATGCCAGAGCCGTCTGATTGCATGAGGCTCTGAATGGCGTCGGCGAAAATGTACAGGAACACATTCACAAAGTTGTACTGCATCGTGAAGCCGCTGAGCAGCACGGACACAAACAGCAGCATGCTCGTGAGGGAAATGAGCCTCGCCGCAGTGCTGGCCGTCGGCACGTCTCCTGTGCCGTCGACGCTCGAAAACTGGATCTCGCGCGTCAGGTGCAGCGCGACGACGCCGAGGACCAGGATCATGCAGCGGGACAGAATGTTGCTGAGAATTGTGTGGGAGACAAGGCGGCTGAGAAGCTGCAGGTGCATGTAGAGGCAGGCACACGTGAGCAGCAGAATCTCGGTGTCTGTGTTCTGCACGACGATAGAGTAGACAGTGCGTATGAGACCGGTGCTCACGGCCGACTCGAGGCTGCGAGTCACCTGCGTGCCTGCGAATGGCATACGCTCAATGCGGCATGGATATATATGCGTGGGACAGTTTAATAATTCTCAGAAAAAAACAAAGTGAGTACTAATATGTCGCACGGGTGGCCTTAATTCTTTTTGGTGCGCTGGTCGGCGACTTCGAAGTGCAGCTGGAGAAACGGAAGCAATTTGTTCTGTCGAGCTGTCTTGTTAGAGCAACCCGTGGTGATTTGCTCGAACGTCTTCTTTTCCATGCCTGGCTTGTTCATGATCATTCCCCAAATCCTCACAGGCTCCGTAGAGTCTGTGATTATTTTCTTTTCTTTGCCACTGCTCTCGGTTGCGGTCGTGTAGCACCAATTCGTGAAATCAAAACACATTAGGCAAATTTTGACAATGCCCATGCACTTCCCGACGACATACACGATCCACACCGCCCATGTGACGAGGGACATGGTCAAATATGCGACAACGACGAATGCGATGAAGTTAAGGTAGCAAAACTCAACGTCTTGCACATCACGACGGCCAGTGCGATCAAACACATTCGTCTCACTGAGCCAGGAGAACGCAATGCACACCAGTATGAGCTGCACGATGTCAGCCGTGAATTTACCGGCTATGTATTCGAGAGGCTCCGTAAGAAGCGTCTGGACGCCATTAACGATCCCCGTGACGAACGTCCCAGCGTCCGTGATGTCACTGGGCACTTGTACTTCGGGGTAGTAGAGCTCACGCACAAAGTGCATAACGAGCAGCATTGCAGGGAAGACCACCACCACGAAAAACACATTTTTGTGGTGTTTGTCCGCGGATTGCATACAAAGCCACATCATAGCAACCATGACGGCTGTGATGAGGGCCAGCATCCTTGTTGGCCAGATGCCCGGGTCGTTGTACCTGTCGAGCCAAGCTGCCAACGCGACCTTGTGAGGGTCGATCATCGGTCGATGCTGACAGCGGGAGTCTCTTTTATATGCATGCGAGGTATTTACGCATAACCGCCGCGCAATCGAAGCACGAGGTGCAGCGTGCTTTCTTTCTGGATGTTGTAGTCTGCGAGCGTCCTGCCGTCTTCAAGTTGCTTCCCCGCGAAGATAAGGCGCTGCTGGTCGGGCGGAATGCCCTCCTTGTCCTGGATTTTGCTCTTGACCAAGTCGATGGTGTCGGAAGACTCGACTTCGAGCGTGATCGTCTTGCCCGTGAGCGTCTTGATGAAAATTTGCATGCGAGCCTGGCGCGCATCTTAAATACGGCGGCGCGCGAATGTGGATTAGCGGAACACCTCGATGGAGGGCACGCGGCGGTGGAAGTAGTGCTGCTCGCCGTACGGCATGTGTATGCGGTCGGCGATGTACTTTTCGGCGGCGCTGCTCACGTGCTGCCGGTAGAGCGGCACGAGCAGCGTGGGCGTGAGCAGGACCAGCGCGAGCGCGAGGCCCGTGAAGAGCAGGCCGTGCCCGGTGATCCACAGCAGCACGTGGTCGATGACGGTGCCGCACGGCGCGTAGCCGCAGAGGTACGTGTTCTGGATGAGCTGGATCGCGGCGACGAGGTGCACGCTCCCGCGCGCGTGCGCCTCGACCTCGTCGCAGAGCGCGGAGTGGTGCTTCATGTTGGCGTAGAACTCGGGGCTCGTGCACTGCTGCATCAGCCACTCCTCGTGCCTGCGCCGCTGCTGCTCGACGACGAGCGCTTCGAAGTACAGCTGCACGCGCGTGAGGGCGAAGCCGCAGAGCCACAGCGCAAGCGCGAGCAGCGGGACGTAGAAGAAGCAGTTGGAGACCAGGCGCGCGTCTCGGCGTGCGGGGAGCATGTGCGCCGGCCGTGAATCGCATATATGACGAATGTCCAATTCAAAAAAATAAAGTTGCAGCTGCGAAAGTATATACGACTACCGTTTTGTGTGGATGCCAAGGAACTCGGTATCAGTGGAACGCATGAAAAATCTGGAGAGACAGGTTATGAAACTTGGTGCAAAAGGCGGTGCTCATAACGCCCCCAGCAGAGGTGGGACTCCGGGCCCGCATCCACGAAGCAGAGCAGCCTCCAGTGAACCCCCAGGAGGTCAACGTTCTCAGATCAATGGCAGTGAAACTTCGGGGCAGCATGAAAATAAGCCACGAAAAAAGCCAAAAAAGAAGCAAACTAAAAGTCACGTCGCAGCCCCACAAGCACACCGCATAGACTTTCAGCACCCATTTGCTCCGGTACAACTGCCACTGCCCTGTCTGAACAAAAACCGAGTGAAACAGATGATGGACGCGTATGCGAACTATTACGTAGTGAAAGATCAAGATACGAAAATTGAAAATACAATGATGTATGCATACTGCAAGTGGCGGATTGACGGACACACACCAACCACTATCGTTGCACAAAGAATTATTTCAGAAAAAAATACTTACTTTAAGCCTGAAACACAAACATACGGCGAACGCACATTTTACAAGTTGCTGCAATCTGAGGAATCTACTTTCTTGTTGTATGTTGGGCTTACTGCCAGTGATTCGGATGAAGAAAAAGCAGCCATGACACACCTATTCACATCGCCAATTGATGTATTGAAACCTATATTCGCGAGAGACCAAATTCAAAAGGAAGCCGGGGAGGAAGAAATGGCCAAAAATGAAGCCGTAAATTACAAGCCGGCAAAGGTCGACTGTCTTTTGTATTGTTGCATGCCACTTACTGCACGGGATGGTGACAAAAATACGTCCGTTTTTATCAGCATCCTAGTGCCTTGTGTAGTGCCTGCGCTGCCATCCGGAGCAATGAATCTGACGGACGCTAATATGCTCGGTATCGTGCAATCAGAGGCATTGGGTAAGAGTGATATCGCCTCATCTCGAAACGCATTCCTATCAAAATATGCAAAATATATACTATCAACAAATTGGGATCATGTTTCCACGGTCTCAGAAGCTGACATCAGGAAAGTAGACGAGGCATTTGCATCAATATTCGACAGTATGTACATGGTCAAGCGCATCGACAAATCGTTAGGTTGTGTAAACGTAATACAACACACATACAAAGTCGGTGAGAGGCTGGGCAGATTGCCGGGGGAGGATTATCCACCCTATACTATGACCACACAGTTTGTCCTGCCGACTAACGGTTTACAACCTGAATCGAAGAAAGTGATGCTATCAACATTGTCCAATATGCTCGACTATATGAGGGTATTAGTGAGGAACCCACGATATCGAAAAGCAATTGTCGCAATGGAGGAGGACAATGCCAAGCAAGCAGCAGATGCAAGTAAACCGCAGCTTGAACGAACCAAGCTTGCTGGACTATTCCAAAAAGCAGCCTTGGCAGATTTTGGGCTCGTGTTAAACGAGACAGTAGTGAAATATCCTCATTGGAACATAGCAAAATCAACTCACTACTTGCAAGCATTGTACGCAGTTCACAGTGTGTCGTGTTTCACTCAGATCATGTCGAAAACTATAGACAAGAAACGTTATGGAGAGTTGAACGATACAAAAGTAACGTGGAGGGAATTTTTCGAAGAGAACGGGGTTTACGCAAACCGCAGAATTGAAATGGAAACTAGGACTACAACTGAAAACCCACTTGCTCGAGTGCCGCTCCGGGATGAATTCGAGAATGACGACACTACAGATGAAGAAGACAAACACCCCACAGGAAGGCGTTCCCAGTGAGTTCCAAGTAAGTTTTTTCTCTTTTTGTTAGCTTTGTATGTATTGCAATGTATGTACTGACGAATGAGAGTTTTTCCTCATCCACCACCTTTACAGAGGCGGTGGTGGCAGTGGAGGCGGAGGCGGAGGCGGAGGCGGAGGCGGAGGTGCTGCTCCG
>Ga0194042_1000385_pt1 | contig 14615 bp, 8 predicted proteins | sample JunL4412m_MetaG_FD_148974 | JGI IMG/M metagenome (GOLD analysis project Ga0194042, IMG submission 148974) | Anoxic zone freshwater microbial communities from boreal shield lake in IISD Experimental Lakes Area, Ontario, Canada - Jun2016-L442-12m | ecosystem: Environmental > Aquatic > Freshwater >...
TTGTGGGCTTTTCAGTGAGCGCGAGCCGCTGAAAAAGCGCGACTACAAGCAGCGCTCGTTCACCGTCGGAATCGGCGGACCCGTCGGCAGCGGCAAGACGGCACTCGTGCTGCAACTCTGCCGCCTGTTGCGCGACACACACAACATCGCCGTCGTGACGAACGACATTTTCACAAAAGAAGACGCCGAGTTTTTAATCCGTAATCAAGCGTTGCAAAAGGAACGCATTCGCGCAGTCGAAACGGGTGGTTGTCCTCACGCCGCGATCCGCGAAGACATCAGCCACAACCTCGCCGCGCTCGAAGAATTGATGGACGATTTCCATCCGGAATTGATGTTCGTTGAAAGCGGCGGCGACAACTTGGCCGCGCAATACAGCCGCGATCTGGCGGACTACACGATCTACGTCATCGACGTCTCCGGCGGCGACAAAATTCCGCGCAAAGGCGGCCCCGGCATCACGCAATCCGATCTGTTGATCATCAACAAAATCGATCTCGCTGAATTGATCGGCGCGGATTTAGGCGTGATGGAACGCGACTCCAAAAAGATGCGCGGCGACGGCCCGTTTGTATTCGCGCAGATCAACAAGCAACTCGGCTTAAGCGAAATCGCGGACCACATTTTGAAGGCGTGGAAAAAGGCGACGAGCAAGTCAACGTAGAGCCGAATTTTATTCGGCTCATAGTCTCATTGCGTACAATCGAGCCGAACGAAATTCGGCTCTACGAACGAGCTACTTCGCCGCTTCGCTGACCTTCTTCACATCCTGATCGCGCGCGAGCGGGCAAATCAAAATATCATCGCCGCTGACGACGACCGCGAGGTTTTCGACGCCCACCAACGCCACGCGCTTGCCCGGCGCGAAGACCAGATTCTTCACCGCATCAACCGAAATAATCCGCGTCTCTGGCCCCTGCGAGTTGCCTGCGTTTGCATCCATGTACGGCGCAACGGCGCTCCAGGACCCGATATCGTCCCAGTTGAAATCCGCAGCGACAGTCGCGACGCTTTCAGCGTGTTCCATGATCCCGAAGTCGATCGAGATTTTCTTCAGTTTCGGGAAATGCGTCTTCGCACAATCGAGCCATTCGGAATCGTTCGCCGTCGCGCTGAGCGCTTCAGCCATGGCGTGATGCTCGGGCAACTGACGCCCCATTTCTTTCATCAGCGTTGCGAGCTTCCAGATGAAAATGCCGCCGTTCCAGAAGTACTCTTTCGAAGCGAGATAACTCTGCGCGGTCGCGAGATCCGGCTTTTCTTTGAATGCTTTCACGCGGAACACGTGCGGCGTGTTATTGCCCGACGAATAGCCCGAACCGCTGTCATTGAACGCGACGGTTTCGCCGCGATGCACGTAGCCATACGCTGTAGACGGTTCGCGCGCGACGATGCCAAACGTCGTCAGCGCGTCGAGCGCGTCGGCAGCGCGAGCTCCGGCCAAGGCGCATTCAGCGAATCGATTCACCGGCGAAATAACGTGGTCGCCCGGCAGCACGAACATCTTCGCGGTGCACAACGCGTCGCTGTTTCCACGCAGCGTTTTAAGAATCGCGCCCGCCGCATACGCCACAGCACCGGACGTGTCGCGCGGCATGGGTTCAATGAGCAGATTCGCGGGCGGCAATTCCGGCAACGATGCGCGAACCAGCGGCACTTGCTCACTGCCGCAGACCACGAAGCAATGCGCCGCAGGTGCGACCGAACGCGCACGGTCCCACGCGCCTTCGATGAGGCTCTGAGCCTTCTCAGCGCCAGGCGCTTTAAACAGCCGCAGATCCCATTTTGGGCGTTCACGATTCGAAGCAGGCCACAAACGCGATGACGCGCCACCAGCGAGAATGACAGGGAAGATGTTATTCATAGTTTTTTCGATTTGATGATTCTTTTCTTCCACCACACCGGCCTCCGTTTATGGTGGGAAATGGCAAGAATCCAAGCGTGCCCCTCAACAATTTGATAAACCAAAGCGTATGGAAATTTACCCAGATTGCATTTCCTGATGGTGCGATATACCTTGGGCCAGCCGAGCGGAAACTGTTTTATATTTTCGATTCGGTCTGCAACTACGTCAATGAATTGGTCACCGAATTCGACGCAGTCGTACTGCTCGAGCAATTCAAAGTATTGTTTTCGAGCAGGTTCAGTGAATTCAACAATCATCGTTTCTTTCGATTGCGAGACTCGGCCAGTATCTCTGTCCATGGAACAAGTTTCATGTTGCCTTGCAGGCACGCCTGCAGTCGTTCGTCCGCTTCCGCATACCAGAGTTCGTCAATTTCTTCGCTCGATGGCTCATCGACGCTTTTCAAGAGTCGTGTCACCAGCATGTCTTTTGCACTATCCGACATGGACGTAATTTGAGGCGTTAAAGTCACCGCGTTCGTTGTCATGCTTTCCTCCGCTGGGTACTCCGCGTCGCGCCACCGTTCTTCGGCGTTGCGGATTGAGATTTCACACGCTCCCGCAAGAGTGGATCGCTCATGAGAACGCGAAGAAGTTCAACTCGGTCATCGTATGGCAATGCAAGGGCTGCTCGTGTGATTTCCCGTTCTTTTTGCGTGGACATTCTTTGACCCTCCCAAGTCTGACTTTATCGCCGGTGCGTTCTTTTTTCACATATTATTTCAAGATTTCATGCGGATGTCTTGACATGCGCCCTCTTTGTCATATAGAAGCGTAGTTCTAGTTTCATTGATCCATTTTTTTGCCGGATGCCGCATCGCCGCAGTTGAAAAACGACGGTCAGATTTGAAGGAGTTTGCATGAAATTCGAAGGAAAAATACTCGTGATCGGCCTCGGCGCGGTGTCGCGTTGTACACTACCGCTGCTCTTCAAGCACGTCGAAACCGACATCAAGAATTTTTTCGTCATGGACTTCAACGAGATTGAAGAGCACACTCGCTTCGTCCGGGACAGTGGCGCGAATTTCATCAAAGACCGGGTCACGCGCGAGAACATGGGCGACCTGCTCAGCAAGTACGTCGGTAATGGCGACATTATCATCGACTTGGCTTGGAACATCGGTTGCACCGACATCCTTCAATGGTGTTACGCGAACAACGTCCGCTACATGAATACGTCCGTCGAATTGTGGGACCCTTACGACGGCGCGCCCAACCAGCCCCCGACGGAGCGCACGCTTTATGCGCGCCAGATGTTGATCCGCAAGATGGTCGCTCAATGGAAACCGAAACGCGGTGCCACCGCCGTTCTTGACCACGGTGCCAATCCGGGCCTCGTGTCGCATTTCACCAAAGCTGCGCTCGAAGACATCTGCCAGAAATTCCTGTCCGAACACGCTGAACACGGCGAACGCCGCGACATGATCGAAGAAGTCTACAAGAAGCGCATGTACAACCGCATGGCGCAGCTTTCAGGCGTCAAGGTGATTCACATCAGCGAACGCGACACGCAGATCAGCAGCGTGCCGAAGAAGTTGAACGAGTTCGTCAACACGTGGTCGATCGAAGGCTTTTACGAAGAGGGTATCGCACCCGCAGAAATGGGCTGGGGCACTCACGAACGCACCCTTCCGCCGTGCGCTCAGATGCATTTGTCCGGCCCGTTGAATCAGATTTGTCTCGCGAACATGGGTGCGCGAACGTGGGTGCGTTCGTACGTTCCGTGCGGCGAAATTGTCGGGATGGTCATTCGCCACGGCGAAGCGTTCTCGATTTCAGAAAACTTGACGGTCAAAGAAGACGGCCTGCCGATCTACCGCCCGACCGTACATTACGCGTACTGCCCGTGCGATGCCGCGATTGCGAGCCTCCATGAATTGCAGATGCGCCATTACAAATTGCAGCACGACCAGCGCATCATGAACGATGAAATCATCGACGGCCGCGATGAACTCGGCTGCCTGTTAATGGGCCACGATTTCAAGAGCTGGTGGATCGGTTCGTTGCTCGACATTCACGAAACGCGCAAACTCGTCCCGCACGTCAACGCGACGACGCTTCAAGTCGCAGCATCCGTCATGTCCGCCGTGTTGTGGATGATCAAGAATCCGCTGCAAGGCGTCTGCGTTCCCGACGATTTGCCGCATCGTGAAATCCTGGGAACGGCCAAGCCGTATCTCGGACCATTCGTATCCCAGCCCGTCGATTGGAGCCCGCTAAAAAATTGGAATTCAAGCTTCGAACGCTACGGCACGCCGCGCCCACCGGAAGAGGACGTGTGGCAGTTCAATACGTTCTTGGTGCGTGGATTGAGTTAATCCGCCTTTCAACCGCGTCAGCGGTGCAACATGAATAGCCGTGGGTGTAGTGAGCGAAGCGAACAAGCCCACGGCGGTGTGCTGGGGAATGGCGGATGATGACGCCCTACGGCACCACCAACGGGTCCGGAAAAATGTGCTTGGGTGAGAGTCGTTCCAACGCCGTCCGGACCAACTTATATTCTTCAACAGCCGCTTTGAATTCTTCTTTTTCAATCGTCTTGTTCACGTTCGACAACACGATGAAACCATCCGGTCCCGCGTCCGGATCGCCAGGTTTGTAGTTCTTGGGAAGCTCGGATTTATCGACGCCTTCGACAACATTACCCTGCGGACCGATGGCGATGGTTTTGCGGCGGTACGCATTCAAGCGGCCTTCGGAGTCGCGCGTTTTGCCTGCGTTGCGCAGGTTTTCTTCGTGAAGTGACATGCGTTTGCGCAGCCCTTGAAGCACCGTGACGAGTGCGCTGATCACGTCTGCATCTTCCGCGTCGGCTCCAATGCTCGTGCGGTCGTTGGTCTTTTCGACAGGAATTTTCAGCGCTTTTAAATGCTCCGCCGTCTTCGGCAACGGCGTGTGGATGATCAGTGGCAGGAGGTCTTCATCGGCGGCTGCGGCGTTCAATTGCGCAGACGCGTTGACCAGTCCGCTTTGCAGCGCTTGCAAGCCGTTGCGGAATTGAATTGCGTTTGCCAGAGCATTCAACGCCGACCCGTTTGGCAGTTCCACATATCCCGGCATAAACGGCTTCTTGCCAGATTTTTGAATCCACTCATCAAGCGGTGCCGTCTCACCGGCAACATATCCGCCGTCCACTTTCTTGAATTTCTTGATGCGAACACAGTCGATGCGACCGAGCTCCGTCGCGAGTCCTGTTGCATCGTATGCCGTGATGATTCCGTCACTGTTCAACGCGAGATGCGTCGCATTTGCCGGGACGCTTTTTGGGACCAGACGGTGCAGCAGATTGCCAGTTACGTGGAGCGCGCCGTTCAACACAACAATACGTCCGCCGCGCGCGAACTGGTGCGGCAGGTTACGCAGCTTTTCCTCGGAAATGCCTTCCGGTCCGACGCTGATTTGCGGGCCGCCCAAATCAAGGAAAAGTTCCGGCGTACCAGACGTGTCGGCGAATGTGAAATCGAGAACGTGGCTTGTCGAGATAATAGTCCCCGAGCTTGGAGAATCCTGAAAGAATGACACGTGTCCGGCGGCATCGTCGCTGATTTCGTGTGTGATGTGCTCGAGTTCGGTCGTCGCGACTGATAACGCGTTGATGGTTGCGAGTTCCAATGCCGCAACGTCTCGGTCCGTGACGCTACGTTCCCACGTGGTGTTTTTATGTTTCAAAAACCCGTGAGTGGCAAGCCACTTTTCACCTTTATCGCCGAACGAACCGACGCCGTTCAATACGACTTTTCCGCTCTTGTCGAGACGCGTAGAAAACGGAGGCGGCGCGATCAGCGCGTGGTGTTGGATGACGGTTTGAATCGCTTGTACTTGAGAATTGAGCGGTGAAACAGCAAAACGAAGCGGTGCGGCGTGGAGCGGAATGGGAGCGGATTGCGACGGTTTTTCAGTGACTGAATCCAATCGAGATTCGACGACAGCGACACGATTGCGCAGAGCCGACTCGTTGCATCCGGAGACGACGGCGAGCGCCAGTCCGAGGACAAAGCAATCACGCAGCTTAGAAAATGGGCGTCGAACGTTTATCATTCACTGAACTCAAGCCGCACAATCAAATTTGAACCCGATGAAAATCGCCGCTCGGACGATCCTGGACGAAGCCAAAATACGGGATACTCCTTTATAACTCAATTCGGGCAAACGCCACTGAAAGCGCACGAAAATATCGGGCGAACGGTCTTGAAAATGAGAAATATTTAAAATCGACGGAAGAAACCCGGCGCGATGCGAGACTAGACTTTCGAACGAAATTGAGCGTGAGAATTTAACACCCATTTAAAAGGAGTCGGATCCATGAACTATTTGCAAAACCGTTTAGTGAAAGCTGTGTGTGCTACGGTGTTGGTGTCATGTGCCGCGTTGCGCGCTGAAGATGCCGCGCCGGACAAACCGAAAGCCCCGGCCGACCAGAAAAAAGCTGATGACCGCACTCGAGGCCAGGCCTTCGGACGCGGTAACTATACTCCGGGCGGCGGCATGACCGACATGATCGGCAACGCAATGGGCGGAGGCAACGGCATCGCCGGAATCATGTCCCGGATGTTGGGCATCAGCATTGACGATCCGAAAGCGCCTGTGAAACTCGACGCGCTTCCGCTCGGAGCAAGCAAGCGCATGGTCACGCAGATTCCTGTTGGCGGCGTGGACAATTTCATTTCGACAGGTTCGGGTTGGAAGATGGAGACCGTGTTTAAATTGACGCCTGAGCAGACGACTCAGACCGACGCGTTGCGCGAAGAATACGCCGCTGAACAAAAGAAGCTCAACGTGGAAATTCTGGAAGCCGAAAAAGCGCTGGCCGCAAAGGTCGCAGAACTGCGCGCGAAGTATGAAAAGAAAGCGAACGAACTCCTGAGTGGTGCCGACAAGGAAGCGAAAGAAAAGATGGATGCTCTGGCCGCTGAAGTGAATGCAAAGAACGCTGCAAGCGTTGCCGAAACCATGCCGTTGTTCGATCCGAAAGATTGGCAACAGAGCATGGCGCTGGTTAAGACGCTTCGTGAAAAGACGACGGTTGTGACCAAAGACGGTGAAGACAAATTGCTGGCGCTCATCCCTCAGGAAAATCGCGGGAAGTTTCAGGACATCATCAAGATCCAAAACGATCAGCGCAACCGCATGAACCAGTACATGCAGGGTGGTGGATTCCGCAACCGGGGCGGTCCGGGTGGTGCAGACGCCGGTGGACGTGACCGTTTCGACGGCCCACCAGTTGCACCGCCGAAAGCTCCTGAAGGCGATAAGTTCTAAACGATTCGAGACGGATTCTGAGTATTCAACGCGCGGGCGGCTTTCGAGCCGCCCGCTTTTTTATCGCATGTTTTTTGACAATTCGGTTGACTTAGACGCAGTCGGCTGCACCAACATTCCGACGAACCAGGAACGGTTGCCAACCGTTTGACGCGTCCGGCGTTGTAATTGTCAGGTTCTTCAGTAGGATCATTGGACACGATGTGCGTCATGAGAGCGTTGAAATGAATGTTAACAAACACCATCCTAAAGCATGGATTGCGTTGCTGTTCCTCGCCGTCGCGGCGTTGATGAGCGTAGCGTTTGTCGCGTGGAGTCTTCGCGAATCCAAACGCGATCAGGCCATTTCGAACGCAGATCGCGTCGTCGTGGTTCGCCCGATTCCGCATTCTGAATCGTCCGTTAATCCGCAGAATCCATCACCGTCGAACGAAGTTGCTGCAACGCAGTCGATTCCAACTGCACCTTCCATTACCGGTTCAAATACTCTGCACACATCATTCCCCTCACTGTCCATTTCGGTACCACACGCGAAAGTCGATGGTAAAGGTAAAGTTCCGTTCACCTTTCCGAAATCAAGCGATCAAGGCGACGAGAAGGTCACGGTGCTGGTGCAACTCAGCGGCCCGTCTGCGTTGGATGCTCATCTGACTGCGCGCCGGACGGCTGGACCGGATGCGAATGCGGCCAACGCAGCATCGAAGGACGCCGTTGCTGCTCAGGTTCAGACGATCAATCGTGAGCAGAACAATCTTGTCGGGGCATTGACGGGGGCACCCATTAACGGAAGCATCGTGTACCGGGTTCAGCGCGTTTTGAACGCAGTCGCGGTCAGCATTCCGAAAAGCCAACTGGCCGCAGTACGCACGATGCCGGGCGTGAAATCGGTGCGGGTGATTCAATTGGAATATCCGACAGGCGGGCCGGAACAGATGCAGCAGCGAGGCGCGGTCGGACGCGCAGAAAAACCAGCGAACGCCAACTCCATTCCGTTTCTCGGGACGGCAAACGTCTGGTCCACATTCGGCGCGTTGGGAAACGGAATCAAAGTCGGGATCATCGACACCGGACTGGATTATCAGCATCCGAATTTCGGTGGTTCCGGGTTGCTGGCTGATTATCAAGCCAACGATGTGACGCTGGCTCCGAACGCATTTTTTCCGTCGTTCAAAGTCGGCGGCGGAGTGGACTTCGCAGGTGATGCTTATGACGGCACGAACACGCCGGTTCCCGATAAAAATCCGATGGACCGCAACGGCCACGGGACGCACGTCGCCGGGATTTTGGGCGGACTGGGCGTGAAGCTCGACGGCACGACCTACACGGGTCCGTACACGCCAGCAGCGGCAGCAACGTTCGCATCAACGCTGCGCATTGGGCCGGGCATGGCGCCCGGAGCATTACTCTATCCGATCCGCGTTTTCGGAACGACAGGCGGGACCAACCTGACCGTGCAAGCCATCGAATGGGCCGTTGATCCGAATGGGGATTTCAATTTTTCGGACCACATGGACGTCGTCAATATTTCGCTAGGATCGCCGTACGGAACTCTCTCCGACACGTCCGCAATCGCAGCGGAAAGCGCCGCGCGGCTCGGTATCGTGATGTGCATCGCAGCAGGAAATGAAGGCGACACGTATTTTATTTCAGGCACTCCGGGCGTGGCCGAAGGCGGGATTTCAGTTGCGTGTTCAACCGACGCGCGTTTCACGTCGGCGGTTCTTCAAGTCAATTCGCCTCCAGTCATCGCCAGGAAGATCGCGTGTGTTCCTGCTGCGTTTGGAGGCGGTGCGCCGGGACCGTCAGGGCAGACCAGCGCCGTCATTCTGCCCGTTCCGGTTTTCGCCGACACGCCGTTGACGAACGCCGCAGCGATGGCTGGCAAAATCGCGTTGATTCAAAGTGGCGTGAATAATTTTCAGAACAAAGTCGCGAACGTTCAAGCCGCTGGAGCGATTGGCGCAATTGTGATGAGCGACGTGCCGGACGATCCCACCCTATATACGATGGCTCCTACGCCGGGCGAACCCGCCATCACCATCCCGGCGATTTACATTTCAAAAGCGGACGGCGACGCATTGATCGCGCAGATTTCAACCGGTGTCAATGTGACGTTGCAAGCTGCAACGAGCGCAGACACGCTGGCGTTTTTCTCGTCACGCGGTCCGCGCGCAGGATCGCCGCTGCATTTAAAACCCGACATCGCAGCTCCAGGTGTAGCAATCGTTTCGTCTCAGACTGGCATCGTCGGAACGACAGGCAGCATCGTCACGGACCCCAGTGGATTTTTGCCGAACGGAAAAGCGCTGACGTTATCGGGGACATCGATGGCCACGCCGTGCGTCGCCGGGACGATGGCATTATTGAGACAGATTCATCCGACGTGGAGCGTCGAGGAACTCAAAGCGCTGGCGATGAACAACGCGCTGCATGATCTTACCGTTGGCGCAGGTGGCGCTGGAGTGCCGTACGGCCCGGGACGTGCCGGAGCCGGGCGCATCGATCCGTCAGCGTCGGCAGCGAACACGGTCCTCGCGTTCAACGCAGACGACGCCGGCGCGGTCAGCGTGTCGTTCGGTGATGTGGAAGTCGTCGAGACGTTCTCTCAAACGAAACACGTACGCGTGGTCAACCGGGGCGCGACCAGCGTCACGTATCAAGTCGGATTCAATTTAACATCGACCGTTCCGGGCGTGACGTTTTCGACGCCGGGCGGATCAACGGTCACCGTCCCGGCAAATCAAAGCGTGGTAATCGATGTTCAATTGGACGCCATTGCAGCGCAGATGAAACACTCGCGCGATCCATCAGTGGCGGGGTCGCAAGGATCGCCGTCACCGCTCGAATCGTTGGGCACCGGTGCCCGACATTGGATCAGCGAACACGCGGGCTATTTGAATTTCAGCGCCAATGGACAGACTCAACTACGGATTCCCGTGTACGTCGCTCCGCGCCCGGCGTCATTGATGGCCGGACCCAGTGTCATCACGACAACTGGAAATTCGTCCGGGACTGCAACGCTGGCTTTACATGGAACGGGTGTCAACACCGGCTCGAATTTTCCGAACGACATTCGCTCGCTCGTCTCGCCGTTTGAATTGCAAGTGGTCCATCCATACGACCCCTTGCGCGCGCCGCCGGAAGCGAATATTAAATATGTGGGCGTGGCGTACGATCCGCTACGCGATTTAATTTTGTTCGGCATCGTCACGCATGGCGTATGGAATTCGCCGTCGCAGACATCCTTTCAAATTTATGTCGGCTCAGGTCCCGGCACCGGGTTTGATCACATTCTGTTTGACAGCAGCATCGGAGCGCTCGCGTCGGGTGTGTTCGGCGGGCCGGGCAGTGGGACGGACGTGTTTATCAACAGCATCATTGACGGAAATTTCAGTGTCAGTCTGGGCGGGCCCGGCGTGTACGTGAACGCAGACCCTGGCGCGCTCGACACTCAATTGATGAATTCAAATGTGCGGATTCTGGCCGCGTCACCCGCACAATTAGGACTCGCAAACGGCGTTACGTCGTTCCGCTATGGCGTCGCGACCGGGCCGGGATCGATGCCTCTTAGCAGTCTGCTCAATGGCTTCGATTACGACGAGGCGATCGGTCCGTACACGTGGAATTATGCGGCGCAAGGATTGAATTTTAATGGGGCGAATTTCGCGGACGACCTGGATGGATCGACATTGTTCGTTGCGTACAACACGACGGCACTTGCCGCGAATAATTCGCTCGGAGCGCTGTTGATTCATCATCACAATTCCGCAGGCAACCGTGCGCAGACCATACCGCTTCAAATAGGCCAGACCATGGGTGTGGACGTGGCGGTGACGCAGACGGCTTCGACACTCACGCCGGCTCCGAACCAACGTGTCACTCTGACGATCATCGCGACAAACAACGGCCCGGCGGCGGCTTCGAATGTGATCATCAACAGCACACTCTCCCAAAATCTTGCGTATTATTCTGACGACAGCGCTGGGAAATTTAGTGCGCAGACCGGCATTTGGACGGTGGGAAATCTGCCGGTTGGAGAGAGCGCGACAATTCATCTGGTGGTGCTTCCGCAGAACGACAGCGTTGCGACGAGCGTCGTGGCGTTGACGGGCGTTTCGCCGCTCGACACGAATCCATTGAACGATTCCGCAACCGTGACGCTCGCCCCGGTGCGCGCAGCGGACTTGCGCCTAGCGGTGTCAGCGAGTGTTCAATCCGTCAATCCGGGCGGCTCGATTTCGTATACGTTTTTCTTATCAAATGCTGGGCCGAGCACGGCGTACGCCGTCACGACTCAGGTGGCATTCCCAGTCGTTTCCGGATTAATCGCATCGAGTGCAACGGCCAGTGCCGGGACGTACAATCCGAGTACCGGACAGTGGAGCATCGAGAGCGTCGGCACGGGACTGTATCCGACATTGACGCTCGTTTATTCTGCGCCCAACATTGCCGGAACGCTCGCGCTGTCGAGCACGGTGACGTCGTCCACAGCTGAAGCAAATCCCACCGACAACACGGCAACAATCTCGGTCGCTGTCGTATCGCCGTCGAGAGTATCTGGCGTGAAATCCGTTTCCGGTACGTTAATGCCAGGAAGCGTGGTGACGTATAACATTGTGTTGCTCAACTCCGGCGCGTTCGACCAGCAGAACAATCCCGGCCACGAATTGGTCGATGTGCTGCCGCCAGAACTCGCGCTGTTGTCCGCGACGGCGTCGTCTGGAAACGTGATTGCATACGTGGCAACGAATACGGTTCAATGGGACGGTGTCGTGGCTGCTGGCGGTACGGTTTCGATCTCGATTAGCGCTCAGATTCTTGCCGGGACTGAGGGAAAAACGATCTCGAATCAAGGCACGATTTATTACGACCCGAACGGCAACGGCTTGAACAATGCGTCAGCCGTGACGGACGATCCGGTGTTGCCAGGATCGAATGATGCGACAGATTTTAAAGTGCCACTTCCGCTGCCGATATTCTTGAGCGGCCCGACTGCGACGCCAAACCCGGGAATCGTGGACGTCGCGGTATCGTTCAGCGCGTTGACCCAGCCAAATACGGCTACAGTGGAGTGGAATTTTGGCGACGGAACGCCGACGGCATCGGGCAAAACGGTGTCGCACATATTTACGGTCGAAGGCGTTTACAACGTCTCAGCGACAGCGACGGATCCTGTTTTCCACACGACAAAAACGGTGATCATGCCTCTGCCAGTCGGTCACGATACCGTCTATTCGCAGACGGAGGAAATGGTATCAGCTACTGGCGCGATCACGTTTGGAAAAAGACGCGACTCCGTCGCGATCAGCACGTTACTTGCGATTCCACCAAAATTCCCTATCGCCCCCATGTCGCTCGCAGGTACTCCGGTGACGATTTCACTGGGCGGATTGACGCAAATGTTCTCACTGAATAAATACGGTAACGCATCCACCTTGGACGGACACATCCGGTTCCGGCTTCTGCCTGGAGCAACAAAAAAACAAATGAGCATGAGCGTGTACTTTGCCGGAACGCTGAAGAATATCATCGTCTCCACTGTGGCTTTAAACGAAAAGGGATTTCCGCTTCGACTGCCTTTGGTGATTCAAGTAGGCGGAACGACTTTCAGTCTCGTATTGCCGTTGGATTTCAAACGCACACCAGCGGGAAATTCAGCGCAATTCAAACTTAAAGCACACCGGCCTGACCATCATAATTGAGAGTCATGAACGCAAAAATCCGCGCCATTTATATCAAGGAATTGACCGACGCACTGCGCGACCGCCGGACGCTGTTTGCGACGGCGATCATCCCGCTCTTGATCTATCCGCTCATGACGCTGGGTATGGCGGAAGTCGCACAGATGGCCAAAGCGAAACTGGACCGCGAGGATTTTCCAGTCGCGGTTCTTCCCGGCACACAAGCCAGCGTCGAACGTGTTCTCAGCCGCGCGCGAGCAACGAACGAACCTCTGCGAGGCTTGCCAGTACCCGAGATCAAAACAGACAAACCGCCGCCAAAGAAAAAAGAGTCTGCTACTCCAAAAACGAAAGACGCATCGCCATCGCCCGTTACTGACGAGGATGACAGCGAAGACGATGTGACGTTGGACACGTTTCAAAAAACACAATTTTCGTTCCGTGAAATGCCTTTAGAAGAGGCGCGCAAAGCACTCGCAGCGGGAACGATCCGCGCGGTATTATCACTCCCGGCAACATTCGAAAACGACATCGGTGCGCTCACCATTCCGGCTGTGGCGATCGAATACGATCAGGCCGAGCGCGTGTCGCTCAGCGCCTTCACGCGGCTCCGAGCCATGCTAGAGCGCTATGAAAGCGCGGTGGTCAAGGAGCGTTTGAAGACCCGCGCATTGCCTGCTGGTTTCCTGCATCCGTTCACGCTCGACGCGAAGAACACAGCAGTCGCGGCAAAACTCGGCGGGTCCACGCTGGGCGGAATTCTGCCGCTGATTTTCATCATCATGCTGATGACAGGCGCGCTGCATCCGGCCATCGATATGACAGCTGGCGAGAAGGAACGTTCGACACTCGAAACGCTCGCCGGTGCGCCGGTCCGGCCACTTGAAATCATCACGGGAAAGTTCCTCGCCGTCGCCACGCTATCGCTGGGTAATGCCGTCTTGAACGTGCTGAGTTTCGCCATTTCCATCGCGCTGCTACCGCTGCCGGCGACGCTCGATTTTCAATTTCCGTGGTCCGCACTGCCGCTGACGTTGACGCTGCTCGTGCCACTCGCGCTGTTTTTCTCCGCGCTTTTGTTAATGGTCGCGAGTTTTGCAGCGAACACAAAAGAGGCGCAAGTGTTCTGCATGCCGGTGTTCCTGATTCCAACGGTCGGGATGGCCATCGCCATGACGCCGGGAATCGAATTGCAAGGCCCACTGCTGCTCACGCCCATCGTCAACACCGCATTGTTGATCAAAGAATTATTCCTGTTTCATGGCACGACCCAGCAATTCGCATTCGTGTTTGTCAGCACGTGTTTGTATGCGGCTGGAATGGTGACACTGGCGGCGCGCGTGTTTGCGCGTGAGGAAGTCATGTTTTCTGCGCAGGGAAGTCTGCGGTTATTTTTGAGCCGCCGCTTTTTTAAAGAGTCTCCCACGCCGCGCCCCGGCGATGTGCTGCTGGCGGCAGCGCTGTTGTTTCCGTTGAATTTTTACGTCTCGCTCTGGCTACAAAAAATGCTCGTGCTTGACGCATCGAAACCGATCGAATGGTCCGTGCTTGCGGCGCTGGTAATCGTTCCACAATACGGTCTCTTTCTCGCCGGACCACTGTGGGTCTCGACGTATTTGAAAGCGAATTGGAAGACGACGTTTCAGTGGAATCGTCCGAGCTTGAACGCGGTGATCGGTGCGGCGTTGATGGGCTGCAGTTCGTGGCTGATCGCGATTCAATTGATCACGTGGCAGAGTCGCGTGTGGTCGTTCGGCAGCGGCGACATGG
>Ga0194042_1000387_pt1 | contig 14591 bp, 6 predicted proteins | sample JunL4412m_MetaG_FD_148974 | JGI IMG/M metagenome (GOLD analysis project Ga0194042, IMG submission 148974) | Anoxic zone freshwater microbial communities from boreal shield lake in IISD Experimental Lakes Area, Ontario, Canada - Jun2016-L442-12m | ecosystem: Environmental > Aquatic > Freshwater >...
CTTCAATCGTTGCGTTGGGCTTCACCGGTTCGGGCGTTCCCATGATGAAACGGCCAGCGGGGATCAAGACGAGATCGAGCTTCACGCCGTTGCTGAGGTCCAGCGATTTTGTCGGCGGAAGTTTCACGCGCTGGGCGTAGGACGCGACGGGTTCGTGGTTATCCCAAAGGGGCCACTCGCGGGCGGTGGCGGTGAGGCCGAGTAATAATGAGAGGAGCAAGAGGAGGCGCATGGCGTTGCGGGTCCGGGATGCGGTAGTGCGAGCAGTCTACTATTTTTTGTTGGGACTTACATGACATGATTTATCGGCGCGGTGGGATTTATCAGCGCCTCCCCCTCACCCCGCACAGGAGTACCTGTGTCGGCCCTCTCCCCCGGTGGGGAGAGGGGAAAAACGGCTCGCTGCGCTCGCGTTTCAATTCTTCGTTCGTTGCGAATCAGCGCGCGTGGCGCTATCGTTTCCGCTCAATGAATATCGCACTTCTTACAGCCATCGCCGGGAACGGGGGGTCGGCTGCTACTTTGTTTCATAATGCCCGCATCCTGCACACGCTCGGGGCCGAGGTGACGTTTTTTGCGCCCGGCGATTATTGGGTGGCGCGCGGGGCAAAAGATGGCGTGAAGGTCGTCAATTCGCTCGAGTTGCGGCGCGGGCTCCGGATCGCCAGTTTCTGTCGTGACTTCCTTGCGTTTCGGCGCTTTGTCATTGAGAAAAATGTCGATGTCGTGATCGTTCAGAAAAGTCCGGAGCAGTGGCTGGCGGCGCTGGTGTTGAAAACCATTTCGCGGCGCGTGGCGTTGGTGCGCTTGCGAGGCGTTGTGTTTCCGATCAAGCCGTCGCTGTTCAACCGCTGGCTGCATCATGTCATGGACGCAGTGATCTGTTCGGCCAGCGTGATCGCTGAGCATTTCCGGTCGCTTCCCGGATTCAAAATGGATCGTGTGCAAGTGCTGCTCGAAGGCATCGATCCGATGAAATTTGCTCCGGCGTCACTTGAGCAACGCAACGCGGCGCGAGCGAAATGGGCGCTTGATGCAGACGCGGTCGTGATCGGGACGGCTGGGCGGCCCTCGCCGGTGAAAGGGCACGACGTCCTTGTGCGCGCGTTTGCGAAAGCGTTTCCGAACGAGACGACTGCAGGCGGGAAACCGGTGCGGCTCGCGATTTTTGCGGACGAATCGCGACGCGGACCGGGATCGTATAAAAGTCTCGACGACCTGTGCAGAGAGCTGGGAATTCGCGAGCGGACGCAGTTGATTCCCGGATACATCGATGACATGCGCTGCGTGTACCACGCGCTGGATGCGTACGTGCTGCCGTCGCTGGGATCGGAGGGGTCGAGCCGCGCGGGGTTGGAAGCGTGTGCGTCCGGATTGCCGGTGATCGCGTCGCGCGTGGGCGTGCTGCCGGATTTGATTGTTGATGGAAAAACCGGGCTGCTCGTCCCGCCCAGCGATGTGGACGCGCTGGCTGCGAAATTAGTCGAATTGGCCGCGACGTGGCCGGCGTTCACGATCTATGGCAACGCGGCGCGCGAACGGATCGTCACTCAGCTTTCGGAAGAGATATATGGGTCGAAGCTTTTTGAGATACTAAACAATAGTTTAAGGTTTGAGATTTAAAGTTCCACACGCGCGAGAAATCCACGTCGGTGACGTGGAGCACATTCGCATTTTAACTCAGCTTATTTCTTCGAATTCGTCGCCAAAGGCTTGGGGATCATCGACGATGGCGGGCAACACGTTCGAAGGCGGGTTGACGGGTGTGAGGCGCATGTTCTGGCTCGTGTCGTCCTCACGTTCAACTTTCGAAATTCTGGCGCGTTTAGACGTATCGACGACGGTGGGTTCGCTGTCGAGCGCGGCGAGCATCGCGTCCACTTCAGGCTTGGCTGAATGGCCGGGCGCGACAGGCGGTTTGGCCAAACAGGTTTTGCACGCCATCTTATTATTGATCAGATGTGCGACGCCGGTGGTTTTGTCGTCCTCGGAAATCTTCGTTCCGCAGTAGCTGCAATAGGTCGGTTCGTAGCGCGTGTGCGTACCGCTGGGGAGCGGCGGTTCGGGCGGAAGCGGCAGGCCCATTTCGTACAGCGCGGCCAAGAGCGGATCGGGGTCCTGTTTGATTTCGATTTCGGATTCTGCTTTGCGTTCGGCTTCGACGGCTTTCATATGGGCCAGCGTTGGCGATTGGACTGCTTTGCTGACGGACGAGCCTTCATCGTTGACTTTCACGATCGGCATGTTGTCATCACTGGAGACCGCGAGAATGCGTTCGCCGGGTTCGGAGAGGTACAATTCAATTTCGGTATCGCCGAGAACGATGCGGTCGAATTCGATCAACTCCATTTCGTTTTCAGCTTCGAGTCGATTGCCGTTGACGAAGGTGCCGTTGGTGCTGCCGAAATCGACGATGACACAGCCTGAATCGGTAGCGGTGATTTTACAGTGACGGCGAGAAAGCTTGGCGTCGTTGAGGGGCAAATCGACATCGCGGTTGCGACCGAGGACGATGGCCTTGCCTTCCGGCAGGCTCATGTTCTTCCCAGCGTACATGCCGCTTCTGAAAATCAGCTTCGCCACAGTGACTGCGCTCTCCGCCGGTTGCGCTATTCGAACTCCGCTAAAGTATCTCTGATTTTCGGCGAATTCAAGGGAATCGAGATGCTATTACTGCGAATCGTCACGAACATGTGCATGTTATTTCAACATACCTGCGCCTGTTTCAGCAGCGAGAAGTCAAATCGAATGAGTTGTATTTTTGAATATTCCGCGTATTGTCCCGTAGTTTAGTAGCGGTAACGCGTTTTGTTTTAACGTGCGCCACTGCCGATTTGTGAGAACCTTTTGAAGAAGAAGAAAGGAGGCCTCCGATGGTTTCAATAGCCGCAGTTTTAAATCGCATCCCTGCGCGGTGCGAAACCGGCACCCCCAAACGTCGCAAGTGATGGAGTAGTTTAGAAATCGGATGGTCATCCGATTCAACTTGAACCTTCTAAAAGGAGAGCATGCTCGTGCGTCAAATTTTCATTATCGCAACACTGTGTTTTACCGCTGTAACCGGATGGGTTCGTGCAGAAGAGTTGGAAGCGCCCGCCGGAGCCAAGAGCCGTCATTTTCAATTCAGTTACACCGCCACGATTGAGGCCGTTCCCGAAGGCGCGAAGAGCGTCGATCTGTGGATTCCGGTGCCTCAGGACAGCGTTCATCAAACAATCACGAATGTAAAATTCAACACGCCGACCGCGCCCGAAGTCGCTGTCGAGCCGGAGTTGAACAATAAGATGGCGCATTGGAAACTCGATGCGAAGGATGCCAAAGGTCTGTCGGTTACGATGACGATTGAGTGCGTCCGCAAGGAAGTATCCGCGCAGAATATTGACAAGGCACTTGAGTTGACGGCTGATGAACGTGCGGCGCAATCAAAGTGGCTGCGTGCGAATCAGCTCGTGTTGGTCGGTGGCAATTTCGGGCCGACTGCTGACGCTGCGATTGAAGGTGCGACCAAGCCGCAAGACATTGCGAAGGCCGCGTACGATTTCACGGTCAGTACGATGAAGTATGACAAGCCGAAAGACAAGCTGGGCTGGGGCAACGGTAGCACGCAATGGGCCTGCGATTCCAAGTTCGGTAACTGCACTGATTTTCACGCCATGATCATGTCGATCGGGCGGACGAAGGGCATTCCCGTGAAGTTCGAGATGGGCTTCTCGGTCCCGACGCTTGATGCAGCGAAACCTGAAACGAAAGCCGGCCCGGTCGGCGGTTATCATTGCTGGGCGAAGTACTATTTGGGCGGAATTGGCTGGGTGCCGGTCGATGCATCGGAAGCTCAGAAGAACCCGGCGATGGCCCCGTATTACTTCGGAAATTTGACGGCGGATCGATTTCAAATCAGCAACGGTCGCGACGTGAATCTCGTCCCGAAGCAAGCTGAAGCGGCGCTCAATTACTTCGTGTATCCGTACGCGGAAGCTGACGGCAAGAAGTTCCCGGTGGCGAAGAAATTTGAGTATAAAGATTTGAACTAGCGATTAGGTTGGGATGACATAAAAACGTGTGCGAATCAGCGCGTCGCTTTGGCGCGCTGATTTTTTGTGTATTGAAATGCAAGCGTGAAAACGTGGTGTACGTCACACGATCAACTAAAGTAGAGCCGAATTTTATTCGGCTAAATCATATATAGACGAGCCGAATAAAATTCGGCTCTACTTGAATCATCAAGGAATCCCAGCATGAACAAATTTATGTCGCTCGCCGTCGTCCTTGTCCTGGGGTTGTGCGCTCCGGTGTTCGCTCAATATGAAGGCTGGCAGCACTCGGGATCGATCTTCATTTTAACGACACCTGAAGGTGCAAACCTGCCGGCGAACGTGAGCGAAAAGGATTTTCCTCTACTGGTTCGGCTCAATAAAGATTGGTTCGATTTCAAGCAGGCGAAAGCGATGGGCGAGGATATACGCTTTTCGTCGGGCGGAAACGCGCTGGCATATCAGATCGATGAATGGGACGCAGCGAAAGGCTCCGCGAGCATGTGGGTGCGCATTCCGGAGATCAAGGGCAATGCGCGCCAGGAGATCAAACTGCATTGGGGCAAGGCGGACGCGGCGAGCGAGTCGAACGCGAAAGCCGTCTTCAATGCATCGAACGGATTTGTGAGTGTCTGGCATTTAGGCGAGACAGTGGCCGATGAAGTTGGGACGCTGGAATCGAAGGATATGGGGACGACACCGGTTGCCGGGATGATCGGAACAGCGCGACATTTTCCGGGCAAAAAGGGTGTGTTCTGCGGCGACAAAATTACGAACTATCCCTCGGGGGCGAGTGCGCACACGACGGAGACGTGGTTCCGGGCGGAGGTGCCCAACACGACGATCATCGGCTGGGGCAATGAAGGTGGAAATCGCGGCAGCAAAATTCGGATGCAGTTGCGCAGCCCTGCGCACATCCATGTAGACAGCGATTTCTCGGACATTGATGCCCCACAGCGGTTGCCGTTGGGCGAGTGGATTCATGTGGTCCACACGTTTGGAAACGGGCCGCGACGGATGTACATCAACGGTGCGTTGGCGGCTGAAGCGACGACGCTGTTGAACATCAAATCACCGATGCGATTTTGGTTGGGCGGTTGGTACAACAATTACGATTTCATCGGCGACTTGGACGAAGTGCGCATTTCGAGCGTGGCGCGTTCGGCGGAGTGGGCGAAGTTGCTGTACGAAAATCAGAAGCCGTTGCAGACGGTCGTCGGGCCGGTCGTGCAGACGGGCGACGCGTTCGCTGTGTCGGCAGCGACAGCAACGGTGCTCGAAGGTCAGAGCGCGACGTTCACGCTTCAAGCGGGTGGCGCTCAAAAAGTATTTTGGATTTTGAAACGCGACGGGCAGGAAACGGTCGTTGCGGTGGACCGGTTTGCGTACACGGTTGATGCTGGGCGCGTGACGGGCGACGCGACCGCGACGTTGCAAGTTAAGGCTGTTTATCCGAACAACGTGAAGACGAAGGACATCGCGATCACGATCAAAGAGGACATCCAGGAGCCGGTGTTTACGCTGAGCGCTCCGGCGACGTGGGACGGGCGCACGGCGATTGAGGTCGTGCCGCAGATTACGAATCTCGCCGCGATGAAAGCGAAGAACACTGGCGATGTAAAGACGGTGTGGAGCGTCGGACCTTTTGCCGTCATCAAAGAAATCGCACCGGGAAAATTGATTTTGAAACGCGCTCAGAACAGCGGGACGTTGACCGTGACCGCGACGTTGAGCAATGGCGGCGCGCCGGTGACTCAGAGTGTGACGATTGCCGTGACGGAGCCGAAGAGCGACACGTGGGTCGCACGCGTCCCGGCGAAAGATGAGAAGCCGGTCGAAGGCCAATTCTATTCGCGCGACGATTCAAACGAAGGGACGCTGTTTTATAATGGTTCGCTCGGTGAAAATTCGGACGAGGTTTTTCTGAAACTGTATGCCGACGATAAAATGATCAAGACTGAGACGGCAAAGGTGGGCGCGGATAAATCGTTTGTGCTTTCGACGAATTTAAAGCCCGGCTTGATCAAATATAAAGTCGAATTTGGCGTGAAGACAGGCGGCGTGGAGAAGGTCGTTGAGACGATCGGAAATCTGGTGTGCGGCGACGCGTACATTATTGATGGGCAGTCGAACGGTTTGGCGACGGACACGCATGAGAAATCGCCGCCTGAGACGAGCGAATGGATTCGCAGTTATGGCCGACCGAACGCGAATCAAAAAGGTGATCAGGGGAACCTGTGGTGCTATCCGGTGTGGAAGGCTCAGAAGGGCGAGAAGGCCGAGCTCGGATGGTGGGGTATGGAATTGGCGAAGCGCTTGGTCGAGAGCCAAAAGATTCCGATTTTTATCATCAACGCAGCGGCGGGTGGAACACGCATTGACCAGCATCAGCGCAGCGTGACGGAGCCGACGGATTTGACGACGCTTTATGGCAAGATGTTGTGGCGCGTCCAACAGGCGAAATTGACACACGGCATCCGCGCGATTCTGTGGCATCAAGGCGAAAACGATCAAGGTTCGGACGGCCCGACGGGCGGTTATGGCTGGCAGTCGTATCATTCATTGTTCGTTGAAATGTCCGCTGGATGGAAGCAGGATTTTCCGAATGTGAAACAGTACTACGTGTTCCAAATCTGGCCGAACTCGTGCAGTATGGGCGGAGGATTTGGGTCGGGCGACATGCTGCGCGAAAAGCAGCGCACGCTGTCGTCGCTGTATTCAAATCTGAGCGTGATGTCCACGCTGGGCGTGAATCCGCCCGGCCCGTGCCATTATCCGCTGGCTGGATGGAGTGAATTCGCGAAGCTGATCCAGCCGCTAATCGAGCGCGATCATTACGGCAAAGTCCCCGCCACATCGATCACGTCGCCCAACCTGCGCAAGGCGTCGTTTGGTGCCGGGGCGAAGGATAGCATCGTCCTGGAATTCGACCAACCGGTGGTGTGGACGGAAGCACTGGTCACTCAGTTTTATCTGGACGGCCAAAAAGGATTCGTCGCGTCGGGCAGTGTTGCCGGCAATGTGTTGACGCTGAAATTAAAAGAAGCAACGACGGCGAAGAAGATCACGTATCTGAAAGAAATTGCGTGGAACCAGAAGACGCTGTTGAACGGCGCGAACGGACTCGCGGCGCTGACGTTTTGTGATGTGGGGATTGATGAGGCGGGAAAGTGAGCAAATGGTGCTACGCTGATCTTTTACCCAGGGTAGCCGCGAGTGCGCGGCAACCCTGGGCTTTGCTACAAAACGTCTTCGGCGTATAGGCGTTATCCTTTAGGCGTGGATCAATGTTGCGCGTTTAGCACCTCATCATTTCCTAAACACCAAATTCCCAATCACGATTTGCAGCGGGGCTCCGTCCACGACTTGGTTCGTGACGGCGTTGAGCGACAGGGTGAATTTGGCGGTTTGGGCGGCGACGGTTCCTCGGACGATTTTGAAAGTTACTCGGAACGAGTCGCGACCCGTTCTGCCTGAGCCGCGAGAGCTCAGGAAAAACACTTGGGTGTAGCCGGCGATGTCGACAATGGTGTCAACGAATCCGGGATCGAAATCGGCGGGGATGGCCAGGGTGCCGGTCATCGTCAATTTGCCGGTTCGTGAAATGGTGAATTTGGTTTGCGTCAATTGGCGCAGGACCGGGGCGTCGCCGAAGCCGGGGTTGTCGGTGGGATCGTTGGGGTTGCTGCCGTCGGCGATTTCAATGGTGTCGCTGTAGCCGTCTCCGTCGGTGTCGATTTCGCCGGGAAGAACTCCGATGCCGGTGTTGGATGCGTTGACGGTGACTTGAACCGATGACGTGGCGGTCTGGTTGGATAGATCGGTGGCTGTCACGGTCGCGGTGAAGGTGCTCGCGCTGGTATACGTGTGCGTGGGCGAAGCGCCGCTTCCGGATGATCCGTCTCCGAAATTCCAGGTAAAGGTGATCGTGCTGGCTCCGCTCGCGGCAGCGCTGAATTGTACGGATTGATTGATCGTGGCCGGGTTGGGCGTGGCGTTGGCAGCGCTGGTGAAAATGGGTGCGTTGCTGATGGTCAACGTGTGAGTACTATCGGAGCTTGTCAGGAAATTCGCGGTAGCGTTGTACGTGGCCACGATGGTGTAAGTGCCTTGTGCGAGATTCGCCGGGAGCGCGTACGTGACGCTGGCCGCTCCGGTCGAGACGGTGCTGGATGTCACGGCGGTGCCGACGTTGGTGTTGCCGCTTTTGATTTGGAATGTGACGGTGCCTTCGTTGACGGTATTGGACGCTGTGACGGTTGCGTTGAGAGTCACATTTTGTGCGGATGATGAGAACGGTGCTGCGGCGTTGGAGGCGGTCGTCGTCGTGGTCAGCGGGCCTCCATTGTTGATCGTGACGGTGACTTTGGCAGTGTAAATGTCGAATTCAGACGTGCCATCGGGATTGTCGCCGGTGCTGTTTGAGTTGTCTGGCCAGGCGGGATAAAATTTGCCGCCGTGATACGCAATGCCGATGTAGTCACCGAATTCATTGCCGGTGTCGCTTTGCAATTTCGCATTCGTTGATCCCGCCGAGATGCGCACATTTGTGGCGAAGGTGACTCCGCCATCGGTGGTGACTGCGGCGTAAACTTGAGCGTCCGTATTGGCTGCGCTGTCGCGATCATTCTGGCCGCTGCCCGAATCGTTGCGGCAATCCATCCAGGCAATAGCGACGGCCCCGGTCGTCGGATCGAGCGCGATCTTTGGAAAGAATTGCGAGCGGGTTGTCGCGTCGTCATTGATTCGAACAGCGGAACTCCACGTTGAACCGAAATTATCGGAGTAGCGGAACATGATGTTGGTGTCGTTGCTTTCGTCCGGCGATTCGTCCGTATAGACGGCGTAAGTGCGACCGCGGAACGGGCCGTTAGTGGTGTCGATAGCGAGACCCAATTCAGAATCGATGGAGCGATTGGGTTGGGGTGTGATGTTGTCGAAACCGCCGACATTGGTCGCTGAGAGCGTGACGAGATTCGAAAACGTTCCGCCAAGGCCGACGGTGTTGACGCTGCATTTAATGGTGTCGGGACCGTTCCCGCTGCCGGTGTTTTGGAAACCGACGACGACTTGTCCCGCCGGGCCAATAGCAATGTCGCCGAAGCCCAGGCCGTTTGTATTCGGCACGGTAATCACGGAGCCGAACGAACCGAACGTTCCTAGCGCGGTCGTGGCCATGCCTTGAGCAACTTGATTGCCGTTCGTGTCGGTATAGAGAACCCAGACGGTGCTGGAACCGGCCGTAGAACCGGGACCGGAGACGATGGTGGGCTGGTCCGAATCCGTGGATAACGTGGCGACTTTGGTAAACGTCACGCCGCTGTCGGTACTGGAATAAACGATGGTGCCCGGCTTTGCGGCGTTGGTCAAATAGCACAGGAACAGTGTGCCGAATTTATCGAAGCAGACCGTCGGATCGCAGCAGGCGGCTTCGAGGTTGTCGGCTCCGGTGGCGATGTTTCCTGCGGTCCACGTTTGGCCGCCATTTGTGCTGTATGAACGGAACAGCCCCGTTGTGCTGCTGTTGGAGAAGATGACTAATTTCTGAGTATCTGTGGGATTGATGGCGATGGCCGTTTCGGCCTGATAGCCGGACAGTTTGCTCACGTTGACGTTGGAGCCGACGCTCATGCTTGCCGAAGTGCGCGACGAGGCTCGCCGGGTACCACAGGCCACGCAACCGGCTTCGCCATCTTCATCAGCCGCCATGACGGAACTGAACGCGAATGATGCGAACATCACGACCGCAAACAGACGTTTTGACATGAACATAATGGGCTCCAAAAACTGGGGTTCAATAGTGTGAAAACCTACGATAGCTGACCTGCTTTTCATTATTTTTCGAAAGCAGGTCTAATCGGAATCGAGTCAAAAAGAAAGTGAAAACGAGTAGCATTGTTGAACGAATGTGCGCGTATCACCCGCAAATGAACTTCACCTGCTCCACGATGTTCGCCAGGATGTCGCGATCCGAATCCGGGCGTTTCGGTGACTTGGGATGCGTGTGATCGCAGCCGATCCAGCCGCGCAGTTTCAGGAACATCGCGGCATCGTGTTTGTAAGCAGGGACGGGCCCGCGGAAGGCGAGGAATCCGAGGTACTGGAGCAGATCATTGAGTTCGTAAAACGCCGGATCGCCTGCGAGCCACGCGGCATCGCGTTTCGCGAAGACATCAGGTGCGAATGTCGAGAGGCCGAGTAGGTAATCGCTGCCGTACATGACCATGTCAATCGCCAGATCGTTGCCGGTGAAGACGCGGAAATCCGGGCGCGTCGCGTCGCGCAAAAGAATGCGCTGCCATTCGAGTTCGCGACTCAGCGACGAATGCTTTGCGCCGATGCATTGCTTCACGCCCATCAGTCCGCGATAGACGTCGAGCGAATAGATTTTACCGAACGGGGCGAACATCGTACCGAGTTCAAAACCGACGAATCGATCCGAGACGGTGCCGAGTTTTTCATAGGCTGATACAACCGCGTCATCGCTCTGTTGAGTGAGTCCGTAGCTCTGGAAAATCGTGGGTGTGCCGCCGTGTTGCTGGATCAGCTCCATCTGCCGCGCATAGGCATCGAAGTCAAACGCCGCACCGGGTTGGTCGCCGACGAACGCGCCTGCGACGTAGCTTCGGCCACCACACTCGGCTTGCGTGATCTCCAACGCTCGGCGCTTTGTGGCGTCATCAATTAGATTGCCGTAACCGGTGTCCATGTTCACGGCTGGACCCAGTCCGGCTGCGACCGTGCGGCGTGTGTGCGCCGTAAAGCCGTCCCAATCCACGTCGCCCGTCGAAAGAAACGGGAGTAAGATGGCGGAGAAGCCCTCGATCTTTCGCCGAGGGCGCAGCATGCTAATAGGGTTGAGCACCGTCGAGTTGATCATTCATTCAATCCGTCGTGATGAAATAGTCACAACCACTCAGTCTGATTCAGATCGTTGAGTAACCTATTTCTGACTACGACCGCTGATCGTTCCCAAGTTTGTGTTACTATTACTTAAAGAGAAATCAACCGGCGTGACTGTTTGGAACGGCGCTCCATCAACCAGCATGGCGACTTGGATTTTGCGTGGAGCCACTTTGCCTCCACCGACATCAGTCGATTTATTGCTGATGCCTTCGGTGTCGAAGCCCATGCCGACTGTATCTTTTGTCGAATAGACAACTGCAATAGTCGCCTGTTCGCCGCCGACAGTCAGATAGGTTATTTTCGCTTTGGTTGAAATCTTCAGGCTCTTAATAATACCGGGTACGCTATAGTTAGTGCCTCTGCCCTTAACGATGGTCGATTTGACAATTACATTTCCAATCGCGATCCAGAATTCATAGTCTTTTCTCAAATCCAATCCCGGCGGAAGTGTGATTGTACCAGTATAGGCAATGAGATCAGGAGACTTGCCTGTAAAGTCAAACTTACCCTTAAAGCTTTTCATGGCAATACTGGGCTTGTCGTTAGGCAGAATACCATCCAATAACGGCAACTTCTGCTGAATTTGAGGCTGTGGCTTGGGTAATTGAGCGGGGCCATCGTGTTCAGGAAAATCACCTGTTTCTTTTGAACTGACAGCCAGAGTCAATCGAGCTTTTCCAGCTTCAACTTGGGTATCTTTATTCACGGCTATAATCTTGGCAACAAAGAGACCGCGATTCTCATACTTATGAATCGGATGTGTGCCTGTTACTTTTGCCGAACGCCCTGACACATCGCCGAAATCAGTCGTGACATCATAGGACGCGCGAGTGAGTGAACTGACATCAATCCCGAGTTGAACGACGCCGCCGGAACTGGACGCGACTTGTGCAGACAAGCCGTCCAGAGGTTCGACAATCGGCGGAGAAATAATACCAATGTTGGTGATTCCATCGCCGGTCGTTGATGGCATGGGGATAATCTGTAAGACTGTCGCGGATGCAGATAATCCACCATTACTGACGGTCAGACTGACTGGTATCCCAATGGTATAGCCTTCATATGAGGTGGTTTCTGTAACAAATGTGCCTTGCGCAAATGTGCCGGTACGCGGGGGGGCACCATTGCCAAAATTCAAGACATATGTCAGAGTCGCGAAGCTTGAATCCGTGGCTGAGAATCGATAGGTGACAGGTTGGTAAATTATTCCAGGATTATCATCGCTTCCGAAAAATGTAATGACGGGAGGACTGAATGCAAGACTCAGCGTGAAGGACTGAACGGCATCTGGATTGTTGCCATTTGAGGCGGTGATCTGAAATGGATAACTACCGGCTGTTAGTGAGGTGCTATTCGAAACCTGCAAGGCAGCAGTACCATCACTATTATCTATAAGCGTCACACCAGCGGGAAGAGTGCTGGATGTAATAGCCGGTATGGGGGAGCCTGTGGTTTGAATAGTAAACGTACCGCCCACACCAATTGTAAATCCGGCATTATCTGCACTGGTTATCACAGGAGACTGAGTGTTGGTCAGAGTAAAGCTAACATCCGGCTGACCAGGCACCGAAGCTGTGATTGAGAACGTGCCTGGAATAGAATTGGCTGTTGCGACAACCGAGGCGATGCCGTTGCTGTCGGTCCGAATGCTCGCAAATGTGGCGCCTCGGCCAAAGTCAACGCTGGGACCGGATGCGGGTGCTGAGAACGACACTAGGAATTGCACCAGAGGCGCACCTGTGGAATCGACCAGCTTGGTTTTCAGCGGTAATGTGAATTGGGTATTAGTTGGAGTTGATTGCGGCGATCCACTATCATAAGAAAATACGAGCGGCGTTTGTAGTTCGTACGCACCGATGTCTACTGCTGTACCTTTGACGCGAGCGAATCCGGAGCCGCGCGCATCCGTCGTCAAACTACCTGCAGCTGCGCTATTGCCAGCATCTATCGCAGGGCTGCCAGGTAACAGTGCGATTGTGCCAAAAGGTCCACCATTGTTCTGCAACGGTGAGATCAACGGATTGATATTCAAAATATCGCTTGGATCATAACCACTACCCAATCCCGTATTCTCGAAAAGATTGTTACCCAGCGATGTGATTGTGCCTCGAATATCCGGGCCATTATTATTTCCGACAATCGTATTCTGGAACGTATAGGTTCCGCCCAAATCCCAGAATCCTTCGGATTGATTGAGAGCAATGGTTGAGTTTAAAAAACTCAGCGAGGTGCCAGCTACGTATCCTGCGACGGCACCTTGTGAGCCACTGTTATTTGAGATCGTGCAATTGGTGACCGTGCCGGTGGAGACGACGATCGTTAGCCCACCGTTGAATGTGGCTGTATTGTTGACAATCGTACACTTTGTCATCGAGGCTGTGCCACCACCGATGTAGACTCCGCCCCCAAAATAAGCACCCGTATTTGCGAAAATTGCGGAGTCGTTTACGTCAAGCGTTCCCAAGCTGTAGATACCCGCACCGCCGTACTGCGTTCCTCCGGTCACCTGATTATTTGAAACGACGACCGAATTGAGAGTCAATGTTCCAAAATTGAAAATTCCACCACCATTCGAAGATCCCGGATTACCGCCGCTGATTGTCAAGTCATTGATAACTAACGCGCCGGCACTAATGTTAAATACTCGGTTAACATTATTACCGCTCACCGTCAGATTCGTGATACCCGGCCCCTGAATCGTGACCGAACCGCCTCCTGAATTATATGTTAACGCCTGAGTCAACGCGATAGTTCCAGTCACCCCCGGCGCAAACGTCACAGTTCGATTGCCACCAAGACTGACCGCGTAATTCAGCGCTTCACGCAAACTTGTACCTGCGCCAAACGTCGGATCTGAGTTGCCGTCGTCTTCGTCTGTCACCGTGCTTACAACCAACGAATTAATCGGTTGGACTTCAAATGCTCCAATGTCAACAGCCGCACCGTAAATGCGGTTCAATCCCCGTTGATCGGTCGTGACGCCGCCGGGAATCAACGCATTGTTTCCGGCGTTTGCTGCCAGACTCGAACCCGAAATGGCCATCGTCTGCGTCGGTCCGCCGTTGTTCGCAAGTGGCGCGAGATTAGGATTCGCGGCTGATGCTGTGCCTTGGAACGTCGATACATTTGTAATCAAATTGCTCGAGCCACTGCTGGATGCGCTGCCGCCACCCGTCGTGTTTTGAACATAATCCGCGACAGTTCCCGTTGAATCCGAAAGAATCGAATTGTTGATCACCACCGCTGCAGCCGTCGAGGGCAACGTCGGTCCGGCTTGCGTCGCGACGCCATTGGCTCCGAGGTTGTAGACCGCTCCGCCGCCTTGTGCCGCCGCGTTGTTGGCCAGCGTCGAATTGGAGATCGTCACGCTGCCGTTCAGATTAAACAGCGCCCCGCCGAGTCCCTGCCCGGCGTTCAAACCACTACCGCCAACCGCTGAATTACTAGCCAGCGTCGAATTCACGATCGATACGGTTCCGCCATAATTGAAGATCGCGCCGCCCATTCCCGCGCCGCCGCCACCGCCGAAAAATGCGCCGTTCCCGCCGCCAAATCCCGCGTTTCCATACGGCGGATTTCGCGAATCGCCACCGCCGCCGGCACCGAATCCGCCGTTTCCGCCACCGCCACCAGCAGCCAATCCACCACCGCCCC
>Ga0194042_1000388_pt1 | contig 14583 bp, 7 predicted proteins | sample JunL4412m_MetaG_FD_148974 | JGI IMG/M metagenome (GOLD analysis project Ga0194042, IMG submission 148974) | Anoxic zone freshwater microbial communities from boreal shield lake in IISD Experimental Lakes Area, Ontario, Canada - Jun2016-L442-12m | ecosystem: Environmental > Aquatic > Freshwater >...
CGGGCATCAAGCCGGCCGCAGACTTTCCGCCGGACGATGCGTTCGAGGGCTTCACGAATATCGGCGAGGCGCTCAATCTTTCCACCGTGCTGATCGAGCAGTATCTCAGTGCGGGACGCAAGGTGGCCCATTTCGCGGTTGTGGAGGGGCAGCAACCTGCCTCGAAACGGCGTGTCTTCACTCACGCATCCACTCCGCGTGGCAAGGCCAAGCCAGCCGACTACGCGACCGATATCAGGGGGCACGATCCCGGCGGTGCGGTCAACAAAGTGGGGTGGGTCGGAGATCACTTGTTCGTCGACGGTGGCAATACGCCCGCAGGGACCTACTCGGTGCGTCTGCATGCGACGCCGAAGAACCTCGCGGGCCGCCCCACCTACATCCCGAACTTCCAATACCTCGTGAACGACGTGCGAGTGTATCAAGGTGACGTCCCGATCCAGGAGGGCGTGCCGATGAAGCAGGAGTTCCACGTCATGGATCTGAGCGGCAGACTGAAGGTTGATTTCCGCTGGGTGAACGGCTTCCCGGACAACAATGACTTGCGCGGTCAAGGGTTGCGCCTGCCGGAATGGTCAGACAAAGAAGCACACAACCGAAAGGAGGTCTGGAACTATCTCCGCTATGTGTGGGAGCCGCAGGTCAAAGCAGACCCCGCCACACCGTATCCGTTTCCCTACTTCGACGATTTCTATCTCGAACTAGAAGGCCCGCTCTATCCCGACGGCTGGCCGCTCTCGCGATTCCAGCGCGAAAATGCTGCGGCCATTGTGGCCAAGGACGCAAAGCGGATCGCGCAATGGCTGCTGCCCAAACTCTACCGGCGGCCGGCCACCGAGAATGACATCGCCGAATTCGCCGCGTTTGTGGAACAGTCGGAAAAGGCGCTTGCGGATGCCAAACCGACTCCGCCGCCAATCGAACGCCGCTTTCCAGAGGCACTGCGTCTGGGCATCCAGCAGGCGCTTATCTCGCCGCATTTCCTGTTCATCGTGGAGCCTGGCCCCGTGGGCCGCCCGCTCACCGATCCCGAACTGGCCACGCGCCTCGCCTATTTCCTGTGGAGCGCGCCGCCGGATGCCGAGCTGGCGAAACTCGCAACCGAAGGCCAACTCCGCCCGGCGCTTGCCGCGCAGACCAAGCGGATGCTCGCCGATCCGCGAAGTGCGGCCTTCCTCGATCGCTTCACGCAGGAATGGCTCGGCCTGGCGAAGCTCTCGACGATCATGCCCGAGATATCGCTCTTCAGGCGCTTCGATAAACAGGGGATACTCTCCCAGGAAATGGCCGCCGAGCCGCGCGCGATGCTCGGTTATTTACTCCAAGAAAACGCATCTCTCTACGATCTGCTCGACGCGAATTATGCGTTCATCAACGACCGCCTCGCGGACTTCTACCACCTGCCGTCGCTGTGGTCGATTTTCCCCATGAAGCGCGATGGCTTCGATCCTATATCTGGCGGCGACATGCGCAAAGTGACGCTGCCCGACAAACGTCGCGGAGGCCTGGTGGGCATGGCCGGAGTCCTCGCGCTGACAAGCGAGAACACCCGAACCTCCGCTGTGCGACGCGGCGTCTGGATTCTGGAGAAAATCTTCAACCGCACGCCACCCCCGCCGCCACCGAACGTGAACGGCGTCCTGCCTCCTACGAGCGAAGGCACAACGGCGGTGGAAAAGATCAAGCTCCATCGCAACGCTCCCAATTGCGCCGGCTGCCATCAACGCATCGACCCACTGGGCGTCGCACTGGAGAATTACGACACCATCGGCGAGTGGCGCGACACGGAACCGCCGTGGATCGATCCCGCCAATCCCACCTCCACGCTCGAAGCCGTCCGCGCGAAGCTGAAGCTCAAGCAGTATGACCCCCTGCCCACTTTCCCAATTGACCTGTCCTTTAGCATGGGCGGCGTCGAAGGTCAGGGCGTGGAAGCGCTCAAGCAATACCTCGTCGCCAACAAGGAGCGCTTCGCGCGCGGATTCACCGAAAAGCTCGCCACCTACGCCATGGGACGTAAAAACATGCTTACAGACGATACGGAGATCAAGAAAATCCAGGACGCCGCGATGCAGGATAACTTCCGATTTCAGACACTCCTGCTCGCATTAGTGCAGAGCAAAATGTTCCAGACCCATTAAGCCAGACCGTAACCAGAAAGGCTCTCCATGAAAAAGCCCATCACCCGCCGTCACGCCCTGCGCAGCATAGGCTCGCTCATTTCGCTGCCATTCCTCGAAAGCATGCTGCCCTCCAGACTGCTCGCCGCCACCGTAAAGCCGCCGGTCCGCCTCGTCTGGCTTTACGCGGGCAGCGGCATGTTCATGCCCACTTATAAGCCCGCCCTGACCGGTCGTGCCTGGCATGAGTCGAAGGAACTTCCCGCAAGCGCGACAGTCATGAGCAACTACAAGATCGCCGCGGAACTCAAGCCGCTCTCCACGTTGGAACCGCTGCTGCCTTTCAAGGACGATGTCAGCATCCTCAGCGGATTGCTCCACGCTGGAGCCTTCACTCGCGGCACGGTGGTGAGACATGGGCAGGATCCCATGTGCCATCTCACCGCTGTCGATCTGTTCCGCATCCCTGGTGTCGCCAGCCGCAATGGCGTCTCCATCGATCAAGTCGCCGCGCGGCACCTCGGCCAAGACACGCGCATCCCCTCACTGGCTCTGTCCCAAGATCGAAACATGACGATCAATTATACCGACACTGGCTCGCCCATACCGGCGGACTGGAATCCAACCGAGATCTTCAACCGCCTCTTCACCGGCCCCAGCGCCGCGGACAAGGCGATGGCGGAAACCCGTTTCCTCCAAAAGAAAAGCGTCCTGGACAGTGTCTTGGCGCAGACCGAGAAGTTAAAAGGCAGTGTCGGCACCGGTGACCGCGAGCGGCTCGACGAATACCTCACGCAACTCCGCGAGATCGAAGTCCGCGCCGAGCAATCCCGCAAATGGGACGCGGTGCCGCTGCCGCCCATTCCTCCTGGCACGAAGCCGCCAAAGGTCATCTCCGGTGCTGGGCAGAGCCTGAGTCTGGGCAACACTGGAGAGGCTGCGGGCAACTTCGGCCCGAGGATTCGCCTCATCCTGGACATGCTCGTACTCGCATTGCAGACGGACCAGACCCGAGTCGCCACCGCGATCCTCGGGCACATGGGCGACGTCTATAAGGAAGAGAAGCTCAACGACTCCTACCACGGCTACACTCACAAAATCAGCGAGCCGGGCGGACAGATCGGAATGGCGAAACTGGATCGGTTCCGCATCGGCCATGTGGCGTATTTCCTCGAAAAGATGAAAGCCATCAAGGAAGTGGACGGCACCACCTTGCTCGATAACTCGCTTGTCCACTTCGGCGGCGGCATGGGCACCTGGCACGAATCCACCGACCTCGCAAATCTCATCGCCGGTCACGCCGGCGGCCGTCTCAAACTCGGCGAGCACGTCGAGTTCAAACAGGAACCGCTGGCCAATCTATACGTGATGATGCTCCAAGCCGCCGGTGTGCCAGTGAAAACCTTCGTGGATAGCAAAGGCCCGTTGGGGATCGGGTGATGTGGTGAGACATTCATCCGCTAGGAGCATCGCATCGTTCGCAGTGCAGGCGGCGGCATTCTTTCAACGCTTACCGTGATCACATTGCGTTTCTATTCAGCGACGACCTGTTTAGAACCGGGAGGGAATCGTGGATGAGAAAGCTGAGCCGGAGAACCAGGAACCATCGTCGCGGATCATGGGGTGAACTTCACTTCGACCTTTGGCAGCAGGGCTTTGATTTTGGCCTGTGTTTCGGCGGGGTAGCCATTCTTGCGGTCGACGAGTTTCAGGACTTTAAGGAAGGCGAAGTCCTTGAGCACGGGCAGTCGGTCGTCAGGAAACGGGACGTCGTCGAGTTCGAGGCTTTCGAGTTGCGTCAGACCTGCGATCGTCTTCAAATCCGCATCCGTCATCTTCGACACGTTGGTCATCGTGACGCGGCGCAGCGTGGCAATGCCTTTGATCACCGGGATAGATGCCGCCGTTCCGAAGTTGTCACCGAGCTCCAAAAACTCCAGCGGCAGTTTCGCAATATGGACCAGCGCCTCGGGCGTGGCTTTCGACGAGCCGATGTCGAGGCCTTTCAGTTTGGTGAGCTTCGCGAGGTTCGGTGCTGCGGCGTCGGTGAACTTAGAGTGCGCGAGGCTGATGTATTCCAAGTTCGGCAGATGATCGCACAGCTCCTTCAAACCTTCATCATCGATGCTGTTGCCGCGGTGGGTCACTTTCACCAGCTTCGTTAAAACGTCAAACTGGGCATAGGCGCGGCCAGTGATAGCGGTGCCTACGAAGGCGAAGCTTTCCAGGCCCTTCATCACACCGGCGAGTTGCACCATGCCCGCATCCGTGAGCTTGCCGTTGTTGGTAAAGCGCAGGGTCTTGAGATGAGTGAGCTTCGCGATGTGCGGCATCCACTCGTCGTTGAACTTCGTGGAGATGATGTTCAGCGACTCGAGTGTGGTGATGTGGCCAATGTGCTCGAAGAAGGCCGCGTCAAAGGGATCTTCCTTGCGATGGTCGTGCGGACCTGCGCCTGGCACCGCGAGATCCACGAGCTTGAGGCTTTGGCCGTCCTCGGTCTTTTGGACTTTTCCTTTAGCGGCTTCGACGATGCGGATGACGGCTTCAACATGTGGGTCGAGGGCGAGGACGGAGCTGGCAGCGAAATACAGGGCGAGAATGGTAAGGATGATTGGTTTCATAATGGGCCTCATGAGTGGGATGGTTGGATGAATGAGCAAGGAGTGTTCGTAGTCATGTGTTTCTTAGCGTGTGACGATGGACATGATGTTCTTGTCCCATGCGATGCTGCCTGCTTCTTTCAGCTCTCCGCTTTCACTGATCCGGTAGGCCTTCAAGGTGGCTCCTTCAGATGCAGCGACCATCAGGAAGCGTCCATCGGGTGACAGGGCGAAGCCCCAGGGGATTTTGTCCGCTGGAGTCAGGCCGAGAAACTCCAGTCCGCCATCGTCCTTCAAACGGTAGCGGCTGATCCAGTCGAAGGGCCGGCTATGTCCGCGAATACCCGCAAACAAAAAACGCCCATCCGGTGTGATCGCGATGTCCGAGGAACTCACGCCATCCTTCGGCGTGTCCTTGTCTACGGCATCGCAGATTTGGCGCAACTTCAGCGCCCCGGTTTTGTCGATGTCGTAGGCTGACACGCCCAAATGTTGTTCGTTGCTGAAGTAAACGACCGGCTTGGTTGGATGATAGGCCATGTGGCGCGGCCCGGTCCCTTCAGGAGGATTGGCGTTCTTCGGTTCCAGTGCGGTCATCTTGCCTGATGCGGCATCGAAACGGTATTGATAGAGAGCATTGTTCTCCTTCACATAAGACACATAGACGAACTTGTTGTCTGGCGTCGTGAGGATGCAATGTGCCGTGCTCCTTCCTTCGTTCAGTGCCGTCACCCGTTTGCCCGGTGTGCCGGATTCATCCAGAGCGTAGACATCAACGAAGCCTTTTCCGTAATCGGCGCCGAGGAGAAAGCGATTCGTGCGGTCAAGGCTCAGGTAGGCGTAGGAGTGGTCGAGCACGATCTCCACGTGCTTCTGATAGCCGCCACTCGCATCCAGTGTGATCACGGCGCCGTTGGGTGCCCCATCCACCTTGGAGGAGCCCGAAACGTAGAGCACGGGCTTGGTGCGGTGCTTTGCGATGGTGAAGGCAGACACGCCGATTTTCATTTCTCCGGCGAGTTTCAAGTCCACGCCGCTGGGGGTCGGTTTCGCCTCGACGATCAGGAGTTTGGCTCCAGAGGAGCTCGGCGCATAGACGTGAAAAGGTTCGTCCGGTCGTGTCAGGCTCCCGGTATGGCAGAATTCCTGCCACTTCCGAGCATACTCTTCTGTCGGCAGCCACGACGCCTCATTCGTGTCTCCAGTAAACTGCGCATACGGCGCGATCTCCAGCAATTGCCCGACAACCACCGGCGTCTCCCAAGACCATCGGAACTTGTCGTCCCGCACGCGCGCTCCGTCCAAGTTCTTCCCCAGCCAGCCCTTTTCTTCCGCGGCTTCGAGCAGCTTGGGCGCTCCCTTGCTCGGGTCGGCATCAGCCGGCACTCGCAAGTGATACGCCGCCCGAATGAACGCCATCACGATCGGCAGCGTCTTGGTTCCTCGAGGTCCCTCTCCCCAATGCCCGCCGCCCGGCTCGACGATCATGTGCATCCGCGCGTGGTTCTCCTTGCGCAGCTTCTTCACCGTCGCCAACTGGTCCTGGAAGTAAGAGGTATCGTTCTCACCGCTGAGAACGAGTCCCGGGATCGAGTAGATCGCTGGCTCCGAAAACTGCTTGCCGAACGCCGACTTGAACGCGACCCAGGCGAAGACCCGTTCCGGATGCTTGCCGCCGAATCCGCTGACAAACGCCGTTGCGTTGGAATGCCCGAACAGACACAGCGGCGCGTTCACGACTTCCCGGTGCCCGCTCAGCTTTGCCAACTCCGCGAATGTGTCCAGGAGCCGCGTATCGGGCGACGTCTGGTTGCCGGGGAACCCCAACTGCGTCCCGTCCGGCAGTTTGCCCAACTGGTCGAACGCCACAATCCCACAGCTCAATTCTTTTGCCAGATCCTGCACCTCCGGACTTTCGGACCATTGCTCCCCCGTTCCGTGATAGGGGAACACCAGCAGTCCTTTGATCGCCGCGGTGTCCTTCGGCAGCCACATATGAAACAACCCGTTCTCTGTCGTAAAAGGCCACGCATACGGCGTCTTCGGCTCGGCGGCAGAGGCGTTCGGCAAAAGCCCCAGCGGCGCGAGCAGCAGGAGGACGAGGCAGATGAGAATGTGTTTCATGTTCGTATTGTTCTCCAATTTTCGTGTGGAACGTTACACTGAGCGCCCGAAGAATTAGCCTCTACAATCTCTCGTGATCGACTTAACCGGCGGGGTCGAGCACCAGCAAATGTGCGCCGCGCACGTAGTCTTTGACATTGACGCGATACGCTTGCATGTGCGGCGAAACCGAGTGCGCCTTGAGAGCGGCGAGGTCGTCCCACTTCTCCACGACGACGACTTTGTCGGGACCGACCTTGGCTTGATTGGAAAGATCAGTTTGTGCGTCTACAGCGGGGCCGTATTCGATGCAGCCCTTCTCTGCGCGGACGTCGGAAATGATTTTCCGAAACTCGGTCAGGAATGTTTCGCGCGTGCCTGGCGCGAGTTCAATTGTAGCAATGACGTGGATCATTTTTTCTCCTTTGGTTACTTCACAAACTTCACGTCCACCTTGGGCAGCAGGGCCTTCAAGTTGGCCTGCGTTTCGTCGGGGTAGCCTTTGCCATAGCGGACGAGCGTGAGGGACTTGAGATGAGCAAACTTTTGCAATTGTTGCAGGCGGGTGTCGGGCAGGTCGAGGCCTGAGAGGGAAAGTTCTCGGACCTGTATCGCGCCGGCGAGGGTGGCGAGGTCGGTATCGGTGAACTTGGTAGCGTCCAGCGAGAGACGACGCAGCGTGGGGATGGCTTTGAGCGTGTCGATGGCGTCCGATGCCGGAGTGTTCACGCCGTATTCGAGCGCCACATATTCCAGTGGCAACTCGCGCAGGTGCTTGACCAGGCCGGAGGTGGCCTTCGCACAACTGATCTCGATGCCTGTGAGGTGCTTGAGCTTCTTGAAGTGCTCCGCAGCGGCATCGGTGAGCTGCTTGGAATGCCAGAGCTTGATAAACTCGAGATTCGGAAACTTTTCACACACGTGGCCGAGGCCTTCGTCATCAAGGCCGTTGCTGTGGAAGTTGATCCGCTTGAGCTTTGTCCAGCCATCGAACTTCGCGAAGAAGTGACCTGGATACCCGGCGCCTCGTGGCGTGAACGACTCCAGGTTTTTAAGGCCCGCGAGCTTTTCCCAGCCCGAGTCGGTGGCCTTGCCCAAATAGGCCAGCTCGAGGTTGGTGAGATCAGGACACTCGGTGAGTTGCTGGAGCTGAGCCAGGCTGGCATCGCCCAATTTGCCAAAGCCGCTCACGCTCAAGCTCTTCAACTTCTTGAGCTTGAGCAGCGGAGCCACCCAGTCGTCCTGGATTCCCGATGCCTCCAGCCTGACCGACTCCAGCGAGAGTATATGTCCGAGGTGCTCGATAAAGGATGCGTTGTAGGGGTCGTCTTTCTCCTTGCGATGATCGTGCGCTTTGCCGCCCATGATGTTGGTGCTGACGAGTGAGAGCGTGTCAAAGATCGCAATGTCACCGCCAGCGGCTTTCTTTAGCGCCTCGGGCGTGGTGCTGATCTTCGTGAACGAGCCCGGCGCGCTCTCGATGGTGCGGATGACGGCCTCGACGTGCGGGTGCTGCTCCGCAGCGACCAAAATGGCTGCGGCGTGGTCGGTGAGCGCCTGCTTCAGAGTGGCATCGGTCGTGGCGGCGATGACAGCATCGAGGTCGGCCTTTGAGGTGATCTTCGAAAGATCAGGCACAGCGGCCTGCAACGCGGTGAGTGATGTCAATAGAATGGCGGTGAGGACAATGAGCGTGTGTTTCATGTAAAGTATCCCAAAATGGTCTATTTGTTAAATTCAAACTCGAACTCGCTATTTCGACCCTGACTTCGGCAAGTCAACTGTTAGTGCCTCCAAACGTTAGATCTTCTTCAACTCGGTCCTCATGCGCTCCTTGCCTGCCTTGCCGATCAACATACACTTGGGACGGCACGCGCGTGCCGTCCACTTCCGTTGGCACACAGAAAAAAAACGGCTCGCTCTTCCACTCGACCTTGACGAGGTCATAGGTCGCGGCATCCAAGAATACATTCATGGGTGGCTCAATGGTGCCGCTGACCTTTAGACCGTGCGCAGCTTTGCCTTCGACGCTCCCGTCGGGAAGCGCTTCCAACTTCGACTTCGGATCAACGAGCGGTGCAAGCGTCAACATCCACACGACATGGCAAACGCCGCCTTTGTTCTGCTCGGCCACACGCTCGGTCTTGCCGACATACCACCGCGGCGAGCGGCACCAACAGTAGGGCGGCGAGGAGTGTGAGGGGGGCATGTATCTCTCTTTTTCATGGAGCGGATGGGAAGGCCTGCACAGGGACTCGAACCCCGGACCTCGTGGGGGTACTGCTGCTCCCTCGCCCTACTCGACTATCCTATTTATTTAGACTTATGACACTATCTAAGATTCACGTTGCGGTTCCTTGGCAGTGGGAATTTCGCTCGTTCGGCATGGATTCGCATGCGTCCACACTATTCCATTTTTAAAGGCTGCTTCGGAATTTGCCATTCAAAGCTTCACCCACTGATCTACAACGTTTGATCTAACTCGCCAAACTACACAGCAATGCAATTAGCACCATGCTGACAACCGTTTCTTGCACCACAATTCTCCGCTATCAACTACTTGTCGCGGGTCTCTTCCGCTTCTTTGACAAATGCGTCAAAGGTCCACGTCCAAAACAAAAAGCGTTGCTTGGCGGCGGGATCGTCGGTTAATTCAGACAGCGCCTTGTCGCGTAATGCTTTCATTTTGGCCACAACATCGGGCGGCCATATTCTCTGGAACGTCTTGGGAGAGAAGCGACCATTATCGCCCAAGCCGCCTGTTAGAGTTTGCCAGCGGGCGCACTGCAACGTGATGAGTTCGCGCGCGGTGGGGGCGGCTTTGCCATAGAGGCGGCGACACATTTCGTCGAGCGTGGCGTCCACGTCCAGCGCGGGATTCCAGAGGACTTTCATCCACACGTACAGCGTCGGCTGGGATGTTGTCCAATCGCTCATCATACCGCCGTTGATATAGGTGCCCACGAGATAGGATTGATTGGCTTGATAGAAGTCGCGAACAAGATGCGGGTATTGGACCGGGCCGAACGTCCAGCCGCTGCCGCGGTCGGAGTAGTCCCAATTCGACATCGGGTGACCAACTTTGGTGTGCCAGGCATGAAGGTTGGCCTCCGTTCCTTTCCGACGGTCGGGTTGGATCATCAATGCCATCGGGCCGCCGGTCGTGCAGACCATGACTTCGAGATTGTCCGGGAATTCGATCTCTTTGGGGCACTTCTGATAATTGTAATACGGCAGGAAGATGACCTTCTTGTCGGGCCAACGCTGCTTCACCGCTTCGCACATTTTCTTGACGAATTGCCCCAGCACAAGCGACCCACCGCCCTTGGCCATCGTCTCTTTGCAAGCTGCGCATTGACAATCAATCGGATAGTCGCCGGGAGAAACCGTCACGCACGTGGACGTGACCCATGATGCGGGTTTCCCGTGATCCCATGTGTCGGAGCAACCTTGCAACAGGTACTCCAGCGTCTTCGGCGAGCTGTAACAGAGCATGCTCATATAGCGCGTGCCGTCTTTTTTCAGTTGGAACATTTCCATCAGTTCGGGATTTTTAGACCACTTGCTCTCCCATTGCTTCCACAGTTTTTGCGGCTCGTGAACCTTTACGAGATACGGCCAGCTGTTGCCGCTTCGCACCAACGGAAGGTACGACGCCATATTCACCGACGTGATGCCTTCTGGAATAGCACCGGGGGCGAACTGCGTCGGCTCTTTGTCAAACCAGCGTGCATTTGTGGGAAGCTTCCAACCGCTAGACGGATGAAATAGCCGGGTGCGAAAGACGGGATGATCCGAGTAATGAACCGGGGGAACAGCGAGGGAGGTCGTCGCGACGATGCTGCGCCCGCCAACGTCCGCTGGCCAGTACCATCGCACTCCCGTAAATCGTTCAAGAAAATCCGAGACCGCCCATGCGGTGCCATCGTTGGACCACGGTGACCAGCGGTCGCTTCCCGCCGGAACGGCATGTGTGCTGCCAACGAGGAACACACGATTGGCAGCGGTCTTGATGACGAAGCCTTCGATCGGAATCGCTGCCGCGTCGATCCCGGCTTTGCGCGATTCATCACAATCACTGATCACGATCGCGGGTTGATCTGCGGTGGGCGGCTGGTCGGCAAGTGTAAGCGTGGCTCCGGTGCTGAGGCGAATGACTTCGATGAGTTCGTCAACCTGCTGCTTCAAAATGTACGGCATGGCATTGCGCGCTTTCTTCGGATCCACTTTCTCGCGGAATTTTGGATCCGCCACATAAATCACTGCGCACGCTTTGCCGTCTCGAACGATGTCCACAGCGGGATGCAGGGGCGCATCGAACCACGTGACGGGCGTTAAGTCGCGGGGTTTCAGTTCAGTTGCGGACAGCACTGGCAGCGTCAACGCGGTCGAGAGGGCGATCAGGATGGCAAGTTGTTTCATGGGTAATTTCATGGCTTGTCTCCAGCAGTCCAGTTGTCCGTGCGGAATTCCAGCGCCGGCAGACCGTCCTTGTTGAACAGATTCGCCCACGGATGCTTGCTCGCCCAAGCGTACCGAACGGCGATTGGGGTGGCTACTTTTTCACAGCTCACCACCACCGAGTCACCATCGATGACTGCTGTGGCCCAATGGAATTGCTTATCCGCCCCGGCGACGGCGAAGCCCTGCGGCTTGTCTGTGGGCTGGAAGGCCATCCCTTGGCCAACATGAGAGAATTTGATCCGGATCTTGTTGCCCTCAATGGCATGCGAGGCGTAGACCGGTCCATAGATTTCGGATTTCGCCCCGTAGAACGCGCTCAGAGCCACCCGAGCTGCCCGGGCGCCGTAGCCGGTCTTGTTGTACGGGTTGGCCGGTTGCAGTGCCGGACCGGCGCCGAGATCGCTGGTCGTCACCATGGCCGAGTTCGCGACGTCGCGGATGCGGAGGTACGTTTCGCGTTCGAGTGCATTCGCCGAATCGGGCACGGCGGCCGGCAGCGGAGAGAACTTATCGGCCATGTACGTGACGGGATCCTTGGGATCCCAAGCGCAGCCCCCGCCGTCGGGCTTCGGCATGTAGAGGAAGGCGATGTCCTGCCCCCATTCCTTGCGCCAGCCGCGGATCATCGCCCCGGCCAGGACATCAATATCAATCCCGTCGATGCCGCTGTTGATGCCGAAGTCCCAGATCGCGCCGCGAATTGCCATGGGCTGCAGCGGCTTGATGAGTTGCTGGTACTTGCCGACCAGATTCCGCTTCACGGTACCCGGGTTGACCGGCTTGCGCGGCGCTGGCGGCGGTTTTTGGCCGGGTTGCAACTGCTTTTTGGCTGATTCCCAAGCGGCCATTGCCACTTGGTACGTCGCCAACGCTTTGGCCTCATCGAACGCTGCCGTTATTTTCGCGACACGTTCCTGACAGGTCGCATCGTCGAGGAAGGCCTGCGTGGAGAGCCATGCCGAGGCACTCGGCGTGAAAGCGCTGACCTCGACCATCCCGATCGGCACCTTGGACCCCTTCTGCAGCGCGAGTGCGAAGGGCAACAGGAAGGCCGAGGAATGTACGTTGGCGGCTGGTTCAGCCCGCTGCCAGTGTGTGTCCTGGCCAGCGAGGATAATCCGCGTCCGCAGGAAGGGGGTGGTCGTCGCCGCCACCGCGTCCAGGTTCTTGTCGTGCTCCAGATGCTGGCCGACGGTGGTGCTATACCAGTTGCCCAGCCAGACATCCCCGACCAGGACATCTTCCAGCGTGGCCGGTACGCCGCCCGACGATGCCGTAAGAGTTAGAGTGCGCGGCTCAGCCGAGGCGGTCAGCGGGTCAAGGACCACTTTCCAGGCACCTGCCGCATCGCAGGTTGTAGTCTTCTTCTGCCCGGCGAATTCCACCGTGACCGTGTCGCCGGGCTTGGCCGTGCCCCAGACCGGTGCCGGGATGTCACGTTGCAGCACCATACTGCTGCCAAAAATCGCGGCCGGTTTAACGGAGGACTCGGCTACCACCTGCGCCGTCTGTGGTTTCTCCAAACGCAACCAAACTTCGCCGATCTGGCAACCCAGTTTCGGCAGGGTAGTCACCAGGAGTCGAACGCGGCGTGCCTCGGTTTGTGGTACGCGACTGCTGAAGTTCTCCGACTTGCCGGACTTCGCCGGGGTCATCGGCGGGGTGAAGGTGTGGATCGTCTCCCAAGTCTCGCCGCGCTGCACCTGAACCGCAATGTTGCCACTATCCGAGACCTGGGCCAATTCGATAAAGTTGAAGGACCTGGCCCGACCCAAGTCGAGTTCCAACCAAGCGGTACCTGCGGTCTCGTTGGCGACCGCCTGCCACCGCGTCGATTCGAAGCAGTCCACTACCAGTTCTGCAAGACGCTCGGCGCTGCTGGCGGTGACGGTGGCGGCGTTCTCGATCAGCGACTGGCAATCGTCCCAGGACTTACCGCGCCAGGGCTTGAACTTTACCGTCCTGGTGGTGCTCGGCTGATCAGCGAACCCGACCCACCAGGGATCGAGCGAGGGCGGCAGCGGCGGGTGAAAGAGCGCCAGCGGTCCGACCGCCCAGACCGGCCCCGGTCGTGCGAACTTCCAGGTCGTGCCCGGAGGCACGGCCCCGACCTTGCTGGCGAGGTCCTTGTAGGCATCCCCCGACAGGCCGCTCTCGCTGAGGGCGGCCTGCGCGTAGATCTCGTCGATGGCGAAGCTGACGCGGGGGATCTCCTGCTCCTCGCCGTACTCCCCTTCGGCGTCCAAGGCGGGCAAGGTCGGCGGCAGCCCCTCGAAACGCAACGTCTCGGGGCGCAGGAACGGCGTCGCGTTGCGTGAAGCGGGGACATCGGCCGGAATCCTGCGAGCGCGATCAAGGTGCGGACCGATGCAGAGGTTGTCCTTGGCGACCGGGAACTCCATGCCCTTCTGGCTGGCCAAGCCGCCGTGATTGTCCCAGTCCCGGCAGAAGATCAGGTTGCCGGTCATGAGGCAGTCGCGGGCGAAGTAGGCTTTTCCATCCTTCTGCGGTGAGGTGCCCCACTGGAATGCGCACTTGGTGGCCACTATGGAATTGCGGCGCAGGACGATCCCGGACCACGGTTTAAAAGTTAGGCCTTGGAAAGAGTTGAACTTGCACACCACGCCCCAAGGGATGCCGTATTCGGGCGAGACGTAAAAGAGGTTGTCTTCGATTGTCACGCCGCCGCCCTGGACGGGCGAGAGGCCGAGCAGGCAGTGCCCATCGAGGAAGACGTTGTGGTGGACGTGATTTCCAGCGTATTCGACCGAGTCGAACTCGATGGAGTCGTCGCAGCAGTTGTGGAAGAAGTTGTAGCTGTATTCGCTCTCCAAGGCCGGATCCCTCGCCAGCGCCATCGCGCTCTGGATGCCATCCCATTGGTCATGAATATAGCAGTTGCGAACTCGAAAACGCGCAACGTCATTGCCGCCGGGGACGATGCCCGCGCTGCCGAACGTGCTGTTGTACATCGCCTTCCACACGTTCCTGCTATTCAGCTGCATCTGCCCGTAGCGAAGCCATTGGTAGGCCGGGTACTTGTCGAACTGGCAGCGTTCGATGGTGATGTCCACGGCACCCTTGGCCATGTTCTCGACGCCCGTGTAACAACCGGTGAAGGCGCAGTCGCGGATGGTGATCCGCTTGCTCGTCGCCTTGATAAGGATACCGATATTGGGCGCGATCTGCAGGTGGAGCCCCTCCAACACGATGTCCTCGCCCTGGAGCTCCACCAGATTGGTGACGTCGGGCCTGCTGACTTGGAGCTTCACCTTGGTCGGATCGGCGTCGTC
>Ga0194042_1000393_pt1 | contig 14514 bp, 14 predicted proteins | sample JunL4412m_MetaG_FD_148974 | JGI IMG/M metagenome (GOLD analysis project Ga0194042, IMG submission 148974) | Anoxic zone freshwater microbial communities from boreal shield lake in IISD Experimental Lakes Area, Ontario, Canada - Jun2016-L442-12m | ecosystem: Environmental > Aquatic > Freshwater >...
AAACTACCTTCCATTACCACGCCTCCTAATGGTGGTAACAATGGGATTTCTTCGCCAGCTCCGCAGGGCGCTTCGCTCGTTTCAGTTCCAAACCCGCCGAATGGCAAGAAGTACGTCATCAATGTCACCGGTCGGCAGTACATCTGGCGTTACACCTACGGAGACACGCTTGCGAGCCCATATGTCTTCACAGAGATGGTCGCTCCGGCCGACACAGTTGTGGTACTCAGGATTCAAGCGACCGACGTAATCCACTCATGGTGGATCCCAGCACTTGGCGGAAAATTTGATGCAGTTCCAGGATCAACCAACTACACATGGTTTAAGGCCCCAATGCCAAAGAACCCTGGAGGCGATGTCTATCGTGGACAGTGCGCAGAGCTCTGCGGCCAGCAGCACGCCAACATGCTCGCTTCAGTCAGGGTTGTAACACCAGCAGCCTTCAAGATCTGGCTTGCCGACCAGAAGTCCCGCATTACAAATGCAAACCTCGAAGCAGTAAAGAACCGACAGAAGCTGACCACCGAAGGTCAGATTCCCAACCTCACGCCGCCACCAAACTGAGCTAGAGAGATATGTCAGCCACAGTCGAAACTTCAACCCATGTAGCCCAGTCACCGGAGCTCGTCACGCGCGGAATCCGGCCAAAGCGCTCTAAACATGAGTGGATTGACTGGATGCTGACGGTCGACCACAAACGAATCGGCATTCTCTACATCGTCACTACATCAGTGTTCTTCGTCCTGGGTGGCGTCGAGGCGATGATGATGCGACTCCAGCTTGGCGTAGCAAATAACTCGCTGATCTCACCTGACCAGTACAACCAGCTGTTCACGATGCACGGGACAACCATGCTGTTCCTGTTTGTGGCCCCAATGCTTGCCGGGTTCGCGAACTACTTCGTTCCACTGATGATCGGCGCTCGCGACATGGCATTCCCAAAGCTCAATGCGCTCTCCTATTGGTTGTTGCTTGCCGGTGGACTGGTCTTCTACGCAACACTCTTCTTCACTCCACCTGAGGCTGGATGGACAAGCTATCCACCGCTCTCGTCAGCTATTTACTCGCCGAGTGGCGGCCAAGACGCGTGGATCTTCCTCATCCACCTGACCGGCGTGGCATCGTTGATCGGGGCGATCAACTTTGTTGCGACGATCGTCACGATGCGCGCTCCTGGAATGACTTGGAGCAGGGTCCCGCTGTTTGTCTGGTCAATCCTTGCGTATTCAATTCTTCTGATCATTGCTCTCCCCGTCGCCGCTGGCGCGGTAACGATGCTGCTGACAGACCGCAACTTCGGTACCGGCTTCTTCGACCCAACACTGGGTGGCTCCCCGCTCCTCTGGCAGAACCTCTTCTGGTTCTTCGGACATCCGGAGGTCTACATCATTGTCTTGCCTGCGTTCGGAATGATCAGCGAAGTAATTCCGGTCTTTGCTCGCAAACAGATCTTCGGCTACAAGGCAATCGCTACATCAACGATGCTGATCGCCCTGATTTCAATTTTCGTCTGGTTCCATCACCTCTACACGACACCTAGTCCGACGATTGTCTTTGCCCTGTTCATGGTCACAACGCTGCTCGTCGCTATCCCAACCGGTGTCAAGATCTTTAACTGGCTGGCGACCCTATGGAAGGGGTCAATCGTTACGGCCTCGCCGCTTTACTTCGCTGCCGGTTTCCTTTCGGTCTTTGTGCTGGGCGGTGTAACCGGGATATTCCTTGCGGTATTCCCAGTTGACTGGCAGCTGCAGGACACCTACTTCGTGGTCGCACACTTCCACTACACGCTGATGGGTGGCGCGGTCTTTGGAATTCTCGCCGGACTCCATTACTGGTTCCCGAAGATGAGCGGCCGGATGCTCAATGAAAAGCTCGCGAAGGCCTCGTTCTGGCTTATTTTTGCTGGCTTCAACATCACGTTCCTGATCCAGCATTCGCTCGGTCTCGAAGGGATGCCGCGCCGGATTTACGAGTATGGAACTAGCACTGGCTGGCAGACTGAAAACATGATCTCGACGGCTGGATCGTTTGTGCTCTCGCTTGGACTTCTGCTCGTTGCAATCAACATCCTTCGTAGCCTCAAGAACGGTGCGGTAGCTGGGCCTGACCCATGGAAGGCAAACACACTCGAGTGGTTCACACAGTCGCCCCCACCCGCAAATAACTTTGATGTGATTCCTACAGTCCGATCGCTCGAACCAATGAGGGACATTCGCGCCGAGCTAGAGGGTTCTGGCCGTGGGGATTCCTGAGATGGAAGCCTCAAGCATTCGAAATGTAGATAGCCAACCGGTTGCTAGCGTGAGGCGTGTTGTTGCTGACTATGTCTCGCTGACGAAGCCGAAGGTTCAGTCGCTCCTACTGCTCACGACGGTTGCGACGATGTTGGTGGCCGGCAGCCCGAGGCTTTCACTGATCATCCTGACCTGCCTTGGCGGCTACCTTTCCGCCGGAGGGGCCGGCGCTGTCAACCACTGGTTCGACCGCGACATCGACGCCAAGATGGAGCGAACCGCCAACCGTCCGGTTGCTGCCGGCCGGATTAGCCCCCGCGCCGCACTTTGCTTTGGGCTGCTCCTCGCAGCGCTGTCATTTGCCGAGCTAACAATCTTCGTCAACCTCCTGGCAGCAGCGCTCGCCTTCTCAGGATTCCTTGGCTACACGCTGATGTACACCGTTTGGCTCAAGCGTTCAACGCCGCAAAACATCGTGATTGGTGGTGCCGCCGGAGCTGTTCCCCCGCTTGTCGGCTGGGCTGCGGTGACCGGGTCGCTTGCCCTTCCGGCTCTCTACCTGTTCGCGATTGTCTTCTACTGGACTCCCCCACATTTCTGGGCGCTCTCGCTTCTCATGAAGGACGAGTACGCGAAGGTAGGCGTTCCAATGATGCCGGTTGTGCGTGGTGAGGAAGAAACCAGGCGGCAGATCGTTCTCTACACAATTCTGCTCGTCGCGCTAACCCTTCTACCGGTCGTCGGTGGACTGTTCGGCTTCATCTACCTCGCAGCCGCAATCATTCTCGATGCTGGCTTCATGACTTTGGCAGTAATTCTCCAACGCTCCCGCACCAGAGCTTCGGCGCTTCGCCTCTATCTATACTCGCTTGCGTACCTTGCTCTGCTGTTTGGAGCGATGGTCGCGGACGTGAAGCTCTAGGATCAAAGGAAGAGACCCATGGACAGAGACGTTGCAAGAAAGAACATCCGAATCGGCCTTTGGCTTGGCGCCGTTTGTTTCGTGATGTTTGGTCTTTCGTTCGTCGCAGCAGTTGTGTACAACACGGCCTGATCAATGACAGAACTTGAGACAACCTCACGCGAAGCAACGCCGGCGAGTGAAGAGATCCACCTTCCAGGCCCGACAGCAATTCCACTCGTTACCGCCATTGCCATAACAGCGGTAGTCGTCGGAACCACGCTCAGCCTCTGGCTCTCAGCTGCAGGCGCAGTCCTTCTTGTTGGTTGCATCGTGCGTTGGATCTCCGACACGCGTAAGGACATCGCGGAGCTCCCAGAACACCACAGTTAGGTGATCTCCGGCCGTTCGCGGCCCGTAATCTAGGTGTGCCCACTCAACGTGCCTCGACAATCCGTTACCGGCAGCAACTCTACGTCGAAGTATGCGAACTAGTTGAGGTCGAATACGGAGATGACCTGCAGCTGGACGGGATAGCTAGCCGGATTGCCTCATCGCGGCGTCAGCTCCAGCGAGCCTTTGCAGAGATTGGCGGCACTACGTTCCGTGAGCACCTCAGCCAAGTTCGCATGTCGCAGGCCGCTGAACTGTTGACATCTACCTCGCTAACAATCCGCGAGGTATCCCATCGCGTCGGTTACCGGCAACCGGCCCAGTTCGCGAAGGCATTTCGTCGTCACCTCGGCTCAGCACCCTCGGAATACCGCGCAAAGGTCGCTCAGATTGGTGTTCCCGAACCTGCTCTGCAGGCCGCATAAATTGCTGCTTGGCGGCGGCCTAAACGATCTCGGCGCACCGCCGCGCACTGCTACGAGTCGTCCGTCCCGCGAACTCAATAGGATTCAGTCTCAATGAGCTCCCGTGATGTGACTAAAGCGGATGTTGTCCGCATGTTGGTTATCGGCGCCGTCGCCTCGGCCGCCGGTATCGCAATCGGATTGTCGATCAATTGGTTCCCAACAGCGGCTGCAACTCAGGCTGGACCGATCGACACTTTCTTCGACATCATGATCTTCCTGTCTGTCCCTGTCTTCGTGCTGGTAACCACAATCGTCCTGTTTGCCGTTATTCGCTTCCGCGTGCGGCCGGGCGAGGAAGACCTAGATGGCCCGCCAGTACACGGCAATACTCGAATCGAAATTGTCTGGACGGCTATCCCTGCGATTGTTCTGTCTCTGCTCTGCGTCTATGCGGCAACGGTTCTAAGCGACATCGATGCAGCTAAGGCTGACCAGCTGAAGATCACGACCTATGCTCAGCAGTTTGCTTGGAGTTACGAGTACACCGGTACCGATGGCAAGAAATTCATGACGGATCAGATGTTCGTTCCCTGCCGTCCAACCACTGCCAAACAAGACGAAGGTGCTCCTTGTGACGGTCGCCAGCTGAGCCTAGACATCAAGGCCGTTGATGTGATCCACTCGTTCTGGATACCCGAGATGCGCATGAAACAGGATGCCGTTCCTGGGATCACGACACACACGAAGATCAACCCGAATCGAATTGGTACTTACCCGGTCGTCTGCGCAGAGCTTTGCGGCGTAGGACATTCAGCGATGCGCTCAACGATTCATGTAGTAACACCCGCCCAATACACCGCTTGGCTAAAGCTCAATTCCAAAGCCAAGACCGGCTGAGTCAAGGAGAAACTTTCGATGCCCGTCGCACTCAGACAACCAGGTTGGTACCGCGCGCTTGCTACGTCGCTGCTAGGCGTTGCTTTCTGCCTTGGGCTTACGACGTTGATTCGATCACTGATGGGCTGGGATCCACTGATCGAATGGTCAGCAATCGCAACGGTCTCAATGATTGGCGTTCCATTCTTCTTCCTCGCTGGACTCGGAGCGTTTGACTACTGGTTCTACTGGATGTCTGGCCGTCCGACGCGGGCAGAGGACCATTCGACTCACGGCGCACACTCATGGCGTGACTACTTCAAGGTCAACACCGACCACAAGGTGATTGGCGTGCAGTATGTCTGCACAACCTTCATATTCATGTTCATCGGCGGGCTGATGGCCATGCTGATCCGTGCTGAACTCGCGGCTCCGGGCAGCCAATTCGTTGATGGGCAGGATTACAACAGCCTGTTCAGCGTTCACGCCTCACTGCTGATCTTCCTGTTCATCGTTCCTGTTTTTGCTGGGCTTGCCAACTATGTCCTGCCGCTGATGATCGGCGCGCCGGATATGGCTTTCCCCCGCTTGAACGCGCTGTCGTTCTGGCTGCTGCCAATCGCCGGCACATTGATGGTCTCCAGCTTCCTGATGCCTGGTGGCGCTTTCGCTAGCGGTTGGACGGCATACGCTCCGCTATCTACCAGCCAGCCGCTCGGCCAGCTCTGCTTCACGCTCGGCGTTCAGTTTGCGGGTGCTTCATCCATCGCGACGGCGCTCAACTTCTTGGTAACGATCATCACGATGCGGGCACCGGGGATGAGCTTCTGGCGCATGCCACTGCTTGTTTGGGCTAACTTCGCAACCTCACTGCTCGTTGTAATAGCGACGCCTTTCATCGCCGCTTCACAGTTCTTCGTCCTGCTTGACCGGACGCTCGGGTTCCACTTCTTCGACACGGCAATTGGCGCCGGACGCGAAGGCAACGTGATCATGTACCAGCATGTCTTCTGGTTCTATTCGCACCCGGCTGTCTACATCATGATGCTGCCCGGCTTCGGGATCGTCTCCGAGATCGTCTCAGTCAAGTCCAGAAAGCCAATCTTCGGATACCGAATGATGGCCTTCTCGCTGCTGGCGATCGTTCTGCTCGGCTTCACTGTCTGGGCACACCACATGTTCGTCTCCGGCATGCAGGACTGGATCCGCGTGCCGATGATGGTCACCACGGCGATTATTGCCGTCCCTACTGGTATCAAGATCTTCTCGTGGCTGGCCACGCTATGGAGAGGCGTGCTCCATCTAGACACGCCAATGCTTTTCTCGCTCGGCTTCCTGACGATGTTCACGCTCGGCGGAATCTCGGGCGTGATGCTCGCAATGGTGCCGTTTGACATCCATGTGTCAGACACCTACTTCATCGTTGCCCACATCCACTATGTGCTGTTTGGTGGATCGCTGTTCACGATCTTTGCTGGCGTCTACTACTGGTTCCCGAAGATGACCGGACGGATGTACAACGAGAAGCTCGGCAAGATCCACTTCTGGGCGACGTTTGTCTTCTTCAATCTCACCTTTGGACCGATGCACGTGGTTGGAATCCAGGGAATGCCACGTCGCGTTGCCGACTACGCAGCCCAGTATTCGGAGTTGAACCTCGCGATCTCAGTTGCATCGTTCATGCTTGGTATTTCAACCCTGGTCTTCCTTTACAACATGGTTAATAGTTGGCGCAACGGGCCAAAGGCCGAAGCCAACCCATACAAGGCTCTGACACTCGAATGGCAGGTGTCGTCTCCACCACCAATTTTCAACTTCGACAACATTCCCACAGTCGTTGGTGGCCCATACGAGTACGGAGTCCCGGGTGCAGTCCACGGAATTTTCGACAAACCATCACCACAACCAGCCGCTGCGGTAGCCTCGTCATCGCACGAGCCGGCCTGATTGAGGAGCTAAATCATGGAAGCAGCTTCACTCCCAACGGCACCTGCCGCTCATGAACACCACGGGCCGCCAGAGGCTCACAACAGCTCCACCGTTGATCGGCAGACGCTTGGAATGCTGCTGTTTATCGTCAGTGAAATCATGGTCTTCGGCGCGTTTTTCACCGCCTACTTCTTCATTCGAGTGGTTAATGGCAATCCATGGCCGGCAACGAACGAGGAGCTTCCGCTCGCGATTGCCGGATTCAACACGCTTGTGCTCGTATCTAGCTCTCTGACTATGCACTGGGCGCTCGAAGCGGCCAAGCGAAATAACCGCAACGCTATGAAGCTGGGAATGGTTGCCACTCTGCTGCTCGGCGCAACCTTCCTGATGGTTCAGATCAACGAATACGTGCACCTTGGCTTCGCCCCCTACGACAGTGCACAAGCATCTGTCTTCTACGGCCTGACCGGCTTGCATGGCGCCCACGTGTTCATTGGCCTCCTACTGCTTCTATTTGCCGCGATTCGCGTGTTTAGAGGGCACTTCACGCCAGCTGAACACCGCGGTATTGAAGTCCCCGGAATCTACTGGCACTTCGTTGATGTCATGTGGATCATCGTGTGGACGACTGTCTACGTACTCTGAGCGATGCTCAATCCCCTCCGCTCAGAGGCAGAGGCCTTCAAGTTCTTTCTAGGCGTCGTTGTAGTTGCTGTAATCGTGATTGCCGTAGTCACGCTGGTGCGAGCGCTCTCCTGATTACAGGCTGAGTTCAGATCAAACCGCGACGCGAAACAAGCAGGTAGGGATGGCAATCCAGTTCGACCCGGTAGTCGTAATTCTCTTGGCGCTAAGTGCCGGCCTCTACCTGCGTGCTGTCAGACGTCTCAGTAAGCGCGGCTACGCCGTTCCTCGTATTCAGCAGTGCTGCTGGTGGTTTGGGCTATCGCTCGTTGCAACTGGCCTGCTTGGACCATTTGCGGCACTCTCAGACCAGTTGCTGAGTGCACACATGGCAGAGCACCTCTTAATTGCTGATATAGCCGCCCCCTTCCTGATTGCCGGTATTAGGACCCCAGTTGGTCTCTTTATGCCCCCGAAAGACCTGCTCGTAGCTGTAGCTAAGAACCCGACACTTCGCGGCTTCGGCTCATGGGTTACGAAGCCGATTGTCGCCGTAATTCTGTACATCGTGGTTCTTTACGGCTGGCACCTCGCTCCGGCTTTCGTATCCGCAACGAACAGCCCTGTCATCCACGCCATGCAGCATCAGTCGTTTCTCGTTGCAAACCTAATTCTCTGGTGGCCTGCTCTCGAGCCTGCGCGTCGACCGATGCCGGCACCCCTCTGGAAGGTTGGCTATCTACTTGGTGCACGAATGGCAAGCGTGATGATGGGTGCGGTCTTTCTGGTTTCCAATCGTCCCTTCTACGGTGAGCTCTACTCAGCAACCGCCCCATCCCACGGGATGTCAGCGCTGGCTGATCAGCAACTTGGTGGCAGCCTGATGATGGTTGCCGATGTGGTGATGATGCTTGCAATCCTCGGCTTCTTCTTCGCCAGAGCTGCTGCCGCTGGAGCAGCAAAAGACATTGAGAACGATGCAGCCCGAGAGTCGCGATCTTAGGAAGCTGCTCCGCATCAAGAGGGCGCGACATCAGCGATGCCGGCCGAATTACTTGACGGTTAGCGTTCCTTGCATGCCTGCCTGACGGTGCCCAGGGACTGAACAGTAGAAGGTGTACTTACCGGCCTTGACGGTGACAGTGATCTTTGAAACGCCACCGTTCTGAACAATTGGACCAACGGCATTTGCTCCGGCCCCTTCAAGCGCGATGTTGTGCGGAATAGAGGCCTTATTGACAGATGTGATTGTCAGTGATCCAGGCACCGACGTGGCCGCAGCAACCAAATACTTGAGCTGACCGCTTGGGTCCGGATCAATTGTCAAAGCTCCACCCTTTGCCACTGCAGTCGTCTGGTTGAGTGATGGAACCGCAGCCTCAAGTGCGCCACTGTCCTTACCAGGCCGATCAGCAGCCCAAGCGACATAGGCGGCAATATTGCGCGCTGCTTGCCCACTGACAAGATTGGCTGGCATTGCGCCATTCGGGTTCGGATAGAGAATCTGGTGGTTGATAATCCCCTGATAGGTCGAACGAGGGAATCCGTCAGCCAAGGCCTGACGATAAGCCGAATCAAGGTTAGGACCAGTTACTCCCTTGCTACCAGTGCGCGAAAGTACATGGCAGGCACCGCACTTGGCGACAAACTGCTTCTTACCGTCAGCGAGATTGGTGTTGGCACTCTGGCTAACCATGTCCGCACCGCAGCCGGAAGCGAGCAAAGCGATTGCCGCCACGGAGACTCCGGCCAGAAGGCCCCGAGTACGAAGATTCTTGATGCTGCGCATAGGCCGAGACTCTAACCGTTCCTACGGACTGAGGTTGCCCAGATGGCGCGCTGGCACTAGTTGAGCCACCAAGATTCGCTCGCACTAAACACGTATAGCGAGAGTGGCCTGTTGCGCTGGTACGCTACTTGCTATGCCAGACCAGCGATATCGCTTCAGATCACCATCAACAGGGCACGACGTCTTGATTGCAGCCGAAGCCGGACGTACCTATCACGACATTGACACCGGCGAGGTACTCGAGCCTGTCGGAGTTGTATTGCCGCTTCAGCCAACCGAATCTTCCCTTCCGTGGTCGGTGGAGAATCTTCGCCACTGCAACCTCTGCGGGCAGATGGCCCAGCGCGATCTAAATGTCTGTCCGACCTGCGATCGGCGAATGGGGCCGGTGGGTTCATGAGCAGTCGTAACCGTGATTACAGGCGACTTCTTGCGCCCCTCGCCGCAACCAGCGCAGGCGTACTTGTAGCCATCGGCGCAGTTGCCTGCGGTGGAAGCGATTCAGCCTCCTCAACCTTGCCTGCTCCGACGCTGACTGTCCCTGGTGGAAGCACTGGTAGCGCTATCTCGGTTCCTTCAACAACCACCGGAACGACGACTAGCTCCACGACTGATACCACCGGCTCTTCCTCCGCAGACTCGAGCGGAGGAGGCGCAGCTCCCGACTCAGGCTCATCTGGTGTCGATTCAGGCAGCGGCGGTTCAGGTAGCTCAGGTGGCACCGCTACGCCGGCACCAAGTGCCGACGGCGGAGCCGGCGTTCAATAGCGGTCTGCACTTGTCCGCTGCGGACAGCCCGGCCTTTACACACGACTTAGCAGACGGCGACACTTGCTCAGATCAAGTCTGCTTCGCTGCGAAACACAGGGCAGCGCGATGCAGTCGGTTATCTAGTTAAGGCCAGTAGCGGTGATCAGTTTGAACTGAACACCGGGCACGCCTGAATAGCTGCAGCGGAAGTCGCCGATCCTGTTTGGCGACATCAGAGATGTCTGCTGGAAGATCACTCCGAACTTAGGAACACATGGGTCCGGGGCCTTCTTGGTATCAGGATCGATAGCGAGCGTAGGCTTAAAGCTGCCAGGTCTGCTCGCACGCCAGCGATCGGAAGGATTCGTTGCGGCAAGAGGCAGAATCGGCGCGTAGCTATCAACGCTGAGGCCGAGAATGTCTCCCTTCTTGACCGAAATAGTTGAGGCAAGCGGGATTGTTACCGTCCGTCCAAACCAGTGATCGAGGTAGAGCACTGGACTTACGGAGACAGCCTTCTTCAAGGCGCTCGCTTTGTCATACACAGCGCAGACACGCTTATTCACATAAACCCAGCGAGACCCCTGCTTGACGCGAACACGTGCGATCTTCGACTTGAGGCAACGCTTTGGCATCGTTCGAAGAACAGCCACCCGAACACGTGAACCACGGAACCCGAAGCTGGAGTCGAAGTACGTCTTCTCATTGAAGACGTCGTAGGTCGCGCAGACACGTTTATTTACATAGACCCACCTGCCGCCGTGCTTTTCGCGAACCCGCACAACCTTCGTCTTAATGCAGCGCTTTGAGTCAGCGAGCCGTCCAAGCCTCAGTGTCACCGCATAAACGACGGAATCGACAGGGATTGTCGTCGGGTTATTAGTGCTTCCATCGCGGGTCTGGTAGATCGTGGTCATCGTAAGGACGCTGCAACGACCAAGCCCCTTCGGCGCCGCGCGATCGTTAGCGGCAGTACCGTTACAGCTAACTGAAGGAAGTCCGTTCGGGGCGCCAAGGTCGTAGTTACGCGCGAGCGCAGGGGTAACCGGCAGCAAGCACGCGGCTAAGACTGCGGCACTGGCAACTGAGCAACGGGCCGCTAGGGGCGTTTGGCGGAAACTCATGCGTATACATGGAAGCACATTTCGTTCCCGAATCCGCCGATTGTCTAGATTCTTGCCTTAGGCCGAGCCGCGGGTAGCCGTCGAACCGCCTATCCTCTGGGTCAATGGCCGCAATCAAAGCATCAGGACTTGAGCGCACCTTCAAGGGTGGAATCAAGGCCGTCCGCGGCATTGACATTGAGGTCGCCGAAGGAGAAATCTACGGTTTCCTTGGCCCAAACGGAGCCGGCAAAACAACCACAGTGCGAATGCTCGTCACGCTGCTCAAGCCAACTGGCGGAACAGCGGTAGTCGCTGGTTTTGATGTCGCTCGTGAAGCGGCCCAAGTTCGCCGGCGGATTGGCGTGGCACTCCAGGAGGCCGCGCTCGATCCGCTAATGACCGGTCGCGAATTGATCATCCTTCAGGCAACTCTGCAAGGAATGAGCAAAGCAGAGGGGCGTGAACGGAGCGCTGAACTTCTTGAGCGTGTTGGCCTCATCAACGCATCCGACCGAAGGGTCGGCGGCTACTCCGGTGGAATGAAGCGCCGCCTTGACCTTGCCATGGCACTGGTTCACTCACCATCGGTTCTATTCCTAGATGAGCCTACGACCGGCCTTGACCCTACCTCCCGCTTTGCGATCTGGGATGAGGTCGACCGTCTGCGCCGCGAGGGCACCACAGTTTTTCTTACGACCCAGTACCTCGAAGAGGCTGATCAGATGGCTGATCGTGTTGGAATCATTGCCGATGGTCTGATTGTCGCCGAAGGCACCCCTGAAGCCCTGAAAGCGGAATCGGGGGCACCACACATTGAGGTAGTGCTCGATCAGGGCTCATCGGCAGAGGCCGCAGAGCGCTCGCTCGCACCGCTTGGCGAGCCAATTCCGGCTGGCGAGGGACATGACGTGGCCATCAGGCTGAGCGATAGCTCTACAGGCGTTGCAGACGCTGTCCGGTTACTTGATGAATCCGGACTGAGTGTTGCTGAGATCGAGCTGGTCCGTCCTTCGCTTGACGACGTCTTCATGGAGAAGACTGGGCGCAGGCTAGAGGGCGCTGCCACAGTGGCAGACGAGCAGTGATATCAGCTTCGGTAGCACTTGCCCGACGGGCACTTCGCGTCACGCTGCGCAGGCCGCAGTTCCTAGCACCGCTGCTCATCTTCCCGACCCTCTTGCTGGCGGTCAACACAGGTGGCCTCTCTCAGGCGACGAGCTTGCCGGGGTTCTGGGAGCAGTACGGAGTAACCGCGCCCTACCCTTCGTTCTTTGAGTTCCAGCTGGCAGCAGCGATGTCGCAATCGCTGCTGCTCGGTGGAGTCGCAACTGGCATCGCAGTAGCCCTTGAGCTCGAAATGGGCTTCTTTGACCGCCTAGTTGCCGCTCCGATCCCACGCGCATCGATCGTGTTGGGCAGATTGCTAGCTGCCGGGGCAATCGCCCTTGTCCAGCTGAGCTGGTTTGTTGCCCTTTCACTGATCTTTGGCTCCGGTATTGCTGACGGAATCCCAGGACTAATCGAGGTTTATCTAATCGGGGCTATCGCTGGAATCGGATTTGCTGGGATCGGCGTAACACTTGCTCTGCGTGCAGGCAACGCTTCGACCGTTCAGGGCATCTTTCCGCTTGTGTTTGTTGTCCTATTCCTGAGTTCAGCCTTCTTCCCACCGAACCTTTTGACATCACCAGCCGATGTAATCGCCAAGTGGAACCCGCTTTCGTACATCGCAAACGGACTACGTGCTCCGATCATCGGAGCAAGCGGCACCTCTAATGTGCTCGAGGGCTTCGCTGCCGCGATCGGACTGGCGCTTTTCTTCGGCCTCTTAGCAACATGGAGCCTCCGGGGAAGGTTGCAGAGCAAGTGAGTAACGAACGAATTAATGACCGTGGAGTCGTACCAGCCCTCGCCCGTAGGGCCCTAAATGAGCTGCTGCGTGTGCCAGGAGCAGGAGTTCCCGGCATTCTTGCTCCGACGATATTCATGCTCGGACTTTCTGCTGTATTTGGAAATGTCACAGCCTTGCCGGGATTCGATGGCCTTGACAAGTACATGGCTTTTGTCTTGCCAGTTGGGTTGCTTCAGGGGGCAGGGTTCACTGGTGCAGCAACCGGTGTAAATATGGCGCGCGACATTGAGCAGGGCTGGTTTGACCGCTTACTGCTTGCTCCCGTGCGGAGGCCAGTCCTGCTGGCAGGTATTGTCGCGTCAGCAGCCCTTAGGACGCTAATCCCAGCCACAGCATTGATTTGCGTGGGCTTGCTGTTTGGTGTCAAATTCCCAGGTTTCCTTGACCTCCTGATAGTTGCACTGCTTGTGATGATTGTCGCCTCCGCTTCAGCCTGTTGGGGAGCAATCATTGCGCTTCGCTTCCGCACCCAGCAGGCGGCGCCGCTGATGCAAATCGGCTCATTTATGGCGGTTCTATTCACTGCGGCCTATGCGCCGATGGCCCTCCTTCAACCGTGGCTAAAGGCGATTGCAACGGTTAACCCGGTCAACTATGTGCTGACTGGCGTCCGCCAAGGATTCATCGGCTCTGTCAGCTGGGCTGATACCTGGCCCGCATTTGTTGCAGGTGCCGGGCTACTCGCGCTGCTGGCGACATTCGCAATTCGCGGAATGTCGCGCACCACTGACTAATCCGAAGGTTTAGTGGCCTTCGAAGGTTGCGTGCCCCGGACCATCGGTCAGGAACGACTCAACACCACTATGTAGGTCGTCTGTTTCAAACAGGTCCGATGCAATTCCAACCGTGATTGCATCGGCTGCCGCCACACCGTGATCGCGGGTCGCCCGAACGATTGCCCGAGTTGCCATGTGGGCAGCGGTTGGGCCTTCAGCGAGCCTGACGGCGATCTCCAGTGCCACATCAGCCACCTCAGAGGCTTCCGCTAGACGGTTAATAACTCCCCATGAATGAAGTTGGCCGGCAGGTACGAGTTCAGCAAGCATCACAAGCTCGCGCGCGCGACCGTCACCGGCACGAGCGGCGAGCCGCTGCGTGCCTCCCATAGTCGGTGTAAGACCGATTCTCGCTTCGACAAGCCCAAAGGAACAGTCATCAGCAGCAACAATCAGGTCGCAGGCCAGCGCGAGCTCAAATGCCCAAGTCAGTGTCAGCGCATGAGCGGCAAAGACCGTTGGGCAGCGAAGCGCCTCAAGCCGCTCTGTGAAGGTGAGTAGAAAATCGAACAGCTCTGCTGCTGCATCGGTACTTCCCGCCCGACGGAACTGGGAAACATCAACCCCACCACTAACTACGCGCCCCTCGAATCGGATCAACAGTGCTCTTGGAGTGCTCTCTTCAAGCTCCTCAAGGGCAGCACCGAGCGCACCAGCGAGTTCGTCATCCCAGAGATTGACCGGCGGATGATCGATTGTAAGCACCGCCACATCGCCGCGGCGTTCGATCTCAACCGGTGAATCAGTCATTCGACATCTCCTTTGCGGCTGATTCAATTTCAGCCGCGTCAACGTTGTTAGGAATCCAAAC
>Ga0194042_1000403_pt1 | contig 14384 bp, 13 predicted proteins | sample JunL4412m_MetaG_FD_148974 | JGI IMG/M metagenome (GOLD analysis project Ga0194042, IMG submission 148974) | Anoxic zone freshwater microbial communities from boreal shield lake in IISD Experimental Lakes Area, Ontario, Canada - Jun2016-L442-12m | ecosystem: Environmental > Aquatic > Freshwater >...
ACCCAAAACCACTCCTCCTCCCGCGCCCACCACGCCTGCTCCACCCCGCGCGCGAGGACGGTGACCGGTTCGTAGTTCCGACTTCAACAAGCCACAAACCATCCCGCGCTAAAATTCTTTCGGCTCATGAATGACATATTTTCATTTCAGCGGTTAAACTAGTCATGGTCACTTTTTAGACTCCATTTTTTGAGCGCCGCATGCGCAACCTAATCGTACCGACACTTCTCGTCATCGCTTCATTTTCGCTCGCATGCTTCACGCTCGCAGGCGAGGCTCCAAGTTCAGCGGACCTTGTTAAGGAGGGCCGAAAACACTTCGAGCAAGCGCACTACACCGCTGCACTCGACGCGTTCGAAAAAGCCATCGCAACGGGTACCGCCAAACGCGAGACACAGTTGTTGGCCGCAGCCGCCGCGTATTGGGCGCGCCAGCCGAAACGCGCGATGGAATTTCTGAACACGTTGAATGACAAAACGCAACTCGGAGGAAACGACGAGTGGAACATCTGCCTGTGCCGCATCATGACACTCCACGCCCTGGGGCAACTTGAAGCCGCCGACTTGTGCGTCGAACGGATGCGCGACATTCGCTCAGCAGGAAAATCAAAACTGGCGCGCGAGGCCAAAGGATTCGTCCGCGAAAACATCTTTGGCAAAAACATGCGCGCTGCCATATGGGAGGCGTTCGACGAACGCGGCGACGCGCCCACGGCGTGGACAATTATCGTGACCCGCCGCGACGATGCACCCGTCACCCCGGCAAAACCGGGCGAGAGACAGGACCCTCCCGCCGAAAAAAAGATCGCTACTCTCGCCGTCGAAGTCACAGCACTTCCAGCCGGTGGCACCGGCTTCGCATTCACAGAAGAGACCGACGAAGCGCGGCGCGTTTACAAATATTGGACGGCGCGCCCGACATACGCCGAAGCGTGCGCGCTGGTGCTCGCCGTGCTCGGCGGGACGGCGGAACCGCTGGAAGAAAAGCTGCACAAGCCGCCACTCATCACGGTCGTCGGACTCGATGAGGACGACGCAATGTCCCAGGAAATTCGCGACATGAAGCTCAACGCCGAAGCCGAAAACATCGTCGTCACAGCCTGGAAACTGCGCAAAGTTCAAGCAGACATCACCAAGCTCGCGCGCATTCTTCCTACCGACAAAGCCGCGCTCGAAACGTATATGCGCGACTTCGAAACAACTTATCCACGCGCATCCGCAACAGCTGGAGAATTGTCCGAGATCGTTTCAAACGCTAAAGCGGCGAACGTCAAAATCGCATGCGAGAAGCTCGCCAAACTTTCGACGCGCAGCCCGTATCTCGAATTCGCGCTGCTCACCGCGCTCAACACACGCGACCGCGACATTCCAGCCGCGACGATGATGGCGTTCGCGCAAAGCCGTGACGCCGTGGTCCGCCAGACGACCGCCTTGATGCTCGCGCGACGCGGACAAAAACACGGCCTCGAATTACTCCTGGCCGACCTCAACACCGCCGATCCCCGCGGATGCGAATTGATCGCCGGGAAACTCGATGATGTGCTGGGACACGTCTTCGACACACCGCCAAATTCAAGTGCCGCCGATGTCGAAAAAAAGTCCGCCGCGTGGAAGTCATCCGTGCTCGACTGGCAGAAAGCGAATTGGGATAAACTCGAATTCAATGCGACGCCGGTCGTCGGCGAAGGGTACTGGACCATCAAAAAATAAACGGCCCGTATCACGGGCCGTTTACCGACAGCTTCAAGAACCGTCTAACACTCGACTACTTGCCGCAGCCGCAATCCGATTTCGGAGCGGGTGCTTTTTCGCACGTGTTGCAGCCATTCATGCCGAAGCCTTTGCCGATCGTTCCGCCCACACTGTGGACGAAGAAATTCTTGATCGGGTTGCCGCATCGCTTGACCGTTTCACACGGCGAGCATTTCGGCTTCTTTTCTTCGCACGGCTTGCAGCAGTCGTCCGCGCGCAAACCTGCACAAAAAGCCAATGCCAACATCGTGGCACTGATGGTTTTCAACAACATCCATACCCTCCTTTTCGTTATGAAGCGCCGTTTCAGCACTTCGTCGCTGATTCAGACGCTTGCCGCACCAACTCCTTCGCTCAATTCTCAGACTTGATCCAAACTCATCACGCCTTCGCGATCAGCGCTTTGACCTTTTCAATCCCCGCTTTCGCAACGACATTCGGATCCTGCTTCCAATATTCAGGATTGAACAACTCAAGCGACAGCATCCCGGCATAATTCATCGCTTTCAAATCCTTGAAAATCTGCGCATACGGCGCGATGCCGTCGCCCGGATATACACGGTCTTTGTCGCCGATTTTGTCGCGCGGAATGTCGGGATAATCGTTGACGTGGAGCACATGGAAATTTCCGTTCGTCAATTGCTTCATGTCATCGAACGACGAGCCGCCCTTATAAAGGTGGTACACGTCCGGCAGAATCGCGGCCTTCGAATGTCCGCTGATCATCGCGGCCTTGACTGTTTCGTTCAGCGTCTTGAACGTCTTCGAGAAGCCCCAGACTTCCGCCATCGGCAGAATCCCGGCCTTGTCGCCGAGTTCGGCCAGTGCTTTGTATCGGTCCGCAATTTTCTCAACAGGAATCGTTTCGTCTTCCGCTTTCGTCGCACCAACCGGCGGAGCGGCGAGACGTTTGCCGCCGATTTCGAGCACCATGTCCATATCGCGCTTGGCCGTCTCCAAGCCCTTCGTGCGGCGCGCGTCGTCGCTGACAATCCACTCCGCAAAACCGATTGCGCTTTCCACCGTCATGCCGCCATCTTTGATCTGCTTGGCCAAATCCTTGAGCGACTTCCCGCGTTTCACGTAATCCGCAATTTCGTTGATCCACGGCTCGATGCAATCGTAACCGGCCTTCGACGCGACATCGACCTTTTGCTCAATCGTGAGCTTTTTCCCATCAACTTTGCACTCTCGAATCGTGCTGGTGTTGAGCATGATTCGGAATGTTTTTCCATCCGCGCGCGACCGAATCGGCATGGCAAAAGGCAGCGCGATTCCTGCGGCAAGAGCAGCGCCCGCTCCCAAAAATGTCCGGCGCGAAGGGGATTGCATCGTCATCTAAAACTCCTCACAATGGCTTGAATTCTTACGTTCTCTCGACCACCAGAATTACACCGGCCCGCTTCAAATGGTACACGAAATCAGGAGCCGTCCGCGTTCACTTCGCCTGGTTGAATTTGATTCCCATTATTTTCAACCCGCGCCGCGCCGCTCGTCCGTCCTCAAGATCGTCCTGCCGGTTTTGAAACACGATCCGCACTTTAAAAATCGTATTGTGAGTCACATCAAACGTGAACGGCACATCGTACGGCAGCGCTTTATTGACTTGCGTCGCAGCGAGCGGCTTGCCGTTCAGCTCGACACGGACAACCGGCCACTCTTCATGCAGCGGCGTGCCCGACGCGTTCAAACTCATCTCCCAGCGCCCGGCATTTAAACAAACTATCGTGCATGCCTCGCCGAGTTCTTCGATGGTTCCCAATGCGGATTGATACGTCGGGACCGTGCCGATGATCAAATCCGCCGGAAGCCACAACGGCACGTCTTTCGTTGGGACATTCATACGCTTCAACAAACTCAACGACGTCGGCTCGCCGGGAGCGACGGCTTGCACCGCTTCGAGTCGCTTCCGTCGCTCATCGTCTGGCGCTTGCTGATCCCACGCGAGCAACGCGCCGAGCAATTTCGCTCGGACATCCGGCGCGGTGTCGACGAGGCGCATCACGCCCGGAGCCATGTCCGGATTGGCGATGGCAGGAATGCCTTCAAATACCAGCAGCCGCCATGGTGGAACACTGTCACCCATCGCGCAACGTACTCGACGAATCGGTGGAAATGAATTCTTGTCGGCCTTCGTCAACGTGACGACATTTTCCCAATGTGCCAATGCAGATACAGGGTTGTTCATTTTTTCATACTGCTGAGCGAGGCGCGTTTCCATGTCGATACGCGGACCATTGGCTCGGAAAGCTTGCGTCAAACGCAGCGCTGATTCATAGCTCGTTTGCGCAAGATCAAAGCGACCGGTTGATGCGTGAACGACGGCGCTGTCGGCTTCCGAACGTAATTTGAAATACGCGTTCAGTCCCAGGGCAATTGTGAATCCTGACATCATTAAAATCAAAATGCAGAGCAACTGCGCGCAGCGGGAATTGGACGCGACCGCGAACAAGCCGTGTAACGCCAGCATCAATGCGCCTGCAAACACGGTGGACCACAACGCGGATTGAAGTGGCATTCCGCTCAACGCCGCCATGACCGGCAGTGCGATCATCGCCGCAATCGTCAGCTGTAACCGCGTCCCGGGCAGCACCAGCAGCGCTTCGAGTTTCTCTGCACCGGATTGCCCACGCTCCCTCGCGAGGAATGGTAATTTCACTCCGAGAACCCACATCAAAATACATCCGATGAGTGAAATGATTTCAAAACTTATACTGTTGTTCGCTGTGATGCCCGCAGCCGGTAAGTGGTAGGACGGATTCCGCGCCAATGCTCCGGCCAGTGCACAGCCAACTAGAATGATTCGCCCCACCGCGCTTTGCCCGAGCTGCCTTGGCCCGCCCGCAACCACAGACGCAATCACCACAACACAAAACAATACCGCGAAATAAAGCGTCTCAAACCATGTCGGTGCAACAGATCCCGACCCACACGCCAGCGCAAACATAGCAAGCGTCAACATACAGCGCACGTGTCTCGCCTTCATATCTGATGCGGAGTCGGTTGATTGTTTGTTCGACATGGCGCTCACGATGGCCGAAAAAAGTCCCCGCCTACTGTTGACTTCTCAATAAATCCGCGATCTTCGGAGCCTCGTGTACCTCGCCGACCTGAATCCCGGGGCAACGGTCCGCTTCCTTAATCCACGAAAAAACACTCTTCATCACCTCCGGCCAAAACGGATAATCGCGGCATTGTTTCGGGCGGACATCATAGACCGAACAGCCCTTGGCCGAATCGAGCAGAATGCAATCACCGTTGCGTCGCTCTGTCAGCGACATGCGTTTTAATGAATAATAGTGCCGCACAAATTTGTCTTCGAATTCTTGAACCGGAATAGCCTTGAACGCTGCGATGGCGTCCACTTCTTCGCGCGTCACAAACACATCCCCCGGCGCTCCGCCGCAGCAGCGGACGCATCCCGACTGGCACGTGAATTTGACGCCCCCTTTATACCAGGGACTATCGGTCAGCATTTCATCGGTCATGAAGTCGGGATCCATCGTCTCTGTTTCACTTCTCACGAGTTGAGTTGAATTCAGGCCTTCGGTTCGCCACTGGCCGGTGCTTCCGATTTAACCGACGTCTCCGCTCCGGCCAATACACCTTCGTCCGCTGCAGTGTTCCACGCTTCCGGCCGATGCTTCGGGAAAAGCTGAAAACGGATTTCGTTGAATAATCCAACCAACATGTACCCGTTAAACATGATCGCCAGCATGATTTCGTGATGCATGACAATCAGCGCAATGGCGATGCACAGAACCAGCAGATGCATGAACGATTTCTTACCCTTCAACATCTTGTCGCCGACGTGTTGATAATGGACGCGCGACACCATCAGAATGCCCAATCCCAGCATTACAAACGGCAGCGACAAAATGATCGGGCCGCGGACCAGTTTGAGATAGCTTTCGATCTGGTCGACCTGAACGCTGAACGGTGAAATCGTCCAATGATGCGAGGCGGGCAGAGCGAGAATCACAAGTCCCGCCGCGCACCCCGCCGCTCCCGGCGACGGCATTCCGAAAAAGAAATTGCGATGCCCGGCTTCGCTTTCAACGTTGTAACGCGCCAGACGCAGCGTCGCACAACAGAGGTAAATCACGAGCAGTGGGAAAATATAGCGGTCGAGCATCGGGTGCAGTTCGCCGGAGATGGCGTGATGATCGATCAGATTTTTGACGAGCACTCCAGGCGCGACACCGAACGAAACGACGTCGCACAACGAGTCCATTTCCATCCCAAATTTACTCGTCGATTTCGTCAGCCGCGCGACGCTTCCGTCGAGCACATCGAAGATCATCGCAAAGAAAATCAGCAGCCCCGAGATGTAAAGATAATCTGTCGGCGTGTACGGAGCCGTGCCAGCCGGAACGCGCGACGCTACAAATGCTTCCGGCATATTCGCGCGCATTGATAATAAAATCGACGCGAAACCGCAGATCAAATTTCCGAGCGTGACCATCGTCGGCAGCGGATGGACGCCGTGCAGCAGTCGCTTCGGCTTATCGCCTTTAGTCCGCCCCATTCGAAATCGGTCGAATCTCGCCATGTTCGCTCCTGTGATCTGTTAGTTGATCCGGGCTAAAACTGTTTCACCACCTTTGACTACGTCACCGACTTTCACCAACGATGCGGGCTTGTCCGTGAGCGGAATATACAGTTCCGTTCGCGAGCCGAATTTGATCATGCCGTAGCGTTGCCCGCGCGCGAGCGCGTCGCCGTCTTTCGCTTCACACACAATGCGGCGCGCGAGCAGGCCGGTGATCTGTTTCGTAATCGTTTTGTGCCCGTCTTTCGAGACCATACCCATCGACGCCGACTCGTTGCGTGTGGGCGCTTCGGGGTCGTAAGCAGGGAGAAATTCGCCGGACTTGAATTGGACGAAACGTACGACACCGTCACACGGCGCACGGTTGACGTGGACATTTAATGGCGACAAAAAGATACCGATACGCAAAGCTTTACCACAAATGAAATCGGGTGCGTCAACTTCGATAATGTCCGCAACCGTACCGTCAGCCGGTGACAAATAGGTGTTCGGTTCGTTGGGTCCACGACGATCCGGATCACGGAAAAACCACACGACCACACCGAGAGGGATTAACGGCAGCAGCATCAACGGCCAAAGAATAGGAGGCAGGAAAATCCGGAGCAGCCCTTCCGCGACCGCAGTAGCCGCGATCATCAGCAGCAATTCGTCCCAGCCATATTCCGCCATCCCGATCAGTCGCATCAATTTTCGCATGGTGTTTCGCAGTGTTCCGATTAAATAAAGTTCCTGCCACGCAGCGCGCGGACATCAGCCTTCTTTGGTTTCTTCTGAATTGAAAATTTCATCGACGAACACATCCGCGTCGAACGGTTCGAGGTCTGTCATTTTTTCGCCGAGACCAATGTATTTTACCGGCAGATCGACTTCCGCGCGCATTGAAATCACTGCGCCGCCTTTGGCTGTGCCATCGAGTTTCGTGATGATCAAGCCAGTCACACCCGCCGTCTTCTCGAAATTCTTCGCCTGTCGCACTGCGGTCTGGCCGGTGTTTCCATCGAGGACCAACAGAACTTCGTGCGGCGCGTTCGGGAGCTTTTTGCGGATGACGCGTGTGATTTTTTCAAGCTCATCCATCAGATTCTTTTTGTTGTCCAAACGCCCGGCGGTATCGACGATCACCACATCGATATTTTTGGCGAGTGCTTTTTCGACGGCTTGATACGCGACCGATGATGGGTCTTGATCCTGTTTCGACGGAATGTAATCGACACCCACGCGGTCGGCCCACGTGATCAATTGCTGCACCGCAGCCGCACGAAATGTGTCCGCCGGAGCGAGCAGAACACTCATGCCTTCGGCTTTGAATCGATACGCTAGTTTTGCAATCGACGTTGTTTTTCCGGAACCGTTGACACCGACGATCAGGATCACGGTCGGTGTGCCACGCGGTGCCCAATTGGACGCGCTGTTCTGCGGCGGGAATTCTTTTTTAAGATGCTCCTTCAAAAAGAGCATCACTTCGTCAGTGCTTTTGATTTCGCGGTCTTTGTATGCGGCGTGAAGTTTTTCGACGAGGTCCTCGGCCATGCGTGGCGAGACGTCGGCTTGAATCAGCGTGTCGCGAATGCGGTCTGCGGCTTCGTCATCGATCTTGCGCCCGACGAGAAAATCCAAGCCGTTGCGCAACAGGCGCGTCATGGGCTTGACGGTCGCCACGAGCGACTCGCTGGCCTTCTTCGCGATGTTCGTGACGGTGTTGCTGACCGCCTGCCCGATCTTTTTGAAAAAATTCCCCAACGCCACGGCAGTGCTCCTTTGTTGTCCGACTCAGCGCGAGTGCGAGTTCCGCGCCGGCATTTTCCGCTACTATATAATAGGGGCTACGTCGTAAACAACAAGCGCGATGCAGAACGAACGTTGCAACGCTCGCTTCGAGTACAAACCGGTTTAACGGCATTTGTCATTTGTCAATTGTCATTTGTGATTTGTCATTTAACAGCGACCGATGCGAAGGCGCTGTTGTTGTTCAAATGACAAATACCAAATGACAAATCACAAATGACAAATAGTCCGTTCTAATCATCAGCGCCCGAACTGTCCTTGATCACAAACCGCGCCTTCAACCGCGCAACGGGGCTGGCCAATCCTGCCGACGTGACGGACTTCAAGACTTCGTCGAAATCCTTGTACGCGGCCGGAGCTTCGTCCTTCGGATACTGGCGGCAGTTGCTCAGAATATCGTGGTCAAGCATTTCTTTGTCCACGGTCTTCTGATCGAGTTCGCGGATCGCAGCCTTACGTCCTTTGCACCGGCCTGCACCGTGATTGACGCTGTAGCAACTCTTCTCCGCGCCGGGATCGGCCACCATGACTACACTTCCCGCCGTCGGATTTCCAGGAAGTAAAATCGGATGACCGGTCGTTTCGTAACGCGTTCCCTTCAATGAATGATGTCCCGCCGGGAACGCGCGCGTCGCTCCCTTCCGATGCACCCAGCACTTTTGATTATTGACGATCTCCTGCCGCGCGATGTTGTGGCTGATAAAATAAACCAGCTGCCCCTTCGTCCCGGGAATCACGGACTGAAACGCTTCGAGCACCAGCGCGTTGATCAGCATGTGATTCACCGTCGCGAAGTTCGATCCCAACGACAGGTCGTCGATATAGCAATCCGCTTCAGCCGTTCCAAGCGGCGCATACACCAACTCGCGGTCGCCTCCCGGCAACGGAATGCTCCAGCGTTCAAACATCGCCTGCAACGCGCGGAACTGTCCCTGCGCGAGAAGATTTCCGAAGCCGCGCGATCCGCAGTGCGACAGGAACGCGACGCAATTGTCGCGCATACCGAAGACATCCGCCGCCGTCCGAGCGCGGGCGTTATCCTCGATCGTCACGACTTCACATTCGCCGAAGTGATTCCCTCCGCCATACGATCCGAGCTGCTGGACCTTGTCGTTGAAATTGCGGATCAATGGCGTCTGCAAAATCTGATCGAGACGCAGTTCCAACGAATCCGCCGTTCCATCGTGAGCGACGTGGCACGAATCTTCGCACATGTCTGCCCACTCCGTCGGAATTCCCAGCGCGTTGCAGACGTCAGCGGACGCGCCAGTGGTCATCGCACGACGCCCCACCGCCTCGTCCACCTGCCGGCACTTTTTTGCAGAACGCTGCCCCTGCCCCGGCCCGGTCGGAGTCCGTTCCAAAATCGCATCGATCAACGCGCGGCGAGTGGTCCGGTCTTTCACCGCATCGGCAGGCAAATCAAGCTGCAACAAACTCATGCTGCACTTGATATCCACGCCCACCGGCCCGGGGTAAATGTGCGTCGGCGATACCAACACGCATCCGATCGGCGCACCGTATCCGACGTGAGCGTCCGGATTCAAAACCAAATCCGTCACGCCCGGAGCCCCGCGCGAATTCAACGCCTGCTCCAAACACCGCGCATCGAAACCGTCACGAATGGTCTGGGTTCCAATCACGGTAATCGGTTTCCCGGCGTTGTTGCGAGCCGGAAGAATCGCGGTGGCTTCACCGGTTACGGTCATCTGGGGACGTGCTGCGATGGGGTCGGAAGAACTCATGGTCTCTGTTTCCAATCGAACGTGTGAACTCTTGAAACCTTGCATGCGCCTGCGAGCGCAACGTGTGTATTTACCCGCGCTGAGTTGCTCGATATTAGAGGAAAAATGAACGTGATGTGCTGCGAATCAATTCGAATGCACGAAAAAAAACGGCCTCGGATATGAATGCGATCATTCATATCCGAGGCACGAATCGCTTTCACGTCACACGTTGAACTGTGTTTACAGCCTGCAATTCGAAATCAACGTCTCCAAAATCGCAGACGCTCCGAGCGCTTCTAGGCCGTCCATGATGATGATCGATTGTTTCTTCGGCACCATGACTTTGACCGCCACCCATTCGGGATCTTCGCAACTGCTGATCGTCGGCGAATTGTAACCCGGCGTGAGCGCTTCAGCCTGCTTGAGTTTGTCGCGGTGGATGTTGTATTCGAGCAGCGAATATTGCTGCGCGGTCAAGACGCCTTTCAATCGGCGGATGATCAAGTCACAGAGTTGTGCGTCGCGCGGCTTCGGTGTTTGAATCAAAACGGCTTGCGATTGCGCGACGGTTTCGATGACTTCCAATCCATTGTCGCGAAGTGTGTCGCCGGATTCGACGAGATCGACGATCGCATCAGCCAGCCCAAGCGCGACCATGATTTCAACCGAGCCGGTGACTTCGAGCAGATTGACGTCGACGTTCTTTTGCTTGAAAAATTCGCGCGCGGAGACAGCCATCGACGCGGCGATTTTCTGGCCGCGCAATGCTTCGACGGTCTTCGCTCCACCATCAACACGCGTGGCGACAGCGAGTCGGCAATGGCCGTATGCGAGGTCCAGCTTCTTCTCAACACGACCGACGCAATTGTTTTCGTGGATCAAATCTTCACCGACCAAGCCCATGTCCGCCGCGCCTTCGGCGACCAAAAGAGGGATGTCGTCGGGGCGCACGAATAGAATTGCGGCGCGCAGTCCGTCCACGTTCGAAAAAAGCGAACGGTCGCGCTTGCGGTATTTGATGCCAGCAGCTCGCAGCAACGATTCGCTGGGTTCTTGCAGCCGCCCTTTGCTCGGCACCGCAATCCGGGTCAACGTCGGGTCCAATTGCACAGCTTGACTCTCCTCATGTTTTTTCAGAACGTCTTGAATGCGAGATTTTTAACACAAAGACGCCAAGACACAAAGGCACGATGATAAGAAATGAGGCTTTCACGCTCAAAGATTTTCTCTGCTATAGATGTTTTCGAAAATGCGCTAAAATGCACAGCGGTTAACACACACACGTCCACGAGAGGCAGCGACGAAATGGCCCGTAAGGGAGCGACGACGTTCGAAGAATTGGCCGTTGAAAACGGTCTGGTCACGGAGATGCAGGTGCAGGAGTGCCTGGCGGCGCTGTCACAGGCGCACGAGTCCTCGCCGAGCGGCAGCACAGACGACGGCGAGTCCGCCATAACGATTGATACGATTCTGCAGTCCAAGGGCTACATGACCGAGGACCAAATCCGCGCGGTGCGAACGGCGCTGGGGCGGTTGCAACGCGACGAAGAAAAAGGCGATGTGCTGCGCATCGGCAATTATGAAATCATCGGCAAAATCGGTGACGGTGGGCTGGGGACTGTGTACAAGGCGCGGCAGATTTCCATGTCGCGCGACGTGGCGCTGAAAGTACTCCATAAGAAGTGGCTCGGCGACGAAGAATTCAAAAAGCGTTTTCTGCTTGAAGCGCGTTTAGCCGGGCGCTTGAGCCACCAGAATTTGATCCAGGTCTACGACGTCGGTCGTGACCGTGGCGTGTATTATTTTTCGATGGAATTCATTGATGGTGAAACCGTCGAAGACATGATCGACCGCGTCGGGCCGCTGGACATTCCAGACGCGCTGGACATCGTCATCCAGATCATGCAGGCGATCAATTACATCAAGCAATGGGACATCGTTCACCGCGACATCAAGCCCGGCAACATGATGATGACGCGCAAAAAACAGGTCAAGCTCGGCGACTTCGGCTTCGTCAAATCCAAGCTCGATCCGGTGATTTCAACTGAAGGTGAAGTGCTCGGCACGCCCGATTACATTTCGCCTGAACAGGCGATGGGTAACGATAATATCGACTGGCGCTCGGACCAATACTCGCTGGGCTGTTCGCTGTACCACATGCTGACCGGCAAGCCGCCGTACGAGGGCTCGGGCAGTTCGGTGATGCGTCAGCACATTCGCTCGGAGTTGCCCGACCCGCGCACGATGAATCCCAAAATTCCTGACTCGGTGATGACGATTCTGGAACGCATGATGGCGAAGAATCCGAGCGACCGTTTCAACGAAGCGACGGCGTTGATCGAGGATATGGAGCTCGTCAAGATCGGTCAGAACCCGTCGAACAAACCGCTCGATGCAGGCAAATCGACGATCATCCGCACGATCAACAACGCGCAAAAAAACGTCGAGCGCGCGAAGAGCGAAATCGAAGTCTTGCGCGAAGAAGTCAAACGCCTGCGCATGTACGTGATCGTGGCGTGCATCTTCGGTGCGACGATGCTGATCATCGCGGTGCTGGAATTTTTGTTGAGGAAATAGGGACGAGTCTGCCCCGTTGTCCTCGTTTCACAGTGAGGCCGTCCGGCCATGAACTTCACTCGGATAAAAGATACTCTTTTTGATGCCTTCACCTGGCCCTTCCGCACCCTGATGCGCATGACGCCGGACGGGCTGCTCTTCGCCGCGCTGGCGGTGATGTGCGGGATGTTGTCGTTGGGATCGAATTCATGGTCGAACATTCCGCTGCTGATCGCGCTGGTGCTGTTTGCGCTGTGGATGTTGTCCTTGTGGTTCGGAACGCGCGCGTTGAAATCGGTCTCGTTCAAGCGGCGCAATGCCGAGCATGTTTTCTCGGGTGAGCCGCTCACGATCACGGTTCAATTGACCAACGCATCACCGCTTCCAGTGACCGGCCTGTGTCTCGTAGAAGCCATCACGCGCGAAACGCCTGCGTCTTCAACTGGTCCGGTGCGGCGCGCGATTTCGGTCGTCGCTGCGCACGGCAGCGCGTTTATGATGGCGCTTGCCGGGAACGAAACCGGGCGCGCGACGTACACGCTGTCTCTGCGTAAACGCGGGATGTATGCGTTCGCGGATTCACGCATTGAGACCGTTTACCCGCTGGGATTTTTCCGGAGCTTTTCCGCGCGCAAAGCGCCCGGGCAGGTGATCGTCTATCCGCGTTTGGGTGAGGTCAACGCGTCGTTATACGAAGACATCGAACGCTCGCTTGAAGCGATGCGGCGCTCTCGACCGTCGCGCTCGGAAGAAGAATTTCGTGGCTTGCGCGAGTACCGCAAAGAGGACAATCCGCGCTGGATTCACTGGCGTGGTTCGGCCCGCGCAGGCGAGTTGCTCGTTCGAGAATTTGAAGAACCGCTGTCCAAGCGTGTGCTGTTGTTGCTCGACACCAATTTGCGCGGCATGGGTCAGCAGCGCTTGGCCGTCTTCGAAAACGCGATTTCATTTGCCGCGACTGCTGTCCGAGAATTCGCGCGGCGCGGAATCGAAATCGAATGCGCAGCGCCCCAGCCTGATGGCCAATTCGCGCGCGTTACCGTCAGCCGCGCCCGGCGCAATCTGGATGCGTTATTGGAAATGCTTGCATTGTTGCGCCGGGACGATTCGCGAAGTCTCGACGCGCTAGTTGACATCCTTCCTCGACGCAGTTTGCATGGCACCTACATCCTCGTGATTGGTCTGGGTTCGCTTCGGTCGCCCAACGCACTGAACTGGCTGCGTGTCGGCGACAACGCGGTCAAAGTCATCGATGCGCGAAGCGACGAATTCGCTCGCGTCTTCCGCCGTAACGCCAGCGGCTCAGCGCGTGATCAAGCCGAGGACGAAGACATGTTATTGAGTCTCGGCGACGATGAAGCCGAGAGCGTCGAAGCCTGATATAGTGTTCTTTTCGAACGTGTAGGAACGGCTCAGATATGGTGGCGACCGTGCTTACGATGGAATGTCCTTCAATCGCATCTGCCAATAATCTGGACGGCGCGAACGATGCGCTACGGCAACGATCCAGATCGTGTTGGGGCGTTCAGTATAGACGACATTGAAGGGGAAGTCTTTTACAGGACAATATCGAATTCCTTTTCCACGGCTGGGCCAAGACGTGGGACGCTCGCGAATCTTCTCGTATGTGAATTGGACTTCATCAATGAAACGCTGGCCCACGCCCGGTTGTTCACGGTTATACCATGTGGCCGACGAAACGAGGTCCGTGCGGACTTTTTGATGCCGCGAAAGCGACTTCATTTGATGAGTGCCCTGATTTCGTCGAGATCTTCAAACGCGCATTTAAATGGAATCGTCCCCGAATCAATCTCGGCAATACGCTTATCGATCTCAGCGTCCCACGCGGCTTGGGCATCCGGATCGGCTGTGTCGTCGTCTTCGCACGAGCTATCCAAAAGTGCCAGAGCGACTTGCGAGCGTTCGTCTGCGGGTAGCCGCATGGCTTCATCGAAAATAGTCTTTGATCGAGCTGTCATGAGTCCTCCTTGTCAAATGAACGAATCCCAGGAA
>Ga0194042_1000404_pt1 | contig 14373 bp, 9 predicted proteins | sample JunL4412m_MetaG_FD_148974 | JGI IMG/M metagenome (GOLD analysis project Ga0194042, IMG submission 148974) | Anoxic zone freshwater microbial communities from boreal shield lake in IISD Experimental Lakes Area, Ontario, Canada - Jun2016-L442-12m | ecosystem: Environmental > Aquatic > Freshwater >...
GGCCAGACGGCGGTCAACATTGATGTCGCGAACAAACTAAATGCCGCGCTGCCAGCTTATGCGGCGATTGTCATTCTGCTGGCGCTCGTACTACTGACGCTTGCCTTCCGTTCGCTAATCGTGCCGATCAAGGCTGCGCTTGGCTTTCTGCTTTCGGTCTCTGCTGCCCTCGGGGTCGTCGTATTTGTATTTCAGGACGGACACTTTGGCAATCTCGTTGCCCTCTCAAGGCCGGGGCCAATCATTTCCTTCCTGCCGGTACTGCTGATCGGAATCCTCTTCGGCCTCGCAATGGACTACGAGGTATTCCTTGTCTCGCGAATGCGTGAGCAGTTCACCAAGACAGGTGACGCGACGCAATCGGTAATCAGCGGTGTCGCCGAGAGCGGCCGTGTCGTAACGGCGGCCGCACTAATCATGTTCTCGGTATTCGCCAGCTTCATCTTTGGCGACAACGCGATCATCAAGTCAATCGGCCTTGTGCTTGCAATTGGCGTCCTCGCCGATGCCTTCATCGTCAGGATGACGCTTGTTCCTGCGGTAATGAAGCTGCTTGGTAGCCGTGCTTGGTGGCTGCCCGGCTGGCTCGAGCGACACCTTCCGAATGTTGACATTGAGGGCGCCAGCCTGAAGACAAGCGAACCCAAGCACGCACCAGGCGACTTGGCCTAGAGTCCGGTAGCGACAGCGCCATGCGCAGCGAGTCGACTAACCCCACCTCCAATTCGAAGCGTTCCCGCCGCTGGGGGACCGTGGCTATCACCTGCTTTGCTTTGGGCACCGCGCTGACCATGCAGGGACTCGGGTGGGCGCCAAACTCTTACCTCGCACTGACCAAGTCGCTCGGCGATGGAACGGCGTCGATTGACCGCTACCACTGGACGACCGGTGACAAGTCTTGGATCAATGGCCACTTCTATTCGGTCAAGGCACCGGGCATGTCGGTCGTGCTGCTGCCGGTCTATGAGGGACTCAAGCTGGTTGGATTTGAGTCGCTCTCACGCAGTGCTGCGCGTGCTTCAGACGCGAACGTCAAACAGAAGCGCGAAGAGGGCCTGCGGCTGCATGGTCTGAGCCGCAGTCGGCTCTCGGAAGCGGAGCTTCGCGCCCGGGCGCCGGTTAAGGACTCAACGCTGACGGTCTGGGCCCTAACTCTGTTCGGCGCGCTGATTCCAGCCGTGGCGATCCTCCTACTGCTGCGTTCAGTTGCTGAGCGTTGGGTACCTGGAACCGGAGCAGCTAGTGCAATCGCACTAGCACTCGGGACGCTAATCCTGCCATTCGCAGGGCTGCTCTTTAGCCATTTGATCGCAACGCTTGCGCTGTTCGCAGCGTTTGTGATCTTAATCCGCGAGCGGGAACATAGACCGGATCTGCGGCTCGTAGCACTCGCCGGCCTGCTTGCTGGCCTTGCAGTTTTCTTTGAGTACCCGCTGGCCTTCGGTGGTGCGGTCGTCGGCATTTTCGCGGTCTTCGCCCACCGGGCAGCTGACCTAGCGGGTCGGCTTCGGCGCGCGCTGGCTTACAGCGCCGGAGTGTTGGTTGGCGCGCTGCCAGTTGGGATCTACAACCTGCTGGCGTTCGGGTCGCTCACAACCCTCTCCTACCAGAACACGGTTTCCGTCCAAGGCATTACCGGCCACGACAAAATTGGCCTTGTCGATAGCGGGTTGTTTGGCATCGGCGTCCCGAGCCTGCAGGGCTATTACTCAATCCTGCTCTCGCCGCGCGGCCTGATCGCGCTGACTCCGATCGTCGTCGCAGCTGCGATAGGAGTCGTGCTGATGTACCGACAGGGTCGCAAGCCGGAGGCGCTGACGATCGCCGGAATATGCCTGATCTTCATGACCTATGTATCCGGGTACATATGGCCGCTCGGCGGATCGGTTCCCGGGCCTCGCTACCTGATCCCAATCCTTCCCTTCCTAGGACTCGGGCTGCCGTTCGCTTGGAAGCGGCTGCCATCGGTAACGCTTACCACCGGGCTGATCAGCGCTGTGACGATGATCGCCGCGACGATTGCGAAGCCACTCGTAAATGCTCACGCGCTCGAGCTTTGGACTCGTGATTTCACGGAGGACTCGTTCCGAATCACAATCTTCACCGCATTTGGTGCTGGCACCAGCTGGTGGACGATCGCCCCGATGATCCTCGCCTTCGTTGCCGCTGTCGGCTTTGCCGCGGTGGCAACCAGTGGCCTTGAGGTCTCGCGCGATCGCATCTGGGGGTTCGTTGCGCTGATCGCTTGGGTACTCATTGCCTGGCTACTCGCACCGCAGGTGACGGAGCTGCGCGAGGGCGCGACAGTCGCTGTCGTTGGCCTGCCGCCGGCCGTGATTCAGGTAGCTGCAGGTGTCGCCCTCATTGGGATGCTGCTCGCTGCTCAGCCATGGCTGTGGCGCCAAGGTCGTAAATAATCACCGGTCGTCGCAGGCTGCGCGAAACTCCAATCCCTGATGGCAGCCGGTGGCTAGCCGCTTGCCGCCAGCTTTCGCCAACCGCCTGTCGGTCTTCAACCCTGCCCGCGAAAACCTCACTCGTGTAGACAACAACTGTGCGCACGCCGAGACGCCGAAGGTAGGCAATCGAGCGCTCGGATGGGAAGTCCCTGGTGGCTGCAAGCGTCTGCTTATAGATCGGCGGAGTAAAGCTCGATTTACCGTTGACCATTGGCGTGAAGCTGTCTGTTGACCAGATCAGGTAGCGACGATTGTTCTCAGCTCGTGCGGGCAGTTCAAACAGTGGCCCGGGAAGCCCCGCAAGCTGCGCGGGGGCTTGCGGGACAGTTGCACTCGGATAGACAACGCCACTACCGTCAACCAGCACCAACAGTACGAGTGCAACCGCCACGGCCTGCACGGCGATTCGAGCCCGACGGGCAGCAACTGCGGCGACGACACGGGAAGCCCCGAACGATGCCAGTAGCGCGAGTGACAGCGTGGTAAGCGTGTGCAGCCGCCCTGGCGTGCGAACAGCTTCCCAGCCCGGGAGTAGTTCATAGACAAACCGATAGGGCAGAAACCGTGCTGCCCCCGGATGAACGCCGAGCGAGAGGAGCGCGAAGCCGACTGTCGCGAGCCCGAGCCCGATGCGAAGCTGACGGGGAACACCGGCCCAGAAGAGGCCAAGGCCAGCCAACAGTGTTGCGACAATGCCCGGATAGAGCGACTGCTCAACCTGAGCCGCCTTTAAGTTCGGTCGCCACGCCTCGCTCAGGTCTCCCCAGAGGATGCTCTGCTTCGGGGCCGTCACGAATGCTTCTAGCCCTGGAGAGAACCGGTAAAGCTCGCCGAGCGACCTGCCAGCCTTTGGATACTGGTCAAGCACCCTCAAGTAGGGACGACTTATTAGCCAGCTGACCACGGCTAGGAATGCCACGCCGCCGAGTGATGCTACGAGTACCCCGCGGGATGCTGTCGGACGGCCATTTCGCCACCAGCAGGCAGCGGCGAGAGCCGCGACAGCGAGCAGCAGGTAGAGCAGCTGAAGCCCGATCGTAAATCGAATCGAAACCTGCCACGCGGCCACAGCCCAACCGGCAAAGATCAGGCGCGGACTGCCTCGGCGGTAGCCACGCAGCAGCAGGAACAGCGCAAGTGCCACACCACCACTTGAGGCGACATGCAGGTGACCTGCCTGCCAGAGGCGCCATGGCGACCATGCGAATGCCGCTCCGCCAACAGCAGCCGCCCAGGCCGGCGCGCCGAGCTCCCTCGCCAACAGGTAGGCGCCAACTAGGCAGAGCGAAAAAGCGAATAGCAGCAACAGGTTGTAACGGGCGACTGCCGCCCCTACACCGGAACCGATCGCCCCAAATGGTGCGTAACCAACGAGCGCATCAGAGAATGCGAGGCTGTCCGGTGCAGGCCAGAACTGGTTGCTCTGCCAAAAATGAAGCGGCTGCGAGAAAAGCGCATGGCCGCCCCAAGCAACCTGCCAAGCCTGCGACAGCGGGTCGCCTAGGTCGGTCGCGATCCGCGTTGAAAGGTGCAAGACCAGTGGCATGAACTGGGCGATTGCGATTGCGGCGGCAGCTGCTGCGAGCAACAGCAGCTCGCGACCACGTATCGCAGGAGATCGGTTCCACCAGTCGCGCATTGCGGCGGATCCTAAGCCCACTGGCAGAGGCCGCCGCGCAACTGATCGGCGCTTGCGCTCTACTACTGATCATGTCGCAGCCCTGCGAGTCACCGCTCAGCGGATTCGTCGTCAGCCTAATTGCCGCTGAGGGCAGCCCAGTGCAGGCTGGCTCACCGGTGATCGTGATCGAGTCAATGAAGATGCACCATGATGTCGCTGCTCCGATCGCAGGCATCATCACCAGCCTGAGCGTCGTTGAGGGTGACCAGGTTGAGGAAGGACAGCTGCTCTTCTCCGTCGAACCGGGAACCGATGCAGCGAACGAATCAGCTGATGTGGTGCTCGTCGACGAGGATGAAGATCAACTTGATGCCGACCGAGATGACCTAGCTGAGGTACTTGAGCGCCGTGCCAAGCTGCTTGATGCGGCGCGACCTGAGGCGGTAGCCAAGCGCCGGAAGCTTGGCCGCCAAACTGCGCGCGAGAACATCGCCGAACTCTGCGACCCGAAGAGCTTCTCCGAGTACGGTGGCCTCGCGATTGCCGCCCAGCGGTTGCGCCGACCTGTTGACGAGCTGATCGAGAAGACACCAGCCGACGGATTGGTCTGCGGCACGGCAACCATAAACGCAGACCAGTTTGGCGTTCATGCAGCTCGCGCAGCAGTTATCTCCTACGACTACACAGTGCTCGCGGGAACCCAAGGTGTTCGTAACCACCGCAAGACCGACCGGATGATTGAAGTCGCATCACGCGAACGGCTACCGATCGTCCTCTTTGCTGAGGGTGGCGGCGGAAGACCCGGCGATACCGACCAATCGGAGCTGTTCCACCTTGTCGTACCAACCTTCCGGAACTTCGCCGCGCTGAGCGGCCTTGTGCCGCGAGTTGGGATTGCCTCCGGACGCTGCTTCGCGGGTAACGCGGCCCTGCTTGGCTGCTGCGACCTAGTAATCGCCACACCAGATGCAACGATCGGAATGGGCGGTCCGGCGATGATCGAGGGCGGCGGACTCGGCACTTACACACCGGAGCAGGTCGGACCAGCTGCAGAGCTGAACGAAGCCGGCGTGATTGACCTACTCGCCGACGATGAATCCGCCGCGATTCGCGCAGCCCAGCAGTTCCTCGGCTACTTCCAAGGTGATCAGAGCGGTTGGACTGCCCCAAACCAGGAACTACTTAGGGGAATCATTCCTGAAGACCCAAAGCGCGTTCATGACGCCCAAGCAGTAATTGACGGACTGTTTGACAGCGGATCGGTACTGATCCTGCGATCCGGTTTTGGCCGCTCAATGATCACGGCGCTAGCGAGGATCGAGGGTCGAGCGGTCGGCGTGATTGCAAATGATCCAGCCCATCTGAGTGGCGCGATTGACGCTGAAGCGGCGGAGAAGGCTGCGCGACTGATCCAACTCTGCGATGCCTTTGGGCTGCCGATCGTGTCGTTGGTTGATACGCCAGGCTTCATGGTTGGTCCAGAGTCGGAATCAACAGGCATGGTCAGGCGCTGCTCGCGACTGTTCCTTGCGGCAGCGACCAGCAGCGTGCCGATCGTGGCAGTAATAGTGCGCCGTGCCTTTGGCCTCGGCGCTCAGGCAATGACCGGCGGCGACTTCCACGCGCCGCTCCTCAATGTTGCTTGGCCAACCGCCGAGTTCGGAGCGATGGGCGTCGAAGGCGCTGTTCGCCTTGGGTTCCAGCGCGAGCTCGCCGAGATAGAGGACGAGCAGGCCCGTGAACAGAGGGTTGTTGAGCTAGTCGAGACGATTCGAGCCCAGAGCAATGCCCTGAACATGGCGACATTCTTTGAAATTGATGATGTGATTGACCCAGCAACAACGCGCGAGCGGATTAGCGCGGCGCTCAACTCGGCCGGGAGACTTGAGTCTCCGCTGGACGGTGGCCCTCGCCGCCGCCAAATGGTCGACTCCTCGTAGCAGCTGACCGACGATCAATCGGTTGCGCGGTTCACGTCCGCGTTGGCTGGGAATCTGATCTCAATGGCCGAACAAAAGTCAACGAAAGCTGGCACGGCCAACGGTGGCTCAACGCAGTCAAAGGGCGTTATCGCTCTGATCGTGCTGGCTTGTATCTGTTCGGTTCTTGCTCTAACACTGACTTGGGTCCGTAACCAGACGCTAAACACAGATCGCTATGTAAAGACGGTTGCTCCCCTGGCAACCAACAAGGCGATCCAGTCGGCTGTAACGGATGCCCTCACCAACGAGCTCGTCAAGGCAGTAAAGCCTGAGCAGCTTGTGAAGAAGTCACTACCAAGTCAGGCAGCACCTCTCGCAGGACCAATCGCACAGGCAGTTCAGGGCTTCGCCCGTACGGTGATTCTCAAATTGGTTGAGTCGAAGCAGTTCGCCAAGCTCTGGGAGGTGATCAGCCGCAGATCGCATGAGCAGGTTGTCGCAGTTCTAACCGGCAAGTACACGGCCCTCAACAAGGTCGCAGCCAAGGGCGAGATCAAACTTAACCTTTCGCCTGTGATTGGTCCGGCGAAGGCAATCCTCACGAAGCAGGGCATCGATGCAGCAGGCTCTGGCGGATCGCCAAGCATCGTGATCTTCAACCTCTCCGGGATTCAGTCTGCACAGAAGGCGATCAGCGCACTAAAGAGCTTCACGCTGCTATTCACGATCCTCTCACCACTTCTCTTTGCGCTGGCAATCGTTCTCTCCCGCAAGCGCCGCAGAACTTTGATCACCAGCGGTCTTGCACTTGCTGGGTCGATGGCGGTGCTGGGAATAATCATTGCGGTTGGCAGGGCTCTCTACCTCGACAGCCTGCCATCAACCGTGCCACCCGATGCCGCCGCCGCGTTCTTCGACACGCTGCTGCGCTACTTCGCTCTCGCAGTCAGGGTGGTCGCTCTTATTGGGCTTGTCGTAGCGCTCTCAGCATGGTGGTCAGGGAACGGTCGCAAGGCAGTAGCCGACGCTGGCGGCGAAGGGCTCGTACCGATCGCCCGCGTCGTGATCATTGCCCTCGGCGCCGTCCTGCTGCTTTCACTTAGCCACCCATCTGCAATTGGGATACTGCTGATAGTTATTGCGGTAGCTGTCCTGACGCTTATCGCAGCCCCGCTGGCCGGCAAGTTCCGCAGCTAAGCGACAATGCAGGGATGAATCGCTCGAAGGGCACCCTCAAGCGACAGAGGGAGCTCATCTCAGCCCTGCGTCGTGACCCTGGCCATCTGCCGGAACTAGTTGTTCTTCACGCGCAGCGAAGTCTCGCCAGCGGCGCAGCCGAATGGGCTGTTCGTGCCGAAGGAAGTGAATCGGAAAGTGCGACGCGCGCTGCGCGGGCGGCGCGGACTGCTGCGCGATTCGATGGCATGGCAGCAGGGACGCCTTTTCTCCTCGCGCTCGTCCCCGGCTACATCGCCTCACTTTGGGAGCAGGTGCGACTTGCGCTGCGCTACGCGGGAATGTCGGGCCGTGATCCAGCGAGTATGCAAACAGCCGCTGAACTGCTTGTACTTCGCAATGTCCACCCCGATGTTGAAACGGCACATAAGGGTCTACTTGCTGCCGAGGCTGGTGAGCGAGAGTCGCTCGGCGAAGGGGTCCGCGGCCACGCGACCGCGATCTGGTTACTCGGCCGCCAGATCCTTCTGCTCGCAGCATTCATGGATGCAAGTCCGGTTGATCGCGGCCGCTTTCGGCAGATTGGCTCGCTACTCGGCGCCGGAGCAATTTGGATCACCACCTGCATTCTGCCGCTGACCTTCATGCTGCTTATGGCCTGGTCATGTGAATCAGCAACGCGCAAGATTGAGCTGGCTGCAAGGTCTGCTTGGCTGCCAGAACTGCCTCCGCCAGTCAAGCAATCGGCAGTTCAGGCAGTTCGACGACTCGTACTCTTGCTGCTTGTAACCGGCGTCCCGGTTCTGTTCCTCGCCCGTGGTGTAGTCAGTTCAAGCTTGAGTCAGATGGCGATCGCAGCCGCCAGCGGACTAGCAATGGCACTGCTACTCAGTCTTGCTGTTAGCCGACGAACCTGACCGATCCGCCGGCACCGGGTGGAGGCAACCTCAGCGGGGGTCACGCTCAAACTATGAGGCTCAACCAAGGTCTCCGGCCGGCACGTAGATCGCGGTCAGCGCAGTATTCGCGTTCGGCATTTTGACGATTCGTGTTGCAGCAGTTACATCGTCGGACCAGCGGACAAAATTCCAAGTCTTGCCATCACCCGTCCAGCTGGAGGGAGCAGAAAGGACCGACACGTAGCCGACGGCGGTCGGACGCGGACCATTTTGAGAAATTCCTCCCCAGCCAACCGTGATGCCCGAAACATTCGTACCGAGCGTCAGCGTTCGAGTCAATGGCAGGAGGTTGACCGACTTGCTGGCAGTCGCTCCGCTCTCCGCTGTTGCCCTGAGGACAATCGTGTAGTAGCTATCAACATCGTGATCTTCGGCCGTAGTGAACGAACCGGTTCGCCCATAGAAGGCAGTCCAGTTGTGGGTGTGGCTGCCGTGATGGAGCTGTACAAGCCACGACAGATTCCCCGCCGGAAGCGTTTTGCCATTTAGCGTCGCCGTACCACTGACATTGACTTTCGCTCCATCAATGCTCCGGTCAGCAGAGGTTGGTGTAGTGATCGTCACCTTCGGCGCTGTGAGCCCCGTATTGACCCGTATGACCGCGTAACCCGACTCCCGACCGTCCGATACTCGAATCTTCGCCGTGAAGACTCCAGCCTTCGTATAGCGATGAATCGGATTCGCATCAGCTGAGGACTTGCCATCGCCAAAGTCCCAGTGATAAGTCAGCCGTGAGGCTGACGTGTCGGCATCACTGGTACCGGACCTAAATCTGATTTCTAATCCGCGTGACGAGAGCGTTGGCTGCGGCCACGGACGTTGACCTGCACCGGACGGTGTCAGCGTCCAGACGCTGCCGCGCGGCAATCCGATCTGCGTCGGATCAAGGTGCGCAGGCTCGGCAGTTGCAGGGTCGACAAACGCCAACCCACCAGATGGAGTCGACTCGATGTCAACAACACCTCCGAGTGCCGACATGATTGTCGAAGCGGAATCCGGGTGGGCCAGATCAAGCGCTCGCAGGTTACCGAGTACGTAATCGCTGAACACCGCCTTACCGCGATAGGCCGCAGGCCAGCCGGAACCAAGTTGCGGACCCATGACGATTGCCGCGCCATTATCGCCAACATGTGCGTACCTGAATAGTGGCCGAGTCTGATTGGCATCCGTGTATGGCGCACACGCGGCATCGCCAGTGTAGCCAGGTGTCGGATCTCCGCCTTCAAAGCAGGGCCACCCGTAGCTGTGTCCAGCCTTTATAAGGTTGACCTCTTCCCAAGCGTTCCAGCCGACATCGCCGGCAACTAGCCGACCATCGGAAAGAATCTGGAAGCGGAACGGGTTGCGCAGGCCTTTCGCGAAGACCTTCGTACAGGAAGCACGTAGGTTCGTTTCACCGACACAGAACGGATGACTTGCAAGACCCTTGCCGTCACGATCAATGTGGAGGATCGCAGCACTCATAACGGCAGGGTTGAGCGCGCGCTCGATCGACCATGCGAGGGTTCCGGCCCACATGCCATCCCCGATTCCTACCCAGAGCGTTCCATCCTTACTTGAGCGAACAGTCCCTATCCCGTGCGATTGACGATCCGATGGCAGACAGTCAAGCATCGGCCCTGGACTCTGGCACGAGCTACTAGCGGCAGTCCCCAAAATCACTCGCTCACCGCTCTCAACCTTCGCCCCAGCCCCGACTGTGATCCTCGAGAGGCGAGCTGTTTTCGGACCATCGGTATCCCTAGGGTTCGCATCGCGCGTATAGAGCAGGTAGAGGAATCCATTGTGTGAGAAGTCGGCGTCGGCTGTGATCCCAATCAGCCCGTGATCACCCCTTGTTGCCACATGGTCGGAAATGTCAAACAGAGTTCGTGCGGATGGGGCCTCGCCCGGCAGTACAACCTTGACGACGCCGCGCTTTTCAGCAATGAAAACCCGCTTGTCGGGGACAAATGCGACGGCCATCGGTTCAGCTAGCCCACTTGCGATCGTTGAGGCCTCAAGCGCCCGTGGAATTACCGCTGCTGAAGCACTGGCAGAAATAATCACAGTCCCGAGAAGAACTAGAACCGCAGCGGTGAGTGCCGCTACCTTGACTTGGTTTGATCTGCGGACGATCACTAATTGAGCGTACAACGGCTACTTCTCCGGGGCGAAGGTTAGCCGCCGAATGCAGCTGTCAACCCGCTCTCAGCCGTTGTCTTCCTCGTGCGCCTGGAGGATCAGATCGCCTTCCTCACCGGTTCGAACACGCCAAGCCTGCTCGACAGGAAGAACGAAGATTTTGCCGTCACCGATTGACCCGGTTCGCGCATGTTTGAGGATCGAGTCAACGACAGTCTGTACCTCACCATCAGATACAACACACTCAATCTTGATCTTCGGACGCAGGTGGTTTGTCAACTGTGCCCCGCGATAGGTCTCAACTATCCCGCGCTGGCGTCCTGACCCCTTGACCTCGCTGACCGTAATTGACGGAAAGCCAAGCTCAAGAAGCTCCGTGCGAATCGGCTCGAAGGCCTCATGACGGACAAACGCTTCGATCTTCTTCATGCGGTGACCTCCGGGTCAGATAGTGGGCCGGTACCAATCCGGTCAAGTGGGGCTGTTGCACCGTAGCCAACCAGCTCCGGTGCTGGGATGAACTGCTCTGGATAGCCGTACATTCCGTGCTCGCTGATGTCGAGTCCAGCATTCTCCTGTTCGGGAGTGACGCGCAGGCCATAGAACCGCCGCGTCAGCCAGAAGACCAGATAGGAGGAGCTGAACACAAACGCAAAGACGACCACGACGGCAAGTGCCTGCGAGCCCATCTGAGTGAGAGTTCCGGTGTAGAAAAGCCCACCGTGACTTCCAGGCAGATTTACCTTGGCGAGGCGCGGCGCAGCAAACAGCCCGAGCGACAGCGCGCCCCAAATGCCAGCCAGTCCATGAGCGGAAAGGACACCGATCGGATCATCGAATTTTCTGTCGATCAGGATTACTCCCTCAACGACAATTACTCCGGCAACCGCGCCGATGATCGGAGCAGCCCACGCGTCGATGTAGCCGGCTGGCCCTGTGATAGCAACAAGGCCAGCGATCGCCCCATTGCCAGCCATGCCAATGTCGACGATCTTCTCCCTGCGCCACATGAACGCAACCGCGGCGAGCACGCCGAAAGCTCCGGCGAGCGTCGTGATGATGACGATCTCTGGGAAGCGTCCGTCGAGAGCAGTTAGCGTGGAGCCGGGATTGAAGCCGTACCAACCGAGCCAGAGGATGAATATGCCCAATCCAAAGATCGGCATGCTGTGCCCGGGAATCGCCCGCGGTTTACCATCGCCGCCGTACTTGCCACGCCGCGGGCCGAGCAGGAGGAGAACCGCGAATGCTGCCGCAGCAGCGGTCACATCGACAACGATTGAACCGGCGAAATCCTGAACATGGAAATCGTTACGGAGCCAACCGTTACCGAAGATCCAATGGGCGACAAGTGGATAGATGACCGCGCTAAAGGCGATTGAGTAGATGACGTAAACGCCAAACTTGATCCGCTCAAGCGTCGTACCCCAGACGATTGCCAGCGCAATCGCGCAGAACGTAAACTGGAACCACCACAGCGCTTCAGCAGTCACACCATTACGAGTCTGCGGCCATGCGAGCGCAAAGTCGCTGGCCTGGGCGGTAAACCAGCCCGAAGTTCCTGTGAACGAGTTGCCGTCACCAAAAGCAATCGCGAAACCGGCAGCCCAGAAGAATGCGGCACAGATTGAGAAGTTGACGAGGAACTTGGCAATAACTGATCCAGCGTTCTTGCCGCGCGAAAATCCAACCTCAACCATTGCAAGGCCACCTTGCATAAACATCACCAGACAGCCTGCGATGACTACCCACGCCGAGTTAAGACCAACCTCAGTTGGGATTTTTCCGGCAAGCCCTAGCTCGTCAACCCGCCCGTCAGCCAGAGCAGCAGGGACGACTAGAACCAAACCAACGAGCCCAACGCTCAGGGCTGCGCCGCCGATTACAAGCTTGCCAAGTCGTCTACGAAACGAGAACATTCAGGCTGTAGTCTTGCGGATCGCCCCGCCGAGCGTCGCGCGCCGCTAGAATGACAAGTCGCCCCTCCCGCCCGAAGGGCTCCTTTTCCATGGCTGAACGCTCCGACCTACGAAACGTTGCGATTATCGCGCACGTCGATCACGGCAAAACAACGCTCGTGGATGCGATGCTGCGCCAATCCGGCGCCTTCCGCAAGGGAGCTGAGCTTAAGGACCGAGTAATGGACTCAATGGACCTTGAGCGCGAGAAGGGCATCACGATCCTCGCCAAGAACACATCCGTCCCCCATGACGGAGTGAAACTCAACATCATTGATACCCCCGGCCACGCCGACTTTGGTGGTGAGGTTGAACGCGGACTTTTCATGGTTGATGGCGTACTACTGCTTGTTGATGCCAGCGAAGGCCCACTCCCGCAGACGCGCTTTGTCCTCCGCAAGGCGCTTGACGCAAAGCTGCCAGTGATTCTCGTCGTGAACAAGGTTGATCGACCTGATGCGCGCATCTCCGAAGTAGTCCACGAAGTAGAGGAACTCTTCCTTGACCTCGACGCCGACGAGGAGCAGATCACCTTCCCGGTTGTCTACACGAACGCCAAGGCTGGAACTGCATCGCTTGATCCGGAAAACCAGGGCGAGGACCTCAAGGCACTAATGGACCTGCTTGTCGAGACGATCCCGCCGCCCGAGTACGACCCGGATGCCCCATTGCGGATGCAGGTAACAAACCTTGACGCCTCCGACTACCTTGGCCGTCTGGCCATCTGCCGAGTCCACGACGGCAACGTACGCCGAGGACAGCAGGTCGCATGGTGCCGACGTGATGGCACAGTTGAGAATGCAAAGGTCACCGAACTGTTTGTAACTGAGGCGCTTGATCGCGTCGAAGCGCAGGAGGCTGGCCCAGGTGAGATCGTCGCCGTTGCCGGAATACCCGACGTAACGATTGGTGAGACCCTCGCTGACCCATCTGATCCAAGGCCGCTTGACTTAATCGCAGTTGACGAGCCAAGCCTGAGCGTCACGATCGGTATCAACACCTCGCCACTGGCTGGCAAGGACGGTTCAAAGTTGACCGCGCGCCAACTGCTCAACCGACTTGATGCTGAGCTGATCGGCAATGTCGCCTTGCGCGTCCTGCCGACCGACCGACCGGATTCATGGGAGGTGCAAGGCCGTGGCGAACTCGCGCTTGCGATCCTCGTTGAACAGCTGCGCCGAGAGGACTTCGAATTGACAGTCGGCCAGCCACAGGTGGTCACGCGCACGATCGACGATGTCATCAACGAACCGGTCGAAGCTCTGACAATTGATGTGCCTGAGGAGTTCGTCGGGGCCGTAACGCAGCTGCTCGCTTCGCGTAAGGGTCGAATGGAGGAGATGGGTAATCACGGCAGCGGTTGGGTGCGCATGGAATACCTCGTACCCGCCCGCGGACTGATTGGATTCCGCACCGAGTTTCTTACCGAGACTCGCGGAACCGGAATTGCCCACCATGTCTTTGATCGCTGGGAGCCTTGGTTTGGCGAGCTTCGCACGCGCGAGTCAGGTTCGCTTGTAGCCGACCGCACCGGAGCTGTTACCGCCCACGCCTGCTTCGCACTGCAGGATCGCGGGACACTGTTCGTCGAGCCTGGCGAAGAGGTTTATGAGGGAATGATCGTCGGCGAAAACAGCCGCTCCGACGACCTCGACATCAACGCAGTCCGCGAGAAGAAGCTCAACAACATCCGCTCAGCCAACGCTGACGAACTTGTCAGGCTCGTCCCGAAGAAGCTCCTCTCACTCGACCAAGCATTTGAGTTCCTGCGTGCCGATGAGGCAGTTGAGGTCACTCCAAACCATGTGCGACTTCGCAAGGTGACGCTTGATCAGGTTGGCAGGGTTCGTGAGGGTCGCCGCGCTTCGCGTGGCGGAGCTCCGCAGCCAACCAGCGCCTAGAGGAGGACTGCGCTGCGCGGCTAGGCCGCTGCAGTCTCAATCTCGTCTTGGAGTGACTCGTCACCTGACTCAATCGACAGACGCTTTGTAACGATCAGTGCTCCGAACGCGAATATCGCGATAAAGGCGATCGACCTGCGCAGTGCCTCAACCTGCGCATCTGAATACTCATTTGCGACGGCAGTGACCTGATCAGGAGCGAGCCCTTGCTGTTCGGCGTAACGGATCGCGTCGCTCTCCGAAACTATCTGCA
>Ga0194042_1000407_pt1 | contig 14301 bp, 12 predicted proteins | sample JunL4412m_MetaG_FD_148974 | JGI IMG/M metagenome (GOLD analysis project Ga0194042, IMG submission 148974) | Anoxic zone freshwater microbial communities from boreal shield lake in IISD Experimental Lakes Area, Ontario, Canada - Jun2016-L442-12m | ecosystem: Environmental > Aquatic > Freshwater >...
AGCAGGCGCTCTTCGCACCGATCTCCCTCGCGTCCATTGTGCTCAACGGAAGCGACCCCGAGGCTGCCCGTGCGGCCGTTGCACTCACCGGTGGGTTTCCGCCCGGACCTGTACACATTGACCTCGATCCGTCTGCCCCCGGAACTCCCGTTCCAGCACTCGTGCTCCCGACTGCCACACCGATCGAGCCCGTTCTTCAACTCATCGCCACTGCTCGACGACCAGTGATCATCGCCGGAACCGGAATCGCCGTGTCTGTGCCTGAGGTGCGCGACCGACTGGCAGTGATGATCAACGAGATCGGTCGCGAGCATCACGTGCCAGTGCTCTGCACCTACAAGGCTCGCGGCGTCGTACCCGACGACGCGCCATGGAACGCGGGCTGGGTGACCGGCTCGACCATCGAGGCTGCCGTTCTCCATGATGCCGACCTCGTCATCGGAATCGGATTCGACCCTGTCGAGTACCTTCCGACCGCATGGCCGTACAGCGCACCTGTCGCCATCATCGGTTCGTGGCCGCTTGATGACGGGTCGTACACGCGCAGTACCTACCTTGGCGATCGTGTCGAGGCAGAGGCGATTGGTGACCTCGAAGCGATGGTCCGCTCCGCTGCTGGCGCCATCACTTCCGAATGGGTCGAAGGCGATGGTCAGAATTACCGACAGGCCGCACTGGCCCGCCTCCTGGCTGCCACCTCACCCGACCCGCAAGCCGGCCTGACACCTCAGCAGGTCGTCATCAGCGCATCGGCAACAGCGCCTCGCGGCACCATCGCAACGGTCGATGCTGGTGCCCACATGTTGGTCACCATGCCACTGTGGAATGTCGACGAGCCGGAGCAGATTCTCATTTCGAGTAGTTACGCGACCATGGGTTTTGCATTGCCCGCGGCGATCGCCGCATCACTCGCCCGGCCCGCAACACCGGTGGTCTGCTTCACCGGCGACGGCGGACTTGGCATTGTGCTCAACGAACTCGAAACCGTTGCCCGCCTTGGCCTTCCGATCATCGTGGTCGTGTTCAACGACGCGGCACTGAGCTTGATTGCCGTGAAGCAGCATCCTGAGAATCACGGTGGATCGCTAGCGGTCGACTTCACGCGTACCGACTTCGCATCGGTTGCGCGTGGATGCGGATTGAAAGCCGAAAGGATCGACGACGTCGACTCGTACGAGAAGGCCCTGCGCGCGGCATTCACGAACGGGCAGCCCACATTGCTTGATGTGCGAGTTGACCGCACTGCGTACGCATCGATTATCGATACATTGCGTGGCTGACGCCGCATCGCTGCGTCAGTCAAGAGCCCCGATATGGTCGATATGGCTAATAAGGTCGACGACGGAACGTGCGCCCGCGGATTGGTCATCGACGAATTCGAAGTGACCCGTATCGACAAGCACTTCAACAACCAGTGGCGGTGACGTGTCGGACGCGCGCGCCTCAAAGTCGTGGCTGTGTTGCAGCGGAACGATCACGTCGCGATCACCGTGCACGATGTGCACTCGCGGCTTCCCCTCCATACTCACCCATTCCTCGGGGCGCAGTCGCAGAGCGTTCCAACGCCCTGCATCAGCTTCAGGACTCGCACCCACCCACACCTCAATGGCGCCATCGTCAAGCGACTCGGCATGACACCGCTCGAGATCGGTGACCGGAGCGAGCGGAATTAAGTCAGTTACTGCTGGATGATCGACCAGCGTCAAGGCGAGGTAACCGCCAGCGCTATGTCCGGTGACAACAACGTACCTGGGCGCGTGCGCTCGATAAGCAAGAACCGCGTCGAGTGCCGCACGTACGTCGCGCACAGAGTCTGCGGGGTCGTCAGTTGAGCCCGCTCGCCGATAGTCGGCGTTGGCAGCGCAGATTCCGCGTACGGCCAATGCGCGACACAGGGGCTCGTTGAGGCTCCGGTCGTACATCTGCATGAAGTAGCCACCATGCAGACTCAGTACCAGTGTTGACGCCTCCGGATCACCCCACAGGTCGACCACCTGTTCCGGTGCGTCACCGTAATGCAACGTGTGCGGTGTCATCGGGTAACGCCGAGACGCCGCATCGCGGATGCCCTCAAACCACGCGACGACATCGTCATCGTTGTGAGCGTCATCAACCCTCAGAACTCCACCGTTCACCACGTCACCTCATCCCCAGTTCGCTGGCTGCCGTGGCAAGGATAGATGAGTCAGGACCCGCGCATCAGCCTGATGCGCGCACTGAACCTCTAGTCTGACTGGCATGGCCGGCCTGCGCGAGCGACTCAGTCGTGCACTGGTTCGTAGCGAGTCCGGCACCGTCGCCCTGCCGAACCTGCGGTGGTCGATTCGTATCGCGTCGCATCCCGATCGCCGGGGCGACGTATGGGGCGATACTCACTTCGCGGCCTCACTACAGCGAGCCCTCGTGGGCCTTGGACAGATCGCGTACGTCGATCGTCGGGGTGCACCACCTCGGGTTGATGCTCACATCGATGAAGTTGTTCTCGTCATCCGAGGCCTGCACGCGGTTGAGCTACCTCCCGACGTGACTTCGATGATCTGGCTCATCAGCCATCCCGACACGGTGCCCCTGAGTGAACTCGCGACTTACGATCATGTCTTTGTCGCGAGTGCACCGTGGGCAGAGTCGCTCCGATCCAAGGGAATTGACGCGCGCGTGTTGCTGCAAGCGACAGAACCGGCGATCTTCCACCCCGACCTCGAAGCCGATGAGAACTCCGGCGACATCGTGTTCGTTGGCCGCCCGCGCGGTGTCTATCGCCCCGTGCTGCGTGCCTGCCTCGAGGCAGGCATCGAACCAGTCATTTACGGAGATGGGTGGGAAGCGTTCGACCTCGGTCGTCTTGTGCGTTCGACGTACCTTCCCGCAGAGCAAACGGCACGTGTCTACGCGACGGCCGCATACGTACTCAACGACCACTGGTCGGACATGGCGGAGAAGGGCTTCATCTCCAATCGACTCTTCGACGCAGTGGCGACAGGCGCACGAGTCATTAGTGACGATGTCGCGGGACTCGATGACACATTTGGGGGTGCGGTTCAGGTGTTTCGATGGCCCGATGACGTACTTCGGCTGACCGATCCTGCCAACGACGCGTTTCCCAGTCGTGAGGAACGGCTGCGTATCGCGGCCACGACCGCACGCGTTCATTCCTTCGACGCACGCGCTCGCGTGTTGATTGCTGCAGCCGCGACTTCGTCTGGAAACTAGCACCTCGGGCATTCACAGGACCTTCACAGCCAGATCGAGGTTAGGTCACAGTGCGAGTGGCAATAGTGAACTCAACACGGTGGAAGTCATCCACCCGAGCACCCGAGGACACATCATGAGCACCGCAACCCAGCGCCGAAACCGCGGAACGAAGATGGTCAGGGTCCTCACCACCGGACTTACTGCGACCGCCGCAATCAGCACCGGCGTCGTCGTGGGGTCGATGCTCGCGAGTTCGCCCGCGCAGCCCGTGTCGACAGTCGCCGCCGCCACAACGGTTGTTTCCAACACTGTCACTTCTTCGACACCGGCCGCGGCGATACAGGCAACGACCTCGTCGACTTCACAGAACGCGAACACGTCAACCACCACGTTGTCGGCACCATCAACGGCACCTCAGTCGTTGTCCGGTGGAGGTTCCGGCGGAGCCTCCACGACCGGGTCCTGACTTCCCCCCTATCGCCGAGCGCTGGAAAGGCAGCCCATGAGCAACCAGATACCCCCACCTGACAGCTTGCTCGTGCGGCGCGCCAAGGCCGGAGTCGTTGCAGTGGCGGCCGTTGGCGGCGGCGTCATCGTCGGCTCTCTGGTCATGGGTGCGATGCAGCAGGGAACAGCCACCGCTGACACCCAGCACGTCACCTCCGCCGTCGCCAATGATCAGCAGTTAGCACCCCCGCAGGTTCCCGACCAAGGTGGCTTATCGGCGCCACAGGCACCTCCTCAGGCGGTTCCCGTTGATCCTGGAATAGGTGGCGACTACATCGCACCCCAAGGCGACAACCCCGGATTCCAGAACGGCAACCCCGGATTCCAGAACGGCAACCCCGGATTCCAAGGTGAACCCGGATCTCAGGGTGACTGGGGTCAGGGACCTTCAACCACGGGCAGTTGAGATTAATAGGTTATTCATTGTTACATTCTTCTTCTCAGTGATTTCTTGAATCACTGAGAAGAAGACCGAGTGGCTGCGGGGGGCGGTGGAACTCAGCGAGCGCGTTGAAGTGGTGATCGACAATCGAGGAACGACGTCGATCGAAGGAGTTTTCGCCGCTGGGGACTGCACAACGGTTCCGTTCAAACAGATCGTGATTGCGATGGGAGCCGGCGCCACTGCCTCATTGGGCGCTTTCGATCACCTGATTCGCAGCTCGGCACCAGCCGAGCGGCGCGAAGCGGCCGCGTAGATCAGGCGGCGACGCGCTCGAACGTCTCGCTAAAGACGATCGGCGTGACTTTGGCCGGACGACGCTCGGCGGCAACAGCGCGGGCGTGAGCCTCGAATTCATTCGCACCCATGAGCATGCCTACCACCGCTACGACCAGACGCAAGGCGACCAGCGAGAACAGAACGATGAGAAGGGCGGTGACCATGGGGACTCCAAAGGTGTGAGGCGATAACCCTTCATCGGCCCGGCATTGAAAAACCTTGAGCCCTTATGAGCGATTCACTCGATCGGGTGAACGAAAGCTGCAATTCCCTCGGGGGGTTAGGCTGAACTCATGGACCTTTCACGCGCACTCGCGTTCACTGCAGGCCGTCAAACGGCACTGCTCACCACGCTCAGGGCCGACGGTCGCCCTCAGCAATCGGTGGTTTTCTACGTGCCTGACGGCGATCGATTCCTAATATCGGTCACCGACACCCGTGCCAAGACCCGCAATCTGCGCCGCGATCCACGCTCGGCGCTCTTCATCGCCGGTGATGGCCCCTTCGAGTGGGTGGGCCTCGACGGCACCACCTCCTTGTCGGAGGTCGCTCGCGAGCCCGACGATGCAGTCGCTGATGCCCTCGTTGACTACTACCGACGCGGGAATGGCGAGCACCCCGACTGGGACGAGTACCGCGCCTCGATGGTCGCCGACCAGCGCGTGATCGCCACCTTCACGGCCACATCAGCGACCGGAATGTTGCCCGACTGACCTACAACCCCGTAGTGAGGGTGATCTTGCCGGTGGTGGCGCGTGCACGAAGGTCTTCGTGGGCACGCCGCGCATCGCCGAGGGGATACGCCTGTCCCTCCTGAGGAACGAGTTGGCCGCTCACCACAAGACCGACAAGTTCCGTCAGTGGCGCGACCACCATTCCGGCGGGGTCGGCGTTCATGCAGTCGACCAACCAGAAGCCGATCACGCTGCGCGACCCGATCATCAGAGAGGTCGGAGGTATAGGAGTTGCCGTTTCACGCCCGGCCATTCCGAATACCACCATGCGGCCAAAACGGGCCAGCGCCGCCAGCGACTCATCGGTGGTGCGACCGCCCACCATTTCAAGCACGATGTCGACACGCTTGCCACCGTTGGCCTCGCGAATCGCAGCGGTGAGATCGGGCGCGTTCGAGTCGACGACGCAATGGGCACCGAGCGCAAGCGCCTGCTGGCGCTTAGCTTGCGTCGACGCGACGGCGATGACATTGCCAGCGCCCCAGAGTCGGGCCAACTGAACCGACAGACTTCCGACTCCACCCGCGGCTGCGTGCACGACCACCGATTCACCTTCGGCCATACGCGCCGACGTGCGCAGTAGATGCCACGCCGTGAGCCCCTGCACGAGCAGACTCAGTGCCTGCGCGTCACTCACTCCGGGTGGAACATCAAACAACTGCCCGGGATAGATCAGCGCCTTCTCCGCGTATGCAGAACCGCCGGCGGTGAAGCCGCACACGCGACGTCCATCGGGAAGAAGCCCCACGACCTCGTCACCAGGCACGAATGGAAGTTCTTGTGGTGACAGGTACGAGTTGTCGGCAGCATGAGTATCGGCGTAGTTGATTCCGACCGATGTCACCGCGAGAACCTCTTGCCCTGAGCCAGGAACGGGGTCGGGTAGTTCGACCAGTTCGAGTACCTCAGGACCACCAAAACGACTCACTTGAATTGCGCGCATTCAGCCACGCTACCGGCCATCACGGCAGTACGCGATACTTCCGGCATGGGCACAGTTCCGGCCGCCAACGCCCCCCTTCCCGACAACGCGTCCGTCGTTGTCATCGGTGGCGGGGTCATCGGTGCCAGCATCGCTTTTCACCTCGCCGAGGCAGGTGTGCGCGATGTGCTGCTGCTTGAGCGAGGCGACCTCGCGGGTGGTTCCACATCGAAAGCGGCAGGTGGCATTCGGGCGCAGTTCACCGACACCGTCAACATTGAACTGGGAGCGCGAAGTCTGGTTGCGTTTGAGCAGTTTCCCCAGCGCCCCGGCGCAGAAATTGATCTGCATCAGGTGGGCTACCTCTTCCTCCACACCGACGCGGCATCAGCTGCGGCGGCAGAGGAAGCGCTCGCACTCCAGCACTCACTCGGCGTCGCTACCCAACTGCTGACCGCTGCCCAGGCCCGCGAGTTGAGCCCCGCCACCGACGTTTCCGATGTCCTTCTGGCGACCTTCCATCCGCGTGATGGCTACTGCAGCCCCGAATCCGTGGTGCTCGGCTACGCGTCGGCAGCGCGCACGCGTGGTGCCATGATCCGCACCGGGGTTGAGGTGGTGTCAATCGAATCGACCGGTGGTCACATCACCGGCGTCGAAACCTCGGCTGGACACGTGAGCACCCCCGCTGTCATCTGTGCCGCGGGAACATGGTCGCGGGCCGTAGGAGACATGGTCGGAGTCGATCTACCGGTCGACCCGCTGCGTCGGCAGATTCTTGTCACCGAACCGCTCTCCGAGTCGCTACTCGCGATGTTTCCACCGACGATGCCCATGACGATCGATGTCGGCAGCACGTTTTATCTGCACCGCGAAGGCCCCGGCGTGTTGTTCGGCATGTCGTACCAGCAGGAAACCCACGGATTCCGCACGACCTACAGCGAGGACTGGTTTCCCGACCTCATCGACGCCATCGAGCGGCGCTGCCCGGCGCTACTCGACGTCGGAGTCGCCCATCGCTGGGCTGGCCTGTACGAGGACACACCCGATCACAATGCACTGATCGGCGAGGCGACCGAGGTCGATCGATTCCTTTACGCCACCGGCTTTAGCGGTCACGGATTCCTGATGGGCCCCGCGGTCGGTGAAGTGGTGCGCGACCTCTGGCTCCAGCGTGAGCCCGTGATCGACGTTCACACTCTCGATGCGCGTCGATTTGCCGCGGGCAACGCTCTGATCGAACACCACATCGTGTAATTGCACCCAGAGTGTGAGTCGGCAGCCCCTTCTCGACTCGAGCATCTTTGGTCAATCGATGCCCTTTTCGGGGTCCTTCGGTCAAGAAATGCCTCGGCGAGCCCTTCAAGTGGTGACCCTCGTGACCCCTGAATGGGTCGAATAGCGCTACTAGTTGAGGGACACGCGGAAAATATGTCACCGCGGGATGTCACGCGAACACCCAAATTCTGCCCTGACAGGACATACACCTTCCCGGACTCTGTCCTGTGCACCCGTGGCAGGCCGCCCCGAGACAGGACTAGCGTCCAAGCGTCCATCGATGTGAACTACCGCACATCCGAAGATCCCCCGGGACTCGCGGCCCGTGCCATTTCACACCCGTTGAGCGAGCTGAGTCAGTCCATCCGGGCTGGCGAAGTCGCCGAAGCTGAGGAGAGCACTACATGCGCGTCGGAGACAAGGACATCCTCATTCCAACCTCTATGGTCGGAAATTACCCCAACCCCCGGTGGTGGGACGCCGGACCCGCACGTGACTGGAGCGGAGACCAAGAGCCGCCGGACGCCTTCATTCGTGAAGCATTCGAAGATGCAATGCAGGCAGTCGTTCATGACCAGGAAATCGCTGGCCTAGACATCATTTCCGATGGCCGCCTGCACGGTGACAACTACGCAGATGCCGCCGTCTACTACTACATGCGACGGTTGGGTTACGACCTCAAGGGTGGCCACCTTGGTTTCCCGATCTACAGCCGTCTGCACGCAGGCACGGTGACGCAGGAAATCAAGCGTCACGGCGGAATCATGGTTGAGCAGGCTCGTGCCCTCAAGCGGGCCACGAACAAGCCCACCAAGGTTCAGTACACCGGCATTCAGGTGCTCTCGCAGTGCACCAACGACCTGTTCTACGACAACCCCCGCGATCGCGCGATGGCCATCGCCGCCGCCATCAACGAGGACATCCTCGAAGTTGACGCCATGGGCGTCGACTTCATTCAACTCGATGAGTTCACGTGGCCCTACTTCTACGAAGACTGGGCAATCGAGGCATTCAACCGCGCTGTCGAAGGCGTCAAGAACGCTCAGATCATCGTTCACGTGTGTTGGGGTAACTGGGGCGGCACGCCGGCCTACTACCCGGACGAGACTGCCGAGTCAGGCGAAATCTTCGACCTGACCCAGCGCAAGGGCGAGGCCCCGTCGGCAACGGCGTCGGTCATCCCCAAGTCGTACGAGGCGAACTTCAACGTTCTCAACCTGGAGAACTGCGGACGCCGCTCCGACGACCTGTCAGGACTCGAGATTCTCAAGAACAACCCGCTGCCTGACAACGTCATGTTCTGGGCCGGTGTCATCGACGTGAAGTCGACGATCACCGAAACTGCCGAAGAGGTTTGCGACCGCATCATGCGTCTGACGGAGTACGTGCCGCCGGAGCGCTTGGGCGTCACGACCGACTGCGGTCTGATTCTGCTCCAGCGCTACATCGCCATCGACAAGCTCCACGCCCTCGCGGCAGGAACCGAAATGGCGCGTAAGAAGCTCGGCAAGTAGTAGCCAATGGCTATCTGGTCACTCCGCTGCCCTGACTGTGGGCACCAGTTCCAGTCGCTGGTCATGGACGGAACGAAGGTGCCTTCAGTCTGGGTTTGCTCAACCTGCGGAAGCAGGAACGCGGTGGTTGAGGGCACCGCGGAGGGCGGACCGTTCTCAGCTACCGCCTCAGGTGGCGGATGTGGGTGCGGTTGCGGATAACGGTTTGTGAGATGAGGTTCTGTGGCGGGCATCTTCGGGTGCCCGCCACAGACATGTGACGGCGCAACCAGACTTCAGATTCCGGTAGGAACAATCATCTTGCGGTCTCTCAAGAGGTCAGCGGCCTCCGGCGGCTCCAAAGGGCCGGCGAAAAGGAAGCCCTGACCGCGCCGCACTCCCATCGCAATGAGTTGGTCACGCTCCTCTGTCGTCTCAATTCCTTCAACGACAAGGTCGAGCGCGAGAGCGTCGGCGATGGCCACCACAGCTGCCACCACCGCCCGGTCGCGTGGGCTGCGGGAATCGAGTGTCGCAGCGAACGAACGGTCGAGCTTGATTTGATCAACGGGCAAGGTGCGCAACTGCGTGAGAGACGAATAGCCAGTACCGAAATCATCGAGAGACACTCGCACACCCGCGGTGCGCAATTGTGCCAGTGCCGAATGCGCCGTGCGGAGATCTAGGAGTGCGTGCTCGGTCAGTTCGATAATGAGTGCCGTTGCCGGAACGCCGTAGTCACCCAGCATGGTGAGCACGTCATCAGCGAATCCCATCTCGCGTACCTCACGTGCCGACACATTGACGGCCATCGTGATGCCCGAGCCGATGCCGGCAGAACTCCAATCGGCAAGAATCGCGATCGCTTGTCGGCGCACCCAACGTCCGATGTCGACGATCACTCCGTTGTCTTCAGCGAGTGGAATAAAATCGTCCGGAGACCTCAGTGGCTCGCCGGGTCGCTGCCATCTGATCAATGCTTCGAATCCTGTGACCACACCGTCGAGCATGCGAACGACGGGTTGAAGTTTCAGTTGCATCTCATCGCGACCGATGGCGCGGCGCAATGCTGTGTCTAGATCGAGTCGCATAGCGACTTCGGCTTCGAGTTGGCTGTCAAAGACGTTGATGTGGCTGCTCGCCAATTGCTTCGCCCGATACATGGCAACGTCCGCTTCGCGCATCAGATCGGCGCCACTGGTGGTCGAATCATCTGCAAACGTAATACCAATGCTGACGTCGACGAATACCTCTTTCCCCTCGATGACGTACGGCGCGCTCAACGCTGCACGCACTCGCTCAGCAAGTGACGTGGCCTCCTTCTTCGTTTCCATCGAGGGACACAGCACGACGAACTCGTCACCGCCGAGTCGTGCCACCGTGTCGGAGGTACGCACGATACCCAGAATTCGACCGGCGGCCTCAATAAGCAGCCGGTCTCCTGCTGCGTGACCAATCGAGTCATTGACCATCTTGAATCGATCAAGGTCGCAGAACAGCAATGCGGTATGGCGGTCACCCGCATCCGCAGACGCAAGCTGCTCATCAAGTTGACGCAGCAGGAGCGTTCGATTGGCGAGTCCGGTCAACGCATCGTGGGTTGCTTGATGCGACAGGCGCCGCGACGCACTCTCGCGTTCGAGTGCAAGTCGGGCAAGGTCGCAACCGCGAGTTGCCACCATCGCGCCATGTTCATCGATGGGCCCAGCGTCGCTGAGAATTTCGAGCACACCTTCATGCGGATCATCGTTGGTTCCAAAGGAACCTGTCCAGACCACCACGCTGCTGGTGACCGCGTCAGTTGCGCGATGCTCGACCAGGCGATCACCAAGGCGCAGTCGCACCCCACAGCCTCCCACTCCCTCGCTCGCGAGAGCCGCAATGCTTTGGAAGACTAGGGCAAGTGGCGCGCCGCGCGCGATGCGTTCTAGGACATGTGCCTGTCCACGCTCGAGGGCCGAGGCTCTGTCGAGTTGGGCGCGAGCGTCGTTGAGAGCCTGCTCCTCACGTTCAAGTGTGTCGCGCGCTTCGCGGTAGCGAGACCGCACATTGGCCGCGACCCAGATGAGCAACACTGTGCCCACAAGCAGCGACCCCAGTAGTAGAAGAAGTTGAAGGACATGCCAACTGAGCAGGTCTTGGTTGCTGGCTCGTACACCTTCGCGGAACGCCTCCGTGTTTCTGTCGCCCAACTGTCGCGCCTCACTCGCAAGGGCATCGATGCGCGGGGTAAGTGCGCCCCTCCACTGCAGTTGAGCGGCCGGCGTGAGCGTTCCCGTCGGCATGGTGGCGATGGTGGCGTCGAGCGCCGACAGCGCCTCGATGAAGGCAGGAGTTGCCAGATCGCCAGCACGTTTGCCATTCTCATCACGCACATTGAGTCGCTGGCCCAGCAACGCCCGGGACACTTGAGTGGCCCGTCGTGTACTTTCGCCCAGAAGGTAACGCTGCGCCTCGACGGCATAGTCGAGTGACTCACGCATAGTGAATACAACGTTGGTACTACTCGCCTCAGTTCGTACGTACGTTTCAGTGCTCGCGCGCTGATTATTAGACGCCACCAGACTGCTCACTACCAACGAGAGCAACAACACTACGAGCAAACCAGCCAGCGCCCACTGGCCTGCGTTGAGGCGCAGTCTGCGAGCTGTCGGGGTTGCCGCGGACTCAGGCACTGTCAACTCATCCGGTCGGGGTGGCAGTGGTGACGCTCATTGAACTCAGGCTCCAGTTCCACGCGTCAAGCACAGACGCCAAAGGAGTTCCGTCTGGGTAGACAATGCGAACCGGACCACCCGCGTCATACGGAATAGGTTGACCATTGCGTTCGATCGCAAGCAGCCCATCAGAGGCCGTGAATGCACCGGCCGTGTTGACGTAGTGGTAATCATTGAGCGCCAACGTGTCGACGCGTGCCGAGTCAGGAATGCCGGCCTTCGCAAACAAGTCAGACATCGCAACACCGGTGAAGGTCTGCTGCTCCTTGACGAATGGCTCGCTAATCGTGATTGTGCGGGTCGGTAGCGTGGCGAGTTCGTCGTACGTCAGCGACACAGTCCCGGCCGAACCACCCGAGAGCACGAGGATCGGTTCTCCTGGGCCCGGAGGATCAACGGTCGCCACACCATAGGGGTTCGTCGACGTCGGCGAGGGAGTCGCAGTGGAACTCGCACTTGCTGGCGAAGGAGACGCCGAGGCCGTGCCCGAACCGTTGGAACTCGACGAGCAACCCGTCACGCACAGCGCCAGAACTACCACAGCGGAAGTTACAGAAAGTGACTGACGAATCGACATAGAGTGAATACTACCTGCGTGCATCACAACCGCGACTCGGTATGGCGAAGACCGCCACTTCGTCAGTAAAGACATCGAAAGAATCAGGAAGCGTCAACCGGTCGGCGCCTCGAGCGAATTCTTCACGCAAGGCGCTGCAACCCCCGTCGGCCCTCACGAACGGCAACCGCGTTGCGCTGCGGGTGAGTCTCAAGGAATTGCTGCACCGCAACGTGATCGATGGCTGCAAGGTCACGGAGCGCCCACCCGATGGCTTTCGCGACAAAGAACTCGGGGTCGTTCCAATGCCGATCGCACAGGGCCAGCACTCGAGGAACATCAGTGTCGCCGCGCCAACCACGCTGATGGCCAATCGCCGCGCGCACTAGCCAGCGATCGCCCGATTCCGACCAGGCGTCGATCAGGGTGGGAAGCAGATAGACACGACACAGGGGACTGACTGCCGCGTTCACCAGACCGTCGACGGTGTCCCACCAAGGCTTCGTCGTGAGTAGTTCGCCACCGAACTCAATGAGGAAAGAACCATCGGCATTTCGTCGATAACGATCGATGAGGTCATAGGCCGCGTAGTGGTACTCACGCTCGGGCAACGTCAACAGCGCACAAGCACCACGTCCGAGTTCGTTACTCGTCGGTGCTGGAAGTGCCTTCCACCCGCGACGCAGCGCCGCTCGTCGAGGCTGCGCGTAGATCCCGAGGAAAGGAGCAACGCCCTTCATATAGGCAGCCATCTGCACCGCACGTTCAGGATCAGCTAGCGGAGGAAGCGCTGTGACAGCGGCGCCGACGACTTTCGCCGCCCAAGCACCGCTGCCACTGTTCGCACGAGCGCTCACCCGCTGATCGTATGGCCCACAGCAGCGCCCTCCCCTTTCGTATACCCCTAGGGGTATACTGAATCTGCTCGACAGACCCCAAGGAGTCCCGTATGACGACGTTCGCAGCCCAAGAAGTCAGCAAGAAGGTCGTCGTCATTGGAGGAGTCGCCGGCGGCATGTCGGCCGCTGCTCGATTGCGGCGCCTCGACGAGCACGCCGACATTGTGGTGCTTGAACGCGACCCCTACGTGTCCTTTGCTAACTGCGGACTTCCGTATCACATCGGCGGCGACATCACCGACCGCGAAGCCCTGCTGCTGCAGACACCTAAGAGTCTGCGCGAATCGCTCGCCCTGGATGTGCACACCGGTCACGAGGTCACACACATCGACCGCGAAGCAAAGAAGGTCAGCGTTACCGACCGCACGACAGGTGAAACATACGACGAGCCCTACGACGACCTGGTCATCGCAACTGGAGCGTCACCTCTGCGCCCACCGCTTCCGGGTATCGATCACCCACGCATTCGCGTGCTGCGCACGATTCCCGACATGGATCAGATCATTGAGCTGCTCGACGCCGGCGCGAAGTCAGCGGTCGTTGTCGGTGGTGGATACATCGGAATCGAAATGGTGGAAGCACTCCGACACCGAGGTCTTGAAGTCACTCTCGTTGAAGCGCTCGAGCATGTGATGGCCGTCATCGATCCGGAAATGTCACGCCACCTTGAGAATCACCTCGAACAGCACGGAGTGCGCGTACTGCTTTCAACGCGCGCGTCCGAGTTCACTGATGACAATGGTCGGGTTGTTGTTGATCTCGGTACCGAAAAGATCACCACCGACCTTGTGTTGCTGGCTGTCGGCGTCAAGCCCGAGAGCAGTCTCGCCAAGGCTGCGGGTCTTGAACTTTCCGACCGCGGCGCAGTGATCGTCGACGAGCACATGCGCACTTCCGACCCCCACATCTACGCCGTGGGAGATTCAGTGCAGGTCACCGACACCGTGACGGGCGAACCTGTCGTTGTACCGCTCGCCGGTCCAGCCAACCGACAGGGTCGCATCGCTGCCGACCACATCGCCGGCCGCCCTTCTGCTTACACCTCGACACAGGGAACAGGCATCGTCAAGGTGTTCGAACTGACCGCCGGGATGACTGGCGCAACTGAGCGCACACTGCAACGGCTTGGACGCCCGTACCTCAAAGTGCACGTACACCCCAACGGCCACGCGTCGTACTACCCCGGCACGCACGCAATGCACCTCAAGGTCATGTTCGACCCCACCGATGGAAAACTTCTTGGAGCACAGGCGGTGGGCGTCGACGGCGTTGACAAGCGCAT
>Ga0194042_1000413_pt1 | contig 14221 bp, 17 predicted proteins | sample JunL4412m_MetaG_FD_148974 | JGI IMG/M metagenome (GOLD analysis project Ga0194042, IMG submission 148974) | Anoxic zone freshwater microbial communities from boreal shield lake in IISD Experimental Lakes Area, Ontario, Canada - Jun2016-L442-12m | ecosystem: Environmental > Aquatic > Freshwater >...
AAAGTCATTTCGCCGTTGCCGTTCAGCGAGTAGCGAGCCGCGGTGCAGGCTCGCCCGATTCCTTCGATTCCTCGCGGTAGAACGACGGTGACACCCGTTCGAACGGGGCCTTCGCCGACGACGAGTTCACCATCACCACTGATCAACGTGACGTGGCCGACGGTGAGGTGAGGAACGTCGGTGATGGAATTCAACGGTCCGGGTTCGCCGTCGAATGGAATGCCGAGCGCTCGCGCGCGGGGACGACCATCGGGGGAGTAGTTCGGGTTCGACGGTTCGTTGCGTGGAGTCGTCACGGCGAAAGCGTACGCCGCGACGCAGGTTCGATGAGGGGATCGCGAGCGAAGCCACTCGAGACCCCACTCCAGTGCTATTTCGCGAGGTCTGAAGTAGCACTGGAACGGGGTCTCGACGGCCGGCGCGCGACTGCGCTGTTGCCGTTTTCAATTAGACCCGTAAATATGGGTAATGGGATACGGTTAGCCCATGAAGAAGACCACGATCGAACTTCCCGACGAGCTCGCCGATGAGGCGCGCCGATGTGCCGCGCAGTGGGGCACGACCATGCGCAGCCTGATCGAGGAGGCCCTCCGGCGAGAGATCGAACGCCGGTCAGCAACTCAAACGTGGACTCCCCAAGCCGACCTGGTGTTCACCGGCGAGGGTCTGACCGAAGTTGCAGCAGCGATGTCATGGGCCGAGATTCGCGAGATGGCGAACGAGCGGTGATCGCGCTCGACACCAACATCCTCGTGTACGCGCATCGAGGCGAGATGCCCCAGCACGACGTTGCCCTGCGGGTAGTGACGGAAGCACTTGCGGGCAGCGAACCGGTCGGCCTCTGTTGGTCTGTGCTGCACGAGTTTCTTGCGATCGTGACCAGTCCGAAGATCTTCAGTCCGCCGACACCTATGACGATGGCCCTTGATCAGGTTGACCATTGGGTCGCCAGCCCACGGGCGACGCTGTTGCACGAATCGGGCCGACACTTATCGACTCTGCGCGAGTTGATGGCGAGCGGCCGGGTGCTGGGGGGAGTCACTCACGATGCGCGCATCGCGGCGATGTGTCTCGACCACGGTGTGCGTGAACTGCTCACCTCCGATCGGGATTTCACCCGATTCCCCACGCTACGAGTGCGCAACCCGCTCGTGTGAGTGTGTATCGACCGCACGCAAGGCCACCAGTACCACTGGGCAGATCCTTTACACCGCTCCGGGTGCCTGGCAGTTCACCGGCACGAGCACCAACTACAGCAAGAGCGGTAGCACCGGCACTGTGACGGGCACGGGAACTCTGTCGTGGTGGAACAGCACCCTCAACAGCGGCAAGGGCGGCTGGGCCAGCGTGGGTTCCACGATTCCGGTCACGTTGACTCCCACCGCGACCAGTCCGGTCAGTGCTGGAACGATCGCCATTACGTTCACTTACACACCCAAGAGCGGCCAACCCGCACTGCCGGCCACCACGCCCAACACCCTCACCAGCGGCGCCATCAACCTCGGCTAGGCGTGACGTAACCCTCGAGAACGGCACCAGCAAGCCGCGTAGACGCCAATTGCCGCCGGGATGAAGTGTGCGGCTTTCGCTTTGCGGCGGCCGACGATCCTCGCAACGTGATGGAGTCCTCCTGACGCAAACTTCTCGAGACCCCACTCCAGTGCTATTTTTCGGTGCCTAAAGTAGCGCTGGAACGGGGTCTCGACGGACCGACGCGTGACGGAGGAGCAGGCAAGACTTCAGCAGAAGGCTTCACTTCATTAAGTCGTGCGCAGACTTCACGTCGCCCGCGGAATCCACCATACTGAGGTAAAGCAGTCCGTCATGGTCTTCCTGCATGAGGTGCTCAGGGCTTCACTCAGGCGCCCTCTTGCGGCTTTCGGCATCGTCGTGGGCAATATGTTCATGATCATCGCTGGAGCGGTCGTTCCCCTGCTCGTGGGGCAGGTCATCGCCCTCGCCACCCCGGGGGGCTCGCAGACCGAACTCACACAGATCGTCACCGCGTGGGCCGCGATCATGGTGTTCTGGCTGCTTGCTGAGTGGGTGCTCGCGTGGTCGGCAGCCGCGATCCTTGCCACCTACAGCGACAACGTGCGCACCCAGGCCATCGAGTCGCTCTACCTTGACCCGTACTCCCAGCCTGATGCTGGGGGAATCACTACCCGACTCACCTCCGACATCGACGCCATCGAAGATCCGATGCTCGAAACCCTCATTGGAACTATCACCGACTTCGGGCGACTCCTGTTGTTTGGCGTGGCCCTGATGCTGATCTCGCCGGTGATTGGCGCCATGTTCATCTTCTTCCTCGTTGTCTTTATCGTGTTCCAGTTTGTGGTCGCTAAGCCGGTCGACCGCGCCAACGACGCGCGCGATGCAGTTCAATTCGAGAGCGCGGCCGTTGTCCAGGCGTTTTTTGAGGCGGGTGCGATCCCCGCCGACGCGGGGCGAGAGGAAGTTCGCGCAGTCCTGCAGGATTACTGGAAGTCCGCTGCCGATGAGCAGTGGCCGCTGATGAGGGTCGGCGACAACGACCAGGCGCTCCAAAAGCTCAGTGCTGCGTCACTCAACCTCGCCAACGTCACCTTGAAGGCACAGCAGGCGGGGGCCGATAAGGCTCCGGGCTGGTCCAATCTGCTGGCTGCGATTTCCGACATGAGTAAGAACGGAAGCACGCGGATCCTGCGTACGCCGGGCGCTCAAATCACGGGGGGTGTTGGGAGTGATCTTGTTGCTCGGTATCGCCAATCTGGTGTTGGCTGCAATCTTCCAGCCGGCGCGCCTGGGGCCGAGCCTGGTGCTCATCGGTGTGATGGCCACGGTGACGGCCTTCCTCTTCTTCATCGTGGTCGAGGTAAGCAACCCGTACTTGGGAGGCGCTGCTATTCAGTCACCGCCGTTCAACGTCTCGATGCTGCCGTAGGAGTCTGGGAACTCCCGAGTTATGGGCACCGATTGACCAAAGAAGCCCGAGACGGTCTTCGATTGACCAAAGAATCCCGAGGCGGGCACCGAAGTGGACTCACGCCCCCAGTTCTCGACGCAGAAAACGAGCGTCCACCTCTGCGAATGTCCATATCAGTTCCGGCTGTGTTCGGTGGTAGTGGTGAGCCAAAATGACCCGCAGTCCGGCAAGCCCCGACCAGTCGACCCCTGAGTGCTGAGCCTTGAATTCCGCGGAGCAACTCGTCGCCGCTTCGCCGATGATCTCCAAGAGCCGTTCGGCGGCTCGAAGAAGGATGTCCTCCTCGACCAATGTGGATCGTCGCGCCTCAAGGACACGATCTAACGCAGCGCACGCATCCACGATGTCGGCACGGCGAAGGTCATCACCTCGGGTCACAAGGCCACTGCCTCGTCAAGAACATGTTGGTCCCGGTGTTTGAGCCCCCCTCGAGGAACGACATCGACGTCGCATTGCAGCAGGGTTCGCAGTTCGAGTTCGAGGTGAACCTGATCCAGAATTGAGGCTCCAGGATTGAATTCGACAAGGAAATCGATGTCACTATCGGCCCGATCGTCCCCTCGAGCGACAGACCCGAACACCATGATGTCGTTGGCGTGGTGAGTTTGAGCCAAGGCCTTGATTTCGTCGGCCTTCTGGCGCACACGGTCTCGAAGCTCACCCATAGCGGCAGTCTAGTGCGTGATCAAGCGTGGTCGACCAGCCTTTATGTCTACTCAGGTACCGCGGAACCTCCCTCCCGAGCGCGGCTGGACGTTGCTCACCAACCACGGCCGCATTCTGCTCATGGTGGCGCGCGACCCGGGTCTGCGCATTCGCGATCTGGCGGCCGCAGCAGGGGTAACCGATCGCACGGCTCAGACGATCGTCAGTGACCTCGAGAGCGCGGGCTATCTGACTCGCTTACGTGATGGACGGCGCAACACCTACGTGGTGAATCTCGATCAACCCTTCCGGCATGCTGCAGAGGCAGGGCACACCGTCGGCGAACTCGTCGAGTTGTTTCAGGAATCAAGGTAGGCCGCGGCGTGGATATCAATTCGCTCTCGCTCGCGGCAGGAAACCTCGTTTCGGTTCCCGTGCTCGCATTCCTCCTTGGCCTGCTGGCAGCAGGACTTCGCGCCGACCTTCGGCTTCCCGACGCTGCCTATCAGGCAATCTCGATCTACTTGTTATTCGCGATCGGTCTCAAAGGTGGCGTGGCGCTGCGGCAGTCCAACCCCGGCGATGTGATCGGCCCGGTCATTGCGGCACTCGTGCTTGGATTGCTGATTCCGCTGGCGGCCTTCTGGGTGTTGCGGGTACTCACTCCGCTCGCGGTGGTCGACCGAGGGGCAGTGGCGGCGCACTACGGATCGACGTCGTTGGTCACCTTCACGGCAGCACTCGTCTTTCTTGAATCGGCGGGAATCAGTTACGAAGGCTTTATGGCCACCCTGCTCACAGTTCTGGAAATTCCGGGAATCATCGTGGGCTTGATGCTTGCCGGCCGTGCTCGCGGTTCGCAGGTCGAGTGGCGTGAGTCGCTTGGTGCTGGTCCGCGCAATCGTCGTGTGAGCGAGGCAGGCGGAGGCAATGTGCGGGTTGAAGTGCTGGCCACGGCAGAGGTGGTCGACCGCATGTGGTCGGCACTGCGCGAGCGCTACTTTCCGCAGTACGCCGTGGTGGCGTGGGAGTACGACGTGAACGTCGAACGCGGGGAGTTGTTCGGTTCCTAGGTTCTCGCGCAACCGCGATGGTTCGAAGGCGGCCAGTCAGCGCGATGAGGGGAAAATCTGCCGGGTTTGCTGTCTCGATGCCCAATTCCGGGCTTGAGATGACCAACGTGGCAGATTTTCGTGGGTGACGTTGCAGACGCGGTGACGGAACATCAAAGGCCCCTCGCTGCGCACGCGCAGCAAGGGGCCTTTGATGTGCTGTTGGTAACTGGCTAAGGACTACTCGGACTCTTCGACGAGGGCCACTTCAATGACCTCGCCGTTCTCATCCAGAGCCACGAGCGCGTCGACGGTTCCGTCGCCGTCTTCGTCGATGAGCAAGACGTCGACGATGCCGTCGCCGTCGATGTCGATGGCGGTGACGGAGGAGCCGTCAGCCGCCACGTCAATCTCGATGTCGGTCTTACCGTCGCCGTCGACATCGATCAGAATGATGTCGGCGATGCCATCGCCGTCGACGTCAATCGTGGTGACGCTTGAGCCGTCCTCGGCGGTGACGACGACCACGTCGGTGAGACCGTCGCCGTCGACGTCGACGTACGCCGTCGTGGTGCCCTCGTCGTCCAGTTCGACCACGATGTCGACGATTCCGTCGCCGTCTACGTCAACCAGTGCCACAGCCTCGATCACGGGCTCGGTGTTCTCGCTCATGGAATTCCCTCTCATTGCGTTGGGTCCCGCGCAGGCGAGGGACTATCGGTGGGGCGAGGGACTATCGGTGTTCGCACCCTAGAGGTGTGGACCTCAGGCCCGTGAGCGAGGGTGACTCGAGTGTCGTACCCCGGTGTCAGACTCCGCTCATGGAGACTGCCCTGATCGCACTCATCGCTGTGCTCGTCCTACTCGTGCTCGTACTCGTGGTCCGACGGCCGGCACCGGTTGCTCTGGCTGCCGCACCGCCCGACCTCGAGCCCTTCCTCGCTCCCATCCGCGAGCAGTTGCAGGCCGTCGTGGGGCAGGTCGGAGCTGTGAAGGCGAGCGCCGAGGGTCAGTTTGGGGCCCTAGGGCAGCAACTGCGCACCATTTCCGAGCAGAACGCGAAACTCGAGTCGCAGGGTGCGCAACTCGGCGAGGCGACCACCCGCATCTCCACCGCGTTGCAGGGCACGGCAGTCTCGGGCAACTGGGGAGAGATGACGTTGATTCGCACGGTCGAGCTGGCCGGTCTCACTCAACATGTCTCGTTCGTTGAGCAGGAAACCATCGGCACGGCTGACGGCTGGGGTCGGCCTGACGTGATCATCTACCTCCCACAGGGCCGTAACGTCATCGTCGACGCCAAGGCACCGCTCATCGACTTCACCGGCCGTGCCGACGCGGCCGCCACCCAGGCAGCGGCGCTGAAGGTTCACGTCAACGACCTCGCCAGTCGCAACTACAGCGCTTACCTCGACGGGGCCGTCGACTTCGTGATCCTGTTCGTTCCGACCGAGGGCATCCTCGCCACCACGCTCGGCCACGATCCCAGCCTCTCCGAGTACGCGGTCAGCAGGCGGGTGCTGCTTGCTACGCCGATGACGCTGCTGGCGATGCTGCGTGCGGTGGAGTACGGATGGCAGCAGGTGGCCACCGCCGAAAATGTGCGGCAGATCGCTCTCGACGCGGCTGAACTCCACGACCGACTCGCGACTTTCGTTGATCACTTCGCGAAAGTCGGCAGCGGGCTGCAGACTGCGATTGCCGCCTACAACTCCGCGGTCGGCGCGATGCAGACCCGGGTCCGGCCGCAGGCAGTGCGCATGCGCGATCACGGTCTGCGTGTGGGCAAAGAACTCGGCGAACCGCAGCCGATCGAGAGGCCGAGCCCCGGGTCCTGGAGTGGAGATAGCAGGAAGTGGCAAGCGCGGCTCCATGCCTGCATGCCTGTTATCATGCATGCATGGCGCAAATGACCTGGCGGATGAGTGATGAGCTCCTCGCTCGAGTCAAGGCGGCTGCGGCAGGCGGCGACCGATCGCTCAACGAGTTCGTCACCCTAGTGCTGAGCGCCGCCACCGACCCGAGCACGGCTGGGTCCCAGGTTGACATGGTGCGTGAGCGTTTGCGACGCGCCGGCGTGAGGGTAGTCGACTACGAGCCCGCGCACCGCGTAGGCACTCCAGCCGAAGTCGCTGCGGCGGGGGTGCGGCTGTCGTCCGGCACGTCGGTTGCCGACCTCGTGAGCGAGGGTCGTTGACCTGGTTCGCCGACAGTTCCTCGCTCGTCAAGCTCTACGTCCCTGAACGGGGATTCGAGGTGGTGCGGGCGCTACCAGAGCCGCTGGTGGTGTCGGCGCTGGCGCAGGTGGAAATTGCATCGGCGTTCTGGCGCAAGCAACGGCTCGGCGAGTGCCAACGGCTCGGCGAGTGCTCAACACGTGACGCCCTGTTGCTCTCGGACCAGGCGCGAGCGGATCACGCGAACGGCAGACTCCTCGCCTTGGAGGTGACCACGTCGATCCTTGCCGATGCTGAGCGGGCTGTGGCGCGGCACGGCCTGCGTGCCTTTGACGCAGTGCAGTTAGCCACGGCTATGGCGGCCCGGTCAGCACTCGGCGGGCTCGACGGCGTGGCCACGTCCGACGGTGCACTGGCTGATGCTGCGCTCGCGGAGGGGTTTGCTGTGCTCCCAAGGGAGGAGTGAGGTAGTAAGACCCACGACTGGTTCATTCCGGATCCGGCGGCGAATGGGCGGGTCACCGCGTGCATGTCCTTCACCGATCAGGCGGCCACCAATCGCATGAACAACGCCGTACTGACGTCCATCGGAGGCAAAGCGCGGTAAGGAGGGTTTGCATTGCCGGCGGCGAATTGGCCACGGGAAGCGAGGTATGGTGATTTGGACCCCGTTAGACGCCATCCCCTTCTTTACTCCTTGGGTGTACTCATGAAATTTCTTCCTGCCCTGGCCGCCGCAGCATTGGTCGCGACGACAGCTGTTGCGAACGCGCCGATTGCTGCCCAGGCCGCCGTACCTGACTCCGCCTCCGCTGACACCATCGCAAATTTCGTCGCTCCAGCGGCCAGGGATAACGCGGTGCTCAGGCCTAGGGCCACGCCCATCACGAAGGCGGCATCCCTGCCTATGCGGGCATGGTCGATCTACGGCACTACCGGCTCGCAGCCGAACTCCGTGGTCGTCGACGAATTCGGCACGATCTATACGGCGGATTCAGGTGGCGACTCCGTCACCAAGGTCACCAACAAGGGCTACTCGTCGATCCTCGGCACCACCGGTAAGCAGCCCATGGGTATTGCTCTTGATGATGACGGCAATGTGTACACGTCGAACTTTGGCGACAGTACCGTCACGAAGATCACCAGCGGGGGAGTCTCGACAACGTTGGGCACGACCGGCAAAGGTGCGATCGGAATCAAGGTCAACCACGCCGGCGTCGTGTTCGTCACCAACTACCTCGACAGCACGGTCACGCAGATTACCCCGACCGGCGATTCCACTGTTCTGGGTGACACTGGCACGCACCCACTCGGAATCGCGCTAGACAGCGTCGGAAATGTCTACACGGCCGACGAGGGCTCCGACACCGTCACCCGCATTACGCCAGGTGGCCAGTCCCGCTTGTTCGGCCGCACCGGCGGCTGGCCGCAGGCGATCGACATCGACCGGGCGGGCAACGTCTACACGGCCAACTGGACCACGTCCAACGTCTCGAAGATTTCCCCGAGCGGCCGTGCAGTGATTCTGGGCGCGACTGGTCAGCGCCCGATCGGCATCACGGTCGATTCGAAGGGCAACGTCTTCACCACGAACAACGGCGACAACAGCATCTCGATGATTACCCCGCAGGGTAAGTCGCACATTGCCGCAGTGACCGAGATTCGGCCGTCGGGTATCACGGTCGACTCGGTCGGTAACCTCTATGCCGTCAACTTTATCTCGAACACGGTGACCAAGGTGGCGACGAGCGTGGCACGTCAAGTGACGCGAGTGACTCTCTCGACCGTTACCGTCGGCTCTCCGAGCAACCGACCGGCATGGATCATCCCCTTCTACAACGATGTCTACGAGTCGAAGTCGACTTGCGAGCAGGCGCTTCCGGATGTGTACCAAGCCACGCAGGCCAACCCCGATCCCTCAGTGCAAAAGGAGTCGGCGATCTCCTGCATGGCCGTGGGTGGGGTGCCGGTCAAATACAACGTCGGCGAGTTTGAGATCACCACTCAACAGTGGGTGAACTTCCTCAATCTCGTTGATCCGAACGGCCTCAACGCCAACCACCTGTGGGACGAGCCGGAGCAGTCGGCGGTATGGCCGAAGTACGGCTCAATCAACCGCAACCTGAAGGCCGACCCGGGTCACAGGTTCTACGTTGCCTCCCCAGGCTGGGCAAGTCGCCCGTACAACTCGGCCGACTTCAACCGGGCGGCGCGCTTCATCAACTCCGTACAGAACGGCAAAGTGCTGTCGAAACGGACCATCACATCGACCACGGTCGACCACAAGGCGCTGCGCAGGACGATTTACGTGGTTCGCATGTCCACGCGCACAGATTCCGGCATGTACAACATGAACAACCCCCGCACCAAGCGCACCGCGGCTAAGGGGTTTGCCATCACGAGCCAGGACGAGTGGATCAAGGCGGCCTACTTCGACCCGAACGGTGGCGGCAAGTTCTCATACTGGGACTACCCGACGAACCCTGGCTTGTTCGTCAACTGCCCTGTCGATGAGGAGGGCTGTGCCGAGGGTGAGCAGCCCAACGCAACCGTGATGGATGCCAACGGCAACGTCACCAATGCGTCGCAGCAGCCGCTGGCATCGTTCGTCGCCATCCCCGGCACGGCTCCGGACTGGTGCCCAGTGCTCGTGCTGACTGCGGAGGAGTGCACGGCGCGCTCGCCGTTCCCCGCGATCCTTCCTTACAACGGCAACATGACTCCTGTGGGTCAAGCGAAGACGCGGTCACCATGGGGGACACTCGACCAGGGAGGAAACGTCGTGGAGGTCCTGGACACGATCGCGCCGCCGCCGGAGCTGACTGATCCGAAGATCGTGTGGCGTCGTTGGCACGGTGGCGTTACCACCGCAACCGCCTACCAGATGTGGCTTTCGGCCGTCGGTGTAACGCCGCAGACAGTCCCGGGCTACGCCATCAACCCCTGGCGCGGTTTCCGGATCTCGGTCACCGGGCGCTAGGACTGGAAAGGAACGCGACACCACGTTCACGCTGTCACTTCAGACAGGATTGTGACGGCATCGCAAAGTCCCCCCCGACGCGCATTGCGTCAGGGGGACCTTGCGCGGCAAGCTCAGGCCTTCTTGGTCTCCGTGGTGGCTGCCTTCGGAGAGAGTGTCGAGTAGTGCCGAAATGCGTTGTGGCACAACGGTTGGGGGTAGGGTCAGGGAGGGCAACTCGGGGTGGCTGACGGCATTTCGACGGACCGCGACGCGATGCTCATGGTGCGGATCAAGATCATGGCGTCGGATGTCGCAGTGCAGATGAGCGACACCCAGGGCAACTTCGAGAGTGCTGTGCTGGACAGCGGCCCGCCGACCCGACTCAACGGCGGAGCCCTCCGCGCTCGGTTCCGACCAGTTGCGCGCAGGTTGGATGCTGGGATCGGTCATCGGGCCTCACACAGGAGGGGCTGCCGGTGGGGGTCCAGCTCGTAGCGCCGCAGGCGCAGGAGGAGATCCTGCTGGAGTCGGGGGCCGAGGTTGCCGTGGGCTTCCCGCGTGGCGGTGAGCCCCACCACGTGTTGCGGATCGCGCGTAGAGGAGAGGGCCTTTACAGGTCGCTCACCACGGCCACGGAACATCTGGACATCGCTGCGCGGACGGCTGAGGTGAGCGCCTACTCCGCCCAATCCGAGGCCGCGATCGCGCGCGCCTGCTCGGACGCGGCGGCCACCGCGTCCTCGGCCGGCCCCAGATCACAGGGCTGGGCGATGACCCAGGTGATGTCCGTGACGCCCATCGCCCCGAAGCACAAGTTCATGTGCCCCTCCTGGAAGTTCATGGGAGCCAGCGGCGAGCCCTCGGAGTAGTCCCCCCCACGCGCCGTCACGAACACCAGCTTCTTGCCGGTGATCAGGCCCACGTAGTTCCCGTTCTCATCAACACGGAGCGTCACCCCTGGCTGGATGAGGCAGTCTAGGTAGTACTTGAGCGAGTACGGCACGCTCCAGTTCCACATGGGAGCCGAGATCACATAGCGATCGGCGGCCTTGAACTGGTCGATGAGGGCCACGATCGCCTGCCACGACGGATCCTGGGTCTTGGGCACGTCCGCCCCGTACATGGCTGCGAACTTCTGCCCCATCGCGAACGCGTGGGCGTCCTCTCCAAGCACGTGTGGGTTGAGGCTGGGAAGCCCCTCGCCGTGCAGGTCCAACTCCTCGACTTTAACGTCCGGGTGCGTGGCCCCGAGCTCGTCGAAGAAGGCGCGCGACACCGCGAGGGTGTTCGACCGCTCGCCGCGGGGGGGAGGCGTTGATGTGCAGGACCTTCATGGTTTTCTCCTCGGACTTCAGGTCAGGGGGCGAACACGGGCGTGACGTCGGCGTAGACCCGGTAGTCGCGAATCAGGTGCGCGTCGTCGAAATCGAAGGCGCCGATGCCCGGCAGGGTCACGGCGTTGCCGTCGTGACGGGTGTAGGTGGTGAGGAACTCCACCACGAGCTCCCCCCCGTCACCCTCGACCACGTTCGGGACGGTGTGAGAGATGCCGGCGATGCCCTGGAAGAAGTAGCCGATTCCGGCGCGGATGCCCTCGTGGCCTTCCATCGGCGGGTTGTTCCCGTACGTGAATACCGCGTCCTCGCGGAAGAATGGGAGCAGTTGCTCGATGTCCATCGTGTCGATTGCCGTGGTGAATGACGTAGTCCAGTCGACGGCGCTCACTGGGCCACCTCCGTTGCGTAGAGGGGCATGATGTCGACGTACGATCGAGCGGCAGCGATTTTCGACCCGTTGCGCTCGATGATGGCCGCGCCGGGGATCGTGACAGTCGAGCCGTCGAGCCGCGTGTACGTCACCATCGCCTCGGCGAACTCGGTGCTCCCCACCGTCACGCGGTTGGTGAAGTCGTGGCGCATGCCTTTGATGCTGCTGAAGAAGCCGGCGAGCCCCGCCTCGATCTGCGCGGGCCCGACCATCGCCGGGTTGTTGCCCATCGTGAAGGTGGCGTCGTCCTCGAAGAGGGCGGCCCAGCCTGCGGCGTCGAGCCCGTCGGCCTTGTCGTATGCGTCGCGGAGCCAATCGTCTGACATCGGTTCTCCTTCTAGGTTGTCTCGGCAGACTCGTGCCTGCCGAAGAGGTCGGTTTCCATGGGGTGCGATGCCCGCTGACCAATGTCAGTCAGGCGGAACGTCGCCGTGGTCTCGATGAGCAACGCGAGGTAGCCCTCCGGAACGTCCTCCACCGGGGCCCGCGGTGTGACACGCCTTTGGGCGTCCACGTGAGCGTTCCGGGCACGTTCAACGCGCCGTAGGCACCAGGACCGCGGTGGTACAGGATCACCTCGTCGTAGTCGGCGTTGTGATGCATGGGTGGCCTTCCGCCTGGGCGCGCGCTCAGCGTGAAGACCATGACCTCGTCGCCCGCCGTTCGCGCGAATGACTCCGGCGGACCGCCGTGGGGGTGGTAGGTGGACGGCTGGATGACAGCGAGGTTCAGCTTCCACACACGGGAACCTGGCCGCTCACCACCGCCACCATCGCCATGGGGTCGTGTGCCAAGTGGTACTCCGTGATGCCGTCATGTGCACGCAGCAGCAGCCGTGTCTCTCCGGCGCGGGTCGAGGGCAGGCTGGGATCAGCTCGTCGGACGTCACGCGCCGCGTTGACCATGCCGAAGGGCGCGGGCGGCTGAAACAGGAGTTGCTGAGGCGTTTCGACAATGAGCCGTAGCGTTGGTGAAGTGACCGGCTCCACGCGGTAGGTGACCGATCGCGGGAAGAACACGATGTCGCCGGGCTCTGCGCGGAGAGTGCCGAAGTCGGTGACGTAGTCGAGAACGCCGTCCTGCACGAAGTGCAGCTCGTCGTACTCGACGTTGCGCCAGGCGAACGGGGTGGGAGCCTCACGGGCAGAGACCAGAAGTGAGACCTCATCACGGCTTGCGGCGAAGACCACGGGCAGCGCGTTGGGGTCGGCACGATCCGGCACCTCGAGGTCATGGAGGTCAAGGATGCGCGGCGCATGCGGTCCCGCCACCGACGAGTAGCCAACGATCGAGTGCGGCCTCACCGTCACGCACATGTCTCCTGCGAAGCCGCCCCGGCTCCACAGATGCGGGTTAGCCGGCGGACCTGCTGGCGGTGCCGGTGACCCGGACTCTCTCCACCATCTCGGCGTTGCTGGCGACCAGCTCGTCGCGATGCGGGTATCGCCACTCGGTGTCTTCGGTGCCCACCCGCACGTGCAGGCCGAGCATCAGCGCCGCGGTGGCGAGGTAGTGGCAGGCACGCCCAGCGGCACACACCATGATGAAGCCGTCGGGATCGATCTCACGGATCCGGTCGACGATCAGGCGCAGCTCGTCAAGCATCGCCTCCGGGCCGGAGAGGAACGATGCGAGCCGGTCGGTCGCGTCGTCGTACTGGTAGCCGATGAGGATGAGCCAGGAGGCCGGCTTGCCGGCGAGGCCTTGCGAGTAGATGTACCGGTTGGCGAGATCAACCTCAGCCGCCGAGTGAATCGAGAAGAACACCCGTGCCTCATGGCGCTGTCCGAGCGCGGCCATTGACTCCATCCAGTCAACGGGGAAGTTCGGGGCCATGGGGAACGTCTCGGTCAGTCCGGTGGTGATGGGGTACGCATTCTGGGCCAAGTTGTCGCCGCGCAGCACGTTACAGTCCGGCACCCAGTCACGGTCGGTGGCCGCATTGATCCCGCTGATGACACGGTCGTAGCACTCCGGCACGGTCAGCCCGGAGTTCTGGATCGCGGGGATGCCGCCGAAGTCGATGTGAATAGCAGCGGCCCCGGCCTCGATTGCGTCGGCCGCGGCGCGGATGAATCCGTCGAAGTCTGTGGGGAACCCCCGTCGCGCCTCGCCGTCGTGCGACTCATTGGCGACCCGGCCCGAGACGGCCGCCATCACCACGACCGTGTCCGGGATGTCCCACCGCGGCTGGACCTCGGGATCCGGCGGCGAGTCCAGCTCTCGGGTGCTGCGCTCGAGCAGAGCCTGCGCCCGGGAGGGTAGCTCAGAGAGATTGCGGCTGAGGTCGTAGGCCATGGGGCTCCTTGTCCGGCTGACTAGTGGATAGCGAAGAGTTTCTACAGGCAGAACGTAATTGTCAAGAGCAGACCTACTATCAATTACTGAGCCTAGGTGACGACTGCCCCAGATTCCCGCAAAGTGCCGTCTATAGTTCTGCTATGGAGAACCACACGACCCCACTTGAGGAGCCTCGCTACCCCATCGAGGCAGTCGACAAGGCCCTGCAGCTTCTGCTGCTGTTCCGAGACCGCCGCGAGGTCCGACTCATCGACGCACACACCGAGCTGGCCATCGGCAAGTCACGGGCGCACCGGCTCCTTGCGATGCTTGTCTATCACCGGCTCGTCGTTCAGGACCCGATGACCCC
>Ga0194042_1000415_pt1 | contig 14197 bp, 7 predicted proteins | sample JunL4412m_MetaG_FD_148974 | JGI IMG/M metagenome (GOLD analysis project Ga0194042, IMG submission 148974) | Anoxic zone freshwater microbial communities from boreal shield lake in IISD Experimental Lakes Area, Ontario, Canada - Jun2016-L442-12m | ecosystem: Environmental > Aquatic > Freshwater >...
GGAACAGCCTTGGCAACGGCGATTGATACGACGTACTCAACGGATCGATCTTCGAACAAAGTGTGCAAACACACGCCATCGGACTACTTCGTCGGGGCGGGTTTCGTCGCCAGTTCGGCAGCGGTCTTCTCGACCTTCTCTTCCATGATCTTGCCGGCCTTGAATGTCACGACCGCTTTTTCCGGGACCATCACTTCCTGCCCCGTGCGCGGATTCCGTGCTTTGCGCGCTTTCCGCATTCGAACTTCGAACACGCCGAAGTTGCGCAATTCGTAGCGTTTTTCTTCCGCCAGAATCTCAATGATCTCATCCAGAGTCATTTGCACAATTTGTTTCACTTTTTGTTGCTCAATGTTGGTCGCCTGAGCAATTTTAATGACCATGTCGTTTTTAGTCACTGAAGTAAGACCTCCCAAGTTTAAACGAGCCGCGTTGCCTCAAGAAATGTTGAAGATGTGAGTACGCGAAGCCCCCCGGTCTCGCAATAAACCTGAATAATATGATTCGCACATGTTTAACATTATCGGGCTTTCTGTCAAGAGAGAATGACAAACCATTTGCAAAATTGCTGGCCAAGCCTAAATTTTTTTTCGATTGAACACCGCTCTCGCGTGCCCGCTCAAGTGGGGGGCGTCGAGACACGTGAGACTTTCGGCTGCAGGTTCTCAAATATTTCGGATAAGGATTTTGGATTTGGTGCGTCTAATTTGTTGCCGACCCATTAGCATGCAACCGTCAGTGCTTTGATCCAATGGTGACACCCATTTCGTTTCTGAAGGACAACCATGGCAGCGAACGACGCAGAAGTGGAATTGTACCTGTCCGAGATCAGTAAATTTCCGCTGCTCTCGCACGATGAAGAATGCTCGTTGGCCCAGCGGATCGCAGAGGGCGACGAAGAAGCTCGTCACGAGATGATCCGCAGCAATCTGCGGCTCGTCGTCAGCATCGCCAAACATTTCCGAGAGCGCGGCATGTCGCTTCTCGATTTGATCGAAGAAGGCAACCTCGGCCTTCTCAAAGCCGTCCAACGTTTCAATCCCGCCAAAGACTGTAAATTCTCAACGTACGCCACGTGGTGGATCAAGCAGACTGTCCGCCGAGCACTGATCAGCAAAGTCAAACCGATCCACGTTCCGGCCTATATGTTCGAAGAAATATCGCGCTGGAAAAAGGCCGGCTCCATGCTCTCCCAGAAATTGGGCCGCGATGTGACGCCGGACGAAATCGGCAAACATCTGAAACTTCCTGCCTCCAAAGTTGCGATGATCCACAAAGCACTGAGCGCCACCGGATCGATGGGACGCGGCGGTTCGTCGAACCGAAACGGTGATATAGAGCTCGACATGGACGATGTCCTCGTTGCGCTGCCCAGTCACGAAGAACCGATCGAAATCGACGACACCGAGCACCAAGCGCTGCATCACGCCATGGACCTCGCACTGAACGAACGCGAGCGACACATCATCGAATTACGCTACGGATTAAATCCGTTTGACCGCAAGAATCCCGAGAATACGCTGGAGCAAATCGGTGACCGTATCGGCCTGACTCGCGAACGGGTGCGACAGGTGGAAATGGTAGCACTTCGCAAATTGCAGATTTTCATCGAACGCCAACGCATCCAGGGCGAAACGGAGCGACAAGATCGACGTCGGACGGCTAAAGCGAGCGAGAAGGCGAAAGTAAAATCGAAGCCAAAATCGGCGGACTAAATGCGTATTAAAAACAGGAATAAAATGAGATATGTTCTGGCTGGCGTGATCTGTATTGCGGCCGCCGCGCTGGCTTCGGCAGCCGACCGCGAATGGAATTCGTACCAACCCGGCAACGGGGTCTGCTACATCAAATTCCCAGCGAATCCGGAATACCAGATGCAGCTCGTGGACTCTGCTGCGACGCATATTTACATCGCAAAAGATTCCACACGAACGCCCATGTATGTCTACGTCCTGGGATTCTGCGACTACCCGAAAGAACGCCTCGCCGAAAAAGACGCGATCAAGAAATTGCTCGACTCCGACCGCGACAGTTTCGTCAAGTCTGTCAACGGAAAAGTCGTTTCCGAGAAACCGATCAAGATCGAATCCGCAGCGGGCCGAACGCTCGTGATCTCCGGAGAAGACGGCCAGGCGCGCTGGCTATTACGTGAAGTTCTCATCGATAACCGCGTCTTCCAACTTGCCGTCTGCGTCCCCAAGAACGATGTAAACGACGCCGACGCCGCGAAGTTCTTCGACTCGTTTCATCTGCCCCGCAAATAGCAAAATTCTGCCTGCGCGTTCCGCACGATCATGGTTTAAATTACGATGAACTATTGAACCTTCGGAATGCGTCTTATGAACTTAAAAAACCGACTCCTCATCATCCCAGCGATTTTATGTTTCGCCGGGATGTTCGCCTCACCTGCTGCGGAAACATCCGTCAAAGAATCGACCGTAAAAGTTGAGCGCACCAACGACGGTTTCCGACTACTACGCAACGGTCAGCCGTATTTCATCAAAGGTGGCGGGGGCGAGCATCATCTCGACACGCTCGTCAAAATCGGCGGGAATTCGGTGCGGACGTGGAGGACCGAAAACCTCGGCTTCACACTTGAAATGGCGCTGAAAAAAAATCTCTCGGTCTGCGCCGGGATTTGGCTCGCGCCCGAACGCAGCGGCTTCAATTACAACGAACCTGCGCGCGTCGCCGAGCAACTCGAACGAGTGAAGAAAAACGTCACCAAATACAAATCACATCCAGCGCTGTTGATCTGGGGAGTTGGAAATGAAATCGAAGGCGACGGAAGTCGCGAAGCGGTCTGGCACGCGATTGAAAGCGCCGCTCACGCCATTCACGAGATCGATCCCAACCATCCGACGATGGTGGTCCTCGCTGAAATCAACGAACAGAAAATCAAGTCGCTCGCCACGTATTGCCCGAACATCGACATCCTGGGCGTCAATTGCTACGGTGGTGCGCACAGTGTCGCGCAGCGCGTCAAAGATTTTGGCTGGGGCAAACCGTTCATTGTAACCGAATACGGTCCACAAGGATTCTGGGAAGCGGGCCGTGCAAAATGGGGCGCGCCTCTGGAAGAAACCAGCACCCAAAAAGCCGATCGGTATTTGTTGAACAACTCGCGCAGCATCGCGCCAGGCGGAGTTTGCCTCGGATCGTATGCTTTTATTTGGGGACACAAGCAAGAACGTACTGCGACCTGGTTCGGCATGTTTTTGAAATCAGGCGAATCGCTGGGGTCAGTAGATGCATTGAGCTACGCGTTCACTGGACGCTTCCCGGCCAACCGAGCGCCGAAGATTTTGGAACTGGACTGCTCCACGCACAAAAAGGAACTCGAACCCGGAGCCGCATTCCAAGCTAGCGTGATCGCGTACGATGATGATGGCGACAAGCTCGAAACGAAGTGGGAGGTGATTGAAGAGTCGCGCGATTTAAAAATCGGCGGCGACGCTGAATCCGAACCCGCCGCACACCCCGAAGCGCTCCTCGAAGCGAAGGACTCCCGCGCCAGTTTCAAAGCGCCACTTGTTCCCGGAGCCTACCGTTTGTTCGTCACCGTTCTCGACGGCAACGGCCACGCCGCAACTGCCAACGCGGTGTTTTTTGTGAAGAAAAAATAGAGTGATCCGAATTCTCTATGCTTGAGTTCATCCGAAATGGCGTACGTTTTTTCGTCCGCCATTTCGGATGCGTTTGATCTCTATTTCTTGGCGTCCTTCTTTTCTGCCGCCTTCGTTATGTAGCTCTTCAGTGTTTCTTCCAGTTCAGATTTCAAGCCATCGTCCGTGCACACTTCAATCGCTTTCTTCTGCCATTTGATACCCTCTTCGTGCTTGCCCGCGTCAAAAAACGCGCGAGCGTACGTGTCCACAATCGCGGCGTTCTTGCCTTCGCTTAAATCAAATGCTGCTTTTGCGACACGCATGGCCAAGTCCAGATCGCGTTTTTTGATGCCGTCTTCGGTCATGACTTTCCATGCGAATTCGTTGAGTCCATCGGCGTCTGTCTTCGCAGCTTCGAGAAATGACGCGCCGATTTTCTTGCATTCCGCATCGTTCTTTTCGTCGGCGGCCAATTCAAAATATTTGGACGACAAAGTGTCCGCATCTTCGGCATGAAGGGTCTGAGTTGCAAACGCCATCACACATGCCACGGCACACAACTTGAAATACAATCCCATCAAATTCATCCTCCAAAAATGTGGTTGCCAATCAAAGACTACTTGCTCACACTCAACGTCACAGGTTCCGCAGTCATTTTCAAACCCGACACTGTCACCAACCCTTCAGCATCCGCTTTTCCTTCACCTTTTGCTGAACCATAGCTCCATTTAAAAGCTTCGCCTGCTTTGATCTTAAATTTCTGCAAGCGCCGCAGCGTCACGTCAGCACTCGCTTCCTTCGGTATTTCAAACTTCGTCTTCAATTCCGTCGCGTTCATCAGGAGGAGCGACACGTCCACTTTCTCTGCTGTGTCGCTCACTGTCTTCCATCGGAAGAACGCATTGATCTGACCCGCTTCAATATTCTTCAAATCATCCGGCCAAGGCAACTTGCTGTTGCACGTCGCATTCGTGAACACCGCATATAATTCATTCTTTTTAATAGTCAACCAATCAAACGAGTTGATCAGATCGTTGACCTTCAAAATCTGCGACGTATTATTCGCGTGACCAAACGGTCCCCAATAAAAATAGAGCGCATACTTCCGGTCATTCATCGCTTTAACAAAGCGCTCATGTCCGGCCGACCAACCATCATTCTGCCCTGAGTAATCAATCACAACAGGCGGCTCGGGGAGTTTCACTGTTTCTGGAACAGTCGCGGGTGGAAAATACATTCGCTGACTGACATGCTCAATTCCAGCTGGAACGTTCGCTTTGATCGCGGCAAACACATCGCCGTTTCGAGTGCCTATGCCCAATGCCCCGCTGCCGCCCATTGAATTCCCGCACAGATACACCCGATTCGGATCAATACCATACTTCTCAATTACCGCTCGGACGTTCGCCATCACACGCTTTTCAACGGGCATCGGATCGCCCCCTGAATTCTTTTTCGTGAGATTGGCGTCTTTCACATGCATCCCACCCCACCACCAATCGCCTTTATTCTCGCGACAATCCAAATAAAGAGCATAGAAGTCATCGGGCGAATGATAGATATCGTGATTGCCAACCTGTTTGGTACACTTCACACACGACACCACGTCATGCCCCGCCGAATGCAGCACCACATACAGCGGCGCATTCTTCCGATCCACTTTCGGGAGCACAACAATATACGAATCCTGCTGAGTCGCTGGATAGCCCCACTCCGGCTTGACAGCCATCCGCACCACGTCCAGCGCCCGGCCATTGATCGTCGGATCTTTGACGGGATCCCATTTTTCTTCGGCTGCGAAAACACTTGTGAGCGCTATCAGTACGATAAATAATTTAGTTTTCAACACGTACCTCTTTAAATTAACAGTTATATAGAATGATTCCTACGGCATTCTGTTAATAGTATAATCCACTTCACCTTTCACCTCTGCCCCATCCGACGCTTTAAACCGATACTTGATCACAAAATTAGTGACAGGCTTCATGTTCGGAATGGTAAATACAACTGTCTTCCCGTCTTCTTTCAAGGCCACGCCCGTCACTTCAACAGCGTCGCGCCCCTTCTTCTTGGGATCATTCGCGGACCACTCAGGCGATCCATATCCTCCCGTGCGCACCACATTAAACCATTCCGCGCTGCTGTTCTGCTTGTCCGTCACAATTGAAGCATCCAACGCTCCCGAAAACAGAACTTCCATTCCCGTCTTCGTCAAATGTGTTTCCAGCGGCATCACCACCGCTTTACCTGTATATCTAACTCGGTTCAACGCACACTCGCGTGCCGCGCTGCTCGACCACCCTTTAAGACCAGCAATATACAATTGCCCGTCGATCGGACTAAATCGCGGACGCATCATGCCGCTTGCAAATTTGACCGGAAAGCGGAACGTTCCGCCCTGAGTTTCGTCGCCGACTTTGTCAAAGAACACCACGGACAACCAGCAGTCATATGAGGCCAACATCATCCGTCCGGCAAACGGCCCCCACTTCGTGTTGTCCTTAGGCACCCACACTTGTCCGCTCGATGATTTGTCCATATTATAAGGAATCCAGCAGAGCGGCTTATCCGGTGTCTTGAAATCTTCAGCCTTCTGCCCCTTCCCTACCCAGCCATAATACGCATCTTTTTTAATCAAATTAATAGGACATTCCGGAATCCAATTTCCTTGATTATCGCTGCATGTCAGTTCACCATTCGGCCCAACACCAATACCATTTGGAGCACGTAATCCTGTACACAAGACTTCAAATTTCGATCCATCTTTTGACACCTTAATAATCGTTCCGTTGTGTGGTGTCATGCGCTGTTCACCGGCCCAAATAGAGGATCCTTTCGCATAATAAAAGTCACCCGCTTTGTCTGTCTGCAAATCAAAGCACATTTCATGAAAATTAGTGGTCAGATAACAATCATTATTAATATTCTCATAATAGTCTGCTTCGCCATCGTTATTTAAATCATGCAGCTTGGTGATCTGATCGCGGCCAACCGTGTGAACCACGCCATCTACAATTTTGATTCCCATCGGGTTGTTCAATCCGGTCGCAAAACGCTTCCATTTCAGCGACTCCAAATTCGCATCAATCCCCGAAACAATCCACACATCGCCGTTCCAAGTACAGACAGCAGCTCGACCATCGGTAAAGAAATCCAAGCCCGTAAAGCGCATCCACGATTTGTACGGATTCTCTTCGGGAGCAGTCAACGTATCGACGACATATAGACCGTCTTCTTTCGAAAGTACGCCTTTGGTCTCTGGAATCTGAGTCCACCGCGCCGGGCCGCCTTTGGTATGAATAGAAAGATCAATCGCTTCAACCTTCTTCGCAATTTCTCGCGCCTTCGCAGGCTGCTTTCGATTCGTGAGTTCGACTTTAAAACTAGAGGTCTCTTTGCTAGCGTCCACGGTGACAAAAGCGCGCGTGAGGGGTCCCCGCTCCGACGTGACGTGAACACCGTTTCCCGCCGATTCACTGTACGCTTCGACGAAAGTTCCGTCCTTTGACTTCACTTCGAACCGTTCGCCGATTTTTTTGGATAACTCGTCCTGAGAATCCGCAGATTCGACTTCAAACAAAAATAATTTCTGAGCCACTTCCGACGCACCCATTTGCACCGTTCGAGTGATGGTCGTCTCACCGTCCGTTGTCTGAACGCCGAACATTTCCTGCACCAGCACTCCGCCGACAGTGTACGAAATCACGACCTTGTCGCCATCCAGATAAAGCCCCTTATACTTTGCCCAGTCTTTTGGCAACGGACCGTCTTTCGGATTGCGCGGGTCTTCCAGTTTGCCGTCCTTCGCCCATCCCGGCAACTTCGGCGTTGAAAATTGAATCGCTCCGTCGGCTTTGCAATAATCGTTGTTGTTGTCCGCGAACGGTCGGCTTCCCCAATTCAAAAAGCCACCTGTCCACGCCGCAACCACTCGGCACAATTCTGTATCAAACAGAATGTTCGTCGTCTTGTCTTTGTTCAGCGGAATTAGAATTCCCTTGTACGCGATATTCTCTTTCGCCACTCCAACGGTGATCGCCAGAGCGGGACCGTAATCCATCTCGATGGCCTTTTTGTCGCCAGGCTTTTTGACCGGCTTCGGCGGGGTGACGGGTTTTGCGCCGTCAGCCGGTTTTCCTGCTTCGCCCGCGCTTAATCCCAATACGATCGATCCGCATACCATCGCCGCAAAAACAGCTTTCCGAATTCGCATCATCACGTCATCCCTTTGAACTGTAAATAATCTGAACGTTTCGTTGTGTAGATCGGGCTAAAACAGGTGCTACTTTCTACTCATTTTTAATGTCGTCAAACGGCTTTCCGTCCAAGTCCGCAAGTCTGAAGATAAACGCCAGCCGGTCGCGGTTGACACCTACTTTTATCAGAATTTCATTCTCGCCGCTACGCAGTTGGACTTCCACCGATTCCTTGTCTCGCTGCGCCCAAGTATAGACTTCATTCACCACGCGCCGCCCGTTCACCCAGATCGAAATCACATCCTCCGCGCCATACGCCAGCAGCACTTTTCGCTTCGTCGGGGAATTGAATTTCGTGTACGCATATCCAAAATATGGCCCGCGGTATGATTCTTTTTCAGCCTCCAACAGAGCTCGCAAGTCCACCGTCGAATCGCCATTTTTGTTCTTCGACGAAATCTTTTTCCACGCCAAATCGCGCTCGGCGCTCTGCGTTTTGAAAGCCAGATCGACCGCCTTCTCAGGCTCCATCGCCTGTTCCATTCCGCGACGCTCGCCCAACGCCACGAACGGTCCAAGCACATGCCATTCCGTCCATCCCGGCGCGCGGTCCGAATAAAAGGCTCGCACAGCCGCAATCGGTGCTTTCGTGTCGCGGATGAAGTCGCTCATCTTCTCCAGCGGATTCGCCTCACCCGCACGGACGATATAATCATACGCCAGCTTCAACGCTTCATACGTGTTCGTCGATCCGGTACTCTGTTTCAAGAAATTCGAGATCTCGTCAATGGCCTTCACACTCTTTTGATTGTCGTCGCCTTCATTCAAATCAATCGCCCGGCGCAGGAACGCCAGACCCTCCGGCGTGTCATCAATAATGCGCGCAGCTTTTCGGCAAATGTCCTGGTAGTGCGCCGGCTTATTAATAACTGTTTCCGTCGGACGCAGCGACGCGAAGCTCATCAATGGGGCCCAATCCGCCGATTTGAAATGGGTGTTGTATAACCCATCCACTTGATGGAACGCGCCGAACGTCATACTCGGCAAGCCCGCTCGTTTCGGTGAATCCACAAATACAACCGGGCTGTACTGCGCCTGCCATTTCTCGGGCAATTTTCCATCGATCAACACCGTCTCCTTCTGATTGATCGTATAGCCGACATGATCGAAATAAGTCAATCCACCGACGGACGTCAGCGCCAGGAATTTGATCTCCAGATTTTCTAAATCCACATCAAATGGAGACACGCGCAGTTCCGTCCACACGCCAGGCTTCGGCAGCTCGCCAATCTTTTTCATGGCATTCGCGCCATCGCGACCCCAGGTCAAAACCGGTGAGCCCCAATACGCCCGGGCAACCATGTTTGTGAAATCACCGTTCGAAAATTGAACCATGATCATCTGCGGCGGCTTTTGAGGATCGATGTACACCCACATTTTGAACGCTGCGTCCAGAGCCAACTGGACCGAGTCCGACACTTTCGCGCGCTTCGCCAGCTTATCCAAACGAGCCGGATCCGGATCGTTGGTCCGTCTGTACGCGTCGCGCAACATCCCGACAGCCTTCGCCGTGTTCGCCGAATCCGGATGTTCCATCACAAACTTTTCCAATTCGGAAATGCGTTCAGCCTCGGCATTCGGTCCGCGCTTCCCAACCAAAATCAGTCGTAAAAACTTCATCGCCTCCGGACTGCCCGGCACCATGGCAATGATCTTTCGGTAACGTTCAACTTTCTCCGTTGAAACATCGATCAATGACAATCGTCCCAGCCACAACGGCATCGCTCCGGGCACAGTCGTTCCGGCACCCCATTCCATCGCACCGCGTGATCCATTTTCGTCGCCGTCAAATGCCGCCACGCCGACCCGCAGTTCACGTTTTTCGAGCGCTCGTTCGCCCGGATTCTTACGCAGCACTGCCCACGGTACGAACAGTTCGTACAACCGCCCCTTGCCCGAAGGCGATGTTGAAACTTTGGCTACTGGACGCGGTCCGTTGTCCAAAACCGCGCCCGATTCCTGCGCAAAAAATGAACCGCTTTTCGCGAGCGCCAGCGTCACAACAAAACACTCCACTGGCTCCAGAGACGGATTCTCCGCATCGCGCGAATCAATCGCGATGCGCACGCGATCGCCCGTCGTCGTCTCGCTCCCCGGGCGCGGAGACAATGGCGTCGCATCCGCCACGTCCACCGCGACCGACACACCCTCCTGATTCCAACCTGTATAAACCTTCGCCGAAAACGCAGCCACCCCCGGCCATTTGGCATCATCCCGCAACGGCACAAAATCCTCGCGATTCGTCATCAGAATCGGTTCCGTCCCGGCCCACTCTGTAAAATCGCCATCAATTCGCGCGCCCGCAGGAGTGATAAAGGCCAGCGCTTCCGGCTGCTCCAATCCCGCCGAACTGCGCCGCATGTGCTTGACGCGTTCAGCAGGGAGATTTCCTTGGCGTAACTCAGTCCGTTGCTTTTCAACCGCTGCATGAGTTGTCACGCCTGCCGGTCGGTACAAAAACACGCCCTCTTTTGCCGTATATAAAAGCGTTCCGCCCACATCCATAAACTCAGAATGAACATGCCGCAACCCTGTCGTCCGGCTGATTGAGGTGAGAAGTGTTCCCGGCAAAACGCTCTCGGCAATCTGCTGCCCCGTCTCCCACGACATCGTCCGCAACGCAATTTGATCGCGAATTCCGCTGTCAAAATTTCGCACAAAAATGCTGTGGAAGAACGATCCTGCCGTGAACGCTTTCAAGAACACGCTGTCAACTCCGCGCAGAACCGGCAGCTTCGCTGTCCATACCGACTCCGATTTTCCGTCCGGCAGGGCCCTCAATCGTGCTACTTTATAACTCCGATCCGAAACCAAATACAAATTCTGCGCATCCTGTTTGTTATCGCCCGGAATCACGCTGTTTCCGCTCGCCAAATCCACTTGTCTCACCACTTGATTGGCCGTATTGACTTTATCAACTCCTGCATAGCGCAACTGTCCACCCGGCAAAAATTCGAACGTCGCATTGAGGACATCCATCTCATCCAAGTCTTTGCGCCAGGCCACCGACATCTTGAGCAGATCGACACAGGTCAGCCGATTCGTGGTTCGTCCCAGCAAAAAATGCCGATCAGGCGAATACAACACTTTCAGCGACTTGTCCACCGGAACCGTCTGCAACTCCGTTCCCGTCGCGCAATCGTAAGACGTCACGACAATCTCATCTCGATTCTGATACACGCGCTGCAATAGTCCATCGTGCGCCAGCAATGCGTTCTCCGAAAACCGGCTCAACGTGATCGCGCGTTCCCAAAGAGACCGGCCGCTCGCCGCATCCCACGCGCCCAACCGTGTGTCCGTTGCCGCATAAATCACACCGTTCAAAATCACAGCCTGGGCGAACGACTCGGCTGGCTTCACCGTCTTGGCCTTGAAAGCGCCCGCTTTAATTTTCCCCACCGGTGTTGCGAACTCCGGATTGGCTACAGCAATCTGCGAAGCAATCTCGCCCGTCTCCCGATCCAACACAGCAATTTCACGGTCGCTCACGGCTACGACAAACGCGTCTCCGCACGCTAAAATCTTCACCTGCGTTCCTACGTAGGCACTCCAAACAATCTCCGGATTGTCGCCCAAACTCAAGCATTTCACATCGCCGTTCAGCCGCGCGCAAATACGATTCGACGGATCATTTTCAAACCGCGCCACTTGAGGGTTATCGCCGGGAAGAAAAAGCGTGTACGCCAGCACACCGGCCAAACCAGTCGCCCCAGCATTCTTCGTCCCAGGGTTTTCCGGAAGCTTCTCGCCCAAACTCGCGCGCAACGACCGCACCACCGCATCGCGCTGAGTCGTCCACAATCCGCCCATCGCCGACAATTTAGCCGGCGCTTCCCGTTCAAACCGCGCGATCTCCCGCAACGCTTCGTCACGTTTATTCAGTCGCTTCAATACCCGCACCCGCGACATCAATGCTTGCGGCACACCGTCCTTATCTGACGCTTGTGCGTCCGCGTAGCGCTTCGCGGCTTCTTCTAATTTGCCGTCCGCTTCCAAATTCTTCGCTTCATAAAATGGCAGAGCCAACGCGCCTGATTGCCCCGTGCCCAAACCCACAATTGAGCGCTCAGAGACGCCGACAATCCGCTTCGCAGTCACCACGAGATTCGCCACCGGCCCCGTGAGCGGATCCCACGGCGATACTCCACCCAACGTTCCATTTAACGCATTCACGCGCAGCAGCCCAGTTTGCATCGGCATGTACAACGTGTTCCCGGAAAGCGTCGGCGATCCCTGCAATCCTTGTCCGGACAAATCCACACTCCATGCCGTCGCACCCGTCTCGGCGTTCAGCGCGGTCACTCCATCATCACACGCCAGAATCGATCCGCCCGCCATCCCGGCGATGTAGCGGCAGTCCAATAATTCACGGTGCCAGCGGATCGTTCCATCGCGGCGGTCAAACGAAATCACTCCATTTCCATCATGCGGAGACACTACGACCGACAACCCAAAAACCATCGGCGAAAGCGGCCCGCGCGAGAATGTTTTGGATGACCGTACGCCCAAATCAAACGTACCTGATACACCCCGGCGCAAGTCCCCGATTTGCATGCGCGGATAACTCGACACCCAGCGTGCCTCGCCCGTGAACGCGTTGATCGCTGCGACGGACGCCAATCCGGTTTCGACGTACAACTCGCCAGCATCAATCGCTGGCGGCCCGTTGTGATTCGTCGCTTGAAAATAATTCGACGCAATCTTGATCCCCGTCGCTCCGCTCGCCAGCGATGTCCGCCAACGCAATCGCCCAGTCTCCGCATCCAATGCCGCTGCGCCGTGTACATTGAAATCTCCCGGCTCGATGTACATCGCGAAGATCATTCCGTACGCTGCCGCTGGGTCCGAGGTCCACACCAGTTTCTTCAGTTCCGGCTGCGCATCGCTGCTCCATCGCAACGCTCCGGTTGCTCCGTCAAAACATTTTAGAGACGACAAAACCGATTGCGCTCGGACGACAACTTTATCGCCATTCACCAACGGCACACTCGACGGAAACCCGTTGAACGCGCCGCTCGCTGCGCCGTACATTCCTGCCGCCCCACCCGCCCATGTCTGAGTCCACACAATTCGCCCAGACTCCAAATCCAGTGCGCGCAACGATTCCATGGCCCCGACAAACACACGCTTTCCATCCGTGACCGGCACCGATTGCAAATTCGTTTTCGCGTCAATTCCGAACACGCTCTTCGCATGATGTTCCGCTCCCGACGCAATGCTGGGCTGAGCCCACGCCACACCGCCCGGCACCGGGCTTGGCCCTTGTGTCGCGCCCGTACGCGTCAATCCTCCCATGTATGCGAATGCACCTGAATCGCGGTTCACTGCCCCGCCATTCATCGCTGCGATCTGCTTACGCAATCGCTCCGCCAGAACCGCTCCCGTCACCGGCGCTCCTTTGACCTGAACTTCAACTTTCGCGAATTCAGACTCCAAGCGTTTAAGTGCCGATTCGCTTTCTAATTTCTGCCCGTCATAGGCCTGAGCCAACGCTAATTTTCCACAGGCCAGCGTCGCCGCTTCCGGACGGCTCGGCTCCCGCAAAAATGTTGCGAAGATCGACGCCGCTTGTCCATAACGACCGCGATCCAAATACACATCCCCAGCTCGGCTCAACGCGTTCTGCGATTCCATCGTGAATGGAAATTCAAGCGCTACTTTTTCAAGCTCGAGTGGATTCGTCGATGAAACGCGTTGCAACTTTTGAGCCGCCGCCTCACCCACGACTTTCCGGTACGTAGCACGCTGCTCCGGCGTCATCGAGTCGAGCATGGAGCGGATAAATTCCCGGACACCCACGTACCTGACCGCAAACGGCGTCTCTGCAATTTTCACCAGTGAGTTGCTTGTGTTCAGCAGAATTTCACTCAGGCCACGCATCGCCTTTTCAACGTCCTCCGGCGCACCATTCAACTGCCGCCGCAACGCGTCCAATTGCGATTGAACATCACGCGAACTCTCAAACGCAATCCGCTCCGGCCGCGCAAATCGAGCCCATTCCAACCCCGGTCCAACCAAAGGTCGCGCTTCGTCAGGCAATCGTCCTAGTCGGCTGCATCGTTCAAAAAATGGCAGCGCAGCCTGGCTCATTCCCAACTCCCAACGCAACGTTCCGCGCCACGCCAGACACAGTGCTGCATCTTGCGGTGGGTTCGGATAACGATTCACCGCATAGGAGAGCACTTCGTCGGCAGCCGCGAATGCGCCATCATTCGCCAACGCCCGGGCCAGTGCGCGGGAGACTTCGAGAACCTTCTTTGAGCGCCCCTGATAGTCCGGCCCGTCCTCAAGCCGCTGCAACGCGACACGTAAGGCCCGCATCGATCCCACGTC
>Ga0194042_1000416_pt1 | contig 14191 bp, 15 predicted proteins | sample JunL4412m_MetaG_FD_148974 | JGI IMG/M metagenome (GOLD analysis project Ga0194042, IMG submission 148974) | Anoxic zone freshwater microbial communities from boreal shield lake in IISD Experimental Lakes Area, Ontario, Canada - Jun2016-L442-12m | ecosystem: Environmental > Aquatic > Freshwater >...
CCCCGTCGCAGTCGGCGAAGCCGATGTGGGAGTAGGCGACGGCACGACGGGAGTAGGTGGTGCGGCTTGCGAGCACGCGGCCAGACCCACGGTGAGCACAACAGTTCCGAGCAGCAGGCGGCGCATCCCCACAGCATGCCACGCAAACGCAACCTTCAATGCCATGCCAGACACGTCGTTGACGAGGCCTCAGTGGTTGCCGTCACACACCTTTGCGTCCGAGAGCGAGATAGGCGATCGGCCCCACTGGCTGCACCACGCACCCCAATGCCCAGGCCAATTTCGGCCCGCGCACCAGTGTGCTGGGACGTCGTACGAGGTCAATCATCGCCACCGTGGTGAGCGCTACTTCGACGACGCCCACGACGACGATGGCCGTTTGCTGTGGTCGGGTCAGCTCACTCCACGGTCGCTTTGCCATACGTCAATCTTATGCGCCGGGGTCGTCGACGGGGCCGACGTGATCGGCCAACCACTCCAATAGCGGCATGATCAAGCGCCAGTCTTTGCGCACGGTCGTGAGCACCTTGCGCGTACTCAGCCACGGTTCAACCGGGTAGCGACGCGCAACAGTGAGCCGTCGGTTACGGAGCAAATCGATACGTGGGTGATCAACGTCGTATCCCTTGGGACGCGTGGCCAACTGATTGCCATCGATATCCCAGGTACGCGGAAGCCCGGCCACCAACTTTTCAAGAACCACGCCTCCAGCTCCCGCCACGGCTTCGCGGTAGCGACGCACCTGGTCGCCGCCGGGGGAGAACCATCCTCCGGCGACCATGAGTCCTTCGGCCGACACTTGCACGTACAGTCCCACTGAATCCTCGAGCATCACCGTGGCACCCTGATGGGTCTTGAGCGGCGCGCCCTTACTGAAGCGTTGGTCGTTGTACGGCCGGAAGAGTTTGGGCTTGCCAAACTCGGGCTCAAGTTCATCGGTGAGAGCCACGAGGGGCGCCTTGACCGACGTTTCATAGGTGCCGCGGTGCTCGGTCCACCACGCCTTGTTGTTGTTGGCCTCGAGCTGCTCATAGAAGTCGAAGGCCTCAACAGGAAATCCCGTGAACGTATCGCTCATACCCCTAGTGTCTCAGCCTGCGGCGTTTCAAGTGGCGCGGAAGCGACAGACGTGGTGTGCTTTCCACTCAAATCACCGGTTGGAGGTCGTCATGTTGCCCGAAGAAGAACGAGCCGTCTTCGAAGACATCGTGGCGCGTATGGGGCCCCTGCGCTCCGAGACCGCACACGAATACCTCATGCCGTGGTGGATGCCACCGGCACTGCTGATGTTCTATGGCGTCTTGGTGACGGTGGCTGCAGTGTTGTACGGAATCAGTGTGGGCGCAGTTCTGGGCCTCATGCTGCAGGTGGCGTCAGGCTCGTGGGCGTGGCACCGATGGAATCGGCGGCCGGCCGAATCGGCCCACCTCTCCACAGCGACGCCCTTCATCAGCTAGAAACACTGACGCCTTCGACACTGCTGTGGCCCGCTGCCGCAGGTTCAGCGCCTGAGTTCCAGCGCCGTCGTGATGAGCGCCAGCACTGTCAGCGCGATAGGGGCAGCAGCCTCCTTGAGTCCCTGCTTGGCACGCAGGTGAGCGATGGCCGCACAGAGGAAGTACACAGTCAGGCAGGCCGCTGCCAACAGGCCCAGCCATGGCAACCAGATGCCGACGAGCAGACCCAGCGCACCGAGAATCTCGAGCACCGCAAGGCCGCGCATCTGGGGGTCGGTGACTCCCACATCGTGCATGCTTTCAACGACCCGGGGATTGCGGCTCAGTTTGCCGAACGCCGAACCCACCGCGACGATTCCGAGCAGAACAGCAAAAACGACCAGGATGATGCTCACAAGACTCCTCATTAGTTACTTATTGTTCCTAAACGAACTTTGGGTAACAATAGAGGAGTTCCCCTACGGGACAGCAACGTGCCTTAGGCACATGGAGGTGACCATGACACAGCCCGCCACCTCACACGCTCAACTAGGTGACGGTGAACACTGTCGCGTCGTCCGCCTGACCTTCGATCGGCTGGGCGACAAGTGGAGTTTGCTGGTCATCGCGATCCTCAGCGCCGGACCGCAGCGGTTCACCGCTCTCAAGACCGCCGTGGATGGCATCAGCCAACGGATGCTCACACTGACCTTGCGCAAACTCGAACGCGATGGCCTCGTGCGGCGAACTGCCTACGCTGAGATTCCGCCGCGCGTCGAGTATGAATTGACCGACCTCGGGCGCACCATGATCGGCCCGGTCACCGCGCTTGCCGATTGGGCGGTTGAGCACCATGACGAGATCGTGAGCAGCCAGCGCCGCTACGACTAGGGAGTCGTCACAACGGCGAACACACCGCGGACTTCTCTCCCGTTCGTCAGCGTGCTTCAGCGACCAGACAGGTTGTTGACCTGCACGGCGCGGCGCTCAGCCACCATCACCGTGACGTACTCCTCAACGAACACTTGATGCAGGGGATGATCGAGGTAGACGTCGACCGACTCGGGCCCTTCAAGTTCAGCCACGACGCCATAGTCATAGTTGCCATCACGCAGGCCGAGGTCGCGGCCAAACCGGAACGACAGCAGCATCGGCATCTGTGCCTTCAATGCAATCAAGCCGTCTGTGAACCACTCGATCTGATCGTCAGTGACACCCTCGTTGAAACGGAAGATGGCAACGTGGAAAACGGACACCGTGACTCCTAGCGTGAGACCGAACGGAAATCAGAACAGGATCTTGCGGGGTGCATCAGCAACCATGTAGCGCACTTCATCTTCGGTGAAGCCTTGCTCGAGCATGCCGACCATGAACAGACGCAGTGCCTCGACGGGAACAGGGTTGATCTTCTGACCCCCGTCGGTCGCGAGGTAGCAGCTTTCGACTCCCACCGCACGAATGGTCTCGGCGATGTACTCCATGGTCTGCGGCGGATTGATGATGGCCGTCACAAAGGCGTAGTGCATTTCGTTCATCGCACCAAGTGCGGCGAGCGTCTTCATCTGCTCGACCTCAGCACCCACGAAGAGGGCATGCGGGTGCGTGACGACCAAACGCGTAATGCCCATCTCCTTGGCTCGCGTGAAGGCAGCAATAGCATCCGACGGAGTGATGTGACCTGAGCACAACACCAAGTCGTGTTCGCGAACCAGGTTCAGCACCTCGTCAATCTCCGGGCGCAGGGTTCCGTCATCGCGTGTCAGCGTGATGCCTGGACTTCCAACCGGCGACTTTTCACGCAGTACCGGCACATTTTCGGCATGGGCCAAGAAGTGCGTGGCACACAGAGTCGGGAACCAGACGACCCGGCCACCCTGTCGAGCCGACTCAAGCACCGCATACGGGTTCAGTCCGCCGACTGGATAGTTGAGCGACACCCCGCCGTACACCTGCATCCCGGTGTGCGTCGCCGCCAACTCGGCCCGCGCGGCGGTATCGGTGGAGTGGCTCTTGAGGACGATCGCTTCCATCCCCGCTTCCTTGGCCTGCCGAGCCGCTTCAATTGCGTCAACGGAACGAGGGAAGATGTCAGGCGCTGAGTGAATGTGCATATCGATTGCGCCGCGCAGCATGCTGCGCGTCAGATCGTCGTATTTCCTGCCAGGCATTGAGGTTCCTTGGAGTGAGTGAACGAAAGTCGACGAGGACTAACGCATGACCTGCGGATTCACGGGCGAACCCACTGAACCCGTGATGGTGAGTGGTGGCGCCACGAGCAGGAAGTCGTAGGTGCCTTCTGCCGCGCAATCTTCCGCGAGTTCCTCCATGTCCCACATCTCGCCGAGGATGATGCCGGCGTTGACGAGCATGATGCAGTGCAGGGGCTGGAAGACATCGGGTGTCTCGTTCGGAAGTACCTCGGTGCCCCACGTGTCGGTTGCAACGGCGGCTACATTGCGCGGGCAGAAGTAGTCGGCGCAGGTAATGCCCATACCGGGCGCGGGACCACCGGCGTAATCACCCCACGAACCAGCCGCGCGGCGGTCGGCCATCTGACCGGTTCGAAGCAGCACGAAGTCACCCTCACCGACCTCAACACCTTGCTTCTCGGCGCAGCCCTCGAGGTCTTCCTTGGTGATCGCGTAACTGGTCGGCAGCCACGGCAAACCCTTGTAACGCGCGATATCGAGCAGCACTCCGCGCCCTACCGCCTTGTCGCGCACGTTGGTCATGCTGTTGACCGATGCTCCGCGACTCGACACCTTCTCAGGGCCGTGTCCGTTATACATCTGGCCATCGAAGAAGATGTGCGCGAGCGAATCCCACTGGGTCGAGCTTTGCAGCACAAGAAAGACAGCATCGTCGGTGTAGCGCATCGCGGGAATGAAGTCCTGCACTCCTGCCTCGAAGTCGCCACCATCCCAAATCATGAAGTGATAAGGGTTGACGCGACCGTGCGCACCGACCATGGGGCCGTTGACGTCGAGTGGCAGAGCGAGTGAGAAGACTTTGCCCCGGCGAGCCAAGGTCATCGCGTGTGCGCGCATTGCGTCGGTAACGAAATTGAGCGAACCGAGTTGATCATCGGCACCCCAGCGTTCCCAGTTGCGATACTTCAGCGCCATCTCGCGCACCAATTCAATATTCGGTTGCTGTGTCACTGTGCCCTTCCTCCCCGCCGGCTAATGCCAGGCGTCTGCCTCACGAACTGCTCACTTATCAATTGCAGAGTGCTCTGCGGTCAACGCCCGATACGTCATCGCATTGTCGATGATTCCCTCGCGTTCTTCCGCCGTTGTTTCACGCCGCACCTTGCCCGGTACTCCCGCCACCAGCGAGTTCGGCGGAATGACGGCGCCCTCCAGCACTACTGCTCCAGCAGCAATGATGGTGCCCGTTCCGATGTGTGCACCATTGAGCACGACCGCGCCCATTCCGATCAGGCACACGTCTTCAACAGTGCAACCGTGGAGCACTACTCGATGCCCGACTGACACGTCGTTTCCCACCACCACGGGAAGATCAGGGTCGGCATGCACCACGCAGCCATCTTGAATGTTGGTGCCTACTCCGATGGTGATCGTGTCACTGTCAGCGCGCATCACCGTGGCGTACCAAATACTGCTTCCCGCGCCGACGCTGACGCTCCCGATGCACAAGGCACCAGGAGCGACCCACGCCGACGAATCGATACTCGGAACCCGATCGCCAAGAGCGATCAACCGGTTCTGCGTCGAACTAGAAATCGGTGTCCTCCGAACCCTTGAGGCCGAGCACTGCTCGCGCCTCGTCCGGCGTCGCCGGCGTGCGGTCGAACATTTCCGCCAACGCCACAGCCTTCTCCACCAATTCCACGTTCGACTTCGCCACAGCAGTGCGGCGCACACGCAGATTGTCTTCGAGACCAACGCGTACGTTTCCGCCCATCATCAGACCCAGCGCCACCAATTGGAACTCACCGGGGTAGCCCACGCCTGCGGCCGACCAGGTGAAGTTACCGGCACCGAAAAGCCGCTCGGCCGTGCGCAGCATGTGAATAAGTTGGTCAGGCTCGACCATGTTGGCGCCGAGAACACCCAGCACGAACTGCAAATTGAACGGCGGAGTGACAACGCCCTCCTTGATCAACTGGCGAAGGTTGAACAGGTGACCGACGTCGTAGATCTCGATCTCAGGTTTCGTACCCGCTTCATCCATGAGCCCCTTGAGGTACGTGACATCAGCGAAGGTGTTCTTGAAGATGTAGTCGCGCGTACCTTCGAGGTAGTCGACCTCCCACTCCTGGAAATTGAGGTCGCGCTGCAAGATTGGGTAGAGCCCGAAGTTGAAGCTTCCCGCGTTGAGCGTCGCCATTTCCGGACGGAATCGAGGCACGATAGCACCGCGCTCGATAACGGTCATTCCGCGGCCGCCGCCGGTGGTTGGCTGCAACACGGCGTCAGTTTGTGCCTTGAGTCGCGACAACACGGCATCGAACAGATCGAGGTCAGCCACGGGGCGTCCAGTGGCTTCTTCGCGCACGTGAATATGCAGTACCGAGGCACCCGCCTCGGCGGCACGCAGGCCATCTTCAACGATCTGATCGACCGTGACAGGAATTGCCGCGCTCTGGGCCGGCACAGTCATGCCGCCGGTCAATGCGCAGGTGATGATGACCTTGTCATCCATGGGAATGCCTCATTTCTGGTTTGCGTGCTTTTACGTACGAGTGAGTGTGCGTATTAGTGAGTGTGTGTCTGGTTGAGGAGGGCGCGCAAATCGTCAAGATTGTCAGGCCCCGGTGTTCGAGTACCGGCCTCGCATGCGTGCACGATGTCGACGATGCACTGGTTCAGCGGCGCGGGTAGGCCCACGTCGTGTGCTTCGCGCACGACTCCCCCATTGATGACGTCAACCTCTGTCGATGCGCCGCGCTCGAGATCTTGAAGCATGGACGCCTTCGTCGGACCGAGTCTGGCCATCAGTTGAGTGAGCGCCTCCTCAGCTTGCGGAACATTTTCCGGCCGCCGCACGACCAGCCGGTCGGCATGCACGCCCGCGACATCGTCGAGTTCGATACCAAGCGCCGTTGCGACGGCATGTCCCTCGGTCCACATCGCAAAGGCAATGTCGTGACCATCGGGTTGCTCCATGACGTCGGCGTACACCATTCCGGTAATAGCGCCGAGGCCGGAGAAAGTGCTGTTGAGCAGCAATTTGGCCCACACTTGACCGTAAATAGCTGAGGAGAGGCGCACATCTGCTGCGTTCTCGAGCACTTCACCCAGCTTCACGAGTCGGTCGGTGATCGTGCCATCGACTTCGCCGATGACAAAGGGTGCGACGGTTGTCTGCCGCACGTGACCGGGTCCGAGGTTGGTGGCGCCCCACTCAACAATTCCGATGATGAGTCGCTCGGGGCCGACCACATCGGTCACCGACTGCTGCACCAGACCATTACCAAACGAGACGTAGTTCGTCGCCAGATTTCGTTCAAGCAAGGGCGCCAGTGCCACTTCGATGAAGGGCGCTTTGAGATAGACCAGGGCGTAGTCGAAGGTGCCCGTCAGTTGATCGGCACTCGATACCGCATCAATGACGATCTGCGACTCTGTACCGAGTTCGTCGAAACGGAGCCCGGGCGAACACATCAGACGCACGTGTTCGGCATGCGCGTCAAGAACGGTGATATTGCATCCTGCGCTGCTCAACCGCGCTGCGGTGACGCCACCAATGGCGCCCGCCCCCACAATTAAAACCCTGGTAGTCATCCTGCGGTCCCCCCGCTGCCACAGGCACCCCGGACATAGCCCGCCGGTATCACTGAGCCTCCACGAAATCGGCTGCCGCGGCGAAGGAGAAGCCTCTTTGTCGACAGAGTCGTGCGCCTTGAGCATTTCATAGGCCCCCCACGCTGGCAACGACGGGTGAACGGTCTAGCCTCCATGTCATGAAGACAATCGTGCGGCAGATTTTCGTCATGAGTAGCGGCACTCTGACCGTTGAGGGAAGCACTCTTGTGCCGGGCACAAGTTTCGGTCAGCCCAAGACAATTCCAGTGCAGTACTTCCTGCTCGAAACGTCGAAGGGCTACATCCTCGTTGACACCGGCAACGATCCCGACGTCATCACTGACGCCGTTGCGGCGTGGGGCGCTGACCTGGCCGGAGCATCCAATCCGGTGATGAATGCCGAGCATCATCCCTACGCGCAACTGGGGCTGTGCGGTGTCGATTCCAAAGACGTACGCATGGTCATCTATACGCACTTGCACCATGACCACGCCGGATCCGCTCGTTTCTTCCCCGACGCCCTGCACGTAGTGCAGAAGGCCGAGCACCGATGGGCGTTCACGCCCGATCGCTATTTCGGAGCGCCCTACAATCAGTCCGATTTCCGGCACGACACGCTCAACTGGCAACTTGCCGAGGGCGACTGGGTGATTCAGCCCGGTATCCACTTGGTGTCGACCCCCGGACACACTCCGGGCCATCAGTCGATCGTGCTGTGGGACACCCCCGACAGCGGAACCGTGATCCTCGCCGGAGACGCGGTCAATTGCCGCGAGAACATCGAGCGCGATATTCCTCCGGGCCTGACCTCCGATACGGCTGCCGCCGTGGCGTCGCTGCACCGACTCACAGCGCTGGCCAGCGCCTCCGATGCGAGCATGCTGGTCAGCCACGAAGCAGGCTTCTTCGAGTTGCTTCCCAAGGCGCCGAACGCGCTCAAGTTGCTTGATCCCGAAGTGCGTCGGTACTACGAGGCAGGCATCCGCCACATCTACCATGATGCGGCCGATCCCGACCACCTGCTCTGACTCCCTCACGGAGCTTGGCCATCGTCGGCGGTTCGACGACCGGGCACTGGTCCGAGTTCGGCGCGTAATGCCGAGAGCGCCGCGTACGCGCGGTTGCGGTACCGCACGATGTCGGCGAGTTTCGTCGCGTCCATTCCGGTGAATCCGCCACCTGACTTGAGTCCTACGTCGCCCGCTGCCACGCGATCGAGCAACAGCGCGGGCGGCGCGAACCGATCGCCGTACGCCTCATGAAAGCTTTCGTACGCGCCAACGTACACATCCAGACCCGCCATATCGGCTGTGGCGAAGGGTCCAAAGAACGGGAGCCGAAAACCGAATGAGTTACTGACTACCTCGTCAATCTCAGTCGGAGTCGCACTTCCTTCTTCGACCATGCGCACCGCTTCGTGGAAAAGCGCGTATTGAAGGCGATTGGCAACGAATCCCGCCTGGTCGCTGACTCGCGACGGCGACTTACCCACCGATCGAATGAGTGCCTCGGCCGCCTCGACCACATCCGGACGCGTCATGGACGCAGGAATGATCTCAACACCGGGAACAAAGGGTGCGGGATTCATCCAGTGCACGCCGAGGAACCGCTCGGGTCGTACTACCAGCGCCGCTAGTTTCTCAATCGGCATCGCTGATGTGTTGGAGGAAATAATCGCGTCGGGCCGCGCTGCCGCACTCGCACGTCCAAGAGCGTCCGCCTTGATATCCATGCGCTCGGGGACGGCCTCAACAATGTAATCGGCATCGGCAACAGCGTGTTCGATACTGTCTGCCGCTCGAATTCCTTGGGCAATTACCGCAGTGCTACCAGGCGCGAAGAGTCCCTGCTCCTCAAAGATGCGAGCCTCGTCAATGAGGCGAACCAGCGAGGCCTGCGCAGCTTCTGCAGTCGCGTCGGCGATCACGCAGGGGTACCCGGCCATCACGCTGACCTGCGCGATGCCGCCGCCCATGTAGCCACCACCGATGACGGCGATCGTGGAGATCGTCGTCATTTCTAGTGACCTGTCCACACGGGAGTTCGCTTCTCAACGAAAGCGAGCGCACCCTCACGGGCATCAGCCGATGATTCAATCGCTACGACGTACTCGTGCTGCCGTACCCACGCTTCGGAGTCAGGCCAGTCAGCGGAATCGTTGATCACTCGCTTACTGACAGCGAGTGCCATCGGCCCGTTGACAATGATTTCGCCCGCTAACTCAATGGCGACATCAAGCGCGGATCCCGATGGGGCGAGTCGGTTGACCAGCCCCATGTCGTGAGCACGAACCGCGCTGATGGGGCGGCCGGTGAGTGCCATTTCCATCGCGACATTGCGAGGGATACGAACAGGAAGGCGCAGCAGGCCTCCCGCTGCAGCGACGAGCCCACGACTTACTTCGGGAATTCCGAAGCGCGAATCCTCTGCGGCCACAATCAGATCGCAGGCAAGCGCGAGTTCGAATCCGCCCGCCAGCGCAAATCCCTCGACTGCGGCAATCAGGGGTTTCGCCGGTGGCTTCTGCGTGAATCCACCAAATCCACCAGGCTCGACATGGGGGTCTTCACCTCGGCCGAAGGCCTTGAGATCCATGCCCGCGCTGAACCCACCACCGGCTCCGGTGAGGATGGCGACGGTGAGATCGGCTCGCTCGTCAAGGTCGCGCATGGCCGCCGCAAGGCCCTCCGATGTCGCGCGGTTGATGGCGTTACGCACCTCCGGTCGGTTGATGGTGATGATGCGTACCGGACCGCGATCCTCGATGAGGACGGAGTCGCTCATGACACTTCCCTTCTACAGCGTTCGACACAGCGGATACTCGTATTCATGAATTTCGCCTCACAAGTGAGCGAATAGCATCGGCAATTGACGACGAGTTAGGCAACCACTCTGCTTCAAGTGCTGGCGCGTAGGGAGCCGGAGTGAATGGTGGAGCAACGCGCACCACCGGTGCCCGCAGACTGTCGAAGCCCTCCCCTGCCGCCAGTGCCGCCAGTTCGGCGCCGACTCCGAAGTCACGAACCGCCTCGTGAACAATGACCAGACGATGAGTGCGCTCAAGTGAGGCAAGCACTGCTGCCCGATCAAGCGGCGCAATGGTGCGCAGGTCGATGACCTCGGCGTCGATGCCTTCGCCGGCCAGATTCTCGGCCGCTTCAAGTGCGGCCTGCAGCATGCGCGACCAGCTGACGACGGTGACGTCAGTTCCGGGGCGCACGATCGCCGCCTTGCCAATCGGAACGAGGTAGTCGGCCGGGGGTCGGTCGCCTGTCATTCCGTAGAGCAGCCGATTTTCGATGAACACCACCGGATTGGGGTCGAGAATCGCCGATCGCAGCAGCCCATAGGCGTCGGCAGGGTTGGACGGCATCACCACACGCAAGCCAGGAATGTGCGCCAACATCGCTTCCAAACTCTGCGAGTGCTGACTTCCTGACGATCGCCCAGCACCCATCTGTGTACGAATCACCAGCGACATCTGCGCTCGACCGCCGGTCATGTACCGCAACTTGGCCGCCTGGTTCATGATCTGGTCGAGGCACACGCCGATGAAGTCGAGGTACATCACTTCAACGATTGGTTTCATACCCGCCATCGCCGCACCGACGGCCGTGCCGACAATAGCCGTCTCAGAAATGGGGGTATCGCGCACACGATCAGGAAACTCTTCGTGCATTCCTCGGAAGAGCCCGAAAACACTGCCACCGAGCCCAATGTCGATTCCGGCCATAAAGACCTCTGGATCGACTCGCATCTGGCTCTCAATGGCTTCACGCACCGCGTGCATCATCTTGAACGTGCCATTCGGCTCGAATGGTTCGGGCTCAACGCCACCGTCACCGTCACCGTCACCGTCACCGGAAGTGTCGACGACGAAATCCATCAAACTCGATACCGGCGGCGGCGGGGCCTGCCGCGCTTGCTCAATGGCACTGTCGATCTCGTTCTCAACCTCGGCGTCAATGCCGTCGACGAGGGCTGAGTCAACACCGAGAGACGTGAGTGCGTCTTTGCAGACGAGCAACGGGTCACGCTCTTTCCACGCGGACAGTTCCTCAGGATCGCGATACTTCTCGGGGTCGCCCTCGTAGTGGCCATGCCAGCGATACGTGAGAGCTTCGACGATCACGGGGGCTCCACCAGACCGCACCGACTCAATCGCCCGTCCCGTGGCTTCGCTCACCGCACGCACGTCGTTGCCATCGACGGCAATGAACTCAACGCCGTAACCACGTGCGCGTTCAGCCAGACTCACGCGATGCTGCGACGCTGTGCTTGAGAATTCCGCGTAGTGGTTGTTCTCGCACACGAACACGATGGGCAGGTTCCAGACGGCGGCGAGGTTCACGCCTTCATGGAAGGCCCCCTGAGCAACTGCCCCATCACCGAAGAACGACAACGCAACCCTGCCGTTGTTGCGCAGCCGCATTGAGGTGGCAGCACCGACCGCAATTGGAATGCCGGCGCCGACGATGCCGTTGGCTCCGAATACACCGATGTCTGGATCGGCGATGTGCATTGATCCGCCACGGCCGTGGCAGGTTCCGGAATCCTTACCCATGAGCTCGGCAAACATCGGACCCGGCTGCATACCCTTGGCGAGGCAGTGTCCGTGTCCGCGGTGATTGGACGTGATGACGTCGGTCGTCTCAAGGTGCCAACAGGCGCCAACAGCTGTCGCCTCCTGACCGATTGAGGTGTGCACGAAGCCGGGAACTTCGGTGGCGCGATACAACTCAGCCGTTCGCTGCTCGAATCGACGAATGACCCGCATGCGTCGATACATCTCCAGCATTTCAGTTGCTGAGTACTCGCCCACAGCGCCCATAAGACCGCCCTCAGACAATCGCGACTGGAGCGATCATCGAACCGGTGGATCCTTGCGCCCGGATCGGAGACATCATGTACAGGAACTCTGAGTGACCGCCGCGAGCAAGTTCGGCTGTATTCACATTTTCGGCGATGTAAGTGCCGGTCTCGGTAAGCCAGTGCTGGTGCGCGACGAAAACGCGCAATGGGTCAACCGTGGGGAACACTTCGACACCCCACGTGTCAGCGCCCACCAACGACACATGCCGATCGGTGATCCAGTGAGCGGCATCCCAGCCAGGACCCGGTTCAGCCGAGGTGAATCGCTTGGCATCGACATTCCAGAGCGCACCCCAGCCAGTGTGAATCAAAAGCGCGTCTCCGGCCCGCACCTCAACTGATTGGCGGTCGCACGCCTGCTCGAGGTGCTGGGGGGTGACCTCAAATGTGGGCTCGAGCATCTCGACGCCCATCAAGCCCGCAATATCAAGACACACTCCGCGCGTGACCCACGACGGGACCGTCTCAGGGCCAAACTTGAGCAACTTAGTTGGGGTATAGAAGTCGGTGTAATGAATGCCGTTGTAGAAACGTCCATCGATGCCAATGTGACCCAGCAGATCGAGGTGCGAGCCGATCTGGAACGTCGTGGTGACCGATTCTTCGAAGCAAGTCAGTCTGGACCCTTCTGGGCAAATGGGCATCGCCGTCTCGTGCGCCAAGATCACCTGCTTGAAAAATCGCTGTCCGTATCCGGGCGACTGATCAGTGAGCATCTGTCCGAGCTGCAGCACCCGCCCCTGTTTCGGAATGGACAAGGCTGCCAGGGTGCGTTCGGCAGTGAGTTCATTGGCCGAGCCAAGTTCGTCGTCGGCTCCGTATCGCGATGGCCACCATTGCGGACTGTTGGCGCCCGTACCGTCGTAAGCGTTGGTCATTGTGTGACTCCCTTGACTCAGACCGCGTCGATGACGCCGTTGTCGGACATGGTCGCTATCTCTGCATCGGTGAATCCGCACTCGCGCAGCACTTCAATGGTGTGAATGCCTGACGCGGGTCGTGGGGTCGGAACTGTGGGCGGCTGACCGTCGAACCGCGGCGCGGGCGCGGGCTGAAGGTCATTGCCATCGACCACAAAAGTTGAACGTGCGGCGTGATGGGGGTGCCGCGCCAATTCGTCCATGGCCAACACCGGCGCGTAGCAGGCATCGGAGCCGGCAAAGAGTGCGTCGAGTTCATCGCGAGTTCGTTGCTGCACTGCCGCAGCGACTCGCTTCGAAAACTCCGGCCAGCGCACGAGGTCGTACTGAGCGTTGCGCACCTCGTCATCGAGATCGAGCAGATCGCACAAGTGCACGTAGAACTGAGGTTCAAGCGCGCCAATACTGACGAAGCGACCCTCTGCCGTTTCGTAGACGTCGTAGAAATGAGCGCCCCCATCGAGAGTGTGCGTTCCGCGTTCGTCGTCGAAGAGTCCTTCCGAACGCAGCCCGTGAAACATCGCCATCAGCGCCGATGCGCCATCGATCATCGCCGCGTCAATCACGGTTCCGCGACCGTCTGCACGGGCGCTGAGCACACCTGCCAGAACCCCGAATGCCAAGAGCATCCCTCCCCCACCAAAGTCACCGATGAGGTTAAGCGGAACCGTTGGTGTCTGCCCTTCACGACCGATGGCATGCAGTGCGCCGGTAAGGGCGATGTAGTTGAGGTCATGCCCGGCCATACGCGCGAGTGGACCTTCTTGACCCCATCCGGTAATGCGGCCGTACACCAGCGCAGGGTTGCGGGCCATGCACTCATCGGGCCCGATACCCAAGCGCTCTGCGACACCCGGCCGAAAGCCTTCCATCAACGCATCCGACCGCTCACACAGGCGTAGCAACGCCTCCACGCCCTGCGGTGACTTCAAATCGATGGTCACCGAGCGACGACTGCGAAACAGAATGCTGTGGCCGATCGTCGCCGACGGATTGCCACCGAGTCGGTCGACGGTAATGACCTCAGCTCCGAGATCGGCCAGCATCATGCCCGCGAAGGGACCGGGCCCGATACCGGCCAACTCAATGATCCGCAGGCCAGCCAGTGGTGGCCGTCGCGCAGAGTCGGTCACGACGGATCGTCCTCGATTCCAGCGAGGGCCCGTGCGAGTGCCCGCTTCGTGTCGAGGGG
>Ga0194042_1000418_pt1 | contig 14181 bp, 8 predicted proteins | sample JunL4412m_MetaG_FD_148974 | JGI IMG/M metagenome (GOLD analysis project Ga0194042, IMG submission 148974) | Anoxic zone freshwater microbial communities from boreal shield lake in IISD Experimental Lakes Area, Ontario, Canada - Jun2016-L442-12m | ecosystem: Environmental > Aquatic > Freshwater >...
CCCCATGCCTAACCCGATCGGCAACCCCAGCCGAGTTGAGGCTTGCATGAAATATCTGGTGGTCGGACTCGCCCTCATCGCTAGAACCAACGATCTGAAGTGGCCCACGGTCATTGCCAGCATGTGGATCAATCGCATTGATTTCAACCGTTGAATCGGCTGCGCGGGCAAGGATTACGGCCGAGCGACCATGGTAACTACCGATCTCAACTATCCGTCCACCTGCCGGAACCGCAGAGGCACACCGCCACAGCATTTCGCCCTGGCCCTCCGTCATCCAACCCTGAACTTCGGCTACCGCAGCCCAGGCTTGATCGAATCCCCAGTCGGGCGCGGCGGCATCTGATTGTTGGCTGGCTTGAGTGATCGCTCGATCCTAGCGCCGCGGGCAAGGCAGGATCCCCGACGCAGTGGCGGATTGCAGCGCATTCATATGCCGCTGATGGCGGGACCAGCGACTAACCTCTTTGAGTTGTGGGAACACGCACCGAAGTAGCCGGCGGCCGCCGGATGTCGAGTTGGCTCGAGCGGCTTGCCGCACGCCCCGACGCGCGCTTTGTTGCTGCAATCACAGGCATAGCGCTGCTGCTGCGATTGATACTGATCATCACCGTTGAGCGCGATGGTTTTGCCTTCAACGACATGTTCTTCTACCACTCGGTGGCCTCAATGCTCGCCGACGGTAAGGGGTTCAACACGCTCGACGGTCGTCCGTTTGCTCAATGGCCGCCTGGCTATCCGCTGCTGCTGTCTTTCGTCTATCGACTGACCGGTAAGGAGCCGGTTGCAGCCGAATGCTTCAACGCCCTGCTTGGCGCCGCCGCGGTGCCACTGATTTACGCGACCGCACTTAAGGCATTTGGGTCAGTTGAAGCAAAATTCTGCGCGATAGCAATGGCGCTGCTCCCCGGGCAGATCTACTTCGCCGACACCGTCCTCTCTGAACCGCTGTTCGTGCTGCTGATCATCGCCCTGCTCTGGTTGATCGCAACACGTGAACCGACGCGCAAAACATCAATCTTCATCGGGCTCGTAATCGGATTTTCGATCCTGACCCGCGGCGAAGGGCCACTGATGCTGTTCATGCCGCTAGCCGCATGGTGGCCGAAGCTAGAGCGAAAGGTCCTGCTCGAACGAATGGCAATCATTCTCGGCGTGGCAGCGCTATGCGTCGTTCCTTGGACAATCCGTAACTACACGGTGTTTCACCAGATGATCCCGGTAAGTACCAACTTCGGTTCAACTTTCTGGGCAGCCCACAACCCGACCGCAAACGGCGAGCAGAGCTACCCCGGCCCCGCTGACCTTGCTGCCGCCGGCCCAACTTCATCTCGCGACTACCAGATCAAACAGTCTGAAGTGCTGCGCAAACAGGCCAACGACTGGATCCTCGCGCATCCCTTTGAGGACCTTGCACTCGTACCGTGGCGAATACTCGGCCTCACTAAGGGAGACTCCGGAGCGATCTACTTCTGGGTCAATAAGGTCGCCAAGGGTCCTAAACCGCTAAGCCCTGAGTGGTCAAATCGGTTAGGAGCGATCGGTGACCTTGGCTGGTACATGCTGCTGACCGCTTTCATCGCCTCAATCGCAGTCTTTGGCCGCTCAATGATGCGCAACTCCGTGCTGCGGGCGATCGCCGCCTACCTGGTGATCAGTCTGCTGCTGTTTGGCTTCATCCTCTTTGGGCAGTTCCGGTATCACATTCCGATTGAACCAATGATGGTCTTGGCGACCGCCCCACTTGTCGCTCAGTTGGCTGCGATCCGGCGTCGCCGGATTGAATCGCAGCGAGGTATCTGATGAGCACAACCGGAAAGCTCGGTGACGGTCGCGACCAGGAGCAAATCGGCCTAAAGGGCGAGCCCGAGCGCACAGACCGCGAGCAGGGGATACTCGAACGAAATGTCGCCGCCGGGATTGAACTGGTCGAGATCACCGAGATCGATTCGCCGTCGATTGCGCCTGCCCCGCAGAAGCCTCGGCCAGAACCGAAGCCGAGGACTAAGCAGGCACAGCGGAGCAGCCAAGCGTGGCTAACCGGCCGCCGAACTGAACAGCTTCTCGTTGGCATTACCGGGCTGCTCTGCTTTATGCAACGGCCGGGCCTCGTATTCACCGACTCACGAAGCGACCTGACCAGCAACCCGGGACTGTTCCTAGGACGCGTATTTGATGTCTGGTCCTCAACCTACGACCTCGGCCACGTTCAGAGCGGACAGTTCGTTGGCTATCTCTTCCCACTCGCCCCCTTCTACGCGGCCGGCGATGCAATCGGCGTTCCAACCTGGCTGGTTCAGCGGCTCTGGTTAGTGCTGATCCTTGGCTTTGGCGCGATTGGCGTATCGCGGCTGATCGCGGCGCTCTGGAATCGAAGTGACTCACTAGCGAGGCTGCTTGGTGGACTCGTCTTTGTTCTCAACCCTTATGTCGTAACGCAGATGAATCGCGGCACGATCACGCTGCTCGCGTACATGGTCGCCCCGTGGCTGATGGTCGCCGCGCACCGCGCACTGCTTGAACCACGTCGCTGGCGATGGCCGATCTTCGCTGGAATCCTTGTTGCCGCTGCTGGCGGTGGCGTAAACGCTGCCGTCCTTGCGTGGGTGGTGCTTGCACCAGTTCTGCTGATCTTCTACGAAGTGGCCGTCATCGGCCGCTCACGCAGAGCGGCGGCGGCTGCGCTCTGGCGAACCGGCATAACTGTCCTAACGCTTTCGCTCTGGTGGATCATCCCGGTCACACTCCAGAGCAAATACGGCGCTGACTTCCTCTCATTCACCGAGCAACCGGCCAGCATTTGGCAGACGAACAGTGTCTCCGAATCACTACGCCTGCTCGGGTATTGGATTAGCTACTTCACGATCGGCTTTGGCGGCAGTCGGCCTGTTGTGCCGCCAACGGTTGCCTACCTCTTCCAACCGATTTTGGTGGCGGGAAGTTTTGCTGTTCCCCTGCTTGCCTTCGCAGGACTGCCACGAATTTGGCGCAAGCCATATGTCCCATTCTTTGTGCTTCTGCTCGTTGGTGCAGCAATCGCCATGTCGGTTGGCTTCCCACCCGGTAAGCCGCTCTACCGCGCGCTCGTCAACGCCTACTACGCGGTTCCGCTGCTCCAGATCCTGCGAACGACCTACAAGGCCGCGCCGTTGCTCTCAATCGCGCTTTCTTTCCTTGTTGGAGCCGGAGGCGCGACCCTTTACAGGACGCTCAAAGGTCGTCCAGTCTGGCTGCAGCGCTCAGCATTCGGTGCCCTCTTCCTTGCCCCGGTGCTGTTTGGCTGGCCATTGATCACTGGACAGGCGATCGACAGCGGACTTGCTTACCGGGGAGTTCCCTCCTACTGGCGGCAGGCAACCAGCGACCTTGACCGGACAACGCAACCTGGTTACCGCAGCATGATCCTGCCTGGCCAGCAGTTCGGTTTCTACTCCTGGGGCGGAACCTTCGACCCGGTTGGGCCATCACTGACTGAGAGTCCGCTCGCGCAGCGCTATTCAGTCCGCTACTCAGACCCGCATAGCTCCCAGTTAATGACGGCAGTTGACAACCTCGTCCAGCAACGGCGTCTTGTACCTGGCCAGCTTGGCTCACTGCTTCGCCTGCTTGGCGTCAAGCAAGTTCTGATCAGCTCCGACGGCAAACCGACCAACTCAGGTGAAATAGATCCAGTCAGTGCGCTAGCCACGCTGCGGATTGACGGCACACTGAAGAAACCCGTGAAGACTTACGGGCCGACAGAGATGATCCCGCCGGCGATTGGCCGGGGCGGTAACGCAGCACCGTTGCCAGCAATTCGCCGCTACGCAATCGGATCGCCGAATGGGGCCGCACCTGGACTGGTTAGAGCTCACTCCAGACCGGGATCAGTTGTCGTTTCCGGTGACGCAAACGCCATCACAGAGCTCGCTGCGCTGGGCCTACTTCCTAAGCGAAGCGCGATTCTTTTCTCTGGCGACCAAACCGCTGCGACTCTTCGTGAGCGGGTCAAGGAGGGGGCGTCGCTCTACATCACTGACACCAACCGCCGCCAAACGCTGCTCGCTAGCCGCACGACCCACGACCAAGGCGCGGTCCGCTCAGAGTCTGAACAGATCGCACCGGCATTGCCGTCCTATGACGGACTGTTCGGTCCGTCGCACGACAAGCAGACGGTCGCTGTCTATACCGGCATTGACCATGTAACCAACCCAGAGGGTGCCCAGCTGCTGCTCCGCCCCGAGGCGAGGCCATTTGCTGCGATCGACGGAGACCTGCAAACGACATGGACCCCGGCTAGCTTCCTGCCAGAAGAGCGCAGGATGGAAATTGGCCTCAAGCAGCCGACCCGCATGAGCTCAATCCGGATACATCCGCATCGCGATGCCCTTGTCCAGACAAACGAAGTTGCCGTGTCGCTTAACGGCGGCCCCGAGCAACTCGTCCCCACTCCAGCCGGATGGACTCGCTTCAGCTTCCCGCCGATGGCAGTCAAGACAATTGGCGTTCGGATCACAAAGACGGCGACCTTCGGCGGAATTGACCTCGGCGGAATCGACGAAATTGAAGTACCTGGACTAAAGGCAAGCGAATGGCTTAGGTCGCCCGTCTGGCTCTCATCGGCGCTGGCCGGCAGCGACCTCTCTCGGACCCCAGTTGGGATCATCCTCTCCCGCCAGACAACATCTGACCCGTACCATGAGTCGGGAGCCTACGGCGGTCCAGTACCAACCGGCGACCCTCAGGCAACCTTCGATGCTGAGCGCGACATCCGCCGGATCGTCAGCGTTCCAGTAAGCCGTTCGTTCACGCCGAGCGGCTGGGCCAGTTCGGCACCATGGGCGCCTGATTCCAACTTTGATCGGCTCGCAGGGCTTGAACCTGGATGGACCTTCTCTGGTTCAGCAAGGTTCGAAGGGTTGCCGCTCTACCGCGCATCATCCGCTTTCGATGGAGACCGGCATACGGCTTGGATTTCAGAGAATCGCGCCGGCCTCAAATCCTGGCTTGAGTGGCGCTCCCCATACCCGACGACCTTCGATCGACTGCGGTTAGTGCCCGACTCACCGCTCTACGCGCGTGCGACGGCAATTCGTCTCAAGTTGAACGGACTCTCAACAGATGTTCTGCGAGTCGCACCAGATGGCAGCGTCAAGCTGCCGCAGCCGGTCACTACAGATAACGCGCGGATCGAGATTGTCGATGCGAAAACGCCGCACGGGATTGCTGGTCTGCGTTTGCTTCCCGCAGTTGCGATCCAGGATGTGATTGTTCCCGGTCTTGGTGCACCAGCAGTGCCACGCGCTGGCAGCTTCCAAACATCCTGCGGTGAAGTGTCAATCAGCAGCTCCGATGGATCGGTTGCAACGGCAGTAAGTGGGACGCTTGCAGAGCTTGATCGCGGCCAGCCGCTGCGTATCACGCCCTGCGGGAGCAGCCAGTCTCTCCCTATGTTCGGTGGTCCCAACACGATCGTTGCTCCCGCCGGTCCGACAATGCGCATCGATCACCTGCAGCTGAGTTCGCAGCCCGAGTCACCGCCAATCAAGCCCGTTTACGCAGCAACAGACGGTCCGAACGTCGACAAGGATGGCTTTGCGAGAGTTCACTTCGGAGGACCGGGCTGGCTGGTTCGCGGTGAGAGCATGAGCCTCGGCTGGACGGCGACCTGCGGTCCTAGACGGGCCGACCAGCGCACGCTTGGCACTCCACAGGTAGTTGATGGGTTTGCTGCCGGCTGGGAAGTCGGACCATGGTGCAAGTTTGCAAAATTCAACTTCGCACCTCAGGCTGAGGCAAATAATTCGTACTTCGCTTCGGCAGTGGCAACGATCCTATTTCTTGCCGCGCTCGCCGTCGGCGTAATGCGGACCCGCCGCAGACGTCTGGCCGGCGAGAAGGAGATGACGGCGTGGATGCCGCCTTCAGCGCCGGCAGCCGATCGCCTTGCATTTGCCAGTCGTGGATTCGCTGCTGTGGCACCGCTGTTAGCTGGCTCGCTTGCAGCAGCACTGTTTGCTTTGCGAGTTGGTCCTCCGGTCGCACTGATGGCCCTGTTCCTTGGGCTTTGGGGTGTAAATGTGCGCAGGCTCTATCTGCTAGCCCTTGCAGCGATGGCACTCGTGCCGATCGGCTACCTCGCCTTCATGCCTAAGAACGGTGGAGGCGGAAACTTCTTCTACGCAGTTCAGCTGATCGGAGCGCATTGGTTTGCCACAGCGGCAATTATTTTGGCTGCCTCCGGTGCGACATTGACGGCCCTGCGAATCCGCTGGTCAACTCACCCTCGCGCCGGACGTATCAGCGTAAGGAAGGTAGTCAGGAAGCTTCACCTGGGCGCACGACGCGCCGCAGGTGGATAACGCAGTTCCACGAGAACACCTCGCGAACTCCAGGAATTCGGCTGATGAAAGCCAGCTTCGGCCAGTAGCGGGGTTCGACGCGATCAATGATCAGATTCGGGTTGGACTCAACCCGCTTGAGGATCGTCCCAATATGAACTGGCCAGAGGCCATCGTTGATCACATTCTTCTCTGGAACGCCGTGGATTCGATCATGCAGCCAGGGACCAAAACGTGCACCAAGGTAGTGATAAGGCGCGTAGAGGTGGCCGCCCCACGGTGAATACCAGTTAGTCCAGGAAACATACGCCCAACCGCCCGGCTTCAGGACCCGAGCAATCTCGTCAATTACCTCGGGAGCGCGGGGGCAGTGCTCAAGCAGGTTTGAGCAGAGAATCGCATCAACACTCGCATCGGGAAGCGGCATGTCGGCTGCGTCTGCCACCAGCGCACCCTCGGGGGGAGCGCCTGCCAGCGCCAGCTCACCGGGATCGAGGTCAACCGGCAGAGCATCCGCACCGCGCGCGCGAAGCTCCGCCGTGTACCAGCCCGGACCGCAGCCAAGATCAATAATCCGCAGTCCATTTACCTTGCCGTGACGGGTCTCAAGTGCATCCGCGGTATCGGAGGCCATCCTGCGATAGAAGGTTTCGGGATCGCTCTGCTCATTGCGCCAGAGCGTCCAATACTCCCGGAACCGCTGTAGTCCGGAACTACGACTGCTGTACGAGGATGTCGTCTGGGGCTGGTTCATCACACTTGTCTTTGGCTTGTAAGACTTCCGACCGGCAGGCCGCCAGCCTCCTCCTGAAGGATGTTTAGCAGCAATCGGGCCGAGCCATTCCACGAGAATTCCTCGGCCCGGGCCTGAGCCGCCCTGCCCATCATCAAGCGGCCGGCCGAATCGGCAACCAATCCTTGGATTGCGTCCGCTAGTTGTTCGGGTGTGTCTGCGAGCAGGCCGGTTGAATCGTGGACAACTGCCTCGCGTAAACCACCGACAGCCATCGCTACCGTTGGAGTGCCGCAGGCTGCCGCTTCCAACGCGACCAGCGACCATCCCTCAACGGATGATGCGGTGACATTTAGCCATGCGCTCTGTAGAAGCCGAAGCTTCTCCTCCTCACCCACGAACCCGTGCAGAACTACTCGATCGGAGAGTCCGCGGTCAGCTATCTCGCGTTCGATGTCCGGGCGGTGATCGCCATCGCCGGCAATATCGAGTCGGACGCCAGGCATTCGCTCAACAGCAGCGAGCAACATCTCGATTCGCTTGTAGCGCTTCAGCCGACCGAGATAAAGAAGGGTTGGCAGATCGCTACGGATACCGGGAACAAACAGGTCGGTGTCAACACCATTGTGGGCAACTGAAATACGGTTGCGTGGCACCCCAAGCTCGGCTACTTCAGAAGCAGTTGAATCGGAAACCGTTACGAAACGGGTGTCTCGGTAGAGCGCCTTCAGCGGGAGAGTCTCAAGTGCTGCCGCGGCAACGCGCCCAACCTGCCCCATCTCCCGCACATAGTGCTCCTTGTGAACATGATGGACGAGAGCGACCCTTGGCGTGCGGAGCCAGAGCGGAGTCAGGAAGGTGATCCCATTGACAATTTCGATCGTCACATCGATATCGGCAGGCAATGCCCTCTGGCCGCGGAGAATCGTTCGCGGGAATACAGTGGCGCGGCTTCCTGAACGGCGTATCTCAAGGTTGCCATGCTGCTCGCGAGCAACCGACCCCGGGTAACCGCCGGCGACCATCGTTACCCGATGCCCCCATTTGGTCCAACGGCGAACATTCTCATGTAGGTGCGTACCCGTACCGCCACCCTGCGGGTGAGTCCAGTCACGATCGGTAAGGACGAGAATGTGCAGGCGCCGATCCGATTCAACCGAGCCATCGCCGTTCGACTCAGTGTTGATCATCTGAGTTTCGCTCATTTTTCCAGCCCTGCTGCCGGTCGTTGCCTGCTGCCAAGACGACCTACTCGACCACGAATCGATTCAAAGCCAGCGATTGCGCCGCCGATTGCTAGCAGTGCGCCAAGTAGACCGAGCCAAGGAACGCTGATTCGACCTGCCCGAGCCCTAGAGGCGGCATCGGTTGGGCCAACGTAACGCTTAGCGGCTGCCTTGCCGGAAACTCCATAACGTCCATCATCACCATTAGCTCCGAAAAACCAGTGGCCACTTAGATCGGTTTTCAGCGCCCAATCACCGACAGAGCCAACGATTACGCGATTCGAAACCGATGCGCCGGTCTGGACCCAAGCTCCGACGCTCATTTCGCTCGCCGAAAGTCCCTCAATTGGAGGGGTCACAATTGTTCCAAAGCCCTTGAGCGCGACTGAGCCACCATCACCGTCACCAGGCGCAATGCGCGCTCGCGACTGCGCGACCTGACCAACATTGCGACCCTGGATTCCGGTAACGGCGTCGCGAGCGCCGGTCGCCACATCACCCAATGGAAACCAACCTACGAGACCGGGAGTGTCGCCAACAACGATCCCGAGGCCGCCGGCCTGCGTTCCAAGTCCGGCTCGATATTGGGCAATCAGCTCGTTTTGCGTGATTGGGCGATTGTAGATTGAGACCGCATCGACTGCGCCAACCCAGCCGCGATTGCCCCCAAGGCTTCCAATCATGATCGGGTGCCGCAAACCACTAGCCGCGCGAGGACCCTGCCCCTTCGCGACGAGCTTGCCATTTACGTAGAGCCGAAGTGTCCCCTTTGAAGATGTGCCTGCGATGAAAGCCCGCGAAGCGACGTTGCTAGTCAGAGGGGTTGACGCAGTAGACACTCTCAATAGTGCTGGAACTGCAGCAAAGACAAGCGCGATAACGCCAACCGCAAGCAGCAGACCTATCGCCGGCCTAGGACGTCCAACCGGAACCAACACGGCAGCGAATAGGGCTCCACCCGCGACCGCGAGTACGGCATCAATAAATACGTATCCGGTGCCGGTGATTCCCACAGCAACCATCAGCACTGCCGCGATTGCAAGGGCGATACGTGATGCCTGTGGCAAGACGGCCCGATCCGGAGAGAGCAGTGGAACTCGCTTTAGTGCGTTGATTGGCCGCTCGATGAAGTGCCAGCTGATCGCGGCCACGACCACCACCGCGAGCAGTTCGGCGATCAGGATCAGGCCGTAGGAAAGAATGTTGGTTGAGCCAGGAAGAGCCAAGCCACGGCCGGAGAGAGTGTGCAGTACGACTGGATGAAAGAGGTAGATGCCGTAAGAAATGACTCCGAGCCACAGGAACGGTGGGAAGCCAAGCGCTCGCCTCAGTGCGCCCTTCCGCTGGTCGCCAAAGATGATTGGCAGGATCAGGAAAACTCCCATTGCCGTGGCGAGAATGTGCCTGCTCCAAGCCTCGGCAACCGTGGCCGCCTCAAGGGAGGAGGTTTTTGAACCGGTTCCCCAAGCGAGCACCATGAAGCAAAGCACCCCCGCTGCCCACGAAACCCCTGGGTACTGATCAAGCCAACTAAGCGATCTTGGTAGTGGCCTGCCTTCCAGCCTGACTGACAGGAAGGCGAGCAGCATCCCGATCGCAAAGAGATCGAGATATCCGAACAGTGAAACAGTCGTGAGCGGGCCGGACTCACCGGTGAGGATCAGCCGCAGCAAAACCCCTGTAGCTAGCAGCGCTACAAGCGAACCGAACTCACGCCGAACACGATTGGCTGCCGACTTCGCGGGGATTTGAGCTACGAACCACGCCCAGATCGGAAGAAACAGATAGAGCGTCGCCTCAATACAGAGCGACCATGCAACTGAGAGGCCGCCCTGCTGGTTACCCGGACTGTAGATCTGGGCGAATCCGTAGTAGAGAAATCCATCCGAACCAAATACCTCGCTTTTGCCAACAAAGGCAGCCGTAACGGTAAGCGCTAGAACATAGGCAGGCACGATCCGCAGAAAGCGGCGCTTCCCATAAGAAACAAAGCCCGGCAGCCGCTCTCCTGCAAGGTTCGCTTTGACGAACGGACGGTAGATAAGGAATCCCGAGATGACAAAGAAAACGAGTACGCCGTTGCCAAGGCGGATCATCATCGGCTGCAGGAAGTTCAGGCCGTCTGGTAGGTGTACCCAGCCGTTGAAATGCGAGAGAACGACACTTAGCGCAGCGCCGGCACGCAAGGTATCCATGTAGGGGAAGCGACCCTTATGGATCTCAGGCTGGCGTAGGAACGGAAGCCGGCTAAGGCGACTGGATTTGCTAGCGGACATCGAAATTCATTGTCCCACCAGCAGACACAGACCGCCACGATGGAATCAACCCACCCAGACCAAAAGCAACTCCCACGAGGACCATGGCCAGCCCGGTCCGGCCTTGCTTCGCTAACGACCGGCCGTTAGGCGAATCGCCTCGTTGATAAGCCCAAGAGCTTGGGCATCATTGCCGGCGAGCCTTGCGAGATGTTCAATGCCGGGCCGGATCACCAGGCCACGGCCAAATCGCCATGCGGCGCTGGCGGGATCGCCCTGCTTGGCGCCAGCAGCTGAGCGCAACTTGCCTGGCGCTTCAACAGTTAGCGAAGCGATCGAGCCCGGTGGCGCTATCAACAGGCCGCCTGTCTGAGAGAAGAGGCCAAGTGAGTCCCTCCAGACCAGCAGTTCGGACGGATCGCTTACTGGTCTCCCAAGGACGGCGCCAAAAGCATCAGCCTTCCGAGCCGGTGATGGATTCGATGCGACAGTGCCACGGATCTCAACCGTCCGCCTAAGCGAATCATTTCCAAGGTTGAGCAGATGCCCACCTCGCTTGACCCAGCCACGCAAGGCCTCAAGCGTTCGTGATGGAAGCCAGCTCTCCTCACCAGCGAGAATTACCCCCCTAAATGCCGACAGGCGCGGTCCGCGACCTGTGGCTAAGGCAATATCGGTCGTAATCACAGTCGGCGTCTTAGATTGCGAGAGCCTCCCGAGTAGCGGCACAACGTCACTCTGCAGGCCGGCGAGCCCGCCGCTAATCGGAGGCAGTACCCGATCGAGGTGAACTGAGCCACCGCGAGTCAGCATGTCCGGCAGCCCATCACCGGACTGATCAACCCTCGCTACGCCCTGCCAGCGAATCGCCGGCAACACAACCAGCGTCGGAGCGCGATGACCAATGACTGCAACCGGAACCTCAGCGCGGCGTCCGTTGCCGACGACCGCGAGTTTGAGCAGACCGTGGGTCCTTGCCGGTATCCGTACACGCAGCCGCGCAGCGCGAGTTGACCCGCGAGCGAGTGGCGGACCGTCGGAGAGGTTGCGTAACGCCCAGTCGTACTTCTTCCCGCGTGGATCGACGCTGACGGTTACAAGCGAGCCCGCCTTTGCCGGCAAAGCCGGTGGTGAAACCCCAAGCCGCCGAACCGTTACTCCTGGGCGTCCGCGAACCGGCCCAGGGATCGGTTCGAGTCGCGGTGGGAAACTGCCCTTGTTGCCAGCTTGATCGGTCTCGATGATGCCGAGCATGTAGACGCCATCAGCGGCTGGCTGACCATCTACGAGCCCATCCCAGGGAAACTTCCTGGCGACGTGCGGGAGCAACCTGCGCTCAACAACCTTCGCCGGAACGATGTCCGTTCGAATTACTAGACCACTGACATCCCTACCGAGCGTTCCACCAATGATTCCAATTGGTGAGCGTGCAGCCGGCAACAGGAAAGGCCCAGGCGGATGGCCTGGGATAACACGGACGACTCGCGGTTGTGCTGGCGCCGTGTCGAGCTGCACCGAATAGGGAATCGTCACCGACCGTCCCTGGCGAGTCAGTCCGACCCTAAATCGGTAGCTCCCATCCTCGGCCCGACGCCCATCTGCCCCTGTACCGAACCAAACAAACCGGACTCGCTTGCGTGCGGGCACATCACGACCGTTGGCGATCTTGCGGACAAGGTCTCCGCGGCTGTCAACAATTGAGACTGCAACTGTGTCACCGCGCTTCAGATAGAACGACACTGCTGCCGCTCGCGGCCCAGAACCAACAGGCGAAAAAGCCACCGTTCGCTTCGCACCAAGAACAACGGGATCGCTGCGTCTAAGCCGCTGGGCAAATAGCAGTGAAACACCGACTGCCACGACGAACACAAGGAAGGCAACCTGTCCGGAACGCCTCACAGTCTGACCAGCCCACAGTTCGGAACATGCCACCTGTGGAACCCGTCGAGTCCCTCATTCGCCTGTTGGCAGAGGGCGGTTCGGATGCTGCCGCCATGACAGATTACGAGCGTTGAGCGGCCGCTAGCGGTTATCTGGTCGAGAGCTTCGGTGACCCGCTGCTGATGCTCAAGCAGTGACTCACCATCTGGGAATCGGAAGCTACCCCCAGCCGATCGCCATTCCTCAAAGAGTTCAGGTTCCTGCTCGGCAACATCGTTCATCACCAGCCCCTCCCAACGCCCACGATTGCCCTCGGAGAGGCGGGGGTCAACGGTTGGTTCAACACCAATCCGATCAGCAATCGGTTTCGCTGTCTGGATGGCCCGCTGCAAGTCACTCGTCCAAATCTCCTCAAAAGCAAGTCCAGCGACCGTATCTGCGAGTTGCTCAGACTGCCTTAGCCCCCGAGCGTTGAGCGGCGTATCGGTGCGCCCCTGGAAGCGGAGCGGCTCAAGATTGTCGTCGGTCTCACCGTGGCGGGCGAGAATCACGATCGGCAGCGATTGCGAGACCCTCCGGAGATCTCCGGCAGCAACCATCAGGATCAGCGAGTGCGGTCGGACCCGACGGTCACAACCACTTCAGCGGTACAGGCTGCAGGTGGCGGGCAAGCAATAGACAACGCGTTGTCGTCGACAGGTTCAACCGGCGCCTTGATACCCAGCTTTGCCGCAACTGCTTCAGCATCACTCTTGTGTCCGGGTAGATACGAGACAAGCGTCGCCGCCCGAAGCTGATCCGGCGCATTTGTAACAACACCCTTCTTGAACCCGGCTGTGGCAAGCGTGTCAGCGACCTGCCCCGCCAAACCGCTAACCGGGGTGCCGTTCAGTACGGCGACAATCGCTCCAACTCCGGATGAGCCCGTAGTGCTGGTAGGCGGCTTTGTCTTGGTTGCCGTGCTTCCACCATCAAGCTGGGACACAAGGAAGGCTCCAGCGCCGATCACAATGATCGTCGCCAGGGCGGCCGGGAACAGGTTGCGACGGCGCTTCTGCGGTGGGGCCGGCGGGCGAGGCGCACGGGCCGCCGCTGCGGTGCTGGGTGCAGCGATCGACCGCTCCGCGGCATGGGTCGCGACTGGAACGGCCGAGCTTGCCGGAGCTGGAGCTGGAACTACTACCGGAGCAGCGAGCGGTGCAGGATCTGGATTGGCTGCCACGGCCGCCTTAACTTGAACCAAGCTCAGCGCCGGTGAAGGTGTTGCGGAGCCAATCGCAGGTGCGGCCATCCCAACTGGCAACAGCGCCTTCAAGGTCAGCTTGGTAGTTGCGGGAGCCGCCGTAGCTGCCGCGACCGCCGCCTTGCTGACTGGCCCAGTCCGAACGACACTGCTCGCAACCGACTGACTTGCCGCCAACGCTGACTCAGCGGCATAAGCGCGATCCCCCTGCTGCTCAGCCTCATTGCGAAGACGCTTCAATTCCTGGCCCTGCGAGAAGACAAGAATCGCGATCACGGCGACCGCAATCGCGGCCGCTATCGCGACGATTGTGCCCAGATTCCCAAACAGGCCGGTGACAGTTACGGCTACAACCGGGTTCATTGAGGCTTGAGTCTAAGAGGTAGCGCGGGCGGTCGCCGTCGCGGCGAGCTCAGTAACTCGAGCTGCGAGCCTCGCAGCGTCACCTTCCAGCGTTAGCAAGTTGATTTCCTCGAACGACCTCTCAACCCATTCCGGCTCCAGCTGTGGCCTTTCGGCACCC
>Ga0194042_1000422_pt1 | contig 14156 bp, 12 predicted proteins | sample JunL4412m_MetaG_FD_148974 | JGI IMG/M metagenome (GOLD analysis project Ga0194042, IMG submission 148974) | Anoxic zone freshwater microbial communities from boreal shield lake in IISD Experimental Lakes Area, Ontario, Canada - Jun2016-L442-12m | ecosystem: Environmental > Aquatic > Freshwater >...
AATTTATCCACGCCCACCCCTCACCCGGCGAGCGAGTACGCTCGTCCGCCCTCTCCCTCAAGGGGAGAGGGAACGGCAACTGCATGTCCGGTGATGCACCCTGTGCCAGTGGGAGTGGATAGTGCTGGTGTTAAAGAATTCAAGAGCAATGAATTCAGTCACTCCGTGGCTATGGACGTTGAACAATAGCTCTACAGTCTCAACCCCATTCATTAGCCGTTACCGTTTTCGCGTAAATTCGCGCCCATTCGCGTTATTCGATGTTCAAAGCCGTTTGCTGTTTGTCCGTGTCCCTACAACGCTACGACTTCCGGTTCCGGAATTGGTACGTCCCGTCCACGCGCCCTTTCCAATTATCAGCACGAGTAATCCCGGCAAACGTCCCGGCATCGTCGCCGCCGTTTAACGTGATTTTATACGCATCCTGAGCCAATCCCGGTTCGACGTCGTGGCCTTCGAGTTCCACTTCCGGCCCGCGCACACAACCGAAGACCGCTTCCGTCGCGAAGTAGCTGGCAGGCTGACCACCGATTTGGTACGCGCGCCAGTAGATCGCACCGTCCGCAGTGCCATCCTTCTCGATATAAATCGTGGCACGGAAACCGAATTTACTTCCAGGCTTCTCCCAATTTCCAGACAGAAACAACACGCGGACATCATACTCCGACGTGGCGGGCGTTTCGGCTCGTTTGAGTTCTAAAACAGTGGACATCAATGGCTCCTCCTGATAAATCGATACGGATTGTGTGAACGGCGCGATCACCTCGAAATGATTGACTCAAATGGACGAGTTTTATTTAAAATATTTTGCGAATGAAGGACGAATGTGTCTGCTCGAAGTGCATAAATTCGCTATCGACGTGTTCACAAAAAAAAAGTTATCAAAATATGAATGTAGGTCTTGCGCAGGTGCGTTTCATGTGGTTTAGTGAGAGTGGAAGATCCGATAACCTTAGCGCCTCAATAATCACGGTGATACAGAACAAGTTTGCGACAGCTTGGTTCAAGACATCAGTTGACGACAGTTCGTGGATAAAATCGTAACGGCTCGAACCGGCATAGCTGGGGGACCTGATTTTATGAACGAGACCATCTTTCCGTTGGAACCGACCGAGATTCGCCCCCGGCCCAGTTCCGTACGCTGCACCGCCACCCTTGAACGCTTGATGGAGGAAGTCCCCTGCAAGCGTAAAACGCCTATCGGAACCGACACCGCGTGGGCGTTGAAATTGAAGACGTGCGTAGACACCACCGCCCGCGAATTACACATCGACGTTCTCGCCGCCAAACCCGTCCAATGCTTCGGCTCATCCGATCCGCGCGACATGCTCTTCGAATTGGACACCGACCACGGTCCGCTCGAAGTAACCCGCTCACGTTCCGGCCAGCATACGTTTAATTGGAAAACGGCCTGATTGCTTCAGTCGTCAAAGAGCCGAATCGGTTTGACTCACTTTTTTAATCGATCTCTGATCGAGTGTGCGTTGTCGTTTTGTTCACGAATCTGAACAGTGGCAATGCATACCACCCGCACCCCCGTTTCCATTTCACGTCGATTTCAAAATTGACTGGATTCGATTCCGTGATAACGTCCCTCTACGAATTGATCCGGATTATCTTTCGAGAGGAATTGGACCAGCATGGCTGACATGGCGTACGACGTGATTGTAATTGGTGGCGGACCCGGCGGATACGTGTGCGCGATTCGATGCGCTCAATTAGGCTTGAAAACGCTTTGCGTTGAAAAAGCGGAACTCGGCGGCGTCTGCCTCAATTGGGGCTGCATCCCGACCAAAGCGCTGGTCCGTTCGGCGGAATTGCTCGACGAAATCAAGCACGCTGAAAAGTACGGCTTGAAAGTCGAAGGCGTTTCGTTCGACCTCTCCAAAATCGTCGGCCGCAGCCGCGATGTCTCCAGCAAATTAAACAAAGGCATCGGCGGTCTCTTCAAAAAATACAAAGTCGAGCATCTGGCCGGAACCGCGACGTTCACCAGCGCGACAACGCTTGACGTCACCACCGCCGACGGCGTCAAAAAAATCAGCGCCAAGAACATCGTCGTCACCACCGGCGCGCGTCCGAAGAATCTTCCGGAACTCAAGCCCGACGGTAAAGTCGTCATCACCAGCCGTGAAGCGATGGTCTTGCAAAGCGTTCCGAAGCACCTGCTCGTCGTTGGTGCCGGTGCTATCGGAATCGAGTTCGCGTACTTCTACGCCGTCCTCGGCGCGAAGGTCACGATCGTCGAATTCCAGGACACGATCCTTCCGGTCAACGACCGCGAATTGTCCGGCCTGCTCGCGAAGTCCCTGCAGAAGCGCGGCATCGTGATCAATACCAGCTGCAAGCTGGACAAAATCGAAATCACCGCGACAGGCATCAAAGCCAACATCATCGGCGCGAAAGACGGCAAGGTAGTCGGCCCCGTCGAAGCGGATATTTGCTTGAGCGCCGTCGGCATGACCGGCAATGTCGAAGACTTGAATCTGCAAAAAGCGAACGTGAAGTTCGACCGCGGATTCATCATCACCGACAAGACCTGCCTGACGAGCACAAAGGGAATTTACGCCATAGGCGACGTCAACGGCCCGCCGCTGTTGGCGCACAAAGCCAGCTACGAAGGCCACAACGTTGCCGAACGCATCGCAGGGAAGCACGCGAACGAAGTCGAGAAAGACCAAATCCCCGGCTGCACGTACTGCCATCCGCAATTGGCTTCAGTCGGCTTGACCGAAGAACAATGCAAAGAAAAGAAGCTCGACTACACAGTCGGAAAATTCCCATTCGCTGCGAACGGCATGGCGTTGGCCGTCGGCGAAGAAGAAGGCATGGTCAAGCTGCTCTTCGGTAAGAAGCACGGCGAATTGCTGGGTGCTCATATTCTTTCCGGCCGCGCAGCGGATTTGATCATCGAAATGGGCTTGGCGATGAAGCAGGAATGTACCTACGAGGAAATCCTCGCCACCATGCACGCTCACCCGACGCTGGGCGAAGCCGTCATGGAAGCGACAGCCAACGCCTTCGGACAAGCCGTTCATATCTAAACGAAAAAGCGCCCGCGCGATCATCCGATCCGCGGGCGCGTTATTACTCCTCGCCCTTCACCAACGCAGCCGTATCGCGAATACAATCATCCAACGTTTTCGCCGGTGTGTACCCGATCAACCGCTGCGCTTTTTCAAGGCACGGCACGCGGCGGTGCATGTCTTCAAAACCATCGACGTAAGCATCTTCGTACGGCACGATTCGAATCTCAGACGAACTTCCCAACAATTCTTTCACGCGCTGAGCCAGTTGCAGAATCGTCACTTCATGATCAGTCCCGATGTTGACAACTTCGCCGCGCGCTTCCGTCGTGTGCATGATTTTCGAAATCGCATCGACCACATCGTGGACATGACAGAAACAGCGCGCTTGACTCCCGTCGCCATAAACCGTGATCGGTTTTCCACTGAGCGCCTGGCGGATAAATGTTGGGAGCACCATGCCATAGCGCCCGGTTTGGCGCGGCCCAACCGTATTGAAAAGCCGCACGATCAGCACCGGCAGTCGCGTTTCGCGGAAGTGCGCGAGCGCCAAAAATTCTTCGAGCCCCTTCGCCGACGCGTAAGCCCAGCGCTGCTTGTCCGTCGCGCCCATCACACAGTCGCCATTTTCACGAAACGGCAGCTCCGTCGATTTCCCATACACTTCACTCGTCGACGTGATCAGCACCGGTTTGCGGTAGCGGCTGGCCAGATTCAAAACCGAGTTCGTTCCCTTCACGATGGTCTCAATCGATTGCACCGGCCGATCCAAAATCAGCTTCACACCCACCGCGCTGGCCAAATGAAAAATCGGACCATTCTCGCGAATCGTCTGCTCCAGCAGCGCCTCGTTCAGCACCGAGCCGATGAGCAGTTTGACGCGCGGATTGTTTTCAAGATGCGCAATATTTTTGTAGCGACCCGTCGAAAGATCATCAATCAGCGTGATCTCATTCGCCGGGTCAAGCGCAAGCAACCGATCCGCAAGATGCGAACCAATAAATCCGGAACCGCCAGTGATCAAATATCGCAAACGTGAATCTCCAAGGTCTGTTCAGTATACGAAAATCCGGCCACGAAAGTTCGGGCGAAAACCGATTTCGAACGAATTGAAGTGAATCACCAGTCAAGCGACTGCAGTTCCTCTCTCCCAAGGGAAGAGGGCCGACACAGGTACTCCTCTACGGCATCGGTATCTACACAAATGGCTGTTAGCCGTTTGCCCCAAAGGGGCAGCATGAGATAGCCCAGGGCGAAGCCCTGGGAATCGATACAAGAATCGTTAAAGCCCTGAAAGGGCGACATAAAGAGTCGAACGATCCTCTGGGGCTGAAAACCAAACTTGATACGTTGGGAAAACGTAACTCCAAATCCACACCCCCTGCCAATTGTCTAATCCGTGTGTTCGTGTACGATATTATTCATGCGTGAATCTCACCTGTCTTCGCGCAATAAAAAATAAATCAGGAACATATCCATGAGCACAAAACCACGCATTGCCATTCTCGATTGGGCCTCCGCGCATCTCGGCGATCCGGAGGCTGTCGTCGAGCGCGGAGTTATCGGCGACGCGGCGGACGTGAAGACGTTTTATTGCAACAGTGACGCGGATTTCACCGACGAGATTCTGGATTCCGACGCGCTGATCGTCTGGCATAATTGCCCGATTCAAGCGCCAGGAATTGAACGCCTGCGCCGCTGCCGCGCGTTGATTCGCAACGGCGTGGGCTTCGACAGCGTGGACAGTGCCGCCGCCGCGCGCTGCGGAATTCCAGTCTGCAACGTCCCAGATTATGGAACCGAAGAAGTCGCGGACCACGCCATCGCATTGACCCTCGCGTTATGCCGCCAACTTTTCCCACTCGACATCGAAGCCAAAAAGCTGGGCTGGACCATCCCGACACCATTGAAAATGCGGCGATTGAGAACGCTGAATTTTGGCGTCGTAGGCTTAGGTCGCATCGGCATGGCGACCGCCTTGCGCGCAAAAGCGCTGGGATTCAACGTCAGCTTTTACGATCCGCATGTGTCCAACGGCGTGCACAAAGCCATCGGGATTCAGCGCGAACGCTCGCTGGACACCATGCTGAAAACATCCGACGTCCTGTCGCTGCATTGTCCGTTAAATGCTGGGACGCATCACCTGATCGCCGAACGCGAATTGGCGTTGATGAAACCGACAGCGTATCTCGTCAACACCGCACGGGGCGGGGTGGTGAAGAAGACGGCTGTCCTCGCCGCATTGCGCTCGGGCGCTCTCGCCGGGGCAGGGCTGGATGTGATTGAAGACGAGCCATTAAAAACCGCCGACGAAGCAGCGACACCCAACCTCATCGCAACCTGCCACGCCGCGTTTTACAGCATTGAATCAAAACTCGAAATGCGCGCCACCTCCGCACGAATCGCACGGGCTGCTGTGCTCGGCGAGCCACTTGAAAATGTAGTCAACGGAATAGAGTCATCGAAACTCGGAAAATAAATCGAACGAAAGCGAACTGCGAACATGAAAATACAACATGGCGATTATGAATTGGTAGACGGGATCGAACACGTCAAATTTGATGAAGTCCAACCGTGGCTGGCCGCAACATATTGGTCGCCCGGCATCACGATCCCAACGATCATAAAAGGCGCGGAGAATTCGGCACTCGTGATCAGCGCGTTTACAAAAGACGGCAAGCAAGCCTCGTTCGGGCGCGTGGTCTCGGACACCACCCGCTTCGCCTACCTCACCGACATCATCGTCGGCGACGAGCACCGAGGCAAAGGACTCGGCCAGGCGATGGTTCAATTCGCGCTCGATCATCCCAAATTTTCGTCCGTGACAAATTGGTGCTTGATGACGTTAGACGCTCACGGCGTGTACGAAAAGCTGGGATTCAAACCGATCACCGATCCTGAAAGCAAAACCGACCGATGGATGGCCAAATTTCGCGACCGGATTTGGTAATCGCCTGATCGAATTACTTCACTTTCGGGACAGCTTTCCAAGACGTCGATTCATGTGTCCTCACGCCCGCCGCATCCTCGATCATGATAAAAACAGCCGCTCCGGGCGTGGCATTGATCACATCAATCGCAGCATCGATTCCTAAAACTCCTGTTTTCGCAAGCGCGTCAGAAGTCGTGCAATTCGGCGCCACAAGCGTGACACTGCTGCGGCCTTCGATGGCTTTGCCGGTCTTCGGATCAATGATATGCGAATAGCGTTTTCCATTGGCGTCGAGATGTTGTTCCGCATCGCCCGACGTTGAAACCCCCGCGTTTTTGAGCAGCAATCGCACCGGTTCTTTTTCACTCGTGTTCAATGATTTCACGTCCACGGTCCAGCCTTCTTTCCCAGGCGGTGGCTCGCCAACACCCACATCCCCGCCACCAACCACGAGCGCATTTGGAAATCCGCGCTGCTTCAAAAGTGCGAGCGCCTGATCGACCGCGTAGCCCTTTGCGATCCCGCCGAAATCCAATTTCATGCCAGGAAGCGCGAGCCGAACGCAATGCGTTTTCTCATCGAGAAGCACATTCGACATCCCAACAAGCGCTTTCGCTTTAGCCAGTTCGCCGGGATCGGGAAGCGTTTTTTCTTTTCGAGCTTTGCGCCACACGCGAACGACAGGACCGACCGTCACATCAAACGCTCCGCGCGTGGTCGTGTTGAATTCCTTCGCCCGAACAAGCACGTCAAAAATCTCGTCACTGACATGTACAGCAGGACCACCCGCCCCAGCACACAGTCGCATCAGTTCACTCGACTCGTTGTAATCCGTCATCATCGCATCGAGGAGTTCAATCCGATCAAACGCAGCGCGCGCGGCAGCGGTTGCAACGCGTTCATTCGGTGCGAAAAGCACGACGCGAAAGAGTGTGCCCATGCACGGTTCTTCAAATGCAAAACGCTGAAGTGCCGTCTCTTCAGCAAGGCTCGTCCCAGGGCAAAACAACGCCGCGCACAGAACGCTTGCCAAGAGAAGGAAGCGGTATGCGCGCGGCGAAATGAAAGAGTCAGTCACGTTGATGTCCACGGAATTGAAAACGATTTAGAGCGTTGAACTGACGGGCTAAAAACCCGTCCACATATGTTCAACGCAACTCCAACCTATTTCTTCAATCCGTTCCCGACAATGTCTTTTTTGGATGTGTAAGACAACGTCGGCGTGGCTTGGAAGTCCGTCGCGTTGACCGTTAACGTGATCGGCAGTGCGACTTGAACCGCGGGGACCAGCGTGCCATTGGTGAATCCCAGCGAACTCAACGCGCTGAACATCGCCTGGTTCTTCAACGTTACCGTGACCGTCCACGGAACACTTCCGGTTCCTTTTTTCGATGCTCGTTTCAACTGAATCATCGCGTTCCCGCTGCGTGCGCCGTTCAAGCTTGTCGACGTACTGAACGACCCAAGCTTCAGTGTCCCCGTTTGCGAATCCGGATTGAACGTGCTCGGAAGCACGACCGTTCCGAGCAGCATGAACGAGTCTTCATTCGCCTGCTTAAAATCGAAATGGACCTGCGCTTTTTTAACAGTCATGGGTCCAGACCCGTTGCCGCCAGATGAATTGACGGTGACTTGAACTGAGCCGCTGACTGACTTCGATTTCGTATCCGTCACAGTGACAGTCGCCGTGAACGTGCCTGCGGAGTTGTAAACGTGATTGATGCTCGCGCCGGTTTGCGCAACTGTACCATCACCACAATCCCACGAATACGTGAGTGCTCCCGTTCCACCGGATGCGGTCACCGACAGCGCTGCCGATTGCCCCGCCGTGACCGGATTTGGCGTGGCGCTGGGCCCAGCCGAAATCGTCGGCGTTCCACCGCCGCCTCCGCCCGTCGTGACAGTCATCTGCATCGATCCATTAGCTGATTTTCCGCCACCGTCGCCCACCGTTACCGTCACACTGTACGTCCCTGCCGCCACGAAAACATGATTCACAGTCGCGCCGGTTTGAGTCGGCGTTCCGTCGCCGAAACTCCACACATACGTCAGTGTCCCCGTGCCGGTCGCCGCTGCGGAGAACGAAACCGAACTGCCTGCCGACGCCGGATTCGGGTTCGCCGTCGGACCGCTCGACAACACAGGAGCCGGATTGTTGGCGACGCCACTCTTCCAATATTGCATCAGCGTCCTCAGCGCTTCCGGCTTGTTTGTAGGCGGAGGATTGTTGACTTGATCAGCGGTGTTGGCGCCGTGGCATGACGTACACGTACGAATTTCGCCGGGCTGGAACGAGAGCCAATACCGTTCACGCACGACCGGCGTGCCGTCAGGCGCAGTGGTCTGCCACGTCATCGCACGATTCGCCGGGACGAAGGCCGCCATCGATCCATCAGCTCCGAGCAACACACTGCCGGGCGGACCATTCACGTCGGCAGGATTCTGGCTCCCCGTGTCATGCATGGGAACAGCGAGCACACGTCGACCTGCGCGCGGAGGCCCGTTACCGCCACCGTTGAATCCACGCAACTGATCGCCCTGGAAAAGCTGCAGGTGGGAGATGTCATACACTTTTCCGGACACAGGCGCAGTCTTCGTTGCCGTTCCCGGGATCTGCAAATTATACGGCTGCTGCTTATCGGCTTTATCGCGAGTCGTCAAATTGCGGCTGACGATCAGCGCGAGATTGTTCTGAGCCATGTAGCTTTTCAGCGCAACGAGGTCCACGTTTTCTTCAGTGAAGATCGCTTGCTCAGGCGCTTGAATCACGTCAGCGATCTTGACGGGTTTCGCGCGGGCAACGACTTCGACCGGATAGAGTTCCCAAAGCGGCCCCGAATACGTGACCAAAAAATCCGGCTGCCAATAGCTGATCGTCTTCGTAAACGCCGCCATCAAAGGCGCTCCCGCCGTCCTATATTGTCCTGATGTGATCATCGTCTTGATCCGGAAATCGTAGCGCGTGGTCAGCGCATTTCCGGTGCCTTCATTCTTATCAACGCGCGTTTCCGGAGCATGCACGGCAAGCAGCGTGCCGTCCGTCATCGGCAGAGGGTTGCGGTAATGACCGGTGCTGTTCGGATCGGCGGGAGCGCCATCGAGGTTATAGCCTTGCGTCGCGCGGTGCGTGATGTACGTCACGAACATATTGTCCGCGCTCATCCCTTCGGGGCCGGTGAGCGTGATGATTTGGCCGGACGCATGCGTCGAAAATTCAGGACAATCGATGCCGTAATACACGCCAGGATGTTGCGGGTCTTCACGGATTTGCAGCATGTTGTCAATCCGATTCTTATTCACGCGATTTGATGACGGCGCAAAATATTTTAGATTCGAATCGTCGTTCAATGACAGCGCCATGTAGTCGAAAAGCTCGTGGCGTCCGACATGATTCAGCGTCTCCTCGCCCGTGCCATCTTCGCCAATCATCCACGGAAAAAATTGATTGAACGTGTGCCCGATCAGGTTCGTGCCTTGAAGAAGATCCGCGCGCGAACTTCGTGGCTCGGGGAAGAGTTCCTCTTGACGCGGCAACTGTTGAGCGTTCGCGGTTTCGTTCGAGTAATTAAATGTGCCGTAGACAGTCCCGGGAGCGGCCCCAGCGTCGGCATCCGCTTCCTGATCGCGCTGCAAATGATCCCAGCGCGTGAAGATGACGCGGCCAAAACTATCGACCGTCGGCGTGAACGAACCTGATGGATCATGCGAAAGTAGCGTCAAACTTCCGGAAGTAGCATCGAGACTCCAGACACCGGAAATCGTCGGAGCAAGTTCGTATTCATCGCGCTGCGGATACAAATGCTGAGCTCCATTGCGTGGGCGGTCGCTCGTGAAAATGATGCGCTCATCGGTTCCATAAATAGGGCTGACGTTATTAAAGGTGGCAGGCTGGTTCGCGACTTTGGTGATGACCGGCGTCTCACCTTTTCCGAAGCCCGTGATTTCGTAAATCTGCCAGTTGCTCTTGTAGGTGTAATCGTATTGCTGCTTCGGTGCACCAATGACCATGCAGAAAAGCGCTTTCGTTCCGCTCCAATGAATGGCCGGATCGCGCACGGCAATGGACATGGCGTCTTGAGCCGCTCCAGTTGAACCGAAGCCCGCTGCGGCTGTTAAATTCTTAAGCGTCCCATCCGGATAGCGAATCCACAGATCGCCCCCGCGAATCGCTGAATTGGGGTCGGACAAATGATTGCCGAAGACCGAACCAATAGTGGTGAAATCAAATGGAACGGGAACTTGCGTCACGAACATGATCGGATTGCTGGGCGTGGCCGCTGTTGCGGGCACTGTCACGACCGCGAGTGCTAAAACAATTACGGTGGCGAGGATGCGTTGCGTCATGATGTCGATTCTCCGATTGGTGCACACTGTCTTCATATAGTAGTAAGAACCGGCGCGTGATTTCTTACGACGAATAACGCGAATATTCAGCAGAAAAATGCGGCGCGAGTGCACGTGTGTGATTTCTATAGATCCGAGATAAGCAATAAGTTCAACTATCCTGCATTGACAAGTTTGACGAAAGCAGCTATGACAAATTGAATCATGCCGACGCTGCTTCAAACATTAAAGAAACATCCTCTTGCCCAACGCCTGAACGCCGCTTTAAAAGCCCCACTTCAAGAGCGCCGGGCCGCGCGAAGTCTGCGTTGGTGCCGGGACGAAGCGAAACGCAAAGGCCGCGTCGAACTCGACGAACCCGCATTGACCCTCGCCCTCCGAACACGCCTGCAAAACCGCCCCCATCCTGTCTGGCCCAAGCCCAAAGGCTCGCTGCATGTCTTCATGATGTACTGGCTGGAGAATTGGGAATTCGTGCTTCCCATTTCAATGCAACCGTTCGGAAAAGTCACCGTCTTCGATTGGCGCGCACACGGCTTTGATTCCAGAAGCAAGAACTGGCTCATCGAACGGGATGCGATGAATGACGCCATGTTGCGCGCGTTTCATGCCGCGAACGCAGAGCAGCCGGTGGATGCCGTGATTGGGTATGTGTCTGGGCACACTACGTCGCCGGAAACGCTGCGCGAGATGTCGCGCGCGGGGGCGGCGATTTTCAACATGTGTTTCGATGATAAGTTGCACATGCCTGGGCGAGTGTTCGGTGGACGAGACACGTCGCCAGCAGGCATCGCATCCACCGTCGATCTCAACCTCACCAATTCGCCCGAATCCGTCATCAAATATTACGCCTTTGATGGGCTCGGAATATTTTGCCCCCAAGGCGCGCAACCCGATATCCACACCCCCCAGCCCGGCGGTTTCAAATATGACGTATCGTTTGTTGGAGCCAAATACGGGTGGCGCAGTCGTCTCATTGAAGCGCTCACGCAGCGCGGCATTCATGTCGAGTGCTTTGGTAAAGGCTGGCCAAACGGTATGATTTCGGATGCTGATTTGATCGCTGTCTTTTCGCACAGCCGCATCAACATCGGCATGGCGGGCGTGGCTCATTCGAACACACTGTGTTGCTTGAAAGGCCGCGATTATGAAATTCCGATGTGCGGCGGACTGTACCTGACGCAAGATCATTCCGACCTCCCTTTTATTTACAACGTCGGCACCGAAATCGCCGTGTATCGCGACGCCGACGATTGTGCCGCACAAATCCGTGCATTGCTTGCCGATCCCAAACGTGCAGACGCAATTCGGCAAGCGGGCCATCACCGGGCACGTTCGACTCACTCATGGGAAGCGTGTTGGGACCGTGTGTTTAAAATCGCTGGGATTATTGCATAAGCGACGAAGGCAGAGTACGCTTTCGCCATCAATTTGATGTCGGTTGTCGTCGCCGACATGTTAAACACGATTCAACTGTGCAAGCCCGGTGAACAGAGAACACGATGGAGGCAGACCGTAGATGTCGTGGAAAAAACAAACGCTCCGAGCTCTTTTCAGTCTCGTACTTTCACGTGCGAATCGGCAGCAACTTGGCGCGTTTTTGTTAAACGAGGCGCTGGGCGACAACGACGGTGAAGCGGTGACGAACGGGGAGTACGCGTTGCTGCACACCGCGTTAAAACCGATGGTCGGATTGCCGTTCATAGCACTCGATATTGGCGCGAATCTGGGCGAATGGACGCGTGAACTCTTTAAATTTGCTAATTCCGAATGGCGCGTATTTTGTTTCGAACCCACTCCAGCGACATGTAAAAAACTGAGCGAATTACTCGCAGACACGCCATGCGCCACACCAGTCAACGTGGCGCTGGGTGACGCGGCGGGGACAGGATCGCTGCGGATTGTAGGCGAACTCGCCGGGACAAATTCACTGCACCATCGTCCCGTGTGTGAGGCCCAATTAGAACACGTAGAAACGATGGATGTTCCCATCATGACCGGCGACGCGTTCTGTGCGTCGCGCGGATTGGACCGGATCGACATCATCAAAATCGACACGGAAGGCCACGAGATCGCGGTGCTGAAAGGCTTCGACCGGATGTTGTCCGAACACCGGATTGGGTTGTTGCAATTTGAATACGGTGGTTCGTGGCTGGATGCTCGGACGCAGCTGGCCGACGCGTTCGCACTGCTGCAACCCAAAGGGTACCTGATCGCGAAAGTGTTTCCGAACGGGCTGAAATTCATCGATGCGTACCATCCGAAGCTCGACACATTTGCCTACGCCAATTACGTCGCGCTGTTGCCGGAATTGAAATCGCGCTTTGTGGAAATCAAATGAACAATTTTGTCCGAACGATTGTGAATGGCGTGGCTGGGACCCTGGGCGTGCGCCTCGTCAACCGGAATTGGGGGCCACGTGGTCCGTTCGAAACATTGAAGCGAGCGCGGGCTGCAGGAGTGGTCGTCAAGCAAGCCGTTGATGTCGGGGCCTCCACGGGCGTGTGGACGAGAGATGCTCTCGCTATCTATCCCGACGCGCGTTTTTTCATGGTCGACGCGCTCGAACACAATCGGCCCGCGCTCGAAAAAGTGAAGCGCGATCAGCCTGCGTGTGACTATTGGATCGGTGCGTTGGGTGCCACTCCGGGACGTCTGTCTTTCAATTCCACAGGCGACCAATCGAGCTTTTTTGTCAGTGAAACCTTTCCCGCAAAGCAGGTCGTGGAAGTAGACGTTCGGACGCTGGATTCGTTTCTCGACACCAAGACCATCGCTCTCCCGGAATTGATCAAAGCGGATATTCAAGGCTTTGAGCTCGAGCTGTTGAAAGGCTCAACACGCTGTCTGCAGCACGCGGAATTGGTGCTCCTCGAAGTCTCGCTGTATCAAATTTATGCGAACGCGCCGTTGGCCCACGATGTGATTGCATGGATGGGAAACAACGGTTTCCGAATCTACGACATGTGCACGTATGCCCTGCGTTCGCGGGACAACGAACTCGCCAATATGGATATCCTTTTCGCGCCGAACTCGTCCAAACTATTCGCCTACGAAGGCTGGTAAAATCCGGGCGAATGAACCCGATCTTACTTCGGTTTCACTGCATCAATTTGATTGAGCTTCTTCTCGGCTTCTATGATTTTTTTGTTCCAATAATTCAAGGAAGGCCCCAGCGCCTTTTTGACCTGTTCCGTCGTGTTGGGATCAGCCAGCGCTCGCTCGATGGTCTGACGTTGTTCAATCGAAGACTTTTGGTTGATCACGACGGACTGGCGGAGTTCATACAGAGCGACAGGGTCCGTGATGGTGATCGGTTGTCCGCGTTCAACGTGAGTGCGCAGCGATGTCAGTTCGGCCACAACATTCGGCGGAAGGTCTTTTTCGTTGGGAGCGTTGTCGAGCCAGTTCTGCGCGCCATCGAAATCGTTCCGGGCCAGAGCCGTTTTGATCAGGTAGACAATCGCTTGCCGCGCGGGCTGGAGAATGGCTGCGCCGGGTTCTATTTTTTGCCGTCGGCGTCGGTCGAAATTAATGATCCAGACGAGTTCACGATTCGCTTCATGGTTTCGATTCAATTTCAAATAAGCCTGCCCCAGCCGCAGCCGTGACCAGGCCATGATCGTCTCGATATTTTGAGCAGGCGGAATCTCGGCAGCGTTTTTAGAAACGTGCGGCAGCATCGCGCCAGGCGCCGGAACGTAACGCTCGGATTCTTCGATGCGTTGATAAAGCGTAACATTTTCTTCCAGCGCAACAGCCGCGCGTTCTGCCGCATTGGCTTCCAACGCCAGTTCGCCGGTTAGGTAATTCAATTGAATGGCGAGGCCGACGTCACTGGCCCGCAACGGAGC
>Ga0194042_1000423_pt1 | contig 14149 bp, 16 predicted proteins | sample JunL4412m_MetaG_FD_148974 | JGI IMG/M metagenome (GOLD analysis project Ga0194042, IMG submission 148974) | Anoxic zone freshwater microbial communities from boreal shield lake in IISD Experimental Lakes Area, Ontario, Canada - Jun2016-L442-12m | ecosystem: Environmental > Aquatic > Freshwater >...
TTTCAATGTTCGCCAGCAGAGTCTGTGAACCGCCAAACTGCAATTGAATCGGAACGCCATACTCTTTTTCATAGTCTTTGGCGACGGCTTCCAGCGGCGCTTTGAGCCCCGCCGCGCAGTACACCAGCAGCGGCGATTTTGAAACCGTGCTCGCCGGCTTCCATACCAGCGCCAGCGTCAGCGCCACAAGCAAAAGCACCGATGCCAGGAAGGCCATCACCACAAATTTGTAATTCTGCAATAAACCCATTGCGCCAGTCTCACGACAAATGATTGCGTCTTCTCGATCGGATTTTAAGCGCCTGTGCTCCCGTCACCACCACAAGACCCGCCGCAACCGCTGTTGCGATCCAAAGCAATGTGCGCGATTCTGACGGGTTTGAAGTCTCCGCGCTGCGCAACGGCGCAGCCGCCACGGTCGCCTGGGGCGCGATTTCAACAAAATTCGGCGCAATCGGAGTCGCGGGTTGCACCGCGCTCGGCGTTTTTTCGGCGCTATTGCCAGCCGCCTGCACCGCCTCTTCCAGCAACTGTTCCCAATCTGCCGTCATCAGCAAATCCACGCCCGGATTCAACTGCTTCACCTGGCAAGAACATCCCGAGGTCAGGAACTCGAGACACTCGCTGAGAGTCTTCGCGTCGATCGCCTGCCCCGCCATGCCACACAGCGCGCGCCCTCTGCCGAAAACCGGATACACGGCGGCCTGATCCGCTCGGATATCCGGATCCAAATTCAACAGCATTTCCCTGAAGTGCTTTTCGCCCGCATCGGCGCGCGGCAGCCTCACGATCGAAAAACTGAGCCGCAGCGGCAAATCCAGTCTGCGCCGAGACGGCGGGCTGCTGCCATCGTCCTCCGGAAACGCAAATGTTTTTTTAAACTCCGCCAGCTGGTTCCCGAGGAACGTGACGATTCTGTCGTCTTCCTTCGCATCGCCTCCTTCCACAAGCACGAAGACGACCGACTCCCCGCTCGCCAAAAGTTTGGTCACCTTCGCTCTCACGGGCGACCCGGTTAAAGGCTGCGTCAGACCGGGCGTCAATGGTCCCGCCCACGCGATCTGCGTGCCTGCGGGAAACAGCGCCACAACCCGCGGCAACGCCGCATCGCCCTGCGTCTCGAACAATTTTTTTGTTTTTGGGTCCATCACTTCAAGCACATTCGCCGTGCGGACTGTCAGATTCGGTCTTGCGACAATGTTCTCGCTGATTTGTTTAAGCGCATCGACTGACTTGCGGTCAGCGTCGCTCAACGCACCCCGGTGAAACACAACAACGTCGTAATCCTCCGGCGGCCAGTTCTCAAGCGCATAGCGAAAAACGGGCACGTTGCACGTACTTGCGTCACGGCAACTTAATGCCATCAGGACTGCAACCACCAGGCCCCACAATGTCGCGCGTGTGCTCAATCCCGGCCTTTCACGGGTTAACCCTGTGTCGTTTCATCGTATGGATTTCATACAATCGTAATATTGAATCAGTGCAAAACCTTATCTATAATACACCCCATTCGTCATCCATACAGTACAATAATAACTGCATGCAGAATAAATATGCCCGTGATCAGACGCTGGAGTGGTATCGATGAAAAGGCTTGTGTGCTTTTTGTTCTTCGTTTCGAGTGCGCTTGCGCATATGTGCGGTGGGGAGGCTTTGCCGGCGGCGGGCTCCGCTGACGGGGCATTTTTCAACACAACACTGCGTCCAACATTGCATCCGTTGCCATTCGCCGGAGAAGAAAAATGCGCAGGATCGATTTGACGGTGCTGGACGGAAACGTCGAATGCACGGCCGCGCCGCCGGCGATGAAGAGGTGGCGCGTTACATGGGCCTGTACGACAAGTGCGCGAAAGACGACCGGCATATCGGCGAGCTCAAATCCATGTTGCAGACCGTGCTGTTGCGCAGCGACGCCTTGTTTCGCGCAGAAATGGGCGCGCAGTCCGACGACGCGTCAGGCCGCTGGCTGACCCCGGGCGAGCTCGCCCGCGCGGTGAGGCTGGCGTTTTGCGGCAGGGCGTCACGCAGGCCGCCGCGCACATTAGGCGGATACTTGACGATCCGAAAATCGAGAAGCCGCGCATCCTCAAATTCTTCCGTGAGTACTTTGACTACAAGCGCGCCGCCGATGTCTTCAAAGACAAGCCCACAGACAGAATCAAACATGTCCCCGCCGTCCTCGTGAGCGATACGGACCGCCTCGTGCTCCACATCGTCAACGCCGACAAGGACGTGTTTCGCGAACTGCTCACGACACCGCTTTCGTTCGTTAATTTTGGGATATAGAAAAACAAACAGACGCGCTTGGACGATCCCGTCCGCGCTAACGTGATTCCGAAACCCGATCCCAATTCAAAGAACAATCCAGAATGGCTTGCAGGGGTTGAAAAAGTTTATGGCTTCGACGCATGGCCAACTCCCCAGCCGGCGCAATTACCCAAAGACACACACTTGGCGGTTGCTCCGAAAATTTTGAATCAAAATGTACCGTTCTTAAGCAATTCTGGCTGATATGTAAAAGAAATGAGAGCCGGGCCGTCCTTGCGGACTGCCCGGCGATGATCATGTTTTTGGGCGACGCTTCGTAGAATTTATCGGCGATGCGGCGGGAGATGTTGACGATGCGGCGGGATTTGGGATCGCGGTGTGGTGCGGATCTTTACTGCGGGAATTCAACCAGTGTTTGCTCATGACTCTCGCTATAAAGTCGCTGAGTTTCTTGTACGATTCATTCATAAATGCTCTCCGTTGAAACAAAAAAAGCCCAGCGAAACACTGGGCCGAATTGATGGATTGGCTTTGCAACGGTGCATAGTGTTATGCGGTGCCAGTTTGCGCCTCGCGCCAGCGTTTCAACGCGTTGGATGCGTTTCCGCTGCCTAGGCCGGTCACGCGGCCGATTTGACGCCAACCGATTCCGCTTTTACGCATCGCATCGATCTCCGGCGCCCAGCGATCGCAACGGGTTGGGCCGCCGAGATCGAGTTGGATTTCGGGTGAAATGTAATTGCCGTTCAGCGGCACGAGCGTCGCAGGTACGGCTGTTACGAGCTTTTTAATGATCTTGTCGCCGGAGATGCTGAAGGACATCCGGCCGTAACCCTTCTTCTTGCCAGGGGGAAGAAGATCCCGCCGCAACCGATCACGGCGATCGAGCGGATATTGCGTAACATTGTTTTCTCCAGAGGGATGATTACGGAACGGTGTTGAATTCGGCCAAGTGTTCGTTGATTTCCTCGCGCAGATGTGTCAGGTAATCTTTCAAATCTTCGCAGCTCTCGAATTCCTGGCCGTAAAAATCGGACCAGGCACCGAGATCGTCGAGAAGGCTGGGCTTGGAATCTTCGGCGACGACCTGCGGCGCGGAAACGGGTTCTTTGAAGCCGTTGGCATAGGTCACCTGCGCCAGCCATTCGGTGTCCGCCGGCGGCAACAGTTCGCTCTTGACGACGTCCGTTAGCGACGTAGTGAACGCTTTCCCCGCCAACATCCACCGGCAGGCGTAGCTTCGTGACGGTTTGTCCAGATTGCCGACGGTGATGTGCAGACCGTCGAAATGGATTTCGTCGCGATCGTCGGTGCCGCTGTGGAACGCGCTGATATCCGCGTGGCTGTGAATCGTTCCAAAGAGTTCGAAGCCCTCCGGCGTCGGGGGCAGCGTGCCGAGATCGTACGACACTCGTAACCCGCGAACGGATTGGCGGGGGACGACGACGCGCCATTTGCGCAATGCCGGATTGCACAACAGCAACACGACCGCTTCACTCTGATATTTGTCGAAGATGGCTACGAAGAACGCTTCGACGCGCCGGAACAATTCCACCGGAAGTGGCGGGACTTTCAATGTTGCCTCATCTTTCAATTCGGCCAGGCCGACAACTTCGTCGGTTTTGACGCGAGCGGAGTAGAAGTCGTTCCGCACTTGCTTGAACAAACCGTTTGCGCCCGCGAGAAAACACAGGTTGTCGGCGGGAAACGCGGCGCATTGGTCAGGTGGCGGCTTCGGGATCGGATGCAGCGGGATCATGATCGTGGCTCCTTGAGTTGCGGCGGCGCTTTTTAACTTCGGGCAGCCGGTGGATGGTTTCGATGAGTGTTTTCGATTTTGCTTTTTCGCGTTTCAACGCCTCGGTCAAATCGACCGACGAGCGAACGTAATAGGCGAATTGCGCAGTCAGCACTTGACCAGGTGTGCCGGGAAGTTGCGCCAGAACTTCGAGGTCTTCGTCGAGCATCGAGTCCAGGAAGTCTTCGAGCGATTTCGTTTCGATTGCCGGGCAACGCGAAAGCGCTTCATCGATGGGATTGAAGTCAACTTTGGGTACGGCCTTTCGTGACCGACGCGCGGGCGCGGAACAGTCCGGGACGACAGGCGATTCACGTTGGATAAACGTCCACACGGAATGACTGGGAGGAAACGCATCTGTCAGCACCGCAAGGATGCCCTCGTGCCCGCCATCGCTTTCGCATTCAAGCCGGGCATTGTCCGGCGTATTTTTGAGAATCGCACCCAGAAGATATGCAAGATCGACACCGACGTTTTGTTCCCGGAACGATTCTGTTTCGCGGAAGACCGTTTCGTAAACGGACAACGCCAGATCGCGAATGGTATCGGACGAGGGCGTGCTCATGCTTTTGCCTCCGTCAGGTGGTGCAGCATCCCGCCGAGCGTTTCATACGCATGTCGCGGAAAACGAATCTGCGTGTAAAAATCAGGTTTCGTCGCGCTGCCGGCCGCCCAGTCCTCCATGTTATCAATGCCGGTGTCCTGAAACGGCGGCATCAAGTCGGTATTCCAAAGCGAGCTGAGTATCTCCGTCAGGATCTTGTCGATGCGTTGATGAATCGGCTGACTGTCCGCGACTGAAAGATTACCTAGACACACCGCGCCGCTGCCGGTGTCGTAAATGTTGGGCATCAACAGTTGGCAGAGCGGAGTGTCCAACGTGAACGCGTCCAATGACTGCGCGATGCTCGCCGGCCAGATGTCTTCGACGATGGCGGCGTTCTGCCCCGGAGTGAAAATGCAGCGCACAAACCAGAGCGTGCGCGGCCACGACAATTTCAACTCGTGGACCTCCGCTGAATGGCGTACGGGCGAAAATTGGATCGTCTTCAAACCCGGAGGCATTTCGATCACGTAGATCGTGCGCGTTCGATTCTGTTTGTCGAAGACGCGCGACATCAGGCGGCAATTGGTCGGCAGCAAGCCGGTATCGACGGCCTGCTGGCGCGCCAACTCCGCGAGAAAATCGTAAGCGTTCGACAATCCCCGTGTCAATGAGGATGAATATCCTCGATAGGTGGGAAGGCATCGGGCAAAGTGGAAGGAGCGGGGGGGCGCAGATGAGGCATAAAGCGGTAGCATCCTCTGCGCTCGTCAGCGTTGGCTACGATCCAAAGTCTGAGACGTTGGAAATAGAGTTTCCAAGCGGGCATGTATACCAATACTTTGGAGTTTCTGCCGATGCCTACAAGGCATTGATGAATGCGGATTCGATTGGGAGCCATTTTAATGCGGAGATTAGAGATTGCTACTCTTGCATTCGGGTTCAATAGGTTGTCTGGCGCGGCGGTCCGCCTGCCATGCTTGGGGCAGCAGGGCGTCGATCTGGTTGGCGGGATGTGTCGAGACGCGGATTAGCACGTCTTTGAGATACTCCCACGCATTGACATTGTGTCGTTCGCAGGTACGTATCAACGTATACAAAATCGCGGCGCGGCGGCCGCCGTGTTCGCTGCCGACGAATAAATAATTTTTGCGTCCGAGCGCGATCGGCCGTAGCGCATTCTCCGCAGTATTGTTGTCCGCTTCCAATATACCATCTTCGACATAGCGATTCAGCGCGCGCCATTGGTTGCGTGCGTAGTTGATCGCCAAACCCAACGGGCTCTTCGGCAGCGTGTCAGCCGCTCGCGCTTTCAACCATGTATCTATCTTTTGGAGTATTGCGGTTGAAATTGTGTTACGAATCTCCTGACGAGCGGCAAACGCTTCGTTTAACTTGGCGTGGCGCTGCTCGCCCGGCAACGCCCGCGCGGCCTCGATCGACGGGCGCGGGCGTCACCAGGGCAAACGCGGAGAGCAGCAATGCAATCCGTAAAAAATAAACCGGCATAAGTGCCAACGGCTCGCAGCTCGAAATACCTGGAGCTTGGACGAAATGCCTCTGAAACGCTGGATTAGTGATTGAACGAAAACTCCTTTGTGTTCAGCAAAGCCCAAAGGATGTCCTCGTAGGCTTGCTGGATGCCATTGGTTTCGTTGGTGGTTGCCTTTTCTTTTGACTTATCTTTCGATTTGTCGGGTTTCACGTCCGGCACGGCGGATTTGATTCCAGCGGTTTTGGCCGCGACACTACTGGAAAGTCGTCGGATGTGGGCAAGAGCTGCCCCCGACTCGCTTTCACTCGGCTCGCGAGAGAATGCCCAGAGGTACAGTTTACGAATCTTCTGCTCGTCTGGCCGCTTGTCTGCGGCGAACTTGGCCGCACGCCCGGTGGGCCAGGCAATTTTTTCATGTATTAACTTCGCGTTGAACAGGTACAGGCTCATTGACAGACTGGGCTCGCCGGCACGCTCGCACTCGCATGCGCTGGTGGCATCGGGCCGACCGAAGACGCTCAGAAACAAGTGTGCTTCGTTGAAGCTGTTGTCCGGCAGTTGCACCGCACGGGTGCCGGGGGGCATGCCGGCGAATTTTGTTTCGGCACAGGTAAACTGATTCACCGCGTCCAGCAGCACTTCGGCGTGCAGCCGCTTTGGATAGTAGCGGCTGAAGTTCTGCCGATCGATCGCATTGTGTGCGTTCGGCTCGCTGGACAATTGATACGTGCTGCTGCGGCAGATGTCACGGATGAGCTGCCTGACATTATATCCGCCCTCGGCGAAATGCCGGGCCAGCGCGTCGAGGAGTTCCGGATTCGTCGGCGGGTTTGTTTCACGCATATTGTCTTCGGGATCGACAATTCCGCGGCCCAAAAAATGCTTCCAATAACGGTTCACCAGCGAGCGGGCAAAATATGGGTTTTCCTTCCTTGTCAACCACTCCGCCAGCATCATTCGCGGGTCTTCATCTGCGGACATGGCGCTTGACGGGGCACCCAACCCCGCCGGCTTCACCCGCAGTTTGGTCCTTGGGTTCGTATCGAACGGCGCTCCGCGCTTGTGGAAAATGACTGTCTCACTGGCGCTCTCCGCCTTGCTGCGGCCGACCTGGCTGAAGAACGCGCTGAAACCATAGTAGTCCTGCTGGCTCCATTTCTCGAACGGGTCGTGGTGGCACTTCGAACATTGCAGCCGCACACCCATGAAGAGCTGAGCCGTATCCTCAACAAGCTCTCCAGGCTCCTTTACTTGCCGATACCAGGCGACGGCAGGGCTGGCGTCGATGCTACCGCTCGCGGTGATGAGTTCTCGGACAAACTGGTCATAGGGCTTGTTCGCAGCGATTGAGTCACGTATCCAGGCGTGGAAGGCGAGCGTGCCGCGCGCATTGACGAGGCCCCGTTTGTTGCGAAGCAGGCTGCTCCACTTGTTGGCGAAATAGTCGGCATGCTCAGGACTGTCCAGCAGACGGTCGATCAGCTTCTCGCGCTTGCCCTCCGACGCGTCTTTTTGGAATTCGGCAACCTCATTCATTGTCGGCAGCCGGCCTGCGATGTCGATCGTTACCCGGCGGATAAACGTCGCATCATCCGACACATTCGACGGCGGCATGCCGATTTCCTTCAGCTTCTTGAAGACTTGCTCGTCAATATAGTTTTTCACCGGCGGAAGGTTTGACACATCCTGGCCCAACGGCACGGTCGCGCAGAACGTACCCACCTTCCCCTGGTAGCGTACCATCACCGCAAAGTCACCCGGCTGCTCGGCGGCCTGGATATGGCCCGACTCATTAATCTTGGCTATATCCTGTTCATTTACCTCGTAGAGAGCCGTGCGGCTGACATCTACAACCGACCCGTCACTGAAGTGGGCAAGAACGACCAGTTGCTGCACCGCGCCGCGGGACATGATCCGTTTGGACGGGTGGACGCTGATGCGCGACACAGTGGGATCGGAAGTCTCGCCGAACGGCATGCCCTGTGCGATCCAGCGGACGAGCAAGCGGTAGTCATCGGAGCCGGATTCCATGCGCTTGCCGCCGCCATGCGGAATGCGGCCGGTAGCCTTGTCCAGTATCAAACTGTGTTCCGGAGCGGCGGGGAACAAGCGGCGGCCGCGAACTTCCTTTACCAGGTGATCGTAGTCTTCGACGGGTTCGTAGCCAAAGAGCGAAAGACGGAATCCTTTTTGACCGTTATCCTTGCCGTGGCACGAACCCGTGTTGCAGCCGGCCTTGGTGAGAACCGGCGACACGCTGTTGGCAAAATTAATCGGTATTTCTTCCTGGAACCGCTCAACGGTCAGCGAGAGGGTGGCGGACTTCCCATCGGCCGATTTGGCCGTGATCGTGGCAGCCCCGTTGCCAGTGCACACGACCAATCCATCGACCGTCACGAGCGCGACTTCGGGCGGTTGTACGGAGTACTTTACATCACGCGTGGCGTCGTCGGTCGCGCCGTCTGCGTACTTGGCGGTGACGAGCAATTGCTGCCGCGCGTCGGGACCTCGGAGGGTTACGGAGGTCGCGCTGTCCGGGCCGGCATGCAGCGCCAAGGACGCAACCGGCCGCACCGTGGCGACGCTGGAGGTGGCGGGTTTCTCTGCGGCGAGCGCCGGAGCGCAGCCGAGGAGGCTTCCGAAAATCAGCGCAAACGAGGTGGCGAGGCTTCGCATGGACTTAATTTTCGCTCCTGAGTGATGCCGGACATTCCTGTTTCGGCGAGGCGCAGCACCTCGTCCGCTGACAATGCGCGGCCCCAAATCGCAAGTTCATCCACCCGGCCTCGCAGTGCGCGATTCGACGGATCGATTTTCGTATCGGACAGCCAATTGCCAAGCCGGCACGAACCAGGACGCAAGGCTTCGTCTTTCGGCCATTGACGCTCGCGAGAAAGGACTCCATTTACGTAGATCTGTTGCGAGCGAGTTCGCGTCGACAAAACGGAAGCGACATGAGTCCATCTTCCGACAGGAACCGAGCAATTGAGGACCTTGTCTTTGTAGCTGCCCTCGAACACCACCCCACCGCGTGGAAACCCCTGCCTGTTCAATTGGAAGTGGATGTCGCCGGGGTCATACCCATCAGAGTTCAATATCGAATTGAGTTCGAAGTCCAACCGGTCGATCTTCAACCACGTTGCGATTGTCAGTTCCTGATACTCACCCGGAATTTCGAGTTGCACGAAATCGGTGTCGCGATCAAAAAGCAACGCTTCTTTCCCCGGCCATCGTCCCGAAACCCAACGTGCGCCTGCAATCCGGCCGTCAGCGATGGCTTGTCCGCCGTTTGCATTCGTTAGCACGGACTCGTCCGCTGTCTTGCGAAACGGAAAGAACGCCAGCAACCCGCTACTTTTCTGCAGTTCCCGTTCGTGTTGCTCCCAGCGCTGAAATCCGATCGAGCCGGGGGGCGGAAAGTCGCTTTGTTTTAGCGTCGGCGCCACACCGATCACGCCATCAACATACCGTGAAGACTTGCCTTGCTTGATCTCCGACAATACCTTTCCCGACTTGGGATCGGCGATATTGACCTGGCCATCGAAGACATATAGGTCGCTCGCGCTGCTGCCAGGATCCACACTCAGGCCGAATTCGGTACCGAGGACTACGTAGTCGGCAGCCGGAGTCGCAATGGTGAACCCTTTGGCGGTCGGCGGAACAGTGACCCGAAGTTTTCCATACGCCAGCCGCACATGCTGAGAATCCGTCACAACGAATCTGGCCGGAGCACTCAGAACCATCTCGGCGCCCTGTGCAAACCGCAAATGCACGACGCCCTTGAGCAACTCGTACTCGCCGGGAGCGAATTGCACGCCATTCGGCGTTCGTCCCGAAGCGAACTCCGCTGCGGCTTCACTGACCAGCAATGCCGCCACCGAATCCGTCTTCGGAACCAGGCTGGTTGTGGGGCTGTGCGACTTGCTGGAGTCTGCAGGATCGAACATCTTCAGCACTGCAATGACCATGATGCTGGCCGCCGCCACTCCCGCCGCGAAGGCCACAAACCATCTCGTGCGCGACGCACGGACCGGAGCGATCAACGACATTCGGGCCGATCGCTCCTTCGACACAGCCGCCACGTAGTTCCACTGCAGTACAGTGTGGAGGGCCATGAATTCCCGAAATGCCCGCCGCGTTTCGGGATTCGATCGCAGCAAATCGCCAAGCTGCTGTTCGTCCGCTTCCGAAGCGATGCCATCGGCGCAGCGATTAAAGAGCGCTTCTAGTTCTTCCTTTGTCCAGTTCATGCGTGTGACTCCTCGACGAGCGACTTCTGTATGCACTCCAACAACCCATGGCGGATTCGCCGAAGTTTGTCGGAAACGGCCTTGGGTGTAGTTCGACCCGCCTTCGCCATGGAATCGACCGATGCATCCGGTGAGTAGCGCCGAGCGATCAGTTCGCGTTGCTCAGGCCTGATTTTTTGCAAACACGAAGCCAAAGCGTGCCGACGGGCTTCGAATACCTGTTCCTCTGCCACTGCTTCGTCCGCGAGCAACTGAATGAGTTCCTCATCGAAAACGTCCCGCAATTGCTGCCGTCGGTGCCGCTTGAGCCAAGCCCGCGCCTGCCACTGCGCGAAACGCATCGCCCACGGCAGAAAAGGGCGGTTGGCATCAAACTCCGCTGCCTTCCCCCACAACACGAGGTTGGTTTCCTGCAAAACGTCATCCGCATCTGTCGGATTCCAGATGATCGAAAGAATGAAGGCATGCAACTGCTGTTGCGATTGAGTGATATGCGCGACAAATTCAGCGGAAGCAGTCATAGGAACTCGTTTCAATCGATATTTAGTTTACAGGATAGACTCCCAAGTGGTCCATCTATTCTTACTTTAGTCGCATACCCTCAAATCCCGCGCTTTTTTTTGTGAATCGGCAAACAAAAGCTGTGCGCGATTTTGTGGCAGATGCGAACCTTGAATGACCAGCCAGTTGTTGTCACGAGCAAGCGCGAGCTCAAACGCCCGGGCGCGAGCATGCACTGCCGCAACAAGAAAAAATACGGGAACGAATAATACCCGGGCGGAACGAATACAGTTCATGCTGGATTGTCCTCGGAGAATGAACAGTTGATGGAGGTGCCGATTACATATTACCCCGGCCCACTGTTTCCACGAGGACTGGGTCGGCGGCGCGGACCTAGACCTATACCGGCAGATTGGAAGCTGAGCGGACTTGAATCCGCCGACCGGAACGCGGCCGTGCGAACGACGCTCTGAGTTTTCAGCAGTCCGAGCGCTCCAAATTGTCGGCAGAAATCAGCGATGTCTCCTTGTCTCTGCCGAAGCAGCCGCGTCATCTCGGCCAGCGTGCGCTGACCATCGCAAAGTTTCCAAGCGGCGGCGGCAGCGGCACTCAACGTCCAGCGCGTGCCGCTCTTCGTGTCAATCAATAGTGCTCCGCCGTCAAGTTCTTCCCAGATGACATTTTCATTTTTAGTCCAGCGCATGTTTTGTTCCTCAATTCCGTTTCTTTCGGGCTTGTATTGTATGACTTGTTTAAAAGGTTCCTGCCGCATTCGACGATGCGCCGGATGATGGAGTAGATGATTTCGGCGCGAAGACCGGCATCGCCGGGTCGCCGAACAATTGCTCAGTCGCCATTAGGTCAATATAGAACGCGCTGCCGGATTGCTTGCCGGCCCATTGTTGCGTCTTCAAAAGCACTGTGCCCCAGCGAGCGCCCGTTACGTTCGTATTTTTCAAGAGTTGGTTCATGAACGCGGTTGCCACGTCGGGATTCATGTATGTCGAGGTTCCTATACTTGCTGAGATGCCGCCTTGCGGCTGTGTTAGTGCCTGGATCGCGATGCTCTTGTAATCCTGCTCGTTCTTCGCCATCCAATTCGCCGTGCAGGTTGCCTGAATGAACACCGTGTTTCCGGCCCAGTCTTGAACGCTCGTCTGATCCAGAATTCTAGGCGCAGTCGCCCCCAAGCGAGCGGCATTGCCGTGGCCGGAGTACAAGATCAAATCCGCTCCTCCATTTGCCGCGTCTTTCATCGCGGCGGTGACTTCCGGCGCGGTTGCGCGCGTTTTCTCAAGGTAGTTTTCCTGCCACGAAATTTCAGGATGATTGACCTTCAACATCGTGTCAAGCTGTGCTCCAAAATCAGCTACCGATGGATCGGTCTTGTCGGCGACAGCATGCAAGCGAATGCCGGACGACGGGATGCCTTTGTAGCTGACGATGTGATTGACGGCGCCCGCCAACTCGCTTGTGTTGTTCACCGGCAAGCGGCCTACGGCGACTTCCGGGAATCCAAGACCGAGATCTCCGAACGCGCTGTCCGACGTCGTCTGCGCCCAGAAGCTCGTCGAGACCAGGAACGCTGGGCACAACGGATCGACGTTCGCTCCGCCGTAATTCAGATAGTCATACGTCGTTCTTCCGACCAACAGCAGATAGCTCGGGCGGACGGAACGCACCGCCTTTCGAATACCCTCCGGGCCGAAGCGCCCGTAATTGTAGTAATCGAAGAGTTGCTCCTGATCCACGAATACGCTGCGAATTCCCTCTTTGGAGCGCTTCGCCAGCAAGGGCTGCACGCCCGATGCGAATTGCGCGGGGCCGGTTGCGAGGTAGGTTCCATTCAGCCTGAGCGGTTTGACCTGACGAACGCTGACAGCCAGTGGTTTGTTTTCCTGACCAACTGGAACAACAATGAACTTTCCGCTGCCACCCGCAGCGGCGATGAAGCGTAAACGCAACGTGCCATCGGCCTGCAACAGCGTTTCGGCGGGAACCACCAGGGATGCTCGATCCGTGAAACGCGCATCGACCACCCACGCGCCGCCATTGGGAACACTGTACAATTCGTACAGGCTTGCCGTGTTCGAGGTGTTGTTGATTTCAACCGGCTTTGAACCATCCAATGCGCGAGTGTAGCTCACACTGATCGAATGCAGGAACGCGATCTGAGAATCCTGGCCAGAGATGGCCGGTGTCACCAGACTCACCACATTGTCGCCGGCTTTCAATGCGCCAGTCGGAATCGTGAAGGCAATCTGGAGCATCTTGCCACCTCCGTCCCAACTTGCCTCGCCAACGGGTTGCCCGTTCACGAGCACTTGAATACCGTGATCGGGATTCACGCTGTCGCTGGAGGTCAAACTCCACAAGTTGACAACCATCGTTGCTGACCCGGCCAAAACGTCCGGCAAATTGACGTTGAAATCCTGTGTGCTGCCCTGAGTCAGGTACTTGGCCGAGAACCACGGCTCGAAGGAGTAGGGGCGGAAACCATAATCAAAGTAAACGTCGTGGTATTCGTTCGTGATTGTGTTTGAAGACGTGACATTGACCGGCATCGCGCTGGAGAACAACCCGGTTGCGGTAGATGGAGTTCCGGCTGTAGTCGCATTGACTGCCTTACGCAGGAAGATCGCGTCTTTGTCCGTGTAATCGTCTTTGTATCCAGGCGCGTAAACCAGTAACCCACCGGACACTCTCGCCAAAGCGTTCATGTTGCGGCCTTCGCGCTGCAAGGCGATGTTGCCGAGGTCAAACCCATTCGGCATGGACGACTGCGGAATCAACATCACACCGGCGTTTTTATACGTGACTTTCGCGGTAGTAAAGTTGGAAGAAGTACCGATATGACCCGACGAGAACCAGCGGACACCGACCGTTGGTATCTGTACTTTCGTCGCGCTTGCGAAGCTGCGTTCGACAAGATAGTTTGCCGCAGATTCATCATTGTTGGACCGCGCATCAAACTCACGCACGGCGACTTTGGCGGACGCGTTCGTCTTCTGACCCGCATTCGCATCGGCTGTTCTCACCGCAGCAAAAATCTTTTCAACACGCTGAGCGGTTTGAGCGCTGACTTCCATGTCAATGCTGCGGATCGCGGAGTCGATCACCCCATCCGAGACATCACTGGGTTCCGACATCCAATCGATATCGACCACATTGCTGAGCTTGACATACTCTTCGCGACCACCAGACAAATCGACGCTCTCAAGCTTGTACTCAAACATACCTGCTGATGCCCAGTCAACGTACGCATACTTTTTCTCGTCGGGATTGGTGATGCG
>Ga0194042_1000424_pt1 | contig 14131 bp, 9 predicted proteins | sample JunL4412m_MetaG_FD_148974 | JGI IMG/M metagenome (GOLD analysis project Ga0194042, IMG submission 148974) | Anoxic zone freshwater microbial communities from boreal shield lake in IISD Experimental Lakes Area, Ontario, Canada - Jun2016-L442-12m | ecosystem: Environmental > Aquatic > Freshwater >...
TGTCTGGAATCCGGACAGCGATGAAGATCAGGTGCTCAACAAAAAAGGATCGGACGAGCGTATCGCGGCCTGTTTTTATGAACGGCAATTCACTTTCGAAATCCTCCTGAAAGAGGGTGAGCACCGCGTCGCGATTTATTTTCTCGATTACAACGGCAAGGGGCGCAAACAGAAGGTTGAGATTCTCGATCCTCGAAACAATGCTGTGCTCGTTTCGCGCTCGGTCGCCGATTTCAAAGAAGGCAAGTACCTCGTGTACGATATGTCCGGCCACGTTAAAGTTCGTATCACCACGGAAGAGGGCGAGAACTCGGTTCTGTGCGGAATTTTCTTTGGTAAAAGTGCCCGGAATGGTCCGCGCAAAAATCGCGTTGCCGGCGAACTTCCGACCACGCCGGGTTTCCACAAGCAGCGCTTTTACGCTACCGTCGGCGGCAAGAAAATCCTTGTGCCCTACATCGCGTATTTGCCTGAAGGCTACGACAAGAATCAGGACAAGTATCCGGTCGTCGTTCATCTGCACGGAGCGGGCGAAGGCGGAACGGATTTGAACGGTGTTTTTAACACGGGTGTCCCGGCGGATTTCAAAACAAACGAAGCGTTGCGTAAGCAGATCAAAGTCGTCGGCTTCTGGCCGCAGACGGTGATGGATTGGGTCCCGCCGATGACGACCGCGACGATCCAGGCGCTCGATGATTTTCTCAACAAAGCTCGCGTCGATAAAGACCGCGTCTACTGCACCGGCTACAGCATGGGCGGTAAAGGCACGTGGTATCTCGCTGAAGAAGCGGCGCCGCGTTTCGCCGCGATTGTGCCGATGGACCCGTTCGCGGTGCAACCTGACGTGGCTCAGAAAGTTCTGAAAGACACGTCGACCTGGATCATCGTCGGCGCGCAAGACGGCGACCATACGTCCGGTTCGCGCGAGATGTTCAAGAAATTAAAAGAGGTCGATGCTGACGTGTATTTGACCGTCGTCCCGAATTGCGGTCACGGCGCGTGGGGGCGCTTCATGCCTGATCCCGCGACGTACGAATGGATGCTGAAACACAAACGTGGCAGCAAAGAACGTTTCCCGCTTCCGCCCAGCGGCATCATCGAAGACCCAATGGAAAAGTTCAAAAAGACCGCGTTAAAAGCGCCGCCGAACAACGGAAATGAAGGCAGCATTCTGTGCCAATACTATCGCGGAATCGAGGGCAGTGCGGTCAGCGATTTGACGAAGAATGACGACTTCCCGGACTTCCCGACGGACGTGTATTACAACACGTCGTTCGAAATTGTGCCGGGATTGGATGACAACTACGGTACGCGGTTGAGCGGCTATGTGGTCCCGCCAGAAACAGGCGAGTACACGTTCTGGATCGCGAGCGACGACGGCAGCGAATTGTCGTTGAGCAGCGATGAGAACGAAGCGAACGCAAAGCAAATCGCGAAGCTCGACGGCTTCACGAACTTCGGGAATTGGGATGCGCAACCATCGCAAAAATCGAAGAAGATCAAGCTTGAAAAAGGCAAACGCTATTACATCGAAGCGCTGCATAAAGAAGGAGGCGGCGAAGATTTTGTGATGGTGGGATGGCAGTTGCCGAACGGAACGATGGAGCGCCCGATTCCTGGCAACCGCCTCGTCCCGGCACAAATCCGGAAACGCGGCCCACCGAAAGCACCCGTCGCCACACTGCTCGATGATGTCAAAAATTTCCAAAAGCCTGGCATGCACAAACTCAAAGCCGAGATTCAATTCGAGCGCAAGAAAGTGCAGATGTCGTACTGCCTTTTCATTCCGAACAACTATGTTGCGGACAAACCTGAAGGCTTCCCGCTGTTTTTGTTTTTACATGGCAACGGGCACCAAGGTTATGACTGGGGTGGACTGTTGAATGAGGGCCCGCCGCAGATGCTTAAAGACGATAAGAAACTGCGCGACGCCATGCCGATGATTGGTTTCTTCCCGCAATGCCCGCCTGACAAACGTTGGGACGACCGAACGATTATTCAATCGACGGTCGCGTTGTTGATTGAAGTCGAGAAAAAGTTCAACGTGGACAAAGACCGCGTGTATTGCACGGGATTGAGCATGGGTGGAATGGGCACGTGGTTCGTGATTCAGGAAGCGCCATTTTTGTTCGCAGCCGCCGCGCCGATTTCGGCGGTGGCAGTGCGTTTGGAGCAGGCTCCGAAGCGCTTGAAAGACGTACCTGTCTGGATCATTTGTGGCTCGGACGACGGTGGATTCACCGACGGTTCCATCAAGATGAATGAGGCGTTTAAAGAGAATGGGAACGACGTCAAATTTACGAAATGGCAGGGTGAAGGCCACGGTGTGTGGGGGCGTTTTTATCCGACGATGCCGTTCTATGAATGGCTGCTCGAACACAAACGCAAACCCAAAGCGCCGCCAGCCGTCGCGGTCGTGCCGCCGACTCCCGCACCTGTCCCTGCTCCGGCGACAACCGGTGTCGTTGCGGTTGTTCCGCCAGTGACGACTCCGGCCACAACCAACCTGCCGGTGATTCTGCCGAATCCGCCGAAGGTTGTTCAACCCGTTACCAGCACCACGTCCGCCGTGACAAGCGCGGTGGCTGTAGCTCCGTCGATGGTGATCGGGCCAGCCGTCCGAGCAAATCCGATGAAGCGACCGTTTGACTGGCCGTATGCGCGGATTTTCTTGGGGCTATCAGCGGTCATGTTTGCGCTCGCGTTTTATTTCCTTTTCACGGATTCGTCGAAGAGCTAATTCGGTTGGTGCGCCGTTCCCAGGATCAAGCGTTTTATGTGCGGATTCGCTGGCTTACTTCGATGGGATGGGCTTACCGACGACGATGTTTGCACCGTGGCGCGAGCGTCGAATGTAATCGCGCATCGGGGACCGGATTCGGCGGGATATTGGAACGATGAGCGGATTGCGCTGGGATTCCGGCGGCTGAAGATCATCGATCTTTCCCCGGCGGGCGAGCAGCCGATGGCCAACGAAGACGGGTCGCTGCGCGTTGTTTTCAATGGTGAGATTTATAACCACCGCGAACTGCGTGAGGAACTGCTGTCGCGCGGACACGTTTTCAAATCAAAATCCGATACGGAAGTGCTGCTGCATTTGTTCGAGGAACTCGGCGAAAAGATGCTTGATCGGTTGCGTGGCATGTTCGCGTTTGCGATCTGGAACGCGCCGCAACGCGAGCTGTTTCTAGCGCGCGACCCCGTCGGGGTGAAGCCGCTTTATTTTGCCGAACGCGGCGAGTGCATCGCGTTCGCCAGCGAAGCGAAGGCGCTGTTCGCGCTGGGCGTTGAGCGCGATGTGGATTATGTCGCGCTGGATCAGGCGCTGACCTACCGCTATGTCCCGGCACCGCGCAGTGGGTTTCAAAACGTCGAGAAGCTTCCGCCCGGCCATTTCGCCCGGGCGAAAGATGGCGCGTTGGACTACCAACGCTGGTGGAGTTTCTCGCCCAACGCAATCGTCGAGAAAACCTCCGGTGACGAAACGCTCGGACGTCTTGAAGTGGCGGTGAAACGGCGTTTGATTTCGGACGTACCACTCGGATTCTGGCTCTCCGGCGGAATCGATTCGGCGCTTGTGTTGTCTCAAGCGGGTGGAACGCATCCGTCATTTTGCGCGGGGTTCGAACAGAAAGAATACGATGAACGCGATCTGGCCCGGTCATCAGCGGCGCACTTGAATTCGCCGCTGGAATGTTTCGATGTCCCAGCGCGAATCTTCGAGCGACTGGCTGAGACCGTGTGGCACGCGGACGAACCGTTCTTCGACAGCTCGATGCTTCCTGTTTATGCGTTGGCCGAACGGACGAAACCTCACGCATCTGTCGTACTTAGTGGGGATGGAGGCGACGAAGCGTTCGCCGGATATGACCGGTACGTCGGATTGCAATTGTTAGAGCGCTACACAAAAACGCCGCGTTTGTTTCGCTTGGCTGCGTTGAAGTACGCGCAGTGGCGATACCCGGCGGCGTCGCGAAGTGGCTGGGATCGGATGTTGCGCTGGCTCGAAAAATGCCGGGCAATGGAGGCTTCGAATCATCATCCTTATGTGGCAGCGATGGAGTTGTTCACCGTAGAGCAACGCGCGGATTTGTACGGCGACGCGATGCTTGACGCGACAGACGGATGCGATGCTCGCGACGATTTGGAAGGTGCTCTGCTTCGAGCGCGCGAAGCCATGTCGTCAACCCGAAACTCTGCTCCAGGCGTTTTGCAACACGCTGATCTTCATACGTATTTGCCCGGCGATGTGCTGCATAAAGTGGACCGCATGTCGATGGCTCACGGCGTCGAAGTGCGGTCTCCATTCTTGGACGTGGACTTGTTGAATTGGGCGCTGTCGCTTCCGGATTCCGTGCGCTTGCCGGCTAAACAGACGAAGCCATTACTGCGTACGGCGGCTCGTCAGACGCTTCCGCCGGACGTTGCGTCCGCTCGAAAACGCGGTTTTGGAGTCCCGTTGGACGATTGGTTTCGCGGGCCGTTGCAGAAGGATGCGCTGGACGTGTTTGAATATTCGCGTTGCGTTGCGGACAATATTTTCAAGAAGCGGTATTGGGAAACGTTGTGGAAGGAGCATCAAGCGGGGCAGGCGCAACATGGCGAGCGGCTGTTTGCACTGCTTGCGACGGAGACATGGCATCGCGTGTTTTTTGGGGCGAACGCACCGACAGAACGACCGAGATAAAGTCATAAAAAAGCACGGGCTAAAAGCCCGTGCCTCTATTAGAAAAAGTCCGCGCGGTTTACTTCTTTTCGAGGATCCAGACGTTGCGGTAGAATACCGGGTTACCGTGTCCTTGGAACTGAACTTCGCCGCCTTCGGGCGTCTCTTTTTGTCCGCCGCCGGTCGGGCCGTCGATCTCCTGATTTTCGTGAATCACAACGCCGTTGTGCTTGGACGTGACCACGGCGTTCTTGATTTTCTTGCCAGCCTCATCGAATTGCGCGGCCGTGAAATCAATATCGTAAGTCTGCCACGACAACGGCGGGAAGACCATGTTGACCTTCGGAGCGGCCTTGGTGTAAATGCCGCCGGCTTCGTTGTTCTTACCGAAGCGTCCGAACGAATCGAGCACTTGGCATTCGTAGCGGTTTTGCAAATACACGCCGCTGTTGCCGCGATCCTGTTCGCGTCCGTACGGCTTGAACGGCTCCATGTATTCGACGTGCAGCGTGAAGTTCTTAAACTTCTCTTTTGTGAGGGCGTTGCCGTGCGTGGTCGTCAACAATTTGCGTTCGTCGAGTTCGCCGCCCTTCCAATTGTCGAGGCTCGAACCATCAAACAACATCTTCGCACCTTCGGGAGCTTTTGCGCCCAACGTCGGGCTGACGCGCATGACTTTTTTGCATTCAAACGCTTCCCCTTTGTCTGTCTTGCCGGTCAACGTTTCTCCAGTCAACGTCGCAGCGAAGGGCTTTTCGAAGACGGTTTTGTCGCCGTCTGTTTTGCCGTCGGCTTCCCATTCTTTAGCCGTGATGACGCGCAGTTTGGCGTCGCCCATCCATCCGTCGCCCGGAAGCCCGCCGAAATAATAGACTGCGCGGAACGTCCCGCCGCCCAGCGCCATGATCTGCGCTCCGAACTTTTTCTTGCCGTCAGCGGCAGTTAATTCGCCGGAGAATTCGCCTTGAATTTTATAATCCGCACCGGCTTGAGCGACGTCCAGTGCGAGGTCCTTGTTCTTGTTTTCGTCGTACGGATTCTTCTTTTTCGCTTCACCCGCGAATACGGTCCCGGTCAAGCCGAGCACTACACACAATGCTACCAAAAGTCGTTTCATGACATGCTCCAGTTGGATAAAAATTGGGCCTCTTTCATCCTGCTACTTACACCGAACGCTCGACATGTGCGGAAGATTGCGACACATGGAGTCATAGCACGCGCGACTGTCATTGATAACTCGTACTGAACGGGTGCTGAAGATGTTTATGTCGAGACGCCTCGCGGTTTTTTGTTAGGATGAGTTACTTGTCCAAGTGTTACTGGAAGCCTGTGGAAAATTGCTTATGTCCGATGAACGCGAAAATGTGGAATGCTCGACTCCTGATTGTTGTCCGGAATCCAAGCGCCGTGATTTTTTAAAATTGTCGGCGTTGAGCGCGTTGGGTGCTGCGGCGGCATGCGCGTGGCGGCCTGTGATGGCGGGGCCGTTTGAAGATCATGTCGCGTTGATTCCTCTTGATAAGAAGCTCGATCCGAAATGGGTAGCGTCGTTGACTGCTCGCGGCGAACCGGAAGTTTATAAAGGGGCGGAGCTGAAATTCATCGGGATGCCCATCGGTGGATTGTACGCGGGCGCGATGTACATCGGCGGCGATGGCAAGCTGTGGCTGTGGGATATTTTCAACGCGGTCACGAATGGCGTTTTGCCGCGCAAGGTGGATTGCGAAGGCAAGAAAGTTGATCCGCAAAACGGTGCGAATTACGCGGTGCCGTTGGAACAGAATGCGCCGCTCGATCAAGGCTTCGCGCTGCGTATTAATGGGAAGACGCACACGCTTGATAAGCGCGGATTCAAAGACATTACATTTCGCGGCGAGTATCCCGTCGCGACGGTGACATACAAGGATTCGAGCATTCCTGTCTCGGCAACGTTGACGTCGTTTTCGCCGTTTTGTCCGTTGAACGCGGCGGACTCCAGTCTACCGGCGATTGTGTTTCGGTTTGTGATCAAGAATGAAAGCGCCGAACACGTGGATGCGTCGGTGTTGGGCTGGTTTGAAAATGCGGTGTGTCTGGCCAATCGGAATTTTCCGAACGCTGAACGGCGCAACAGTATTGTCGGCCACGCACTGGCCACGTCGTTGAATTGCTCGGCGCGCGCGGTTGTTCAACATGAAGGCGCGGTGCGTTCGGATATTGTTTTTGAGGATTTTGAGAAAGAGACTTACGACGGGTGGACGGTTGAGGGCACTGCGTTCGGAAAAGGGCCGATCAAGAAATCGGAGATGCCGGCGTATCAGGGCGATGTCGGGGCGCGCGGTGAGCGATTGGTGAATTCGCACAATGTCCGCAAAGGTGAGTCTGTGGCGGGCGGGGACGGGCATGTTGGGACGTTGACGAGCCGCGAATTTGTGGTCGAACGCAATTACATCAACTTCCTGATCGGCGGGGGCAAGCATCCCGGGACGACATGTGTCAATGTGTTGATCGACGGCAAGATCGTGCGGACGGCGACGGGGCACGACAACAACAAGATGCGTGTCGAGTCGATTGATGTCCGTGAATTTCAAGGCAAGAAGGCGCGGTTCCAGATTGTCGATCAGGTTGCCGGAGCGTGGGGGAATATCGGTGTTGATGACATCGTATTCTCGGACAAGGCCGGGAAGACTGTGCGCTTAGACGAGCTGCCTGATTTCGGTTCGATGACGCTCGCGTTATTGAATCCGAATCCCAGCGACAACGGGACGGCTGAGCATCCAAGCGAGAAGCCGGTGACCGTCGCGTTGAAGCCGATTGCTGAGAAATTGACGGGCGCGTTGGAGCGGTCCGTGTCGCTTGCCCCGGGGCAAGAGGCGTCGGTTGATTTCGTACTCACGTGGCATTTTCCGAATCTCTCAATTCGCGGGATGAGCGGGCGGCATTATGCGTCGCGCTTTGATTCGGCGAATGCTGTGGCGATGGCGGTCGCGGAGCAGTTCGAGATTTTGACGTCGCTCACTATGTCGTGGCGCGAGACGTGGAATGATTCGACGTTGCCGCATTGGTTCCTCAATCGGACATTTGCGAACACGTCGATCCTGGCGACGAACACATGCCATCGATTTGCTGACGGGCGCTTTTGGGCGTGGGAAGGCGTGGGGTGTTGCGAGGGGACGTGCACGCATGTGTGGCATTACGCTCAAGCGGTCGCGCGGCTCTTTCCGGAACTGGAATTGGACCTGCGGCAGCGGACTGATTTTGAGATCGCGTTCAATGCTGCTAATGGAATGATCGGCTATCGCGGAAACGTTGGGAATGGCGATGCGGCGGACGGGCAGGCGGGCACTATTTTGCGCGCGTATCGCGAGCATCAGATGTCGGCGGATGCATCGTTTTTGAAATTGAATTGGCCGAAGATCAAGAAGGCGTTGCAGTATTTGATTGCGTTGGATGCGAAAGAAGCGGCGGATGGGAAGGCTGACGGGATGATCGTCGCGGCTCAGCACAACACGCTGGATGCGGCGTGGTTCGGGAAGATTCCGGTGATTGCGTCGTTGTATTTGGCGGCGTTGCGCGCGGGAGAAATGATGGCGCGCGAATTGAAGGATGTTGAGTTCGAGAAGCGGTGCGCGGAGTTGCAAGCGCTGGGACGTCCGCAGCTCGAAGCGCTGTTCAACGGCGAGTTTTTCATTCAGGAAGAAGACGCGAAACACGTCAACGATATTGGGATTGGGAAGGGTTGTTACATCGATCAAGTCTTCGGGCAGAGTTGGGCGAACCAGCTTGCCCTGGGGCGATTGTATGATGAGAAGAAGATCAAGACGGCGCTGGCGTCGCTGTGGAAATATAACTTCGCGCCGGATGTCGGACCGTTGCGCAAATCATTGAAACCGGGTGTGCGCGGGCGGCCGTATGCGTTGGCTGGCGACGCGGGGTTGGTGATGTGCACGTGGCCGCTTGGCGGGAAGCGGAACGATTGGGAGAAGCATTGGCAGTTCATGTATTTCAGCGAGTGCATGACGGGGTTTGAGTGGCAGGTGTCCGGGCACATGCTGGCGGAAGGGATGATTACGGAGGGCATGGCGATCGCGCGCGCGATTCATGATCGCTATCATCCGCGTCTGCGCAATCCGTATAATGAGATCGAATGTTCGGACCATTATGCTCGGGCGATGGCGAGTTACGGGGCGTTTATTGCGGCGTGTGGATTTGAGTATCACGGTCCGCGCGGGCATTTGGGATTCGATCCGAAGATCAATCCGACTGAATTCAAAGCGGCGTTCACGGCGGCTGAAGGTTGGGGTAGCATCGGTCAACGATTTGATGCGGCGGCTCAGACTCAAGTGCAGACGGTGGTCGTGAAATACGGGAAGCTGAAGGTGCGGTCGCTGGCGTTTGTGTACCAGGGAAAAGCTGTGCCGACGCGTGCAACGGTTCAGGTGGCGGGGCGGGATGTTGTGGGGGCGGTGACGATTGAAGGCCAACGGGTGATGATTTCGTTCCGTGAGACGCATGTGATTCAGAGCGGGCACATGGTGCGGGTAGCCCGGGCGTGAGGGGGAAGGCATGCTTCTTCCACATCTCACGATTGCGGAGAATTCGAGCGGTCAGGGTGAGGCTTCATGTGAGCTGCGCTCACCCACCCGAATCGGGTAGGTCACCTGCGAAAAAAGCTTAAGGAAGCAGCTTTGTGCCACCCGCCTACTCCAACGGGTTATTGCAGAGACGCGTACGCCTCATCCGCTCCAAGACTTCAAACGCAGCCTGTTCGAGTGGCTTGAGGTGGCTGCTCGCCTGGTCGATCAACTCGCCCGTGATGGGCAAATTACCATGCGATAGGTCGTTGCGAAGCCGGATGATCTCGGCGACACGCTTATCGGCAGATAAAGACTCCGGCACGTCGCTACTGGAGAACAACTCTGCAACAAGCTGGGTGACGCAAGCCTTAGCTGCCCCGCGATCCTTCTCGTCAAGTTTAGACTTGTCAGCGTACGATAATGCCAATCGTTCGATGACCCGCCAGAAGCAGCAGAAGTTGTCCAGCACATCGCTGCCGATCAGCCCCTTGCGATACCAACTCGCGGCGGCCAAGTAACGGGGGTGCTCCCTACGGAGGAACACCAAACTTCCAGTAATCCAATGCCACTCCTCCTCAGTCAAAACACGGTCAAGCGATGTCGCCTTACGGTTGGTGCGAATGCGCTCGTCGCGGGCATCTTCCTCTGGCAGGTAGAATCTGATAGGTGCCCGGATGCAAGCCGACAGGAGGTCGCATAGCTGGCTAAGATAGACGGCCCCGGCACGCTCCGCAGAACTGAGGGATGTTGCCGTAACCGTATACTCAATCCGCATTGACCCCGGTTGACTCAACTCATGTAACGTAATCTCAGTGAAGTAGTCTTGGCCAGCGGTATGGGCTTTGATCGCACGTTGTGTTCGGCGGTGCAGGTTCTGATCCGGGCGCACTGGCCCGAACAGGACTGCCGTCATCACGAATCGATGCAGTCCGGCAACGACAGCGAGTTCAAGTTGGCGTTCTGGCATTTACTCTTCCTTTGCGCGAAAACACGCTTCTTGCGGCCTAACATGGTATTCAACCGCAACCGTGCGGTCTATTAAGAGGTTTATACTACAGCACTTTTTTGTATTCGAGTAGACCTAATCAGTGATTTAAATGTGCTGTATGAATTCACGCGAAAAGGCATGGACCAGGGTACTGGTCCATGGCACCCGGCGGTAGGTCGATGATTTATGCGTTTTTGACTGCGATGGCTTGAACGACTGCGCCGAGTCCGGTGTGATAGATGCCTTCGATGATGTCGCGTTCCAGTTCGATCAGGTGTTTGAAGGTCAGGCCTTGCAATTCGCTTTTTAATAACGCTTCAGTCAGCATTACATCGACTGAATTTCCGCCGCCGGTGCCGTGCTTCAATTGGTCGGGCGTGTAGGATTCGACCAGGTAGACGCCGTGCGGTTTGAGTGCGGCGATGATTTTTTGATGGACTGATTTTCGGAGTTCGGACGGCAGGGGGCAGAAGATCGAGACGATGCCGTCCCATGTGCTTTCGCCGAAATCGAAGTCGGCTAAATCGGCGTGGATCAGTTCGATTGAGACGCCATTTTCGTCGGCCAGCTTTTTGGCTTTTTCCAAGCCTGCGTGAGACGCATCGACGGCTGTGACGGTGTAGCCTTGCTTGGCGAGAAAGACGGCATTGCGGCCTTCGCCTTCGGCGATGCTGAGCACTTTTCCTTTGGGGATTGCGGCGACATTCTCGGCCAGGAATGTGTTGGGGGCTTTGCCGTAGGCGTATTCGGTGGCGCTGAAGCGTTCGTTCCACATGGGGGTTTTCCTTGAATGAGTAATGATACAGTATCACAGTTTCAAGGTGTACGCGCAGCGTGAAAATTATACCGCCCAGTCAGGGCTACAACGATTCGTGCATCGATTCCCAGGGCGTTGCCCTGGGCTATCACATTTCGCCCTTTCAGGGCTCGTTTACATTTGGCATCGTGTCCTAGGCCTGACGGCCTAGGCTGCATTATGTCGACCCTTTGGGTCTGTACGGCGGGTGGCGGGTGCAACGTTTTGACGACATGGGCGCGATTACGATTAGACGTCTCTTGATTGACTAATCCATCACGGTAATTTGTGAGACTTGGGAGAGGCTTCTTGTTCACTTTGCTTTGTCTTACCGGCGGGACGGTGCACCCGTGGTTGATGAGCTAAGAGATGGCATCGCAGATGACCTTGGTATCGGTGAACTGACGGAATCGGGTAATCTTGCCGTTGGCGAGGTCGTAGATGTGTGCGGCTGGAGCGACAAACAAACGCCCCGAAACTTTGTGCTGCCCGCGATAAGTGCCGACAACGATGACAGAATTGCCCGCGTCGAGAAACTGTTCGATGTCGAAGCCCCAATCCTTCCACGAGGTATCGAAGGAACGAAAAACACCGTCCACGACAGCCTGTGCGCCGTGCCAAGTCGCGCCACGCGGAAAACCAGCGTTCTGAATCCATTGAAGGTCGGGATTACAGATAGCAAGAAACGCCTCGTAGTCCTTGGCTTGGAAGGCTCGATAAAGCTCCTGAACGGTCTGGACGTTTGATGTCATGTCTTTCGATTCCTGGAAGCGTGTAGCGACCCAAGCACAGTGCCCCGGCACACGCGACGCCATGTTTGCAACCGCGACGTTCATGCCGCGTTCGCTGCAGCGCATGGTTCGGCGCTGCGTTCATTGGGAACTTGGTGGCCATGTCTTCTGGAGGCAATCGTCCGAATGCCCGTCAAACGGTTGTAAGAAGTGAGTCTTGGCGAATGCAGCCAAATCCTCCGGCTGGCCTTCCATCCGTAACACCATCATGCCCACGCAGAAATGATACGTGGAATAATACCAGTGTCCATCCGATCCTCGCGCCAGAAAGATGTCGGGAATGCGCCCGTCCTGCTTCTGGCAACTGTTGGCGAACGCCAGCCACTCGCCCTTGCGGGTCACAATAATATGCTCCGAAAGCCACGTGTCAGCATCACTGACAGCATTCGTGCTCTGGGATTTGAGGCGGGCGAACTCGTTGGTTGGCCACGATGGATCGGCAACGCGCGCCGTAATGTCTGCAATGCTCTGCTCCTTCCACGCTCGGCGCGCACTCGACTGAAGTGGTGAAGGACGAAGAAACGCGACCGCACCGATAACGGCCAAAAGCAGAACAGACACGATGGCGATGGTGAGCGGCTTCTTCACGGCTGGCATTTTATTCGAGCGCATCCGTGCGGTCTAGCAAAATCGGTGATGACGTGAACTACTGCAGGTTAGTTGGGTATGAATTTTTGGTAAAAGTGCTTGAAAAAGGTGGATGGGTTTTCGTTGTATGTAGAGGGAAATGTAGTGCTGTTTTGATTGAGTACGTAATGATATAATATATCGTATTGATTAGGTTCTGGCGATGGTCGTGCACGATGTGATTGTTTGGGAGTGGGGGATGGTGGTGGGTGCGGAGGATTTATTTCGCCCCTTCAGGGCTAGGCACACGGGTGGGATTTCGACCTAGGCCTTACGGCCTAGGCTACATTATGCCGCTCCTTTGGAGCTATACGGCGGAAAGATGCAGGATGTGCATGTTTAGGAATGGGTTTGGTGGAGTGTGTGTGAGGGGTGAGCGGGAACGGCGTCCCGCTCCACGATAGGTAGGCACAATGTGATTGTGTGGGAGCGGGGATGATGTGGCGTTGGGCGAGGGGTAAAAAAAACGCGGACGGAGACTCATCGCCTCCGTCCGCGCTAAAAACGTTGAACTGTCAACCGTCGAATTACTTGCCTTCGGCCTTGAGTTTTTCGGCCTTGGCGACGGCTTCTTCGATCGTGCCGACATACATGAAGGCGGCTTCAGGCAGGTGATCGTATTCGCCGGCGGCGACGGCTTTGAAGCTGCGGACGGTGTCGGCGATTGTGACGTACTTGCCTTCGATGCCCGTGAACTGCTGGGCGACGAAGAACGGTTGCGACAGGAACTTTTCGATCTTGCGGGCGCGGGCGACGATGAGCTTGTCGTCTTCGCTCAATTCATCGACGCCGAGGATCGCGATGATGTCCTGCAAATCCTTGTAGCGCTGGAGAATCTGCACGACTTGGCGCGCGACGCGGTAATGCTCTTCGCCGAGGTACTGCGGATCCATGATTCGGCTGGTCGAGGACAACGGATCGACGGCGGGGAAGATGCCCTTTTCGGCGATGTTACGCGCGAGATTCGTGGTCGAATCCAAATGCGTGAAGGCCGTTGCGGGCGCCGGATCGGTGTAATCGTCGGCGGGCACGTAAATGGCTTGAATCGAGGTGATCGAGCCGCGCTTGGTGGACGTGATGCGTTCCTGCAGACCGCCCATTTCGGTGGCCAGCGTGGGCTGGTAACCGACGGCTGACGGCATGCGGCCCAGCAAGGCGGACACTTCGGATCCGGCCTGCGTGAAGCGGAAGATGTTGTCGATGAAAAGGAGGACGTCTTTGCCTTCCTGATCGCGGAACGATTCGGCGACAGTCAGGGCGCTGAGCGCGACGCGGAGGCGGGCGCCCGGCGGTTCGTTCATCTGTCCGTAAATCAGGGCGACGCGGCTTTCTTCGGGCTTCTCTTCGTTGATGACGCCGCCTTCGCGCATTTCAAGCCACAAATCGTTGCCTTCGCGGGTGCGTTCACCGACGCCTGCGAAGACGGAGTAACCGCCGTGCTTCATGGCGATGTTGTGGATCAATTCCATGATGATAACCGTCTTGCCGACGCCTGCGCCGCCGAACAAGCCGGTCTTACCGCCCTTGACGTACGGGGCGAGCAAGTCGACGACTTTGATGCCGGTTTCGAACATTTCGGTGTTGGGATTAAGCTGATCGAAATCGGGCGCTTCGCGATGGATCGGCGAATACGTGGCACCCGCCTGGATCGGGCCCCAGCCGTCGACGGGTTCGCCGAGGACGTTGAGGATGCGGCCGAGCGCGGCG
>Ga0194042_1000429_pt1 | contig 14071 bp, 12 predicted proteins | sample JunL4412m_MetaG_FD_148974 | JGI IMG/M metagenome (GOLD analysis project Ga0194042, IMG submission 148974) | Anoxic zone freshwater microbial communities from boreal shield lake in IISD Experimental Lakes Area, Ontario, Canada - Jun2016-L442-12m | ecosystem: Environmental > Aquatic > Freshwater >...
TGCGTCGTCGCCTTGACCTTCTCGGCCGCGACCTGCGTGCCGCCCGCATCCCCACCGTCTGACGGAGAAAAACGTGAAGCTGAGCCCCGACGAGATCGCATCCATCCTCAAGGACCAGATCAGTGGTTTCGAGGACACCGCCGATGTCGAGGAAATCGGCACCGTCATCCAGGTCGGCGACGGCATTGCCCGCGTCTACGGCCTCGAGCGCTGCATTGCCCTCGAGATGCTGGAGTTGCCGCATGGTGTGACCGGCCTCGCCCTCAACCTTGAGGAGTCCAACGTCGCCGTTGTGCTGTTCGGTGAGTGGCAGAAGATTCGCGAAGGCGACACGGTCCGCCGTACCGGCAAGGTGATGAGTATTCCCGTCGGCGAAGCGCTGATTGGCCGCGTCGTCAACCCGCTTGGCGTACCGATTGACGGTGGCCCTGCCATCGAGACGACCGAGCAGCGTGCCCTGGAGTACAAGGCGCCTGGTGTGGTCGATCGTCAGCCCGTGAAGGAGCCATTGCAGACCGGCCTGAAGGCGCTCGACGCCCTCGTGCCAATTGGTCGTGGCCAGCGCGAGCTGATCATTGGCGACCGTCAGACAGGCAAGACCGCTGTCGCGATTGACGCGATTATCAACCAGAAGGACTCCGGCGTGATCTGCGTCTACGTCGCGATCGGCCAGAAGGCCTCCACCGTCGCGCAGGTCGTTGAGAAGCTCCGCGAGCACGGCGCCATGGACTACACGATTGTGGTTGCCGCCAACGCCTCTGAGGCCGCACCGATTAAGTACATCGCTCCGTACGCCGGTTGCGCGATGGCCGAGTACTTCCTCTACAAGGGTGGTCACGCGCTGGTGGTCTACGACGACCTCACCAAGCAGGCCGACGCCTATCGTCAGATGTCCCTGTTGGTGCGCCGCCCACCGGGCCGCGAAGCCTTCCCGGGTGACGTGTTCTACTTGCATTCGCGCCTCCTCGAGCGTGCGGTCAAGTTGTCCGACGAGCTCGGCGGCGGTTCGATGACGGCACTGCCGATCATCGAGACGCAGGCAGGCGACGTGTCGGCGTACATTCCGACCAACGTCATCTCGATTACCGACGGGCAGATCTTCCTCGAGTCGAGCCTCTTCTACCAGGGCGTGCGCCCAGCCATCAACGTCGGCATCTCGGTGTCGCGCGTCGGCTCGAACGCTCAGACGAAGGCCATGAAGAAGGTCGCCGGTCGCCTCAAGCTGGAGCTCGCACAGTTCCGCGCACTCGAGGCCTTCGCCCAGTTTGCGTCCGAACTTGACGCCACGACGCTGGCCCAGCTCAACCGTGGTCAGCGCCTGGTCAACACGCTCAACCAGAACCAGTACGACCCGTGGCCCGTCGAGGAACAGGTGGCTGTGATTTGGGCGACCACGAACGGCTTCGTCGACGATATTGATGCCGGTGACGTCTCGCGCTTCAACGACGGTTTCCGTCAGGCGCTGCGTTCGGAGAAGGTGATTCTGACGGCGATTCGCGAATCGCTCGACCTCTCGGATGACACGATCGAGAAGTTGAAGGTTGCGGTCGGTCAGTTTGCTGCTGGCTTCGAGGGTACGGCTGCTGCTGCCGGAGCAATCGCGTAGTCCGTGGCGTCCCTTCAGGACATCCGTCGGCGGATCCATTCCGTCAAGAACACGAGCAAGATCACCAAAGCCATGGAACTCGTGGCCGGTGCCAAGTTGCGTCGTGCCCAGGTACGGATCGAATCGCTGCGTCCGTTTGCCGACGGCATGCACGAGCTGATCACGGAGACCGCCGGTCGAACACAGGCGCTCCGTAACCAGCCATTGCTTGAGCGACGCGAGTTGACGACGACGGCAATTCTCGTGATGACGGGTGATCGTGGTCTGGCCGGTGCCTTCAACGCCAGCGTGCTGCGTCGTGCGCTCGACGAGGCCAAGCTTGAGCGCGCGGCTGGTCACCAGGTTGTCTGGTATGCCGCCGGTCGTAAGGGTGCTGGCTCGCTGCGGTTCCGCGGCGCCGAGTTGCGTCAGGTCTGGACCGGGTTTACGGATCGTCCCGTCTATCAGGACGCCGAGCAGATCGCCAATACGCTCGTCGAGGACTACACCGAACAGGTCTTTGACCGTCTCGTAATGGTCTTCAATCACTTTGATTCGCCGCTGGTCCAGACCGTCAATGCCCTTGAGGTCTTGCCGATCCCGCTTCCGGAGCGACTGACCGAGATGACGCCGCGCGACCGCGCCATGATGGGCGAGTTGCTGTTCGAGCCCGAGGCCGAGGAGATCCTGACGCCACTCTTGACGACGGCGCTCGAAACGGAGATTTTCCGTGCGTTGCTCGAATCGACAGCGTCGGAGCATGGTGCGCGTATGACCGCCATGCGCAACGCGTCCGACAACGCCAAGGACCTGATCGACCGCATTACGCTCGACATGAACCGCGCGCGCCAGGCTGAGATCACGCAGCAGCTGCTCGAGGTCGTCGCGGGCGCCGACGCACTGTCGTAACAATCCGCTCTTAAAGGCAGGATTCAACTACCGACGGCGGGTGAAGATCAGGTGTACCCTTTCGTGCCGAGGGAGAGATCGATGGCGACTGTCGAAGAGTTTCAAGACATGCACGTGGATGGCATGGTCGTGGCGCGCACGCCGCTTCAGCTCGCCGCCGCTCGCCTGCGCCACGACTACGTAGCGCTCTGCAGTCTGCTCTTCATCATCCTGCTTGTCGTCTTTGCCCTGGCCGGTCCACTGTTTGAGTCGTGGACGAACCACCCACTCAACAAGTCGAACTCCTCGGGAGTTGACGATTACACGCTGCTGCCTGTGGGCCCACTGGGCGGCTGCCTTAACGGTCTGGCGAGCGTCGGTGAGAAGCAGTGCTTCGTGCTCGGTGCGTCGAACAGTCTCGGCTACGACATGCTGGTTCAGCTCTCGTACGGCGCACGCACATCATTGATCATTGGTGTCGTAGCGACGATTCTCACGGTTGCTGCGGCACTGCTGCTCGGTGTGGTCGCGGGCTACGTCGGCGGTTGGACTGACACCGCGATCGCTCGCCTGATGGATATCGTCGCGGCATTTCCGTTCCTCCTCTTTGCCGTTGCCGCCTCGGTGGCATTCGGGCCATCGCTCTGGTTCGTGATCCTGATCATCGCGTTCTTCTCGTGGTTCTATCCCGGCCGCATCTTTCGTGGCGAAGTGCTGGCGTTGCGCGACCGCGAGTTCGTGACCGCCGCCCGCATGCTGGGTGCGAGCAATACGCGCATCATCACACGCCACCTCTTGCCGCAGCTGATTGGCCCGGTCACGGTCTATACGAGCCTCTCGATCGCCGGTGCGATCGCAGCCGAGGCGGCGCTGTCGTACCTCGGCTTCGGCCTTCCTCTTGAGATCCCATCGTGGGGGCGCATGATTTCCGATGCCGTCCCCGGTGGGCTCTACATCAATGCCCCGTTCCTGATGATCTTCCCAGGCACGTTGCTGATCCTCACGGTGCTCGCCTTCAACTTGCTTGGCGATGGCCTGCGAGATGCACTTGACCCTCGTGGCGGCACGCAGATCTAGTGCCGCTAACCATTCGCCCATTCCTGTACGAAAGGATCGATCCAATGACCATGACAACGCGAGGAGGAACACAATGAAGTTCCGCTTTCTAATGATGGCGATCGCGCTGGTGGCTGTTGCCGCCATCGCAGCCGCCTGTGGCTCGAGCAGCAGCTCGAGTTCGTCCGCCGATGGTGGTGGCGGAGCAACCACCGCCGCTGCCGGTGGCGACTATCTGAAGGGCGGCTTTTCGGCCGCTGTGACGCCCAAGAAGGGCGGCACGCTGACGATGGCGATGAACGACAACATCGACTGTTGGAATGGGCTGTCGTACTACGGCATCTCGTGGTCGGTCTTCTACTTCATGGCTCGCGGCCTCTACGGCTACCCGAATACGGTTGTCGCACCCGCAACCAATGAGATGCAGCCTGACTTGGCGGCGGATATGCCGACCGTCTCGTCTGATGGCCTGACCTACACGGTCAAGCTGCGCTCTGGCCTGACCTTCCCGGACGGCTCGCCCGTTACGGCCAAGGACGTCAAAGCGACGTATGAGTACATGCTTGATCCGAACATCCAGTGCGCGACGGGTGGCCCACCGGCCTCGGGGTACTACTCCGGCATCGTCGGCGAGAAGGACTACAGCGATGCAATGACGAAGTCGAAGGGCAAGAAGAACCCGGGAATCAGCGGCATCAAGGCTGTTGATGATCTGACCACCGAGTTCACGTTGGTCAAGGCTGACGGCTCGTTCCCACGTGCCCTCGCGATGGCTTGGGGCTTCATCGTGCCGGCCTCGACGCCGCACAAGAAGACCGAAACGCCACCGCAGTACGTTGGTCCGTACAAGATCTCCGACTACCAGCTGGACAAGTCGGTCACGATCGTGCGCGAGCCCACGTGGGCAAAGAACGTTGCGGCTGGTGTGCCAGAGAAGGCCGACGAGAACAACATCGACGGCATCTCGGCAGCGATCGGCGTGCCAGACGAGACGCAGTTCGCACAGCTCAAGAACAACGAGCTCGACATGACGTTCGACGGTTCGGCGCCGACTGGCTCCGAGATTCCGGCGACCGCCAACGATCCGCAGTACAAGGACCGCTTCTACTCGACGCCGGATGCCGCCGTCGATTACGCGGTCTTCCGCACCGACAAGGCGCCGTTTGACAACGTCAAGTTGCGTCAGGCCGTCAACTACGCGATCGACCGTGAGGCAATCGTCAAGATCATTGGCGGCACGCTGAGCCGTTCGCCGTGGTCGCAGATTCTCTCCGAGAACCTGCTGGCCGGTCAGTCGCCGGACGTCTACGCGATGGATGTCGCGAAGGCCACGCAGCTGGTCAAGGATTCGGGCGTCGCAACGCCAATCAACATCACGCTCGCCAACTTCGCGGATAACCCGGCACCACAGGTGTCGGCGTCGATCAAGGAGACGCTGGAGGCGATTGGCTTCAAGGTGACCGTCAAGGCCTTGTCCGCTGACGTGTACTACGGCTTCCTGGCCGACCCCAAGTCCGAGTACAACATCGGCATTGCTGGTTGGGGCGAGGATTACGCCGATGCCATCACGTATTACGGTCCGCTGCTGCTCTGTGGGCAGGGCTCGAACTACGGGCAGTTCTGCGACAAGGGCTTTGATGCCAAGGTCGCAGAGATCAATGCGCTGCCAGCTGGTGCTGATCGAGACGGGCAGTTTGCCCAGCTCTCGACGGACACGGCCGCGAACCTCGCCCCGTGGGCGACGCTCGATCTGCGGCGCAAGGTGTCGTTTATCTCGAACCGCTTGGGCAATTACACCTGGGGCCCTGGCAAGCAGTTCTACTTTGGTTCGTACTTCCTGACGGACGGCAAGTAGCCGCTCGGAGTTCGCTCCACCCGCCACGTCCTCGCGACGTGGCGGGTGGATACACCCCGCTCAGACCTCATGATTCGCTTTCTGATCCGACGCATTCTCGGCGGCACCTTTGTGGTGCTCGTCGTAACGTTGGCCGTATTTGTGTTGTTCGGTCCCGTGCTGACGTGGAAGTCGAATATTTCGCCCGCTCGGCTCTATGCCGGTAAGAACCCGACGGCACAGCAGATCGAGAGCGTCAAGGCACTGCTTGGGCTGGATCAGCCGTACTACGTGCAGTACGCAAATAGTTTGCGTCGCCTCGTACTCGGCCCAACGCAAGAGGAGCGCGATCGCGTCTGTCCCGGCTCGACGGCTGCCGAGTGTGATCAGCTACTGGGCCGCTTCGGCAGCTCGTTTGCGAAGCAGCGTTCCGTCGATTCGCTGATTTGGAGCCGCTTCCCTGTCACGTTGTCGCTGGCGATTGTGTCGGCGTTCTTGTGGATGCTGATCTCGATCCCGATCGGCGTGCTCTCAGCCATACGCCCACGGTCACTCCTCGACCGCAGTTCGACCGTGTTCGTGCTCGTTGGGCAGTCACTGCCTGTCTACTACTTCGGCCTCTTGGCCATCTATTTCTTCGCCTATAAGTACGAGGTCTTCCCGCTGAGTGGGTACGAGAACTTCTCGGCCTCGAACCCATGGCCGTGGCTCTATCACCTCTTACTGCCCGCCACCGTCTTGGCACTCCAGTTTGCCGCCATCTACGTGCGAATTACACGCTCACAGATGCTCGACACCCTCAACGAGGACTATGTCCGCACGGCCCGCGCCAAAGGTGCGAGCGAACCACGGGTCGTCGTGCGCCACGCGCTGCGTAATGCCTCGCTACCGATTGTGACCATGTTCGGTCTCGATCTCGGCCTCTTGCTTGGCGGTGCGATCCTGATCGAGGTGACCTTCGGTCTGCAGGGGCTCGGTGCACTCGCGGTTGAGGCCGCCAAGCGGCTCGATGTGCCCACCACGGCCGGCATCGTCTTGTTCTCCGCCATCCTGATTGTCGTCGCGAACATCATCGTGGACGTCGTCTGTGCCACCCTCGATCCGCGGATTCGGCTGGAGTAGAAAGATGGCCTTGCTCACCGTTGAAAACCTCCGCACGACCTTCCGTACCGACGACGGTCCCGTCTGTGCTGTCGATGGCGTCAGCCTGTCGGTCGAAGCCGGTCAGGTGCTTGGCATCGTCGGCGAGTCTGGTTGCGGCAAGTCCGCCATGAGCCTCTCGATCATGGGGCTCTTGCCAACGAGCGCAACCGTTGAGGGCAGCATTCAGCTCGGCGAGCATCAACTGGTGGGCATGCCCAAGAATGAGTTGCGGACCCTGCGCGGCTCTGAGGTCGCGATGATCTTCCAAGACCCGATGACGTCACTCAATCCCGTCATGACGATCGGCTGGCAACTCGAAGAGGCCGTTCGGCTCCACCAGAAGGTGTCGCGACGCGAGGCACGTACCTTGGCCGTCGCCGGCTTGGCTGCCGTTGGTATTCCCAGCCCCGAGGATCGCCTCAAGACGTACCCCCACGAGTTGTCTGGCGGTATGCGTCAGCGCGTGATGATCGCGATGGCACTGCTCAACCGGCCACGGCTGTTGATTGCCGACGAGCCAACGACGGCGCTGGACGTCACGACGCAGGCTCAGATTCTCGAATTGATGCGCGACCTGCGCAGCGAAGTCGATGCGGCAATCGTCTTGATTACCCATGACCTGGGCGTGGTGGCGGAGGTCTGCGATGAGGTCGCCGTGATGTATGCCGGTCGGATCGTGGAGCGCGCCACGGTCGACGAATTGTTTGCGCGCCCGCAGCACCCATACACGTGGGGCCTATTGGCGTCGCTACCCGGACGCAACCGCGCCGGAGAGCGTCTGCACCAGATTGCGGGCTCACCGCCGAGCCTGATGAACCCGCCAGCTGGCTGTCGTTTTGCGCCACGCTGCGCGATGGCGATGGATGTTTGCCGAGCCGATCCGGCACCCGCTCTCACTGCAGTGGCAGCGACGGGTGCGGTCGTCGCCTGTCATCTCGATGCAGCCACCCGCGCACGTGAAGGCGCTCGCTTTGCCAGTGACGAGGATTCCGCATGAGCGAACCTATCCTCACCGCCACCGGCGTCAAGATTGGTTTCCCGGTTAAGCGGGGCATCATCTTCCAGCGCGAGGTCGCACGCGTGCAGGCTGTCGATGGCGTCGACCTAACGCTTCATCAGGGCGAGACGCTCGCGATCGTGGGCGAGTCGGGCTGCGGCAAGACCACGCTGGCACGCGGCCTCGTTCGCCTGCGCGATATTGACGCCGGCTCGATCACGTTCATGGGCGACGACATCACGCGCCGTCGGGGTCGGGACCTGAACGATTTTCGCCGTCAGGTGACGATGATCTTCCAAGATCCGATCGCCTCGCTCGACCCGCGTATGCGGATCGGGCAGTCGATGCAGGAGCCGCTCGATATTCACTCGATTGGTACGCCAGCTGAGCGCAAGCGCAAGGTCCAAGAGGCGATGGAGCGGGTGGGGCTCAACCCCGAGCACTACAACCGGTTCCCGCACGAGTTCTCGGGCGGCCAGCGACAGCGCATCGGTATCGCTCGCGCGATCATCCTCGAGCCACGCGTGATTGTCTGTGACGAGCCCGTCTCGGCGCTCGATGTCTCGGTGCAGGCGCAGATCGTCAACCTCTTGGAGGATCTCCAGCGCGATCTCGGCCTCTCCTACATCGTGATCGCGCACGACCTCGATGTTGTGCGGCGACTCGCCGACCGTGTCCAGGTCATGTACCTCGGGCGCGTCGTCGAGCAGGGGGAGGGGGAGCAGGTCTACAACCACCCGCGGCATCCCTATTCGAAGGCGCTGCTGTCCGCGCGACCGATTGCGGATCCCAAGCTGGCGCGGTCGCGTGAGCGGATCGTGTTGCAGGGCGATGTGCCGAGCCCGATCAACCCGCCCTCGGGCTGTCGGTTCCATCCACGCTGCCCGGTTGCCCAGGCCTCGTGCAGTGCGCACGACCCTCAGCTCGAGACGGCCGCCGATGGTCACGGCTGGGCCTGCGCGTACCCACTCGCACCGTGAGCACAATCGACTGGCGCGCCGCCGCGCTACGCCTCGCGGTTTTGGTGGTGGCGTTACTGGTGGCAGTTGGTGTGCTGGCGGTCGTGTTTTATGCGGCGGGGCGCCCGCTGCGACCAGCAATCAGCGCGGGGGCAGGCGTGGTCGGCTTTGCCATGGCGATACTGGGAATCGGGCTACTCGCCTGGTCGCGGCGCGGGTCAGAACGCGTGACCGGTGCGACCGCGTTTGGTGCGATGGGGCTTAGCGTGCCGTTTCTTGTCGCTGCACTCGTTGTGTAGGCGCCTTACCCCTACCGTCGGTAACGGTTTCCGCTATGGTGCCGCCACGTCCACGACTGCCCCGGTAGGCGTGTGACTCAATCATTTTTACCCATCAATCACGACATCGAATCACGAGGCAAAAGACGCATCATGGCTGAGCGCAACGTCGGTAGGATCGTGGAAATTAAGGGCGTCGTCATCGACGCCGTCTTCCCAGAGTCGCTTCCCGCAATTTATGCGGCCCTGCACATTCAGACCGCGGACGGTTTCGTCGTGGCTGAGGTACAGCAGCACCTGGGCGATGACCGCATTCGTGCCGTCGCCATGGACTCGACCGATGGACTCGCGCGTGGCGCCGAAGTGCTCGACACGGGCGACTCGATCAGCGTTCCCGTTGGTCAGCAGACGCTCGGCCGCATCTTCAACGTGCTTGGCGACGCGATCGACAAGGGTGAGCCAGTCACCGGCGAGCGCTGGGGTATTCACCGCGAGCCGCCGAAGTTTGCGGACCTCGATCCGAAGCCATCCGTGCTCGAGACGGGCATCAAGGTCGTCGACCTGCTTGCGCCGTACACCAAGGGCGGCAAGATCGGCCTGTTCGGTGGTGCCGGCGTCGGCAAGACCGTGCTGATTCAGGAACTGATCAACAACATCGCAACGCAGCACGGCGGCCTGTCCGTCTTCGCTGGCGTCGGTGAGCGCACGCGTGAGGGCAACGACCTCTGGCTCGAGATGAAGGAATCCGGCGTCATCTCCAAGACGGCACTGGTCTACGGCCAGATGAACGAGCCGCCGGGTGCCCGCCTGCGCGTCGCCCTGTCCGGCCTGACGATGGCGGAGTACTTCCGTGACGTTGACGGCCAGGACGTGCTGCTGTTCGTCGACAACATCTTCCGCTTCACCCAGGCCGGTTCTGAGGTGTCCGCTCTGCTCGGTCGTATGCCGAGCGCCGTGGGCTACCAGCCGACCCTGGCGACCGAGATGGGCGAGCTTCAGGAGCGCATCACGTCGACGAAGAAGGGCTCGATCACCTCGGTCCAGGCCATCTACGTGCCTGCCGACGACTTGACCGACCCGGCCCCGGCCGCAACGTTCTCCCACCTTGACGCCACGACCGTGTTGTCGCGTGCGATCTCGGAGCAGGGCATCTACCCGGCCGTGGATCCGCTCGACTCGACCAGCCGTATTCTGCAGCCTGGTGTCGTCGGCGAAGAGCATTATCGCGTTGCCACCAGCGTCCAGCGCGTGCTTCAGCGCTACAAGGACCTGCAGGACATCATTGCCATCCTCGGCATGGACGAGTTGTCCGACGATGACAAGCTGACCGTGCAGCGCGCCCGTAAGATCCAGCGCTTCCTGTCGCAGCCGTTCTTCGTCGCCGCCGTCTTTACGGGTCGCGACGGACGCTACGTGCGCCTCGAAGACACGATCCGCGGTTTCCAGGAGATCCTCGACGGCAAGCACGACGATCTGCCGGAGCAGGCCTTCTTCCTGGCCGGCGGCATCGAAGACGTCGTCGCCGAGGCCGAGCGCCTCAAGACCGCCGCGGTCTAAGCACCATGGCGACCATGCATTGCGAGATCATCACGCCGGAGGGGCATGCCTTCTCGGGTGAGGCCGAGATGGTTGTCGTGCCCGGCGCGGAGGGTGGACTCGGCGTGCTGCCGCGCCATCAGCCGATCGTCGCTCGACTTGATGCCGGTGAGATTCGCGTGCGCGTGGGGGCCTCGGAATGGAAGGCCTTCGCCACCTCGGACGGGTACTTCAGCATGCAAGGCGAGCGCGCAATTGTGCTCGTCGAAGGTGCCGTTCCCTCGGACGCAATCGACGTCGAGGCCGCACAGGCCAAGGTTGAGGATGCCCGGGCTCGAATCGAGCAGTCGGAAGCGGGCGACGAGAGCGTCAACCGTTTCCGTGCCGAGCGCGACCTCGAATTTGCCGAGAATCTGATCCGCATCGCGGGTCGCTAGTCTTCTGACGGCACTCCGCGATCGGCACCGGTAGGCCGTTTCTTCGCCGAGAGCGAAGGAGGAAACAGATGTACAATCAGCCTATGTCGCAACGTCGTTCGATCACCCTGCTCGCCATCGTCACCGCAGCGTTTGCGTTTGCGGTGATCGCCGCCTTCGGGAGCGGCAGTGCCTCGGCAGGCGCAGAAGCGCGCGCCAAGGGCGCAGTCGCTGTTCCGGCAACCGCACTGGCCTACGCGAGCGTAAACGCCGACCGCAGTGGAGCACCGTGGCAGGCGCTTGAGGCGCTGGCTACGAAGGTTCCTGGCGGCGACAAGGCGATCGCGATGCTCAACGATCAACTCAACGGCACGACTGAGCAAGCCAAGTTGATGCAGGCGCTCGGTGGCGATCTCAGCGTCGGACTGCTCGGGATCGACCTGAGTGGTGGCACGACGCCCTCCGCTGATGCAGTGATCGTTGCGACGGCCGCCGATACTGCTGCCTTGACGAGCGAATTAGCTAAGGCTGGCTTCACCAAGGGCCCCGATCTCAACGGCGAGCCCGTCTGGGAGCGTGGTGCCTTTGCGATTACGATCAACGGCTAGACGGCGATCGGTGCCACCTCGCGTGGCACGTTGCAGACGGCACTCGGCGTCGAAGCTGGGACATCGCCTGCGCTCGCGGACGACCCGGCGTTCCAGGCTACGCTCGCCAAGCTTCCGAGCGATTCGATTGCGGTGGCCTACCTCGCACCGGCTCGTATTGCTGGTCTCGCCCAGCTGGCCACATCATTGCTGCCCAAGTCGAGCGCGAAGGGCATGCCCGATCCCACTCAGGCACTGACGCAACTGTCGGCGACGTTGAAGGACGTCCGTGGCCTTGGGCTCGCATTGCACGTCGAGAGCAGTGGTCTGCGCGTTGTGGCTGCCGGCGATGCTGACGAGGCCGCGCTAGCCAAGCTCGGTGCGCGCATCCCCACGGCCTACGCCCCGACAATCACCAACCAGATTCCCGTAGACGCTACGGGATTTGTCGCCTTCCGCGACCTCGGCCCATCGCTACTCGCCGTGCTCGACGTTGCCGCTGCACAATCGCCTGAGGTTGCCAAGCAGATCGTCTCGCTCGAAAAGCTGACGGGCATCTCTGTTCGTGCAGATCTGATCCCGGCTCTGACCGGCGAGCACGCACTCGTTGCGCTCGGTGGAGACACGCCGTCTGGTGCCCTGCTGCTCGCGCCGCAGGATCCGACAGCCGCTGCCACGACGCTCACGAAGGCTCTCGCCAGCGCCAAGCAACTTGGTGCAGGACGTGCCGAAGAGGGTCTGACCAAGAGCGCCGTTGACGCGACGAAGATCGCCGTCACGGTCCAGCCGGGCGGCTCGGTTGTTGCGGTCGGCACGGCGCCGCAGCTCGCCGCCGCACCGAACGCATCGATTACGGGTAGTACTGCCTACCAGGCAATGATCGGTCAGGCGGGTCTCCCTGCGAACGTGACCGGACTCGCCTACGTCAATGCCGCTCAGCTTCAGGCAATGGCTGCCGCAAAGGGTGCGAAGACCGTACCGGCCGTTGGCGCGATCAACGGCATTGTCGCCTGGGGAACACCCGGCGCGGCGACGTTGTTCATCTCGATCGGCTAACGGGCACTTCACACGCACCCCGAAACGCGCCGAAAGTGCGACGCTCCGGGGAGACGCGCGTTAGCATCTGCATGATAATCCGCCGCATCTTCACGATTCGGCTGTTAAGGAGCGCAACGTGGCGCAAGAACATTCGATGCTGTTTACCTCGGAGTCCGTCACCGAGGGACACCCTGACAAGATTGCCGACCAGATCTCCGACACGGTGCTGGACGCCGTGCTCGAGCAGGATCCGCTGTCGCGCGTCGCCTGCGAAACGCTCATCACCACCGGCGTCGTTATCGTTGCCGGCGAGATCACCACGAACGCACGCATCGACATCCCCGACCTCGTACGCGGCACGGTGCGCGACATCGGCTACGACGACGCGCTCAAGGGCTTCGATTGCAATACCTGCAGCGTGATGGTCACGCTCGACCGCCAGTCGCCTGATATCGCACAGGGCGTCGACGGCAGCAACGCCGACGAGGTTGGCGCAGGCGATCAGGGCATGATGTTCGGCTACGCCTGCACCGAGACACCCGAGTTGATGCCGCTCCCGATTACGCTCGCGCACCAGCTTGCCCGTCGCCTCGCCGCTGTCCGCAAGGACGGCACGCTTGACTATCTGCGCCCCGACGGCAAGACGCAGGTGACGGTCCAGTACGCCGAGGACGGTGGCCATCTGCGCCCCGTCGGCATCGAGCGCGTGCTGATCTCCACCCAGCACTCCGAGAGTGTTGAGCAGGCTCAGATCAAGGCCGATCTGGCCAAGCACGTCGTGCAGGGTCTCCTGCCCGCCGACATCTGTGATCCGTCGTTGTTCAGCGCCGACTCCGATCTGCTACTCGTCAATCCGACCGGACGTTTCGTGATCGGTGGACCGATGGGTGACGCCGGCCTAACCGGCCGCAAGATCATCGTCGACACCTACGGTGGCATGGCCCGCCACGGTGGTGGCGCGTTCTCCGGCAAGGACCCCTCGAAGGTCGACCGCTCGGCAGCCTACGCAGCCCGTTGGGTTGCCAAGAACGTCGTCGCTGCCGGACTTGCTGCTCGTTGTGAAGTTCAGGTTGCCTACGCGATTGGCGTTGCGCACCCCGTTTCGGTCATGGTCGAGACGTTTGGCACGGCCACAGTCGATGAGGACAAGATCGTCGAGGCAGTCAAAAAGGTGTTCGACCTGCGGCCCGCCGCGATCCTTGAGCACCTCGACCTGCGCCGCCCGGTCTATCGTCCCAGTGCTGCCTATGGCCACTTCGGACGAGACGAATTTACGTGGGAACGCACCGATCGGGTCGACGAGCTCCTCGCTGCGCTCTAGCGCAGTCGTTGTCATCCCGCTCGTTACGACGCGCGGACTGAAGGGGCCACTGACGTACGCCGGTGCGCTACCGGCTGGCGCCGTTGTGGAGATTCCGCTCGGCCGCCGTCAGGAACGCGGTGTCGTGGTGCGCGAAGCCACCGACGACGACATTCCCGCGGGCATTACGCTCAAGCCAGTGGTGGATACGGGTGGGCGTGTGCCGCCCGAGCTGGTCGAGCTTGCACTGCGGATTGCCGATCGCTACGCGACACCGCCGGCACGTGCGCTCAAGCTGGTGCTACCGCCTGCCGGCAGTGCGCCGCCTCCCGATCCCTGGCTGGCGGCTGCACCCGATGCCGTCGTCAAGGGTGTCCGCCAGGCCGCGATCTTGGCAGCCGTGACCGATGCGCCTGGCCCACTCAGCGACATCGCTGCTCGTTCTGGTTCCACG
>Ga0194042_1000431_pt1 | contig 14037 bp, 8 predicted proteins | sample JunL4412m_MetaG_FD_148974 | JGI IMG/M metagenome (GOLD analysis project Ga0194042, IMG submission 148974) | Anoxic zone freshwater microbial communities from boreal shield lake in IISD Experimental Lakes Area, Ontario, Canada - Jun2016-L442-12m | ecosystem: Environmental > Aquatic > Freshwater >...
TAGACTGCGGCGCGGACTGCGTCCACGTCAAAGCTCTTCGCTTTTTCGCAGGCGGCTTTCCACACGTAGACGCCAAAGTAAGCGGCTTCGATCGGATCGTCAACGACGCGGTCTTTGCCACCCGGGAGGTTGTTCTTGGCGCAGTAGGCCTTGAACTTGTCAGCGAACGCCTTGTTCTCTGGCGTATCGATGGACATGTAGTAGTTCCAGCAGGCCAAGTGGCCGACGAGCGGCGGAACGTCCATCGCGCGGAGTTCGTCTTCGGCGACGGAGAAGGCCATGATCGGGCAGTCAGCGGACTTCAGGCCCTGGTTGGCGAATTCCTTGTAGAACGGAACGTTGCTGTCGCCATTGATCGTGGACAACACGCAGGCTTTGCCACCAGCCGAGAACGTCTTGATCTTGCCGATGATCGTTTGGTAGTCCTGGTGGTGGAACGGCGTGTATTCTTCCATGATGTTCGCTTCAGGCACACCCTTGGAGATCAAGAACGCCTTCAGCACTTTGTTCGCTGTGCGCGGGAACACGTAATCGGTACCGAGCAAGTAGAACTTCTTGTAGCCGCCGCCTTCTTCGCTCATCATGTATTCGGCTGCGGGAACGAGCTGCTGGTTCGGGGACGCGGCCGTGTAGAAAACGTTGAGGGACTGTTCTTCACCTTCGTACTGCACCGGGTAGAACAACAGCGCATTGTTTTCTTCGAACACCGGCAAGCAGGACTTGCGGCTCACTGAGGTCCAGCAACCAAACGTCACGGCGACTTTCTTTTGGAGAATCAGTTCCTTCGCTTTTTCAGCGAAGAGCGGCCAGTTGCTCGCGGGATCGACGACTTCCGTCACGATCTTCTTGCCGAGGACGCCACCAGCGGCGTTGATTTCTTCAGCAGCCATCAGGACGACGTCGCGGAGCGACGTTTCCGAGATCGCCATCGTTCCACTCAGCGAGTGAAGAACGCCGATCTTGACTGTGTCTTCGGCGGCCAGATTGAAGCTCAAGAAGCTGGCGACCATTACTGCTGCGACCCCAACAATCGAACGAATTCGTTGCAACATCACGTTCCCTCCACAAAAGTTGACCGATGACATCGGCCAGATGATTAACTTTCACCATTCCGGTCTTGCTACATGGTTGCTCAAAATCACACTGATGATTATTGATCAACCTTACCGGACTCGATTTGTTACAAAAGAGTAGAGAGCATGGCTTGAGCCAATCGTGTTTAAAACGTGGATGAACGGGGTTTCGTCTTGACAGAAAATTCACAATTTCATAGAGGACATTGAGGCTTATAGATGTATTAGAATTGTGGTGCGGAGGGTGGCGGAGAGGATCGAGAGATGAATTCGGACAAAATGAAACGCGCCGATGTTTTAGCATCGGCGCGCTTTTGATCAGATTGTATCGTGCACTGCAATCAACACCATGGTGTTACCAGGAAACCTGGAAATTCAAAACCATGGAGTCGCTGCGGAGCGCGTGGAAGCGGTTGCTGCTCGGGCCTTCCGGATTGTCGATGTGGTTGTAGTTCAACTGAATCTTCGCATTGTTGCCAGCGATGTAGTAGTTGACGCCGGCCGTGTAAACCTTGGAGGAGTACACGTTCGTGCGAGAATAACCATCACCACGACCCGTATCCTGCGGATCCGTGACGAGGACATTCGGAGCGCTTTCATAGCGGAAAGCAACTTCGAAGTTCTTCAGCCACTTGTGGCAATCACCGATGTGCGGGCTATCGCCGAACTTGTAGCCGATTGATGCCCAGTAACCGAACGTGCTGAACGCAGCACCACCGCCACCGGCACCTTGGAAGTCAACAGCTGCTTGGTCGATGACGCTGCCCGGGGATGAACGATCCTTCATCCACGTGCCTTCGGCCTTCAGCCACAGACCCTTGAAGCAGCCCGGAGCCATGTACTTGAACCAAACATCGTGACCGAGTGAGCGGGTGCTGTTACGTTCCATGGCGTTGATCGGAGCAGCGACCTGACCGCTGCCACCACCGTGCGTACCGGTGCGGAAGGAGTAGCCGACTTCCATCTGACCGGCACAATCATTCCACAGCGGGCGGAGCAACAACGTACCAACAAAATCCTTGGCATTGTTGTCGTCTTGGCGATTGATGGCACCACCGTACAAGTTACCGGCACCGTTCCAAACGCCGAGCCAGTACTGAAAACGACCTTCGTCGCCAGCACCGCAGTATGAGCCGCCACCCTTGTTGTTCCACCATGAACCGTGGAGCACGGCACCGGTGTCGCGGGAGACTTGGTTACCGATGTAGCTGCGGTCAACGAAGTCGAGGGCGTTGTCTGCTGCGAAGTTTTCTTCGTTGAACGTATTCAGCATCTGACCGACCGTGATGTCATGGTGCGGGAAGAAATCATGGAAATTAATGATCGCATCTTGCAACAGATTCGGGACGGCACCGGCACCGTTTTGCAACGCGGCAATAGCACCCGTCGTGGCACCGGCGAACGGACCATTCGCATTGTTGTATTCCGGCGAAACGTTGGCCAAGCGGCGCTGAATGACTGGGCGCGTGTTGCTGGCGATTTCGGCAGCCGGGTTGAGGTACACGAACGCGCTCACCTGGTTGGTGATCGCCATGTCGAAGTACAATTCAACCGTGTGAATGCTGAAACCACTCTTGTTGTACGCGGCATTGCTATCGAACACACCATTGCCAGCCGGATCGTTGAACAAACCCTGCGTGTCCTTAGCAACGTTCTGGTACCACACCTGCACCAAACCACCCATAACCAACTTGCCAGCGGCAGTCGTGACGTTGTTGGCGACCGGAGCGTTGCAAGCAGCGCAACCAGCCTTATCAACGACTGATTCCAACGGAGCATCAGCACCCTTCATGCCGGCCATTGTGGAGCGCATGGCGTGCATTTCAGCCTTCATGGCCTGGAATTCCGCATCCGACACTTCTGCGCGAAGCGTTGTCGTTGCGAAAAGGGCCACAACCAACGTCAGTGAGAACAATTTCGTGTATTTCAAGCGACTCTCCTCCTCCCCTAAGAAAATTTGTCCATAAACATAAATGGACAAGACAAGCAATCCTTCCGCGTGCGGACCAAAGTGGCCCATAATGAGCGGAAGAACCAATATTTTTGAGCAGACGACTCAAAAATCATTAAAAATAATTTAAAGTCTGAATTACTTTAACTCATTCGCACGTTTCGTTCCACTTCAGCAACACTTCAACTGAACTGTGGACAAAGCAAGGCCGATACATCTGTACTCCCGGCTCATGCGTGCGACGCTTCAAAGCAGACTTTAACACGGTCTTCACAAACTTCCTTAAATGTTCTATTGGGACCATTATCACCGAATCTTGGCGTTCGTCAAGAGCGGACTTTAGTCATTTTTAAAATTCTTATGAAGTCGGGTAGATTTTTTGAAGGGACGGGAACGGTCTGTGTCTAATGCAACCGCTGCGTTCCCCGCTTAATCTCTGTATATGAATCGGTTAGAGCAACGGTTACGGCTCGATGCGGCCGCGCTCGCTCGCGTGATCTGGCTCCGATCATCAAAAAATTTATTTTTTTGCCGGTCAATTCCAGAGTCATCGGAGCTGATTTTTTTGATTTTTTAAGCGTTCCGAACGATCAATCGAGGCTGGGATGCGAATCGAGTGGCTCCTGAACGTTTCGCGCGTTGGGGCTGGAACTTTCGGTGACGAGGTTTATCGTCCTCAGGTTATTTTTCATAGGAGAATTTTCGACAGAAACAGGCAGGATGTCTGCGGTACGATTGCCGTCTGAAGTCGGAACACCGAACGACGATTCTGCGAAGTCGGATACCTGAACGGGCTAAAAGCCCGTTCTGCGATGTTGGCTGAAAGGTTTTGCGCTCAGATAAAAAGAAAGGGACGGTGCCTCCGAGCGTTTTTGCTCAATGGCACCGTCCCTTATTTTGTCCGATCATTTTCGTGGAGCCGCGATTACTTGATAAAGGTGAATTCGCGGGTGTTCATCAGCGCCCACTGGAGATCCACGAGCCAGTCGCGCGTGGCCGTGGCCCGTTTGGCTGATTTTTCCAATTCATCTGTCGTCGGCGTCCGAGTCAACGTGGAGAGATACAACTCGGTGACGGCGTTGCGCGGATCAGACTTGCTTGCGGCCAGACGATCAATCAACGGGCTGCTTTCGATCGACTCGTTGACCGCTTTTCCATTGAGCATTTCGAGCGCCTGCGTGACGGCGCCTTCTTCGTCGCGTTTCGGCGTCAGGACATTGCGCGGAGGTTGGTTGAAAACGTTCATGAACGTGCCGGTTTTGGCGGGTGTGGGCAGATCGGTGGCCCATTCGACGTGACTCTTCTTGCCCTTCATTCCAGCGCCACCTTTTTTCGCTGCGGATTTGTTGTTGTCAGTCAACGCGCCAGGCATATCCGCGAGACCTTTATCGTGTCCAGCAGCGACGAGGATCGAGTCGAACAATTCTTCAGCAGTCATGCGACGAACGCGTTGATGCGAGAAGAGCGTTGAGTCGGAGCGGTTGCTTTCAGTCGGCATGCTGGAGCGCTGATACGCCGCAGAGTTCAGCACCAAGCGGATGACGTGCTTGTTGTCGAATTTGCTTTTGACGAATTGTTCCGTGAGGAATTCGAGCAATTCAGGATGCGAAGGCGGATTCTTTTCGCGGAAATCGTCAGTCGGTTCAACGATGCCTCGGCCCATGAGCTGCGACCAGATGCGGTTGGCTTGAACCGCTGGGAAGCGCGGACTTGCCACGACGGCGCGAGCGAGGGATTCACGGCGCGATCCTGACGATGACGTCTTGACTGACGGATCCCACGCGAAGCGCGGCTCGACGACCTCGCCCCCTTTACTACCTTTTTTCGCGTCGTCACCCTCTTTAGGCATGTGGTAATCGCCCTTGGCTTTGTCGACGACGTGCGGTTCTTCCTGGTTGGCGTCTTTTTTCTTGGGCGCTTTCGTCACGTTGACTTGAGAGAAATACGCGGCGAGTCCGTGGAAATCGGTCTGCGTCCACTTGTCGAACGGATGATCATGGCACTGGGCGCAGGCCATGCGCGAACCCATGAATGCCTGGGCGACCGTATTGACGGTTTCGACGCGGTTGGTTTGGTCGCGGAAGTAGAAATTCGTCGCAGCGTTTTCACTGGCCTTACCGCTGGCGGTCATCAATTTCATTGCGAACTGATCGTATGGCATGTTGGATTTCAAAGCGTCGCGCAACCAATCGCGGTAGCGGCCCGGGTTCATTTCTTTTTTACCAGCAGTATGCTCGCGCAGCCAATCGCCCCACATGACTTCCCAATGGTCAGCGTAGCGTTCTCCGTCGGAGAGCAATTTATCAATGAGTTTCGTGCGTTTGCTCGGGCTTGAATCGTTGACGAAGCCTTTGATTTCATCCGGCGTGGGAATCATGCCGATGGTATCGACGAAGACGCGGCGGATAAATTCGTGGTCCGTGCAAATCGGCGACGGATCGACACTTTCGGAGCGCAGTCGGGCAAGGATAAAGCGATCCACTTCATTGAAGATTTTCGGGTCACGCGCACCGATGACCAAACCGCCTTCTTCAGGCTCGGTTTCTTTGCCAGCGGGCTTGTCAGATGCGCTCACCAGCGCGGCACACGCCAACACAATCAGCCCAAAAATCCATTGAAATCGAAGGGTGCTCATAGCCTGTCTCTCCCCGGTCGGACGACTTTGTATGGAATTATCTACAATACTGTGACGAATTTCGCGGCACTTTACGCCCAAAAAGCTGCGATTTTGCAGGAAAATCCCGCACCTGTGCCGCTAGCGTGTTTATAGGGCACATATGAGGCCGAACTACTCCGGTATCGTAGCTTCAATCAATTGAGCTAACAGATTCAGCGACTCCTGCCAGCCCAGATAGCACGCTTCAGCGGGGATTACGGCGGGAATGCCCTCTTGAACGACGTTCAATTCCGTGCCGCAGAAAACAGCTTTCAACGTGACGGTGACGTGAATGACGCCGGGCATGTTGGGATCGTCGAACGTGTCGGTATAGCGGATCAATTCATGGGGTTTCAGTTCCAGATATTCGCCGCCAAACGTATGGCTTTTGGTGTTCGAAAAATTATAGAACGACATTTTGAAACTGCCACCGACCTGCGCGTTCATGTGATGCATCCGGCCGGTGAATCCATGCGGCGGGAGCCATTTGCACAGAGCGTCGGCGTCCAGAAACGCGCGATATACACGTTCGGTCGGAGCGCGGAGGATACGGTGAAGGCGGATGGTGTGTGTGGTCATTTTGAAATTCCTCGAATTCTTGAATGCAAATCTAACTGTCACACTCTATCGCATGTGTTTGTAGATTCAAACCCGTCAGGTAATCTATTCGCATTCAAAAACCAGTGAGGTGCTCGTGAACACGTGTTCGGGCGCACAGGAGAACGGACTGATTGAATCCGCATCACGACAGTTCTTCGACGAGCGCTCCAATCGCGAGCCCTTCAGCCGTCCGCTACCGGACGCTGGACCATTGGCGCGGACTGGCGGCGCTGGCGGTGATTTTGCATCACACGCCCATCTACACATTTGAAACGGGTGCGGCGAACCTGTGGGGCGGAGCGCTCGTTGCATTGTTCCATCTCGGCTGGTGGGGCGTGCCTGCGTTTTTTGCCATCTCGGGTTACTGCGTGGTCGCCGCTGCGGACCGGACGCCGGATGTTAAGACGTATTTCAAGCGCCGGTTTCGACGTATTTATCCGCCGTATCTAATCACGCTGTGTCTGATTCTTGCGCTGTGGATTCCGCTCGGATCGATCTGGTCGCGAGAACCGTTTTCGATTCCGTCGCCGGCCTCGCTGTCGTTCACGGCATGGATTGGCAATGTCACGCTCACGATGTTGTGGCTGCCGCGATTGGCCCGAACATCGGTCCCGGCACTGCTTGGCCCGGCGTGGACGCTGAGCTATGAAGAAGGCTATTATTTGATCGTCGGCCTTCTGCGCGCGCTCTTTGGCCGGACGTGGCTGATGGGTGGAATGGTGCTTGTGACAGCCGGGGTGATCGCTGCGCCATTCCTTGGAATTCGGGTTCACTCAACGCCGTTCGATGCGTACTGGTACGGCTTCGCTGCGGGGGCTGCGCTGCACGGATGTCTGTCGCAACCGACCCGGCTTGGAAAAGGGCTCGTTGCTCTAGCGCTTGCGTCCGCGGTTCTGATTCTCACGCTTCAAACACCTCTCGACCGTCTGCTCGCGCTGCATTCAACACCCGAAGCAGGCGGTGTGATCGGCGGAGTGTTTGCGATTGTTTTACTGGTGCTTCATCCGTGCGATACCTGGCTCGCGACGCATCGACTGATGACTCCGATGCAGTGGTGCGGAGAGCGGTGCTATTCGATTTATCTGATGCACTGGCCCGTCTGCAAGACGCTCGCCACTCTCTTTCACGGGCTGGGATGGGATGAGTATGCCGTGCTATGGCCATTGGCCACGGTTCCGTTTTCGCTGCTGGCCGGGCATCTATTTCATCGTGTTGTTGAACGGCGGTTTCTGAATGCGAAATTGGATGCGCCAACGCAACATACTTGATCTCCACGGTACCTGCATCGTCCAGTTGCATGGCGCAATGATCAGCAGACGTTATTGAATAAAACCGTCAGGCCATCTGTTTGCTTTGAAAAAATAGAGTGTATCGGTAAAACACATTAAAAGGCGGACGAGTATGCGGCTTCCAACAATTACGGGTCTGATTCGTCGCAGGTTGCTGGTCAACTTTCGTGTGGATGCGGATGTAATGCGGCGTTATTTACCGACGCAGTTCCAACCGAAATTGCATCGGGGATTTGCGATTGCTGGGATTTGTCTGATCCGGTTGGAAGCGATTCGACCGATCTGGCTGCCGCGATGGTTTGGACTCTCGAGCGAAAACGCGGCGCATCGTGTTGCCGTCGAATGGACAGATTCGTCAGGTGCTGCGCGCGAAGGCGTATACATTCCGCGCCGCGACACCAGTTCATGGCTGAACGGATTTGCAGGCGGGCGGATTTTTCCGGGCGAACAGAACCTCGCAACATTTGATATCAAAGACACAGCGCCCACCATCACGATGTCCATTCGTTCCCGCGATAACGCCATGGAGGTCGCCATTCGCGCGCGTGAAAGCAAAGCCTTGCCCACGTCGTCGTGCTTCGCGTCACTGGCTGAATCGTCAGCGTTTTTCGAACGCGGAAGCCTCGGCTATTCTGCCACGAGCGATTGCTGCCGCCTCGACGGCATCCGGCTTGAGACCGAACGCTGGCAGGTCCAGCCTCTGGATGTCGAGCATGTTGAGTCGTCATTCTTCTCGGATGAAACCGTGTTTCCAACAGGCAGCGTCACGTTCGATCACGCGTTGATCATGCGCGACATTCCGCATCAGTGGCATGGTGAGGCGGAGATGGTTATTCCGAAACCGAGTGAGTAATCTATGGATGAAATCCGAATTGGGACTACATTCAACACAGTCGTACCAGCTCTGAAATAACACGATTACATTCAATGGAATATCATCATGGGAATCTTTTCCCGGTTTTTCAGCAAACCTACTCCTCCCCCTTCTCCACCGATTCAAAACCCCGACGCCATTGACATCATCGGGCGACGCGTAGACGGTGGTGTCGATATGATGCTCGTCGCCAGCGCCTATTTAGATGGCTCTCCGAGCACTCAACAGCTTTTGAAAGATAAATTAGATACGTATCTCGCCGTATTGGCAGATCCGCAATTTATACACGAGTTTGGACCTCCAACGCCTACGTCGGCCCACATCATCATCAGATGTGTGGTTCCGCCTGCGCAAGAGATTGTCGCGTTGGTTGAGCAACTCAAGCCGGTTGTAGTAAAACATGGAGCGTCGTTGGAGCTGCACATTAAACCGGTCAGAACATCGTAATCGGGAATTTAAATTCTCTCATACGAGGCATAAACATGGACACATCTAACATTCTCTACATCGGTCTTAAAGGCCAGGTTACCGCTATCAATAAATTCAATGGCGAGAAAATCTGGGGAACCGAACTTCCAGCCGGTGCATTCAATCAATTCGTGACGCTCTTGGTCGAAGACAATCATGTTTATGCTCACACCGGAGGCGAGTTATTCTGCCTTGATGCGCATTCGGGTGACATCAAATGGCAGAATGGTTTGCCGGGAATGGGTTACGACGTCGCATCGCTCGCCGTCGTTGGCCTGCCGTCACAGCCATCAGAGGAAATCGTCAAACACCAGCGCAACCAAGCAGCATCGAGCACGAGCGCAAATGCAGGCGTGAGCGCCCATGGGGGAGTGTGAGTGTGAATACAATCCCATGCACCTGCTCCCAACGCGAATTCTTTGAAGCACTCCATGCGCAAGCGGAAGCATACTCCGATCAGCCATTCCTCGTTTACTTGGACGGCACACTTGTCCACGACAACGCGCCTCCGAATTTCAAACTCTGGTGCCGCGCGACCGGATTGATCCCCATCGTGACGGGCTGGGTCGATGAAGCAGACGGAACGTACGTCATTCACTGGAGCGCACGACTACCGCTTAGTCTTTCAATAGCATTTGCTTGCTTTACGTTCTTCGCGCTCGCAGTCATCGCTACGAACGCTTGGGTGCCGGGATTGGTCATGCTTCTTATCATTGGCACTTTCGTGATCATCATGAAACAGTGTGGTCAACACTCTCAACAGAAGATTGAAACTGTTTTAAGGGAGTGCGCTGCGACGAAATCGTCCGTCACGCATTGAACTCATTTTTCAACCCGGAAGCATTTTCGGTGTATGAAGAACACTTCATTAACCCCGAAAAGGATGCTTCATGTTTCGACACCTATTGGTTCTTGCTCTTGTCCTCGCTCCGTTCGTTCATGCAGGCGAAGATTATAAATTCACCGCCGACTCCGAAGAGCGTCCCAACATTCCGCACGGCGTCGTGACCGAATACAAACTGAACGACAGCAAACTCTTTCCCGGCACGGCGCGCAGCTATTGGATTTATCTCCCGCCGAATTTTAATAAAGAGACTGCGTATCCATTCATGGTCTTCTTCGACGGCGGTGGAGCAGTGCAGCCGAAGGGTGGGTTTCGCGCACCGGTGGTCTTCGACAATTTGATTGCGGACAAAAGCATCCCGCCGCTCGTTGGGATTTTCATTAATCCCGGCAGCGTCCCCCCGATTGCTCCGGGCGCGACGGGGCGCAGCACACGCAGTTACGAATACGACACGCCAACCGATTTGAATGCGAGCTTCGTGATTGACGAAATCATTCCGCTTGTGGCGAAACAAGCGAAGCTCAGCGACAAGCCTGAAGACCACGCGGTGTGGGGTATCTCCAGCGGCGGGATTGCTGCATTCACAGCCGCGTGGTTTCGCCCGGATTATTTCCGCAAAGTGATCAGCTACATCGGCAGCTACACGAACATCCAGGGCGGCTTTTGGTACCCGTCAGCGATCCGCAAAACCGAACGCAAACCGTTCCGCATTTTTCTGCAGGAAGGCAGCAACGATCTCGACAATGTTCATGGCAATTGGCCGTTGAGCAATCAGGAGATGGCCAACGCCCTGAAGTTCGCAGGCTACGATTATAAATTTACGATGGGCGACGGTGGCCACAGCGGCAAGCAGGGCGGCGCGATTTTGCCCGAGGCCCTGCGCTGGCTGTGGCGACCTGCAGAGCCGCTCCCGAACCCGACGCCGGAAGTTCCGAACGACATGGCGCTGTCGGGGATTTTGATTCCGGGTGAGGGGTGGCAGTTGGTGGAGGAACGGAAGACGTGTATTGGCGCGATGTGTTCGGACTCCAGCGGCAATGTGTATTTCAGCGATTCCGATCGCTCTTCATGTGAAAGTCCCCTTTCACTACTCGCAAATCCAGGGAAGCTCGACGAAGGCATTTTTAAGATTTCCAATAATGGGGCCATTACTCCTTATCTGCCCAATGCTCATAGCGTCTTCAAAATGTCGTTTGGCGCAAATGACCGGCTTTACGCGTTTATCACCGGCAAGGGGCACATCGTTTCATTTGGAGAGGACGGCAAATCCGAGGTCATTGCCGAGAACATCATGATGGATGATTTCGTGATCGGCCAACGGGGAATCATCTACTTCACGGAAGCGGTTAAAAATAAAATCACTGTTTGGGAAGCGCCGAACAAGCAGCGCGAAATCAAATTGAACAACGCCCACCCGATTGGAATCACGTTGTCGCCGAATCAGGAAACGCTGGCGGTATCGACCGATACTGCGGTCGGAGCGTGTCGTGTCGAAGCTGATGGAATGCCGGGGCCGATGATTCCCGTGATGCGCTACAGCGACTTCAATCGCACCAGTTTGAATCGTGGCACCGGCATGTTATGCGACACACGCAGTCGATATTACTGCGCGACCATAAACGGCATTGAAGCCTACGACACGAATGGACGGCAAGCAGGATTGATTCTTCCGCCGACGAACAAACCGGTCGACAGCATCGTGCTCTCCGGCCCGGACATGTCCTATTTGTTCGCGCTTTCGGATGGCAAAATCTACAGACGCAAAGTTAACGCCAAAGGGTTTTTGACCAGCGGTCCGCCGATTCTACCTGAGGTCAAGAAGAAGTAGAATCAGCCACAGTACAGCCGAACGTCGTCATTTATTTCGCGTTCGGCGTGGCGGCTTCTGCTGTTTTTACGCCGCTCAACGCGTGATGCGTGACGGCGTCCCAGGCGATTTCTTGAAGAAGTTTGTTCAGTGCAGCTGCGTCCGCGCCGAGCTTTTCGATGGCCTTCGGAATCGGCAGGCCGACGGGACTCTTGCGATAGATGACGGCGTAGTGGCAGTACGTGACCAGCACCGAAAGCACGGGTTTCGCGTGGCCGAGCGGATCGGTGAAGATGTCTTCCTGAGACTTCAATCCCGGCGCGGTGCCAGCAATGATCTTTTCGCGTAACGATAAAACGGCTTGGCCGCACGGGACAGCGACAATCACCGGCTTGCCGAGCTTCGTGTTCACGCTCGAAATCAGTGCGTCCATTTCAGTGAAGTATTTCGTGTGAATCTCGCGCAAGTGGGCGATGGTCGCGGCGTTGTGATCGACTTTCTTGGGCGCGGGGATTTTGGGCGGGTCATAATAATGCGGTTCGTACGCGTCATACGGCAGCCAGAATTGCTGGACCGTGACGCGAACGTTGGGATTGTGTTCGAGTGCCAGCGTCGCGAATTTTTCAACGCCATCATCCGGCAGATAAATCGGCGTCAGCGTGAGCACGTCAACCGAACCCGCTTTGAGCAGCTCCTTGGCTTTGTTGGCTTCGTCTTTGACATTCCAATGCTGAATGGATTTCGATCCGCCGATCATCGACTTCCCAGCGATAGAGTGATCCGCATATCCCCCACCCTTCGCCACTTCGTTGAGCAAATCGGGAATGGCAAAATGAAAACTGTGCCCCGCCGAAAACACGCGCTGGCCTTTGGCAACGGGATCGGTGGAAGGACTTTCGAGCGCGAATAAATTGAACGCGAGCGCGGCAACGAAGCACAACAGAATGCGGAATGTCATGGCGTGTCCTTTGTGGGAAATCGATATGTCCATATACACAGAAACGCGCACGATATCCGTGCGCGTTTCTTGATTTCACTTTAATTCTGTCGCGTCCACTCTTACTTCAGCGTGGACAGATATTCGATGACGTTGGCGATGTCGGTCTTGCTCAGCACTTCGCCCATCGGCGGCATCGAGGATTCTTTTTGCTGCTTGCGGGATTTGATGTCTTCTTTCTTGATTGTGACCAACTTACCATCGGCACCCATGACTTTCAGGAATTTAGCGTCGTCGCTTTTGACGATGCCGACGATGACCTGGCCGTCGTTCTGCTTGACCATTTCAGTTTCGAAGCCCTTCGTGATGATCTTGCTCGGGAGGATCAACGATTCAAGGAAGTGCGCGCGGGTCTTCGTTACGTCTGCGGCGACTTTACTCAACTCGGGTCCGACGTCTGCGCCCTTGCCGTTGACTTTATGGCATTTCGCGCACTGGACTTTCTCGCTTTCGAAGAAGAGCTTCTTGCCTGCTTCGGCGTTGCCGCCGGTCAACTGGCCTTGGAATTGAGCGAGCAACGTTTCCGGATTGACTTCGGGTTCTTTGTAATCGGCCCACTTTTCCCAACCGGCAATCGGGTGCTCTTTCATCAATTCTGCCATCTCATACGCGCCAGCCTTCTTCTCGATTGCAGCGCGAACTTTTTTCACAGCTTCGGGCTTGATGGGGTCGTAGTCGTTCTTGAAGGACTGGCGGATGTACGTCAACACAGCGGCAACTTCGTTATCATTGAGCAAGCCTTCGAAACCGGTCATTGGCGGAGTGCCTTTGCTGGTGTCGTAGTGACGGTTGTTGATGTTGACCGGACCCATCAAGCCTTTGAGCACGAACTTGATCAAGCGTTCGTCGTTGCCGACGAGCCATTCTTTGCTCGTCAACGGCGGAATGGCCGGGATCAATCCCTGACCGTTCAACTGATGGCAGGTCGCGCAGTGCGAATCGCGGGTGTAGATTTGGTGCCCCTGATCGTACACCTTTTGCTCGGGCTTGCTGAGCTTGCGCGTCGGGCCGTATTTCACACTATCTTCCGTGGCGGGCTTCGGCGCTTTTTCAGCGTGTTCGACCATCTTGGCCAGTTCCGGATCAGCAGGAACGGGGACGGTTTTGCTGAGCGATTTGAGTTGCTTAATCGTTTCGCGGTACGTGTAATTCAAGTAGTAGTCCATCGGGTGCTTGAGGACGTTGAACGCGACGTCGTAGGCTGCGGGAAGGTCTTTGCCGTCGAAGAAGCTGGCGGCACGAACGGCTTCCAAGCGGACGCGCGGGTGTTCATCGTTGGCTAATTCCTTGAACCACGCAAGCGCGTCGGGCGCACGGTCGCGCCAGTAGCAGAGGACGTGAGCGGCGGCGGCTCGCACGCGGAAATTGGGCGAGTGCAATTCGCGTTTCAACAAATCGAGATCGACGACGTTGTGCCACTGGTGAACCCAGAGCGCTTCGAGGACGTGGTGTTCGTAGTTCGGATCGTTCTTGTCCCC
>Ga0194042_1000432_pt1 | contig 14000 bp, 10 predicted proteins | sample JunL4412m_MetaG_FD_148974 | JGI IMG/M metagenome (GOLD analysis project Ga0194042, IMG submission 148974) | Anoxic zone freshwater microbial communities from boreal shield lake in IISD Experimental Lakes Area, Ontario, Canada - Jun2016-L442-12m | ecosystem: Environmental > Aquatic > Freshwater >...
AGCCGCGTCGGTGCAGAGAAACGCCACGAGTGCCGCGACGTCCTCAGGTGTTCCGAGCCGCTGGAGCGGCGTGTGCGACATCAACTGCTCGCGCACGTCGTCCGGCAACCCGGCGGTCATGTCGGTGGCGATGTATCCCGGTGCCACCGCGTTTGCGCGTACCCCGCGCGAGCCCGCCTCCTTCGCCAGCGACTTCACGAGCCCAATCACACCGGCCTTGGCCGCTGCGTAGTTCACCTGGCCCGCATTCCCCATCATGCCGACAACGCTCGATATCGCAACGATGCTGCCGCTGCGGCGCTTCATCATGCCCCGGAGCGCCGCGCGGGCGGTGAAGAACGAACCCGAGAGGTTCGTGCCGATCACCGCGTCCCAGTCGTCGTCGCTCATGCGCATCATCAGGCCATCGCGGGTGATGCCGGCATTCAGCACCAGCGCGTCAAGCGGACCCAGCGCCTCCTCGGTACCGGTCACCATTGCCTCGGCAGCGGCAGAATCGGAGATGTCGCCCTGCACCACATGCGCCCGGCGCCCCAGTGCCTCAATCGCCGTGGCGGTGGCCGTTGCCCCTGCCTCATCAGCGACGTACCCCACGCCCACGTCGTACCCTGCGCCAGCCAGGGCGATCGCACATGCCGCACCGATCCCACGGCTTGCGCCCGTCACCAGTGCCGTGCTCATGCCATCACCTCCGCGATACCCGCCAGATCGTCTGGCCCTGACAGCTGGTGCAGCGATGCGTCCCGCTTCATCCTCTTTACGAGTCCCGACAGGACCCGGCCGGGGCCCAGCTCGACAAAGGTTGTTGCACCCATCGCCAGCGCAACCTCCACCGCCTCGCCAAACCGTACCGGTGATGTGAGCTGGTCGAGCAACACCGCACGCATACGATCCGCTGGCTCCACGCGTGCGGTGGTGGTGGACAGAAACGCGGGTGACGGTGGCGCGGGGTCCCAGGCCTCAAGCGCCGGAGCCAGGCGATCCGACGCCGGTGCCATCAGCGGGCTGTGAAATGCGCCGCCCACCTTCAGTTGCGTGGCCTTCACGCCTCGATCGCCCGCAATCGTGAGCAGGCGCGCGATGCCGTCAACCGAACCAGACGCCACGACCTGACCGGGGCAGTTGTAGTTGGCCGGCCATACGTCGCCGGCCTCGTCGCACAGCGCGTGCACGTCCTCGTCCGACTGCCCCAGCACAGCGGCCATGGTGCCCGGGCGCTCCTCGCCGGCGGCCTGCATGGCCGCGCCGCGCTCGCCAACCAGGCGAAGGGCCTCGTCAAACCCGATGGATCCGCAGGCCACCAGCGCCGAGTACTCGCCAAGCGAGTGGCCGAGTGCCACGTCACCGCGCAGGCCGTGCTCCTCGGCCACCCGCAGACACGCAACGCTCATGGTCAGGATGGCGGGCTGGCACACGTCGGTGCGCACCAGATCGGCCTCGGGGCCCTCAAAGATGGTCGTTGTGATGTCGTAGCCCAGCGCGCGGTTGGCCTCGGCAAAGGTGGCGGCCGCGGTGGGGTACGCCTCGCACAGGTCGCGCCCCATCCCCACCTGCTGGGCACCCTGGCCCGGAAAGAGCAGTGCGATCACGTCCGTGGCTCCCATCGCACCAGCCCTGCACCCCACGTGAGCCCGGCACCGAAGCCCACCATCAGCAGCACATCACCCGGCGCCACATTTCCCTGCTCCACGGCCTCGGCCAGAGCGATGGGAATGGAGGCCGACGAGGTATTGCCGACGTGATCGATGTTGATGACCACCTTCTCCGGGGGAATCTCCAGCTTCTCGGCCGCGTGCTGAATAATGCGCGAGTTGGCCTGATGCGGCACCAGCAGATCGACATCGTCGGTGGTAAGCCCAGCCTCCTGCAGAAGGCGCGTCGCCGACTCGACCATGATCCCGGTGGCGAACCGAAACACCTCGCGGCCCGCCATCTGAATACACAGGTCGGCGGGCTCGACACCCTCCGAGCTCGCCGGACGACGGGATCCGCCCGCGGGGATGCACAGGAGGTCCTTGCCCGAGCCGTCGGCGCCCAGCTCAAACCCGATCACCCCCGACCCGGGTTCGCCCTCGCCGTCCGCCTCAATCAGCACGGCCCCGGCACCATCGGCAAAGAGCACACACGTGCTGCGGTCGTTCCAGTCCACGATGCGCGACAGCGTCTCGGCGCCGATCACCATCACCTTGCGCGCGAGCCCCGACTCCACCATCCCGGTGGCGTGCGCAAGCCCGTACACAAAACCGCTGCATACGGCGTTGATGTCGAGCGCGGCAGCAGATGTGGCGCCCAGCTGATCCGCCACCAGCGTGGCGGTGGGCGGAAAGATGTGGTCGGGCGTGGTGGTCGCGATGATCAGCAGGTCGAGGTCGGCGGCACTCGTACGCGTGCTGCGCAGCAATGCCTGGGCCGCGCCCAAGGCCAGGTCGGACGTCGCCTGATCATCGGCGGCGATGTGGCGCTCAGAGATTCCGGTGCGCTCGCGAATCCACTTGTCAGTGGTGTCGACCATCGTTTCCAGCTCAGCGTTCGTGAGCACCCGCTCGGGCAGGTACGACGCCACGCCGGTGAGGCGGGCACGGGGACGAGGTCGCCCCGTCATTGCCAGCACGCTCAGACCGCCCCGTCGCGGTCAACGATCGCGAACTTGAGGATTGCCTGGCATGCGAGCTCGCCGTTCACCCGGGCTTCTGCCTCGGCCTGGCCGATCGGACCGCGCTGGCGCGTGACGCGCGTGGACATCTCGAGGGTCTCCCCCGGGCGCACGGGTCGGCGGAACTTCACCTTGTCAATGCCGGCGAAGAGCGCCAGTTTGTCGCGGTTACCGGGCAGCGACAGTGCCGCCAATGCCCCAGTCTGCGCGAGGGCCTCCACGATGATGACCCCGGGCATGATGGGCTCCCCCGGGAAGTGGCCCGCGAGAAATGGGGTGTCGGGAGCCAGTGTCCACCGGGTACGTGCCGACTCGCCCGGTACCAGTTCCACAATCTCGTCCACGAACAGGAACGGCGCGCGGTGCGGGAGGATCTCACTGGGTTCAGGAAGGCTGCTCACGATCCGGGAAGGGTACCCGTTTCGATGTTCGGTGGCTCCCGTATCGCGGGCCCCGGGGCAGGGTCGCGCGGGTGGGCGTGGCTCCCGGACCGTATCCTCAGCCGCGTGAACTCCAACGTCCCCGCCCACGCCGCCGCATCGCCGCCCGGCACCCACCCCTCCACCTGCCCGCTGTGCGGGCTGGAGGGGGGTCGCGAAATTCTCGCTGGCACCGACCACCGGCGAGGTACGCCGGGGGCCTTCCGGGTCATCGAATGCCCGTCGTGCCGCCTTGCGCGTACCGATCCGTGGCCCGACGACCCGGGTGCGTGGTATCCGGACGAGTACCCGCAGCACGGAGGCAGCGAGTCGCTCACGGCCAGGGCATCGCGCGGTGCGCTGCAGCGGGCGTCGCGACCCGGTGCGGGGCGCCTTGGCCGACTCCTCGGTCGTGCCGTTCCCGAGGCCGATACCGGCGGCTCGCTGGCGCCGGCGTCGCGAATTCTTGACGTTGGTGCAGGCACCGGTGGAGCGGTGGCGGCATTCCGGGCAGCGGGGCACGACGCCTGGGGCGTGGAGCCATCTCTTCGCGCCGTGCTGGTGGCCGAGGCGCGTGGCACCACTGGCGTGGTTCCCGGAGCGCTGGACGATGCGCTGGGGGGCGGTCTCATCCCCTCCGGTGACTACGACCTCATCCGCATGAGTCAGGTGCTCGAGCACGTGCCCGACCCGGTCGCGCTGCTGCGCACACTGCGCCGCATCATCTCGCCCACCGGACGACTGGTGGTGGGCGTGCCCAACCTCGACTCCCTTGCCCGGCGCATGACCGGCGGCGCCTGGGATGGCCTCGAGTTTCCGCGCCACCTCGTGCATTACACGCGCGACTCACTGCTGTGGGTGCTCGCCCTTGGTGGGTTCGCTGTTACGTCCATGCGCACCGCGCCGCTGCTCGGCGTGCTTCCCGGGTCCATCGACGCCCGCACCGCCGGGGGGGACCATCAGCGCGGCTGGAGCGACGCCCTCGTTGTGCGGGTAGCGATGTACCCGGTCGAGTGGACCCTGGGGGCCCTGGGTCAGGGCGATGGCCTGGTGGCCATCGCGGAGCCCGCCGGCAACTAGTGCGCGGCGGGCTCCGGCCCGGTACTACTCCTCGGCGTCAAACACCACGTCGTCGGCACCGTCGTCGGCGTCCTCTGCGTCGTCCGGTGCAGCGAGCACCTCGACGTCGCCCTCTGTCGCCTCAGTCACAACGCCGTCCTCGCCCTCCAGCTCGTCACCGATTGGCTCGTCCGACTCCTCAACCGGTGCAGCCGTCATCACCCGGTCCTCGTCGCCCACGTCCATCAGGCGCACGCCCTCTGTGCTGCGCCCCATCCGCTTCACGGCGTCAACCTCAATGCGGATGACCTGGCCGAGCTCCGACATCAGCAGCAACTGCTGGCCGCCGCGCACGATCCGTGCGGTAATGAGCTCGCCCTTCTTGTCGCTCACCTTGATGGTGCGCACGCCCTTTGTGGGGCGCCCCTTGCGCGGGTACTCGGTGAGTGCGGTGCGCTTGCCATATCCGTTGCCGGTCACCACAAGCAGGTCGGCGTCGTCGTCGGCCACCGCAATGGCCAGCACCCGGTCGCCCTTGTCCAGATTCATTGCCCGCACGCCCTGCGTGCCGCGTCCGGTTGCCCGTACCTGCTCCTCCGCGAAGCGGGCGGCCTGGCCGCGGGCAGACACGATGAGCAGGTCGGCCTCGCCATCGGTCAACTGCACGCCCACCAGTTCGTCGCCGTCGGTGAGGCGGATCGCGATAATTCCCGCGTCCTTCAACACCGTGTTGTAGGCCGAGAACTCGGTCTTCTTCACCATGCCGGCCTTGGTCGCCAGCACCAGGTACTTGCCCTCGCCGTAGTCGCGCGTGTTGAACACCTGGCGGATCTCCTCATCGGGCAGGAGTGCCAACACATTGGCGATGTGGCGGCCGCGGGCGTCGCGTGCAGCCGACGGGATCTCGTGCACCTTCTGGCGGTACACGCGGCCCTGATTCGTGAAGAACAGCAGGAAGTCGTGGGTGGACGCGATGAACAGGTGGTCAACCCGGTCCTCGTCCTTCAGCTTGGCGCCACGCAGGCCCTTGCCGCCACGTCGCTGCGATCGGTACGTGGTGACCGGCAGACGCTTGATGTACCCACCGGCCGTAATGGAGACAACCATCTCCTCCTCGGCGATGAGGTCCTCAAGGTCGATCTCGCCCTCTGCCGGCACGATCTCCGTGCGCCGTGCGTCGGCGTACTTGCCGCGCACCTCGCCGAGCTCGTCGCGAATCACCTGGTACACGCGGTCCTCGTCACCCAGAATCGCGCGCAGTTCGGCGATCTCGGTCTGAAGCTCTGCGTACTCGGCCTCAATCTTTCCCGCCTCAAGCTGGGTGAGGCGCTGCAGTCGCAGATCAAGAATGGCCCGCGCCTGAAGCTCAGTCAGGTCGAAGGTCTTCATGAGGCCCCCGCGGGCCTCTTCAGGATCGGCGGCTCTGCGGATGAGCGCAATGACCGCGTCGATGTCCTTGAGGGCGATGAGCAGCCCCTCCAGCACATGGGCGCGGGTCTCGGCGCGCTCAAGGCGGAAGCGTGAGCGGCGACGGATGACGTCGCGCTGGTGATCGAGGTAGTGGCGGATGAAGTCGCGCAGCGAAAGCGTGCGTGGCACGCCCTCCACCAGTGCGATGGCATTGACGCCAAATGTCGTCTGCGCCTGGGTGTGCTTGTACAGCTTGTTCAGCACCACCTTGGGCACGGCGTCGCGTCGCAGTTCGATTACCACGCGAATACCGTCGCGACCGCTTTCATCACGCAGGTCCGCGATCTCTTTCAGCACCCCGTCATTGGCCAGATCGGCCATTTTCCGGAGCATGTCCGACTTGTTCACCTGATACGGCAGCTCGGTGAACACGATCGCGTTTCGCCCGTGCTTCAGCGGCTCGTTGTGGGCGAGCCCGCGCACCACCACGCGCCCGCGCCCGGTGCGATAGGCCTCGCGCACGCCCGTCATGCCCACGATCTGACCCGCTGTGGGGAAGTCCGGAGCCCGCACGTGCTTCATCAGGCCGTCGATGTCGATGTCGGGGTCGTCGATCATCGCCAGGCAGGCGTCAATGACCTCGCCCAGGTTGTGCGGCGGAATATTGGTGGCCATTCCCACCGCGATGCCGGATGACCCGTTGACCAACAGGTTGGGCACGCGGCTCGGCAGCACCGTGGGCTCGCGACGGCGGTCGTCGTAGGTCGCGGTGGTGTCCACCGTGTTCTCGTCGATGTCGCGCAGCATCTCCGTCGCGTACTTCGAGAGACGGGCTTCGGTGTACCGCATTGCGGCCGCCGAGAACTCCTGCGAGCCAAAGTTGCCCTGACCGTCAACGGTCGGGTACCGGCTGTTGAAGTCCTGGGCCAGGCGTACGAGGGCGTCGTAGATGGCCGAGTCGCCGTGCGGGTGATACTCACCCATCACGGTTCCCACGATGTTCGCGCTCTTCACGTATCCGCGGTCCGGCTGCAGGCCGCGGTCGTGCATGGCAAAGAGCACGCGGCGGTGCACGGGCTTCAGCCCATCGCGTACATCCGGAAGCGCGCGGCCCACGATCACGCTCATCGCGTAGTCGAGATACGACGAGCGCATCTCCTCGCCGAGCTCGCGAGGTTCAATTCGTCCGTGTCGGTCGATGGTCATATCTAGACGTCCAGGTTCGCGACGGAGCGGGCGTTCCGCTCGATGAACTCACGGCGCGGCTCAACCCGGTCACCCATAAGCGTTGAGAACAGCTCCTCCGCGGCAGCGGCGTCATCCATGGTCACCTGCTGTAGCACCCGTCGCTCCGGGTCCATCGTGGTCTCCCACAATTGCTCGGCATTCATCTCGCCGAGCCCCTTGAAGCGGCTGAGCTGGATTCCTTCGCGGGCCAGCTCCATCACCTGGCCGCGCAGGGCGTCGTAGGTGGGCGCCTCGCGCCGGCGGGATCCGCGCAGCACCTCGAACGGTGCCTCGCCCACCACGTCGCGCAACTTGGCGCGTGCACCCCGAAACGATGCGAGCTCCCGGGTATCAAACAGCGCCATCGGGATGTTCACCGTGCGCGCCTCGCCGGTACGCGTCTGGATCGATCGCGCACGCACCACGCGCGCGCCGTGATCGGTGCCAATCACCGACAGCGTCGCGCTGTCGCTGCTGGACGCCTCCACCACTGCCACGAGGGCCCGTACGTCTGAGGGCTGTGCCTCCACCAGGCCGTAGGCCTGCACGAAGTCGATGAGCTCGTTGCCGTAGTTGGCCCTCAGTGCACCCGACCAGCCATCGTGCTCGCGCAACGCACGGCCATACCGCTGAAAACGGGCCTTGGTCAGGTCGCTCTCCGTGCCATCTGCGGTAATCAGTCGCATCTCGCCCATGTTGCGCTCGAGCAGCCACTCCTCGAGGTCGGGCTCCTTCTCGATGTACTGCTCGGTGCTGCCCTGCTTCACCTTGTAGAGCGGCGGCTGTGCGATGTACACGTAACCGGCGTCCACGATCTCGGGCATCTGGCGGAACAGAAACGTGAGGATGAGCGTGCGGATATGCGCGCCGTCCACATCGGCGTCGGTCATGATGATGAGCTTGTGGTACCGGGCCTTGGTCAGGTCGAAGTCGGCCCCGATGCCGGTGCCCATCGCCGTGATCATCGCCTGGATCTCGGTGTTCGAGAGCACCTTGTCGAGGCGGGCCTTCTCGACGTTGATGATCTTGCCGCGCAGCGGCAGGATCGCCTGGAAACTCGACTGGCGCGCACCCACTGCCGAGCCGCCGGCGGAGTCGCCCTCCACCAGAAAGATCTCGGTGTTCGCGGGGTCGCGATCCGAGCAGTCGGCAAGCTTGCCGGGCAGGCTCGTGGAGTCCATCACTCCCTTGCGGCGTGCCATATCGCGCGCCTTGCGGGCGGCCATGCGGGCCTGGGCCGCATACGTGGCCTTCAGGCAGATGGCCTTGGCCACCGCGGGGTTTTCCTCGAGAAACTCCCCGAGCCGCTGATTCACCACCTGCGCAACAAACCCGGAGAACTCGCTGTTGCCGAGCTTCGTCTTGGTCTGCCCCTCAAACTGGGGGTCACGCAGCTTCACCGAAACGATTGCCGTGAGGCCCTCGCGGGTGTCGTTGCCTTCCAGGTTGTCGTCCTTCTCCTTCAGCAGGCCCTTGGCGCGCGCGTAATCGTTGAGCGTGCGGGTGAGCGCTGTGCGGAATCCGGTGAGGTGGGTTCCGCCCTCATGCGTGTTGATGTTGTTCGCGAATGTGTAGACCGACTCGGTAAAGCCGGTGGTCCACTGCAGCGCGATCTCCGCCTGCCCCTCGTCGCCCTCCGACGAGATGGAGATGACGTCGCCGTGCAGGGGCTCACGCGACGCGTTGAGGTGCTTCACGAAGTCAACGAGCCCACCCTGATAGAGAAACCGGTCCTCGCGGCGCTCTGCGCGCTCGTCGGTGAGGGTGATCTCCAGGCCGCGGGTGAGGAACGCCGTCTCGCGGAAGCGCGTGAGGAGGGTGTCGTAATCAAACCCGAGCTCCTCGAAGATGTCGGGGTCGGGCGAGAACGTAATGCGCGTGCCGTTGCTGTCGGCGCTGCCGATCTCCTTGATGGGCCCATCGGGGGCGCCCCGGTGATAGCTCTGCTCCCACACGGCACCGTCGCGCTGAACCGTCGCCACCAGGTGCTCAGACAGCGCGTTGACCACGCTGACGCCCACCCCATGCAGGCCTCCGGACACCTTGTAGCCCTCGCCGCCAAACTTTCCGCCGGCGTGCAGCACGGTGAGCACCACCTCGAGTGCGCTCTTGCCGTCCTGGTCCGCCATCGCCGACACGGGGATCCCGCGGCCGTCGTCGGTCACCGAGCACGAGCCGTCTGGGTGAAGCACCACGTCCACGCGTGTGCAGTGGCCGGCCATGGCCTCGTCCACCGAGTTGTCCACCACCTCGTACACCAGGTGGTGAAGCCCCCTCGGCCCCGTCGAACCGATGTACATGCCCGGGCGCTTACGGACGGCCTCAAGGCCCTCCAGAACGGTGATCGCCCCCGCGTCATAGCGGGCTGCATCGGTGGTGGCGTCAAACGCCTGGTCGGCCGTATCTGTCACTCGACTCCTCGTGGCGGGGAGGGCTCCTCCGGGTGTGTCTGAACCCCGGATTCGCCCTGCGTATACAGCACAGAATCTACCAGTGGCCTCCACGGAATCCGGGTCCGTGAGGGCCTTCTGTCACCCCTCGGAACGATCCATTGACCGGGCTGCCGCACGTGCCACAAGATCGCGGAGAGCCGGGTCCTCAATCGACTCCGCCGCGCGGGCACCGGCGGCCGCCGCGTGGGTGACGGAGGGGGCAGATCCACGGGCACCACCGGGCCCGGGTCGGGCTGCGGGATGGCGTGATCGGCCACCACAAAGCGCAGCCCACCCACCGCATTGGGGTCGCCCAAAATGGTCGCGAGCCGATCCATCAGTTCGTCGCCACGCATGTCCAGTTCCTGTGCCCACACAGCGTCGGTGCACGCCACCGTCACCACGCCAGCCCGCGACCGGCGGATGGGGTAGGCGTGGTTCACCGTGCCGGGGCCAGAGGCCTCGGCCCACGCGGCGCGCACTGATGTGAGCACCGAGTCGCCGTCGTGGGTGAAGCGCCTGGTCGCGCGCCCCACCAGGTCGGCGATTGCCGCAGGTTGTCGTCGGTGTCTATGCCGCAAGGAGCCCCTCCCGCACCGACAATACGCGCGCGCCGCGATCGGCCGCCGCCTGGGCCGCCATCGGGTCGGCCGTGGTCAAAATGCACTGGCCCTGCCCCACAGCGGCGTCCAGCAGCAACCCGCGCCTGATGGGGTCGAGCTCCGACAGCACGTCGTCCAGCACGAGGATGGGCAGGCCGGACCTCGCGCCCAGGTGCTCCCGGTGCGCCATCAGGAGCGCGAGCACGGCCGTTCGCTGCTCCCCCTGGCTGCCGGTCCGCCGCAGGTCGGTCACACCATCACCCCTGCGCTGGCCGATAAACACGTCGTCCCGGTGCGGGCCCGCGAGGGTCTGCGCCGCACTGATCTCCCTGTCGCGTGCCGCCTCCAGACGCTCCGCGAGGGCTGCGGGCAAGTCGGTGTCAGGCACATCGCCGAGCGAGGTCGGGGATGGCTCCAACCCCATGATTCCGTCAGCGCCTCCCCCAAGGTCGGCGAGCCACCGGGCAAAGGGCTCCGCCAGCGACCGCATGGCGTCACGTCGCGCCGAGACGATGCGCGCTCCGGTGCTCGCGAGACCCGGCTCCCATGGCAGCACCGCATCCACGCCTGTGCGCCCCGCGCGTACCGACCTGAGTGCTGCGTTGCGTTGCGACAACGCCGACCCGTACGCAACCAGATCGTCCGCGTACCCCGGCACCGCTGCCTCGAGCAACCGGTCGAGGTGACGTCGCCGTGCCGCGGGGGGTCCCTTTACCGCACGAAGCTCCTCTGGGAGGAACACCAGCACACTGCCCGCTGCGCGCCAGGCGCCCAGCGATCTCACCAACTCGCCGTCAATTGACAGCTTGCGGCCCGTGCGCGGCGCATACCCGATGTCTCGCCGGCGAGCACCATCCGGGCCAGTCAGGTCGAGCCCCACGTGCATGGCACTTGCACCCACCCTGATGGCCTCCGCCTCGCGCGAGGTGCGGCACGACACACCAAGACAGGCCAGCACAAGGGCCTCCACAAGGGAGGTCTTCCCCGCGCCGTTTGGTCCTGACAGCACGATTCCGCCGGGGGGCAGATCCACCGTCAGACGCGACCACGATCGCACGTCTGACACCTCAAGCCGGCTGGCAGTCCAGGTCCCGGCCATGAGGGACTATCCCGGCAGGCGGATGGGCATGAGGAGGTACCGGTGATCATCGGACTCTCCGCGAAGCAGCCCGGGGCGCAGTGGGCTGATGAGCCCCAGCCGCACCTCGTCACCTTCAATCCCCTCAACACCCTCTCGCAGGAAGTCTGCGTTGAAGCCGATCTCCAAGAGCTCGCCCGAGTAGGGCACCGGCATCGATTCACGGCCCTCGCCCACCTGCTCGCTGGCGGTCGCGACGATCAGCTGCCCCTGTTCAAACCGCAGGCGCACCGGGGACGTGCGCTGCGCGAGCACGGCGATGCGGGTGAGCACCGCGAGAAACTCCGACCTCTCAAGGCGCACGTCGTGATCGAACTCAGCGGGGATGAGCTGCCGGTAGTCGGGGAACTGACCGTCGATCACACGAGTGGTCAGGCTGACTCCGGCAATTCGGATGGTCGCCTGCTGCTCTCCCAGCACCAATTCAACCTCGGCGTCCTTCGCCTGCCCGGCCAGACGGGTGGCCTCGGCCACGGCACGGGCCGGCAGGATCGCTTCGCGTACATCGGTCGGGGGGTTCTCTAGCGCCACGGTGCGCACCGCCAGGCGATAGCTGTCGGTGGCGGCCATTGTGAGCCCGTCGGGACCCACCCGCACGAGCACGCCGGTGAGCACGGGCCGGGTCTCGTCACGCGATGCCGCGCGCACGACGCGTTCGGCGCAAGTGACAAAGCGATCAGCCGGGATCGGAAGGCCCACCCCAGTACCGGCGGGGAGCTCTGGGTACTCGCCGGCCTGATGGCAGTTCAGGCTGAACGACGAGCCGCCGCCCGAGATCTGAACCTGTCCTTCGTTCTGGTTATGCACGACGGAGACCGGGCCAGGGGACATGCTGCGCACCAGGTCGGCTGCGAGCCGCGGGAGCACCACCGATCCATGCTCCTCCACGCCGGCGTCCTCAAGCGGCACCCGGAGCGACATCTCCATGTCGGTGGCCGCGAGTTCGACCACGCCCTCTTCGGCCCGCAGCAGCACGTTGGCGAGAACCGGAATGGTTCCCTTGCTGGATGCCGCCCGCGAGGCCATTGCCAGGCGGGTGGCGAGTTCATCACGAGGGCAGGTCAGGCGCACCGGGTGAGCGTACCGGATGCCCGGCGAACCATGCGCACTCCACAGCACCTATGGGTTACGACTGTCTCACTGAATAGAGAAAGAAGTTTGTAGTCAACGTCATAGGTCCTGTGGAATCTGGGGACGAGGGGGTGTTATGGCTGCGTAACGCCACCTTTCGACCATGGGGAAAGACTGTGGAGAAACAGAGAGAACCCAACCCACTCTCCACAGCCATCAACAGGCATATTCCCAGTTCCCATGCGGGTGTTGGTGGGTGTGGAGAGCGTTCGGACAAACACGGGGCTTGTCCACAGGCTGTCCACAGGCGCCTGCCGTACTACCCATGTGGCGAGGTGTCTCGAAAAGCCCGCTTGGAGCGGGGTTGTGGGGAGGTAGCCCGCGCGGGCTACGCGGTGGCCGCGGTGGAGCCGCGGCCGGTGAGGGAGACCGTGAGGGCCTGGACGGTCTCGTAGATCGATCCCTCGTCTGTCATCTGGCGGGTGACCTTTTGCACCGCATAGATGACCGTGGTGTGGTCACGTCCCCCAAATGCCCGACCAATGGCCGGGAGTGACGCGTCGGTGAGTTCGCGGCTCAGGTACATCGCCACCTGGCGCGGCACTACCACGCGCTTCGTGCGGCGGTCGCCCACGAGCTCCTCAAGCGAGATTCCGTAGTGGCGCGCGGTGGCCTCTTGCACCAGGTCGATACGCACTCCGCCGGCACCGTCGGGAAACAAGTCCACGAGCACTTCCTGCGCCAACTCGACGGTTACGGGCCGACCCGAGATTGAGGAGTGCGCAACGACACGGATGAGCGCACCTTCGAGCTGGCGCACATTGGTGGAGACCCGTGCGGCGATATACGAGAGCACCTCGGCATCACGGATCTGGTAGCCGTCGGTCATTACGCGCTTTCGCAGAATGGCGATGCGCAGTTCGATGTCGGGCGGCTGCACGTCGGTGATGAGGCCCATCTCAAAGCGCGAGCGCAGTCGGTCTTCCAGCGTCTTAATGGCACTTGGCGGCCGGTCGCTGGAGATCACGATCTGCTTGCCGCTCTCCTGCAGCGCGTTGAACGTGTGGAAGAACTCCTCCTGGGTCTGCTCGCGCCCCTCCAGCATCTGGATGTCGTCGATCAGCAGGATGTCGGTGCTGCGGTACTGGTCCTTGAACGACCTGATACCACCGTCGCGCAGCGCGTTGATGAACTCGTTGGTGAAGGTCTCAACCGACACGTATCGCACCGAGAGACCAGGGTGGTTTTCGGCGGTGTAGTGGCCGATCGAGTGCAGCAGGTGGGTCTTTCCGAGCCCCACGCCACCGTAAATAAAGAGCGGGTTGTAGGCGCGGGCAGGAGTCTCCGCCACGGCCAGGGCGGCCGCGTGGGCAAATCGGTTACTCGGCCCCACAACAAAAGTCTCGAACGTGAACCTGCCCTGAAGGCGGGTCGTCAACCCGCCGCCCTCTGGGCGCGGGGCGATTGCCGGGTCTGGTGCGGACGGCACAACAACCGGCTCGGGCGGTGGCATCTGCATCGGCGCGGTGCCCGCCGGCGGGGCGACCACCTCGACAGCAACGGCGACGTCATTTCCGAGCACCTCAAAGAGTGCGTCCTGAACCAGCGACACGTACCGCTGAATGATCCAGCCCCGGGCGAACTCGGTCTCCACCCCAATACGGAACCGGCCATCGTCAAACCCGAGTGCACGCGCACGCTCAAAGGTCAGCTTGTAGGTGGCGCTGTTGAGGGCCCCGCGAAGCCGCTCGAGCACCTGGTCCCACACCTCGGCAAGCCGCTCGGGTGAGGAGTCCTGGAGAATGGGGACGGTCGCACTCATGGGCTAGAAGAGTGTCGCCACGATGGCCGCGCCGCGCTCGGTGAGCACGCGCCCGCCGTCGGCAAATCGTGCGACCAGGCCTCGGTGCTCCAGCAGCACGAGCTCACGACCGCAAATGCCGAGCGGCAGGTCGAGCTCGCGGGACATCGCCTCGGGGTGTGCTGGAG
>Ga0194042_1000434_pt1 | contig 13968 bp, 10 predicted proteins | sample JunL4412m_MetaG_FD_148974 | JGI IMG/M metagenome (GOLD analysis project Ga0194042, IMG submission 148974) | Anoxic zone freshwater microbial communities from boreal shield lake in IISD Experimental Lakes Area, Ontario, Canada - Jun2016-L442-12m | ecosystem: Environmental > Aquatic > Freshwater >...
GGGGGGCAACAGCGGCGTGTCTTGATAGCCGATCGGATGATCAACAGGCTTGGGCTTCGGCGCGTCTTCTGCGCATGCGAAGAAAACTGAAACGGCCAACAAGGCGAGGACGGGCAACTTGCTCATGAACTCGTGCTCCTAAAAAAAATCCACAGGCGGCGCTTTTGCGCAGCCGGCTGGACATCCCAAAAACGACATCGATTCGAAGCAGACTACACCGAGAACTTGAAATGTCTCTGCAGAAAAACACAAAGGCACGAAGCGGAAATCGCAAGAAGTGGAAAAAGTATATGCACAGAAAACGCTGCGTGTGTGCAATGTAAAATGACAATTTTTCAGCCGTGGTTTATGATCATGTCATGAACATTTCTCTTGATGTCTCAAGCGCTGCGCGCGCGGAATCGACGGGCGTTGCGATGTACATTCGGCGTATGGTTGCGGCGTTCGCACGTGTAGGTGGAGCGCACCAGTTTTCGCTGGTCACGCGCGCGTCGCGGTTGAAGAACATCTTTCGACTTCCGGAGCTCCCCGCTCCGAACTTTCGAAGTAAATTAATGCTCGAAGGATTGCACCCTTTCTTCGCCCGATCCCAGCATGTGTTTCACGGGCTGGATGCGCGGCTGCCCGGTCGCTGGATGAAAGCCAAAACAGTAGTCACAATTCACGATGTGTATTCGTCGCTGCAATCAACTGAATTCGCGACCGCCGATTTCCGCGCCATGAAAACGAAGAGGTATGCGGAACTCGTTGAACGCGCTGATCGGATTATTTGTATCAGCCACGCGGTCAAGCGCGATGTGATTGCGACGCTGAATCCAGATCCAGCAAAGTTGCGCGTAGTATACGAAGCGGGTGGCGAAGGTTTCGCGCCGCGTCCAGTCAATGTGGTTTCCACCGTTCGAAAAAAATACGCGCTCGACCGACCGTACTTCATCTTTGTTGGGAGCATCAATAAGCGCAAAAATATCCTGGCCCAAGCGCGCGCTTTTTTGAGCGCTCGCCGGGCCGCGAAAAGTGATGCGCTGCTCGCGATTGCGGGGCGCGTCGGATTTGGCGGCGACGAGATTCGCGCGTTGATCGAAAAAGAGGAAGGCGGATCAGCGATCAAGATTCTCGGATACGTTCCAGACGCTGACATTCCGGCGCTCTATTCGGGTGCCCGCGCACTGCTGTTTGCGACACTGTACGAAGGGTTCGGCATTCCGGCAATCGAAGCGTTTGCGTGCGGCTGCCCGGTGATCGGGGCGACAACGGGCAGTCTGCCAGAGATCATCGGCGATGCGGGCCTGCTCGCTGACCCGTGTTCCGAGACTTCAATCGCGGAGCAGATTCAGACGATGTTGAGCGACGACGTTCTTCACGCTACGTTCGTCGCCAAGGGCATCGAACGCGCGAAACTATTTTCGTGGGACAAGGCGGCTCGGGAGTGTCTGGATGTGTACGTGGAAATGGTCTAGGACTGATTACAGTTCCGAAATTTATTTTCAATCCTACCGACACATTACAACGAAAATTGTCTCGTTAACCTCCCTGAAACTGCCGATACATATCTCCACACGCGGCTGCGGTCGCATTCTGGAGGTTTCATGGCCGTTCAACATCGACTTGTGTGCCGTGCTTCGTTCGTCTTTTTGACTACCGCCCTCATCGTCCTGCCGTCGTGTAAAGATCACGATTCGCATCGCGAGTCCTACACTCCGCCCGACCCTGTAGTCTACGCTACGCCAACGACTCCGACTGTGATTCCTTCCTATGCTCCAGCGTCCCGACCGCAGCCCGTTTCCGTCGCGACCGCTACACCCGAGATTCGCGTCGCGGTGTTGAAAGATGTTCCGAGTATCCGCATCGCGGCGCCAACGTCCGGCGCACGGATTGTTTTGAATGGCCAACCCTGGCGCAAACTGGCGTCGGGTATGGCGGTAACTGTCACGTATTCCGGCCCAGCGATTCTGATCGAAGGTCAACCGACAGGTGCGAACAGCGTCCGCTTTGAAAGCCTGATTCCCGACGAAGCGCTGCATTTGAACGACCGTGATTCGGCAGCCAATGTGACACTTTCGCACCCGGGTAATCGCCCCGGCCTGCTCGCTGTGGCTCAATTGAATATCGAGGAATATCTTGCGGGCGTTCTGGCCGGAGAAGTTCCTTACGAACGCTGGCACGCCGAAGCCTTGAAGGCTCAAGCCGTCGTCAGCCGCTCCTACGCGTTGTCCGAAATGCGCGGGCGTACGACCGATTCATATGACGTCGAATGCACCGTCATGAGTCAGGTCTTTCGCACCGGATTCAAAAACGTCCCGGCACTTTACGCCGCGATTCAATCGACGCGCGGCTTGGCGTTGACAAGTAACGGAACGATCTTTCCAGCGTATTTTCATTCGACCTGCGGTGGGCACACCGAAGCTGCTGCCGGCATCTTCCCGGAATTCAGTGCGTTGAAACCGCTGTGCGGCGTGAATTGTCCGCACTGCACACAAAGCCCTAGTTACCGCTGGAAAGCGTCGTTTTCTAAAGACACAATGGCGACGAAATTGAAAGCTCAGATTCCGAACCTCGGCAAAATTGAAACGATTGCGTTCGTCGACAACAAAGGTGTTCCGGTTGGTGCTTCTGCGAGCGATATGCGGCGCGTTCAATCTGTCAGCATCAAGCACTCGAACGGCGTTTCGACCATGCAAGGCAATGCGTTTAGATTGGCTGTCGGGCCGAAGGAATTGAAATCGCTGCTCTTCGGACAAGTCATAGATCGCGGCGACGCGCTTGAGATCACCGGCGGTGGTTTTGGCCACGGCGTGGGCTTGTGCCAGTACGGCATGGAAGGCATGGCGGCTGTAGGCCAGCCCTACATCAATATCCTCGGTACATATTTCCCCAGTGCCGCGTTGACACGAATTTATTAAGAAGCGAAGGTGCTCCTAAAAAAAACAGCCACAGAGCTTTCGCTGCGTGGCTGTTTCGTATTCGAGGGGAAGAGTCGAACCGACTCTAATGTTCTTGGCTTCGTCACCCGGTTTTGCAAACCGCTGTTGAGTTGACAGGAAAACCACCCCAGTTCGGCGAGTTTGAAATGGATCCACCGCGCGCTGACGTGTTGAATGATTCAGTTTCTCGGGAAGGATAGGACTGCTGCGATTCAACGCGAGCATCGGAGTAATGCGAGTTCGAGTAGCTGCTGCTGGAATCGGAGTAATGGCTGTCATTACAACCTGCCAGCATCAACACACAGGGCACAAGAACAATTAACACTTTTTTCACAAATCGATCCTCCCGTAGCGAACTCAATCTACACATTATGAGCAACTTGGTCCGAATAATCGCTGCACTTTGTTGAATGCGTTCAAGAGAGAGACTACCACAGGTCGATAATCCTTCACAACTAATTTATTAAATTATTTTTCTGCCTCTTACGCCTTGACACGGTGACCGCGCCAAAGACGCAGTAAGTTATTTCATCGAAGCGAGGATTTCGTCGGTCATTTTCATAGAGGAATGGACCCCGTTGACGTCGTCGTGGTCTTCGAGTTGATCCATGATATTCAAAACTTTAGTGGCGGTTTCGACATCGACGTCCGTTTCGTTGTCCGCGAGGAATTTCATCTCCGCCATGTCGGTCGTGATCTTTTCAGCGTCCAGCGCTTTGCGAACCGCGTCGAAACTTTCCGGCGGCGTCATGATTTCAAACATGTCGCCCTGCAACGACATGTCGTCGGCACCCGCTCCCAGCACGATGTCCATCAATTTGTCTTCTGAAATTTTGGACTTATGGACCGCGATCACGCCGCGTCGTTTGAACATCCACATCACCGCGCCGCTGGCCCCGATTTTGCCGCCGCTGTGCTCGAAAATCTTGGTGATCTCCGGGCGCGTTCGGTTGATGTTGTCGGTCAGCGTTTCGACGAGGATCGCCACGCCGCCTTGACCATAACCTTCGTAAATCAGTTCGGTCATCTTCTGACCTTCGAGCAGCCCCGCGCCCTTCTTGACCGCGTGCTCGATGTTGTCTTTTGGCATCGACGACGCGCGAGCCAGTTCGATGGCATGGCGCAAGCCGAAGTTTGAATCCGGATCCGGACCTTTGCGCGCCGCGATCATGATATTCTTCGACAACTTCGCGAACTGCGTCGCCCGCTTCGCGTCCTGCTTGCCTTTGCGTACCGCGATATTGGCGGAATGGGAATGTCCGGCCATCGTCAATCTCCTTCAGTTACCCTGTTTTTCAACGAAAAAGCGGAATGCGATAATCGCCGCATCCCGCTCTTAAAACCACGTTTCGAGTTGCGGGTTTCGTGTTTCGGGTTCATGACATCAAAGGCTACTAATAACCCGAAACCCGGAACTCGAAACAATCCGTTAGTTAGTCCTTCTTTTCCGGCTTGATCAGCGACTTCAAATATTTCGACCAGATCGGCAACACGTCATCCGGATCGGCTTCTTTGGAGAGAGACTCGACTGAGAGGTAGCCTCGGAAGTTGCCGGACTTGAGCACGTCAACGACTTGATTCATCGGAACGAAACCTTCGCCCGGTTCGCAGGGAGCGAGCTTGGTGCGGTCGTCGTTGAATGCGCAATCGTGAATGTGAACGTGGCGGACGTGATCGCAAATCGAATCGTAGGTGTCTTCGATGGATTCCAACACGCGCATCGGGTGCAACACGTCCCATAGGACACCGAGCTTCGGGGAATACACTTGGCTCAAGACTTCGGCCGTGTACTTCGAGTGGCTGAACGCGCCGTGCGTTTCAATCAGGAGCATCGAGCGCAGCTTTTCCTTTTCGGCGTATTCAGTGCATTCGTCAATCGCTTCGGCAACGTAATCGATCACGCCGGTGGCTTCGAGGCCCTGCGGGATGTCGCCGCCGAAAACGCGCAGGTAAGGCGCGCCAATCGAGTCGGCCATGCGCAGCGCCTTCTTGACGTTGGAAATCGTCTTCTGGCGTTCGACGATGTCGGCGCTGGAGAACGAATAAGAGGAGGCGATGCAGGAGACGGCGAGGTGTGCCGCATCGAATTGTTTGCGAACTTCGGAAATGTATTCGAGCGGGCTGTCGATTTCGATGCCGTGAAGGTGGCCCTTTCCGACTCGCAATTCAACGCCTTCATATCCGTAGGTCTGCATGCCGTCAACGATGGCAGCCACCGTCCATTCGGGGCAAACCCATGTCGTAAAGCTGAGCTTCAAATTGTGCGTGGTCGCGTAAGCAATGGCCATAACTGCGTTCCGTTTCCTTCAAAATCCGGATTTCAACCGGCAAACAACAACGCTTCCCCGACGGGACATCTCGTGCCCCACGGGGGACGCGCGACTGGCCCTCTCTGAACAAGAAGGTCGAAAGATAATAGTGAGCAGTACCCCACTCGTCAAGCAAATGTGAAGGACCATTCGCTTAGAATGTAAATAAATTTACAGGCAGTAATTCAATGTCTCTCGCTGAGACCTCATTGCAGCGGTCGTCGATGCGTCAGAAACCACTCAAACAATTCCGTCCCGCGATACGTTCGCGTCCAGACGTCATGCAGCGAGCGCGGATAAATTGTGAATTTCACCGGGTTGCCAATGCGTTGCAAACTCTCGACGATCCGCTTCGATTCGTCGAGCGGCACAATCGGATCGAGGTCACCATGGAAGACCCAGATCGGGAGTGCCGTTAAATTCCAAACCCACAGCCCCGCCGCACGGCCACAAATTGGAGCGATTGCTGCGAAGCGTTTGGGGTCGTGCGCGGCGAGTGCCCAGGTCCCATATCCGCCCATGCTCGCGCCAGTGACGTACACGCGATTCACATCGACGTTGTATTTTTCGCAGATGTCATCGAGCAACGCGAACAGAACATCGGTCCGCCAGAAATCGTTTTCCGGACATTGCGGCGAGACGACAACGAACGGGAATTTCGGATTGCGGGCGCAGACTCGGGCCAGGCCAAACGTCCTGACTTTTTCCAGATCGGTCCCGCGTTCGCCCGCTCCGTGCAGATGCAAAATCAGCGGCCAAGGTTCCGCTGATTCCGCGTAGTCTTCGGGCAAATGCAAAAGGTACGGAATCTCTGCAGTCTTCGAAATCGGGCGTACAAGATGTTGGGAAGATGTCGGCATGAGTTTTTCATATTGCAGGCTGGAAGCCTGCACCACAATCATTCTTACATCACAATCTTTTGAACAAACGGAATGCGCATCACGATATGCGTGAAAATCACGCTCGGAAGATACACCATCGCCGTGATCAACGGAATCCCGAGAAGGATGTACGGCTTCACATACCAATCTTTAAAGAAGTGCTGCAACGACGCGTCGAATCCGTTCACCGATAGCAATTCGCGGAACAATGGATGGACCAGATAAATTCCGAGCGTGGCCGGGGCGAGCCATTTTGAAATGAATTTGCTGAATGGTGAAGCCATCCACTTCTCATCGAACGTGTTCACAAAAATCAGCCAAACCGAAATGCCCATCGCAATACGCACCGGGCTGACAAAGTCGTAGAGCAAGTACCCCTTCGACGGATACAACGGCTTCTCGCCGAAGGTATCAACCAGCAACGTCGTCCCGCCGGCCAGCAACAAAATCGATCCAATCGCTAGACACCAACATCCGATCAATGCTCGCTTGGACAACTTTTTGTCGCGCAACAAATAGCCAGCGAAATAATATCCGATGAAGGGAACGAAGCGCAAAAACGCGCTCTCCTCAGTACCAGTGAATCCGTCCACGATAGAATTCGCGCTCGCAAATCCAAGACACAGAATCACCGTCAACGTCACCATCGGCTGCGAAGCATGTTTCAAAAAGATGCGGAACATCGGCGTGAACGCATACAGCCCTGCGATGCGGAAAATGAAATGCAAATGCGCGTAGGGTTTGCCCATGATCAGATCACGCCACAAATTCAGTTCGCCAGTGACGCCATGCGGCTTCAAATAATATTGAGTGAAGAGCATGAAGAACGTGGTCCAAAACAGAATCGGAATGCCAAGACGAGCGAGACGCTTCGAATAGAATTTCTCGGGCGCTTCAGCCCGCGCCGGATCGAGCAGCAATGAGCCGCTGAGCATGATGTAAATCGGGACGGCCCAGCGTGAGGCGGAATTGAAAAAGTTACAGGCGTTGAAGTGCAGCGGGGCGTTGATGCTTAATCCCGGGATGCCGTACTGAACCGTGTCGCACACATGAGCCAAGACCACCGCTATCGTTCCCAGCACACGCGCCGCATCGCCATAGGGCAGAAAACGCGGTTTGGTTTGGACCGCTGCACTGGCCCTGTTTGCAATCACTGGCGACGTTTGTTTGATGACCGCCGAAGAAGGGTTTCGCACTCCGAGACTCAATGGCTTTCCTTTCGATTCACTCGACGATTCAACACGGATTTTTCAACGGACCCTATACGTACAATTGCGATGAGCAAAGGTTACTCGGATTTTTTAATTTTTTCGCTGACCAATTCCAATTTCGCCGGTATCGTAATGCAGCTTGTTTAAAAGGAGCGTCCGCGATGCACCGAACCTCAGTCTACACCCATTTTGTAGTCGTCACGCTTATCGCAATTGCGACTACATGCAGCGTCGCAAAAGACCCGCGCTCCGAGCGCCGCGCGTCTGTGCTTCCGGCGATTGAAAGCGTCGTCGGCTCATTGACGCCTCCGCCTAAAGAATGGGCGATGTTTCCTCAAGACGAACCGACTCCACTGCCTCAACAAGCGCCCGCAAAGAACGGGCAGAATCCGGCACAACCCAATGCGCCCGCGAACGTAGCTACTGGAGGCACGGTCGAAAGCCAAGGTGTCGTCTCCGCTACCAACGCTCGCCCAATTCCACAACGCGAATTTCCGCTGATCTGGATGCTCCTGACCGCAGGCCTCAGCCTTGGAGCTTTGGCCGCATCCGGTTCGTTAATTCTTCGTAAAGACGCGTTGTCTGAATCCGACGACATTCCCGTTGTCTCCGAGCTTCAGGAAGTCAACGCGTAAGCACAAAGCCCAAACCACATGTCCTCGCCTCTACGAAATGTCCGTCATTCCGTTTCATTTTTTCTTAGCGCCTTTGCGGTACTTTGCGCCTTTGCGAGCATCTGTTTCCCACGCCCAGCGATTAAAAAATAATTTCGAAAGTCGCCGTTTTGACGTGTCATCTTTTTTCGTCTCGCCGATAATTGGACGTATTCAAATTGTCACTACCCGCTCGCGCTTCGACGCGAGTTTGTTGGAGAAGTCAAATGGCCGGTCCGGCTCCCGAGAAGCTTCTGAAAAAGTCCGTGCATCAGCACAAGCTGATGAGCAAAAAAGGTCTGCTCGAACGCATGTTTTCGTTTTGGTTCGACAGCCTCGTCTACAACCAAATCTGGGAAGACCCGCGCGTCGATATGGAGGCGCTCGAACTCGGTCCCGACACGCGCATGTTGACGATTGCGTCCGGCGGTTGCAACATCCTTGCATACCTTACCAAGAAGCCCGAATCAATCACCGCCGTTGACATCAATCCGAATCACATATATCTGACGCGTTTAAAACTCGCCGCGCTCAGTTCCCTTCCGACGCACGACGACTTCTTCCGCTTTTTCGGCAGCGCCAATCACGCGGCGAACGTCGAGAATTATTTCAAGTACATCAGCCCGCACCTCGATCCAGACACGAAGAAATTCTGGGAGGGCGGCAAGAGTTGGCTGACGAAGCTCTTTCGAAGTCCGCGCATCAAATACTTCGAAAAGAATTTCTACGACCACGCCAAGCTTGGCCTGCTGCTGCGATTCACGCACGGCTTGACCCGCGTCGTTCGCAAAAATCCGCAGCGCATCCTTGAAGCTGAATCCATCGCCGAACAGGAGAAGATTTTCGAAGAAACGATCGCGCCGTTCTTTGACAATAAACTCGTCAAAGCCGTCGCGCGCAATCCGTTCATTCTCTTCAGCCTCGGCATCCCGCCGCATCAATATGCGCTGATGAAAAATGAAATGTCCGGCGACATCATCGACCTTTTCCGCGAACGCGTGAAACGCCTGACCTGCGGCTTTCCGATTGAAGACAATTATTTCGCGTGGCAAGCGCTCGGTCGGTCGTACGACATCGATAAAAAGCGCGCGATTCCGGACTACTTGATGGAGTCGAATTACTCAGTCCTGAAAGAGCATGCGTCGCGCGCCCGGGCCGTCGAAAACAGCCTCACTGGATTCCTGCGCGAGCAGCCCGCGCACAGCATGAATCGCTACATCTTCCTCGACTCCCAGGACTGGATGCAGCCTTGGCAGATTCACGAATTATGGTCTGAAGTACATCGCACGGGCATGCCGGGAAGCCGCATTATTTTCCGCACCGGAGCCGCCGCATCGCCGGTCGAAAAGGCGCTGCCTGCGACCTTGAAAAAACATTTCAAATACGAGCAGGATTATTCGAAAGAGTTGCACAAAAAAGACCGCTCGGCAATCTACGGCGGCTTCCATCTGTATGTGCTGAAGGATTAGGCCTTGAACGTGATAAGGATTTTGAGATGACCACCACGACCATGAAGCCCGCCGAACACGCCGAGAAGATGGACCGCATTTATAAAATGCAGCGGCATTTTTACGACGTGACGCGCAAGTATTATTTACTGGGGCGAGACGTGCTGATTGAACGCATGGCGCTGCGCCCGGGCATGAAGGTATTGGAAATCGGCTGCGGCACCGCGCGCAATTTGATCGCGCTCGCCAGGAAACATCCGCAGATTCAATTCTATGGCTTGGATGCCTCGCGCGAAATGCTCGCGACCGCTCAAGCGAAGATCGACGCCGCGAAATTGACGGATCGCATCACGCTGAAATTCTGTCTCGCCGAAGAACTCGACGCCAAGCGCACATTCGATCTAGACGCGCCGTTTGATGCGATGTTCTTCTCGTATTCGCTCTCGATGATCCCGACGTGGCGCGAATCGCTCGACGCCGCATTTAGGAATCTCAAGCCCGGCGAATTCGTTTACAGCGTCGATTTCTGGGACCAGCAAGAATATCCCGGCATCTTCCGCTGGGCGCTCGTCAAATGGCTCGATTTGTTTCACGTCAAACACCGCCCGGAATTGCTCGAGTATATGAATGACTTGAAGAACCGAGGCGTCTGCTCGCTCGACTTAAGCGGTCTCTACGGACGCTATTCGTATATCGCGAGCATGCGTTCGAAGATGGTGTAGACACGTACCGCTGGCCCCGTAACCATTCGACTATCCGAGGAACGCTCATGTCCGGTTCGCCAATGCCAGGTTCGTCGTCCGCTCACAAAAATCTCTGGACCCGCATTCCACTTTCGTTCCGAATTCTCGGCGGGGTTGCGCTCGGAATTCTGACCGGTAACCTTCTCGGCGGTGCGGACCCGGCGTCAACGCAATCCGTTTTTCTCAACAAGCTCGGCGACATCAGCAAGCTCTTCATCGACCTGTTGAAAGCGCTCGCCACGCCGCTGATTTTCTTCGCCGTGATCGACGCGCTTGTGCGCACCCACATCCCGCCGCGCAAGGGCTTCAAATTGGTGTGCATCAGCCTCGTCAACGCGGTCGTCGCCATCTCAATCGGCCTATTCCTCGCGAACACTCTGCGCGGAGGCGATCATTGGAAAGGTAAACTCGACGACATTAAAACGCAGGTGAACGTGGCCTCGCACGGCGGAGCCGCGAAGATGGCCGACAAGCTTGCGAAGGAAAAAGAGAAGACCAAAGAAGTCTCGCTTGACTTCGGCAAACAGCTCGAAAGCTATATCCCGAAAAATTTCGTCGATCCATTTCAGGGTAACAACATCATCTCCGTGGTGCTGATTGCGATCTTCGCCGGGGCCGCGTTGCGACGGTTGCGGAACCACGCGACGCCGGAAACGGAACACGGAGTCAAAACCATCGAGGACGGCGTCCAAACGATTCTGCAGATTTTCACAATCATGCTGGGATGGGTGATCGAGATCATTCCGCTGGCGATCTTTGGTATTGTGGCCAAAGTTGTCGGCGATACCGGTGGTGCGCTCTTCCAAGCGCTAGGATACTTCCTTGGCATCGTCATGCTTGGCCTGTTCCTCCATGCGTTCGTGTACTACAGCTTCCTGCTCGCAGTCATCGGCCGCCGCTCGCCGCTAGAGTTTTATCGCGGCGCGTCCGAAGCGATTGTCACGTCGTTGTCATGCGGATCAAGCCTCGCAACGCTGCCGGTTACGTTGCGCTGTCTCAAAGACAAATTAAAAATCTCCGACGGCAACGCGCGTTTGGCCGCGTGCGTCGGAACAAATTTGAATCATGACGGCATCATCCTCTACGAAGCCGCCGCAACGATTTTCATCGCGCAAGCCATCGGCATGGAACTGACGACCGCGCAACAATTGACGGTCGCGTTCGCGAGCATCATGGCAGGAATCGGCATCGCCGGAGTCCCCGAAGCGGGTTTGATTACGCTTCAATTGGTGCTGACAGCCGGCGGTATTCCACAAGACAAAATCGTGATCGTGCTGCCGCTATTGTTCACGGTCGATTGGATTATTGGACGAGGCCGGGCGATGACGAACGTGATTAGTGATATGACGGTTGCGACGTTGTTGGAGCGGTTGGATCCGGAGGAAGTCATTCAAAAATAAAAATCTCAGCCAACGATAGTTCTGTTCTACTATCGAGCTGGTTTGATTTTAAAAATTTGAATCACGCCTACGAGACTCATTACACAACCAAACAAAACGACGAGGAGAATCAAGACCGCGAGCACTCTAAAAAATAGCCGAACTGTCGTCTGCTCTCGTTCGCGTTCCATTTCGATTTTGCTCCTTGTTCTCGACTATCTAATTCCCAGCCGCTCCAACCTTCTTCGCATCCGCCAATTTTGCATCCCCCGGATGCGCGTCGAGATATTCCGGGCTTAAGATCATTGTCTTCAGCATCTGCTTGATCGAATAATTGCTCGCCGCCGCGTTGTCCCAGAGCTTCTTGTAAAGCCCGCGTTCGTCGTCTTCGTAGCGCATTTCGCGGCCAAAGAAGAAGATGAAATGCGTCTGGATCATGGTTCGGATGAAGCGCTCTTTGTGCTGGGCTTGCGTCGCGAAGGCTTCCATGCCGTTTCCTTTGAAAGGATAGGACGGGACCAAGCCTTGATCTGAATCGTCGATGGGTTTGCCTTTGTCTTCTTTCGTGAGGTACTTGCCTTTGTCGTCCCAGCGATTGCGTTGCAGTGCCAGCGGAGTCAGAATTTTGTGGCAACTGTAACAGGCAGACGCCGGATGCGTCGTCGAGGCCGCCGTTGCGCCCTCGCGTTGGGCGACGATGTTCGCGGGGACTTCGAAAATGTATCCCAAGAATTTTTCGCAGACCACCGCAGCATAATTAAAATGCGGCAGCCCTGGTTTTCCATCGATGAACCCCTTCATCGTCAACACGCCAGTCTTGCCGTGATAGGCCGGGCGATCAGTTTTTTTGAATTGCGCGTCCACGGAGTAATCCGCTGAAAGAATCTCCTTAAAGGAGACGTCGTTCAGACAAATGTAGGTCCATAAACGCGCCGGTTCGTCCTCGGAATCGCCACCGTGGCTTTCAAGCGTCAGTCGGATGCGATGGAAATAAAAGTCTTTAAACTCGGTGCTCTTGAGATAGTCGTCGACGAACTTTTCGAGCGACTGTCCCTCTTTCAGTTTCGCAAGTTCATCATGGTTCGGTGTGCGTCCGACCAAATCCTGCGCAATCTTGACGAGCTGCAATTTCGCTCGAGCTGCTTTGTCGTTAATTTTCTCGAGTGATGGCGGGCGGGTGAAAAGGAAATCGGGATGTTGCAACAGCGCCCGGCACAGGCCTTCCCACGCTGCTTGCTGAGCTCCGAGCGCAGGGACTTTAAACGTTACTCGCGGCGCACTTGGATCGGCGATTTCGACGCGTGGGCCAGCCGTCTGGACCCATGAGAACGTCAGTTTGCTGCGCTGCAGATTATATGTATTCGCCGCATCCAGCACCGCTTCGCCACCGACGTGCAAGCGCAACGGCGGATTCAATTGAATGATCGGCGACGACTTTTGGGCGCGGACAATGACGGGCGCCTGCGTCTCGTTTCCGGCTTTACCAGGAACGACTAATCGGACACGATAGTACTCCGCCGGTTTCCACGAATCCTTTTTCATCGACGGCTTGTAAACCATCTTCAGGTCCGACTTCTTCTCGCCGTTATCGAAGAACAATTTCGGACCGACCGAGTTGTAAGGTTTGAACCGACCTGGATCGTAATCTTTCCACTGCTCATGCCCTTCCGCTTCGTTGCCTTTAATTGTGAACTTCTCTTCGATTTTCGTCCCTTCCTTGGGTTCCAGTGCAAAGATACACGCGTCGGCGACGACCGGCTTTTTTGTCCCGATGTTGTTGATTTCCACACCGTCTGCTGCGCCGAATTGGAAGATCGTTTTCAAATCGTAGAACTTGATATTACTGACTGTCTCGTCGATCTTAAAGTGTGCCTCACCCTTCGGCGGGACAGGTTTCGTCGCTTCGATGGCGTGGCGTGTCGGGTCGTATGACAAGACTTCGACGAGCACGTTTTCTGCGTTCGTTGATGTCGGGATGGGCTTGCCTTTCGACGTCTTTTCGCCACCCACATCGTTCTGCTTGAAGAGAACAATGATTTCGTATTGTCCGGATTTCTCGACGCGGATCGGTATTGAAATCGAGCTACTGCCCTTATTATCATTCCCGTCTTCATAGGCCGGTGGAGTGCGATCGACGAATTTCCACGCGCCAAATAGTTTCACGGACGGGTCTTTCATTCCGATTGTTTTCGTTTCGCCGCCTGTGCCATTTACCAGCGGACCGGTGATTTCAATCCCGGCGAGCGATACGTTTCCGGCGGTGGCAGAGTTCGAGAGCATGAACATACCGGCGTCATCGTTGGCTTTGAAAGTGAAGACGGCTCCCAGCTTCTTTTTTGCCTTTGTTTTTTCAGATATATTCTGGTTCACAAATTCCTGGTACAGACCGCAATTGTCATTGATCACCGGGATCGAAAATTCGC